>Ga0315273_10010109_pt1 | contig 12009 bp, 10 predicted proteins | sample YL17G02_0_MG_FD_205753 | JGI IMG/M metagenome (GOLD analysis project Ga0315273, IMG submission 205753) | Sediment microbial communities from Yellowstone Lake, YNP, Wyoming, USA - YL17G02_0 | ecosystem: Environmental > Aquatic > Freshwater > Lake > Sediment | place: USA: Wyoming | collected... | reverse complement strand
AGGACTTCGCCTCCGATGCCGGCACCTACGAGAGTCCCGCCGTGTCCCCCGGCGAGCACGTGCCGCCACAGGACACCGAGCACTGGGAAAAGCGGCTTCGGCGGGCGCTCGGCGACGACTACGAACTCTTCGAAGCGCTTGGCGCGGGCGGGTTCGGCCGGGTGTATCGGGTGCGCGACCTGCATCTCGAGCGCGAGGTGGCGCTGAAAGTGCTGCACCCGTATCTCACCGCCGAACCCCCCGTGGTCGAGCGGTTTCGGCGGGAGGCGCAGTTGGCGGCGCGGCTGCACCACCCGAACATCGTCAACATCTACGACATCTCGGGCCGGGCCGGCCTGCTGTGGTACACGATGGAGTACGTCCAGGGCCCGAACCTCGCCCAACTGGTGGATCGGGAAGGACCGCTGCCGCTGGACCTCGTGCTCCAGATGCTGCACCAGGCCCTGCACGCGCTGGCCCACGCCCACGCGGCAGGGCTCGTGCACCGGGACATCAAGCCGGAAAACCTCCTCCTCGCGCCCGACGGCACGCTGCGCATCACCGATTTCGGACTGGCGCTGGCCCTCCGCGGCGAGGGACGGTTCGGCGGCGCGACGAGTCAGAGCGGCACACCCCAGTTTGCCAGCCCCGAACAGCTGCTCGGCGAACGGGTGGACCAGCGGAGCGACTTCTACAGCCTCGCCGCGGTGGCCTACTTCATCCTGCTCGGCGAGAGCCCGTTCCCGGGTGGCACCCCGGAGCAAATACTCGCCCGCCAGACGGCGGACCGGTTTCCTGCGCTCCATGCCCGGCGGCCGGACGTGCCCGAGGCCTTGGAGAGTGTGCTGCAACGGGCGCTCCGCAACGAGGTGGAGGCCCGCTACCCCTCCGCCGCCGAATTCCTGCTGGCGCTTCAGCGCGCCATGGGCCGCAAGGTGCGGGAGCGCAGCGGCGAGTGGGCCCGCGCGGCGGCACGTTGGTGGCGGGGCAACGACCCCACAAAGTCCTCTTGACTTGTCAGGATATTGACAGGAAATTGCTTGGGCCACGTCGGCAATCCGCCCGGATCACCCGTTCCGGGCGGCTGGACCCACCACACTGGAGTTGGGACTCATGGCACGCACATCCGGCACCGTGAAGTGGTTCAATGATGCGAAGGGCTTCGGATTCATCACTCCCGAAGGCGGCGAAAAGGACTGTTTCGTCCACCACACGGCCATCTCGGGGGAGGGGTTTCGCAGCCTCGCCGAGGGCGACAAGGTCGAATTTGATGTCGTACAGGGGGCCAAGGGCCCGGCCGCGGAAAACGTCGTCAAGGTCTAGCTCGCGCGGACAGCCACCAAACGTCAACGGGCCGCTCCTGGAGAGCGGCCCGTGTCGTGTGCAGGATCCCGGTGACCGGGCCTGCGCCTACTTGTGGCGGTAGGTGACGCGGCCCCGGGTCAAGTCATACGGGGAGAGGACCACGCTGACCCGGTCCCCCTCGAGCACCCGGATCTTGAACTTGCTCATCTTGCCGGCTGCGTAGGCCAGGATTGAGTGCCCGTTTTCGAGCAGCACCCGGTAGTTGCGATCGGGCAGGACTTCCGTCACCACCCCTTCCATCTCGATGCCTTCTTCTTTCGCCATCCAAGCCACTCCACGGTAGGAACGCGACACGGCAAGGCTGCGGGGCCGGGGCGGGGTCGCGGGGAATCTTGCCCCTCGGCCGCTATTAAGCAACCGGGCCTCAGGGCGTCCCGAGGCGCGCCAACTCGCCTTCCACCAGGCGGACCAGCTCCCCGACCAGCGCCCGGTCGGCCCCGAACCGGGCGCCAGCCCGGGCGTAGATCGCCGGCAGAGGGGCCGTGCATCCAAGGGCCAGGGCCTCCCGATAATCCCGGACCGCGCCAGCCTGGTCGGTCTGGCTGCGACGCCAGACCTGGAGCGCGCCGAGTTGCGCCAAACCGTACTCGATGTAGTAGAACGGGTACAGGAAGATGTGCAGCTGCCGGTACCACCGCGCGACCTGCTCGTCCTCGAGTCCCGACCAGTCCACGCCCGAGTGGAAGCGGGCGCGGATCCGCAGCCAGGCGCGGTCGCGGGCGAGCGCATCCCCACCCTCGCCGCTGGTGTAGATCCACCGCTGGAATACGTCCACCGCCGCCACGTGCGTCAGCGTGACAAGGACGTCCTCCAGGTGCTCGATTCGCGCCAAACGCAGCTCCTCGAGCGTGGCCAGTCCGCCGGGCTCTGCCAGATACGGCGCGGCCAGGAGCTCCATGGACATCGACGCCAGTTCGGCCGACTCCGCCCCCACGTAGCGCTGCCAGAGCAGCGGCTGGCGGTGGGAAGCGAAGGCGTGAAAAGAGTGGCCCGACTCGTGGAGCAGGGTGTGCACGTCGTCGAGCAGGCCCACGGCGTTCATATGGATGAAGGGGCGACCCCGGAAGTGGAGCGTTTCGCAGTACCCGCCCGGGGCCTTGCCGGCCCGGCTCTCAAGATCCAGCAGTCGCTCCCCCCGCATCAGGTCGAACTCGGCACCCAGCTCGGGGGCGACGGCGTGGAACACCCGCGACGCCTTCTCGCCGAGTTCCGCGGCGTCGCTGAACGGCCGGAGTGGCGGCCGGCCGGCCGGATCGACATCGAGGTCCCACGGCCGCAATCGGTCGAGACCGAGACCCTGGCGCCGACGCTCCATGATCCGGGCGACGGCCGGCACCACCTCGGCCTCCACTGCGTCATGGAAACGGGTGCAATCGTCGGGGGTGTAGTCGAACCGGCACTTGGCAGCGAAGCTGTACGCCTGAAAATCGGCAAAGCCGGCCTGCCGGGCCACGCGCTGGCGGCGCGCATACATCGCATCGAAGAGCGCGACCAACTCGGACCGCATCCCGACGTATGGGGCGCCGATGGCCCGAAAGGCACGCTCCCGGACGTCGCGCTCCGGCTGCTTGAGAAACGGGAGGAGCTGCGGCAGGGTGCGCGCTTCGCCGTCCCATTCGACCGTGATCCCGCCGGTCAACCGCTGGTAGCGCGCCGAGAGTTCCTCCAGCTCGCTAAAGAGCGGGAGGTTGTCCTCGCGGAAGATGTCGATCTGGGTCCGGAACCGCTGGAGCACGACCCCGAGATCCGGGCGCGCGTAGCCGGTGTCCAGCAGGCGGCGCGCCAGCCGCACACCCTGCTCCTCGAGATGCGGAAAGATTTCCGCCGAAAATCGAAGATGGGCCGCCTCCCGCACCGAGTCGCGGGTGTCGGCGGTGTAGGCGATCATCGCCAGCGCCGCCGCCTCCGTGATGAGTTCCTCGAGGCGGGACCACGCGGCGAGCCACGGGCCCACCGCGTCCGCGCCGAGCGGCACCGCGGCCAGCGCCTCGTACCAGGGGAGGATGTCGCCCCAGTGGGCGTCGGCAAACGCCGTCGGGGAGTCGGGGAGGGCGGGGAGCGCGAGGGTAGCGCCGGTCATCCGGGGCTTGCTCGCGCAGGTTCGCCCACCGGGCCGAGCCGGAAAGCGAGGACGCTGACGAGGGCCACGGTCGCCGCTGCCATGTAGAAGGGCCAGTCGTGGCCCCAGTCCTGGAACGCCCGCGTGGCGAGGATGGGGGCCACCACGCGCGCCAGGCCCGCAAAGGTCTGCGCCGACCCCATGACCGTGCCGAGTTCCGACTTGTCGGCGGCGCGCGACATCAGCGCGGTGGTCGCCGGAAAGAGGAGCGCGGTGCCGATGGGCACGAACGGGATGATCAGCGCCAGCGTCCAGAGGCTGTGCACCGCGGGGTACAGCAGCAGGCCCACGATGAGGGAGGCAGCGCCAATCCGCATGGCCCAGGACTCCCCAATCCGGTCCACGATCGGCCCCAGGAAGACCGAGCGCATCACCAGGGACAGTGCGCCGACGTACAGGAAGAAATAGCCGATCGTCTTCACGGTGACCCCGTATTCCGCACTCAGGAAGAGTGGCAGGACGGAGGTCAGGCAGGTGAATGCCAGCATGCCGGCCGCATAGATCCACACGAGGCGGGCCACGGTGGCGCCCGGCCGGCGGAGCACCTGCCACGCCGCGTGCCAGACCGGCTTGCGGGTGGGCGTGTGGTCTCCGGGATGGCGTGATTCCGGCAAGAAGCGCCACGCGAACGCCACGTTGGCCAGGCACAGCGCGGCGGCCAGGAATCCCGGCGCGGCGCGCCCCCAGTGTGCGGCAAGGGAGCCGATGACGGGGCCGATCATGACGCCGAGGGAAGTGGCGGCCGACAGCCATCCGAGCGCGCGGGCACGCCCAGCCGGCGGGATGGAGTCCGCCACGTAGGCCTGCGCCACGCCGGTCGTACCGCCCCCCGCACCCTGGATGATCCGCGAGAGGAAGAGGAGGCCCACACTCTGCGCCAGGCCGAACACGATGTAGGCGAACGCCGAGGCCGTCAGGCCGATGAGCAGCGCGGGACGGCGGCCATAGCGGTCGGACACACGGCCCCAGAGCGGGGCCGACAGCAGCTGCGCGATCGAGAAGGACGCGATGATCCATCCGATCGTCTTCGGGCTGGCGTTGAGACTGACGGCGTAAAAGGGCAGCAGCGGGAGGACGATGGCGAAGCCGATCATGTCCACCGCGCTCGCGGCGATCAACACCATGAGTCGGCGCAGGTCGGCCCCGTTGAGGGGAACCTCGGACGCGTTCACGCGCGGGCCTCCCCTCGGGCGCCCAGCGCGAAGACGGCAGCGCTCGCGATCATCAGGAGCACGCCATAGGCCGCGGCCACCCCGACGTCACCCTGGCGGAGGCTGCCGAGGATTTCCAGGGAAATCGGGCGGGTGTCGTAGGTGTACAGCATGATCGAGGTGACAAAGTCGCCGAGTGCCGTCACGAACGCCAGTGTGGCGCCGGCGGCCAGGGCGGGCGCCAATGCCGGCAGGACCACGCGGCGGAAGGTGCGCGCGCGGCCCGCGCCCAGGGCGGCGGCGGCTTCCTCGAGCGCCGGGTCGAGCTGGCGGAATCCCGCGAGGATGGCGCGACCGGTCACCGGAAGGTTCCGGATCAGGTAGGCCAGCGGCAGAATCCAGGCGGTGCCCACCAGGACCGTCCGCAGGGTGAGCGGCGAGTGGACGCTGAAGAGCGCGGCGAGGGCGATGGCGAACACGGTGCCCGGAACCGCCCACGGGAGGCCGAGCAACCCCTCGATGAGCCGCCGTGCCGGCACCCGGCGTCGAACGACGAGCGAGCCCGCGGCCAGCGCGACGGCGACCGCGGCGACGGTCGCGGCCGTGGCCATCCAGAGGCTGTTCACCAGCGGGCGGAGGCGCTCCGGCTCGGCGAAGAGCGCGGCGTAATTGCCCGGAGAGAATGCGGGGGGCCACGGCTCCGTCGTCCAGGTGCCCACCGGCACGAAGGACACGAGCAGCAGCGTCAGGTGCGGCAGCAGGAGCACGGTCGCGAGCAGCCAGGCGGCCGCCGCGATGCTCGCACGGGCGCGCGCGCTCCCCGCGCGCGCCAGCGCGGGCGCCGTCCCCTTCCCGACCCCCGCCAGCGAGCCGCCCGGATCGGCGCGCCGGAACAGGGCCATGGCGCCCAGCGCCAGGAGCATCAAGGCCGTGGTCTCCACCATGGCAAGCCGATCGTCTCCATTGAGCCGCGTGAAGACGATCTGGGTGGTCATCACGCGATATCCGCCGCCGAAAATATAGGGTGCGCTGAACGACGCGAGCGACGTCATGAAGGTCAGGAGCGCCGCGCCGGCCACCGCCGGCCGCAGGTGCGGGAGGATCACGTGCACCAGCGTCCGCCACCGTCCGGCGCCAAGCGCAGAGGCCGCCTCGAGCATCGCCCCGTCCAGCCGGGAGAGCGCCGCCCGGCAGAACAAGTAGAAATAGACGTACATCGAGTAGGCGTGCACCAGCAGGATCGCGCCGGGGCCGGCGAGCCGCCACGGCGGATCCTCGAGGTGGAAGAGCACCTGCACCAGGCGGCCCGCGAAGCCGGTCTCGCCATAGAGGAACAGGAAGGCGACCACCCCGACCAGCGGCGGGAGCACCGCCGGAAGCGCCACGAGCACACCCAGGGGCTTTCGCCCCGGGAAGTCCACCCGCTCGAAGAGAAAGGCGAGCGGCACCCCGATGGCCCCGGCCAGCACCACGCTGGCCGTCGAGAGCCAGAGACTGGCCCAGAGCGCCTGCCACTCCGAGCGCCGGCTGGCAAACCGCCGCACTTCGTCGAGCGTCCACCCTTCCGAGCCGCGCAGCCCGTCGACCAGCACCAGGACGAGCGGGTACGCGACGATCCAGGCCAGCGCCGCCGCGAGCAGCCACCCCCACCAGCCCGCGCGCCGTGCGCTCGTCACCGGTCCGCCGGATAGAGGTGGAGGCCGACACCCGTCGGCTCGATGCCCACCGCGTCGCCCTCGCGCGCCGCGCCCGGCGGCGCTGCGACCTCGAGCTCCAGGCCCGAGGCGGTTGCGACGGAAAAATAGGCCACCGCCCCCGTGAAGCGCCGGTCGGTCACGGTGCCGGCCAGCCGGTCCGGGGCTGGATCCGTCAGGCGAAGCCCCTCCGGCCGGGCGAGCAGTCGGGCGGCGGCGCCCGCCGTGGCGGGACCCGGCCCGCCCCAGCGGATCGGCCACGTGAACGCGTCCACCTGCGCCGCGCGGTCCGACAGCGTGCGCGCGGGAATCTCGCTGGCCCGGCCGATGAACGCGGCCACGAAGGCGGTCGCCGGGGCGGCGTAGAGCTCGTCCGCCGTGCCCAGCTGCTCGAGGCGACCCTGCCGCAACAGGGCAATCCGATCACCCAGGTCAAACGCGTCCTCCTGCTCGTGCGTCACCACGACCGCCGTGATGCCCAGCCGGTGGACCAGCGCCCGCAACTCGCGCCGGGTCCGCTCCCGGAGTGCGGGGTCGAGATTCGACAGCGGTTCGTCCAGCAGGAGCACGCTGGGTTCCGGCGCCAGCGCACGCGCCAGCGCCACCCGCTGCTGCTGCCCGCCGGACAGGTTGGCCACGGTCCGCCGCTCAAACCCTGCGAGGTCCACGAGGGCCAGTGCCTCCGCCACCCGGCGCGCCAACTCGGCCCCGCGCACACCCCGACTTTCCAGGCCGAACGCGACGTTGGCACCGACATCGAGATGCGGGAAGAGCGCGTAGTGCTGGAACACCATGCCGAAGCGTCGCGCCACCGGTGCGAGGGCCGTCACGTCCCGGCCCTCGAGCACCACGCGGCCAACGTCCGGCGATTCAAACCCCGCGAGCAGTCGGAGCGTGGTCGTCTTCCCGCTGCCGCTCGGGCCAAGCAGCGCCAGCACTTCGCCGCGCTCCAGCGTGAGCGAGAGCCCGTCCACCGCCCGCTGCCCACGGAAGCTCCGGCTCAGTCCGTCGAGTTCGAGAAATGCCATCAGTGCTCCGCCTTTCCCGTCCCGCGCACGTGCTGGTCCCAGTAGCTCATCCATGCGGCGCCCTCCCGGGCCAGGAGCGCCCAGTCCATCGGCACCACCGCCATCGAGCGTTCCACCTCCGCCACCCACGGCGGCAGCGAGTCCACCGGCAGGTCCCGCCGGGCCGGCAGGCGGTACACGCGGCGGGCTGCCAGGAGGAGTGCCTCCGATTCGCCGACGTAGTCGATGAAAGCCCGGGCCGCCTCCGGGTGACGCGAGCCCCGCACCAGCGCGATGGCGTCGTCGATCACGACGGTGCCGCTCCGGGGGAAGACGTAACCGAACGGCAGGCCCTTGCCCTGGCTGATCAGGATGTCGGGCAGGTCCCACAACGTCACCAGCCCTTCCTGGCGGGCGAGCTTCTGGTCCAGGATGGCGGGGTTGAGCGCGTAGGTCTTGGTGTTGCGGTCCAGCGCGCGCAGCCACGCCATGCCCGCCGTCGTGTCCCCGGTCTCCCTCAGGCTGCGCTCCAGGATGTACCCCCAGATGGCCCGCATGGTGCCGCTCGCCATCGGGTCGCGAATCAGCACCTGGTCGCGCCAGCGGGGATCGATGATGTCATCCCAGTCCTGCGGCGCTTCGGGGCCACTGACCGCCCGGTTGTTGAAGGCGATCACCACGGGCGTCCGGTACACGGGCCAGTACATCGACGCCGGCCCAACCCCGTCCGGCCCCACCGAGCCGGCCCAGGTCGGCCGGGAGGGCTGCAGAACGGAATCGCTGACGCCGCGGTCGAAAATCGTGGTGGGGCCGCCAAACCAGACGTCCGCCTGCGGGTTGACCCGCTCGAACCGCAGCCGATCGAGGATTTCCTGGCTGCCCATGTCGAGCCAGCGGATGTCGACGTCGGGCCGCCAGCGCTCGAAGGCGGCCTCGAGAAGCTTGAGCTGGTCGCGCCCATGCGGCGAATACACCACCACCGGCGTGCGGGGATCCCGCCCACACGCAAGGACCCCAATCAGCGCGAGAATCCGTAAGGGCGAAGCTGGTCTTCGCCCTCGTGTTCGCCCACGTCCTCGCCCTCTGCGCCCGCGCCAACCCATCACGGCTGCGCGGCGGCCGGCCGCAGGGCCAGGAGGTTCAGGAAGAGGCGGAACGCGCCCGGCACGCCGGCGGGGAGTTCCCGGTAGAAGCTGATGCCGGTGTAGACGTAGGTCCCGCGCCCGAGGGGCGCGACCAGCAGTCCCCCCTCCAGCGGCGGCTCGCCCGGATCGTGCATTTCAAGCACCGGGCGGTACTCCGGCGCCCAGGCGCGCGCGAAGTACAGGCCGCGTTCCTGCACCCAGCCGTCCCAATCCGCCGGACCGAGGGCGTTCGGCGCGCGAGCCACCGGACTCGCCGGGTCCACGATGCGCACCGGGGCGAGTTCGTCCGCCACACGGTCGTGTGAGTTCGGGCGGTTGTCGGCCGGCGGCGGGCTCGTGGAGGTGCGCGACAGGAATGCGCTGAGCGGCTGGCCGCCGACCTGCATCGGGAACGGCGCAAAGTCCCCGCGGAAGAACTCGTACTGCTGATACTGCACGAGCAGGAGTCCACCGCCGCGGGCGTAGTCCAGCAGCCTCGAGTTGAACTCGATCACCGCCGGAATGGTCTCGTACGCCCGGCTGCCGATCACGACGGCGTCGAACCGCGAGAGGTCGCCTCGCGCGAGCGAGTCGGGCGTGAGTTCGACGACCGGAATCCCCAGTCCGGCGAGCGCCTCGGGCACCCCGTCCGCCGCGCCGCGCACGTAGGCCACCGACCGCAGCGGCGGCACGGCGATGTCCATGATCCGAATCGTCCCCACGGCGGGGTGGCTCAGCGAACGCCGGGAGATGTGCGGGTAGGCGACGATTTCGCTCGACTCCGCGTACCGCGCGCCATCCGCGGTGACCGCGATGGCCCGGACTTCGTAGGCTCCGGCTTTCGGCGATGCGGGCGGTGACAGCGAGAAGGTGAGGGAGGCCTCCTCCCCCTTGCGCGTGAGCTGGAAGCGCTGCGCCGCGGGACTCGTCCAGCCCGCCGGCAGCTCGAGTCGCACTTCGCCGGTCGTGGTGTCGGTGGCGCCATGCGAGAGGATCACGGTCACGGTGCGGTGTTCGCGCACCTGTAATGGCCACACGATGACGGCGCGGTCGAGCCGGACGCCCACGCGCGGCACGACCACCAAGCGCTCCCGCCGCTCGCCGCTGGCGGGGTCCGTCCACCGATAGGCCACTTCCCGCGAGAGCCGCAGCCCGTCCTCAAGTTCGGCGACCGCCGTCAGCAGGGGCGGAGAGGCCGGCATTCCCGCTTCGGGAGCACCTCCCCAACGGTACGTGGCCCCGTCCCTCGGCAGGCGCAGGTAGTACGGCTCGGTGGACGCCGACGCCGGGAGGCGGACCGTGTCCACCACCGTCGCCATCTGCCCCGGCGGCACCGTCACGGGCGAGCCCGATGGCAGGCCGGCGAAACCCTCGAGCGCCAGTCGCGCGCGCGCGGGCGTGGTTCCCGCGTTCCAGAGGGACAGCGTCACTTCGACGGCCTGGCCCGGTATCAGGTCCGATGCGTTCGCCACGGCGTCGAGGACCAGGCTCCGCTCGTTGCCGAGGGCCAAGCTGAGAAACCGGCGCTGGGAGTCCCAGGCCGGCGCCCGAATGCCCGCGGCGCGCGCGACCGCCAGCGCGCTGTCCACCCGCGCCAGTCGCGCCGTGAGGGAGGCGCCGGCGACGAAGGCGGCGGGGAGGGTGGTATCGATCCCGGCCCATAGCGCGTCCCCCGCGCCGGTGCGGTCCTCCACCAGCGTCATCCGGGTCGAGGCAGGCCCCGGTAACTGCAGGACGCCCATGTCCTGCGAGCGGTGCCGGCTGCGGCTCGCGCTGGCGATCTGATGGTAGGACTGCCCCACGGCGGGGTCGAGCATCCCAGTCTGGATGGTCAACATTTGCGGCGCGGGGGTGAAGCGCGCCGAACGGTAGAACTTCTGCGCGCGCCACGGCGCAAGCCCTTCCTCGCGCGCCAGTTCCGGGAAGCGCGCCGGATCGGCCGCCGCCGCGTACGCTTCGAGAGCGGCCCACCCCGCCGCCTGGTGCTGCCCGTGGCCATCCGAGGGTGTGCCGCTGAATACCGAGACGACGATCTGGGGCTGGAAGGTCCGGAGCACCCGGACCACGTCCTTCAGGATAGAATCACGCGGCCAGTGCGCCCAGGTGTCCACCAGCGTCTTGGAGTACCCGAAGTCATAGGCCCGCGTGAAATACTGCCGTCCGCCATCGAGCGTGCGGGCGCTGAGGAGCTCCTCGGTGCGCAGCACGCCCAGCGCCTCGCCCAGCTCGGAGCCGATGAGGTTCTGCCCTCCCTCGCCCCGGTTCAGGGACAGGTAGGCCGCCTCCGCGCCCTCGCCGCGGACCAGAAGGGTGATGAGTTCGGTATCCTCGTCATCCGGGTGCGCACCGATGACGAGCACCCGCTTGTTGTGTCCGAGCATGCGGCGGGCGTGCTCAGCCGCTACCGCCCCGCCCGTCGAGGGCGGCTCCAGCTGCGCGTGCAGCGGTCCGACACAGAGCAGAAGGCCGGCGGTGAGCGCCGTGGCGGGGGAGCAGCGTCGCATGGATTCCCGGGGGGAGGTGACCGGGAAAGAATAACCCCGGCAGGGCCGGGGCGTGAGGTGCGTCAGGGGCCCTGCGTGCGCCTGGGGCCGGGCGGGTGCTGCCGATGCTTGGCGCGGTCGGCCCAGAACGCCCCGAGGAAGAGGGCAAGCGCCACCCCAAGAAGCACCCGTCCCGCCAGGACGGCCACGTCCTCGAGATGCAGCAGCATGCCGATCGACAGGAGGATGGTCGCGAAGGCCCGGAGGATCTCGCCGAGGTTGCGCCCGTGGGTGCGCCGCCCCCAGTAGGCGGACGCCACCGCACCGGCCACCCCGACGAGGAGAAAGCCGTACCAGATGAGGATCCAATAGCGACGGCCTGCGATCATGGGAGCCCACTCGCTGGCGAGGTCCCCCGGGGGAGGGGCGGGAGCGACTGGCACCGAGAATAGCACGCGCGCGCGCCAGGCGCCATACCCTCGCGAGGGCGGCTCACTCCGACAGATCGCGGAGCCGCTGCCAGGCAAAGATGCCGGTGGAGTGCCCGTCGCTCCAGTTGACCCGGAGCCCGTAGGCGCCGACCAGCGCCACGCTCACCGGGCGGACGTCGGCCGGGACGGCGGCCGGATCGAGGAGGGGGCGCCCTGACATCTCCTCGACACACATCGCGCAGGGGCAGGCCAGGCGGAGGGCGCGGGCCGGGACGCGGCGCTCGCCGGCCCCCTGGGTCCACTCCATCCAGAGTCCGTCGTCGCGACGCGTGACGGCATAGGGCGCGCGCCTCGCCTCCGGTGTGCCGGGGGTGATATTATCCATGCTATGACTGCCCCCCTTTCAAACCCATTCGGCGCCCGCGGCACCCTGGCACTGGGCGGCCAGCCGGTCACGATCTATCGCCTCCCCGAGCTCGTCCGGCAAGGCCTCGGTCCGATCGACCGGCTCCCGTTTTCGGTCCGGGTCCTGTTGGAAAACGCGCTCCGCTGGTGCGGGCAGGGTGTGGTCAGCGAGGATCACGTCCGGAAGCTCGCCGCCTGGCCGGCGCAGGCCACCGAGCGGCCAGAATTCCCCTTCATGCCCGCCCGGGTCG
>Ga0315273_10010108_pt1 | contig 12009 bp, 8 predicted proteins | sample YL17G02_0_MG_FD_205753 | JGI IMG/M metagenome (GOLD analysis project Ga0315273, IMG submission 205753) | Sediment microbial communities from Yellowstone Lake, YNP, Wyoming, USA - YL17G02_0 | ecosystem: Environmental > Aquatic > Freshwater > Lake > Sediment | place: USA: Wyoming | collected... | reverse complement strand
TCTTGAACAGGGAGGCCGCCACCGTGTTGAGGGCACCCGACGCCTCCACGCACGCGTCGTGGGCGGCCAGGGCCTCAAACTTGTTTTCCGCGGACGTGAAGGGGAGGCCTGTGGCTGCCGCGACCGCGGCTGCTACCGCCTCTGCAAACCCGGGGCGAGTGTTCAGCCCCGTCCCCACTGCGGTGCCGCCCTGGGCGAGGGCCAGCAAGCGCGGGAGGGCGCCCTGCACGCGGGCAATGCCGTACGCGACCTGGGCGGCGTACCCGGAGAATTCCTGGCCCAACGTCAGGGGGGTCGCGTCCTGCGTGTGCGTCCGCCCGATCTTGATGATGTGAGCAAAGGCGCCCGCTTTTGCCTCCAGCGCCGCGTGGAGCTGCGTCAGGGACGGCAGGAGGCGGCCGTACACCTCCGTCGCGGCCGCGATGTGCATGACAGAGGGGAAGGTGTCATTGCTGGACTGCCCAAAGTTGACGTGGTCGTTCGGGTGGCAGGCCGCCCGCCGGTCGGCTGCAGGCGCGTCGCGGGGCACGCCCAAGAGTTCGGCCGCCCGGTTGGCGATAACCTCGTTCGCGTTCATGTTGGACTGGGTCCCCGAACCCGTCTGCCAGATGACCAGGGGGAACTGGTCGTCCAGGCGACCCGCGGCGACCTCGCCAGCGGCGGTCTGGATCGCGGCCGCCAAGGCGGGTGGAAGGTCGCCCGCCTGCGCGTTCACGGCCGCCGCCGCGGCTTTGAGGACGCCAAAGGCGTGGATGATGGGGTCCGGCATGCGTTCCCGGGGCCCGCCGATCTTGAAGTTCTGGAGGGAGCGCTGGGTCTGGGCGCCCCAGTATCTGTGATGGAAAAGCGGGATGGAGAGTTGAGGGCGACGGCGCGAGCAGGGCGAGAAGAGCGCGCGAGCGAGAACACCACATTTCATTCAACCGCCCCCGCGCTCTCACGATCGCGGTCCGTTTCCATACATCGCACTCACTTGTCCGCCGGCACTTCCAAGGGCCCAAACGTGTCGGTCTCCGTGCGGGTGGCCTTGGACCGGCGGGCGAGCGAGAGCGAGCCAGCAGCGCAGCACAACAGCGGCGCGCCGCCGATGGGGGTGGTGGCGGACCACCCTCCGGCTTCGCCCGCCGCCAGCAAGGCCGCCGCCCTGCGGGCTGAAGAAAGGGCGGTCCGGCGGAGCATCTGATGGGGGGGACAGGGGTGGTGTGCAAGTCGTTCCGCGAAAGGCGATAGAAAAAAGAATGAAGAGAAAGCATTCGTTTCGCGCCCGCTGCTCTTTAACAAGCCACTTCTCATGAGTGAAAAAAAAAAGGGCACAACACGGGGCGCGTCCGCTCCTCATTACACACGCCCGCACCAGACACAAGCATCTCCACCCCATTCTCCTTCTCGTCACCCCGGTCCCACCTTGGGAATGTCGTGATGCTCGCTCATCGCGGCCAGCTTGTCATTGAAGTCGGCCACCCGCTCCCGGTGTGACTGGGCCGCCAGGAGGCGGATGCGGGCGGCCTCGCGGGCGGCCAGGGCGGCGTCGTGGCGCTTCTGGGCGTCCGTGCGGGTGTCGGCGCGTGGGGGAGGAGGGGCGGCAGCGTCGGCTGAGCCGCCACCAGGCGCGCCGTCCTCTCTCTCGGCCACCAGAGCGAGCGTGCCTTCCTCGGCGGCTGCCGCCTTGTCCTTACCCTTCTCCGTCTTCTTTTTCTTCTTCCTCTTGTCCTTGCCCACGCCCGGCAGGCCCCCCTTCAGGTTGAGCTTGCCGCCGACGAAAGACATGGGAAGATGGAGGGATGGATGGGTGGAGAAAAAGGAGCGGGAGTGTTGTCTTTTCTCGTCTACCTCTCTAGCGTTTTCTCTCTTTCTCTTCCTTTTTCACTCGGCCGCCAGGTAATGGTAGGCCATCAGCAGGGCGACCAGGGTGAGGCCCAGGATGTTCTGCCAGGGCGGAGAAGAGAGGGACGTGAGGGACAGCGAGTTTTGAATGGGCGGCGAGTGCGTGAGCGCGCGGAGAGAGGGTGGAGGCGTGCCCGGGTGACGGCACGGCACGGCACACCACGCCTTGCGCGGGTGGGGGGTGCAATGGCCCCGTGTGAAGTGGGGGCACGCACCGTGAAGAAGCCGAGGTCACGCTCGTCGATCATTAGAGGATGGCGCTGGAGGCGGAGAGGAAGCGAAAAGAAAAAGTGATGAGAAGTTAGATTAATTTTTTCCTGTCTCACTACGTGAAAGAACTTACCCGGCGGAGCGCCAAGGTGTGTGCATCCTACCCCGATTCCCCATCCACGCACCCACGCAGCATGCTGCTCCACTCTCGTAGCTACACTCCCAGAGTGGTGGCGTGGCGTGCGGTGACTACAGGGGTCGCGCGCGGGGAGAGGAAACTAGAGGAGTCGACGGCGGAGGGTCGTCTCTTGCATCGGAGGGGGGGGGGGGGGGGCGGTTCCTGTGGCGTCGCCACACGCTCACACTCCCCCTGGGCCTCGCGCATAAGCATACTGGCATAAAGCACGGTCGATGCGTTATCGCCTGGGCGTGACATGCGGGCGAAGTGTGGCGCCAGCCCCCCGCCAGGTGCCTGCTCTTTCGCCAGCCCGCCGATCCGCCCGGCGGCGGCCCTGGGGCAGCCTGCCCCGACGCCCGCCCCCCCCCTCGCCGCCCGCCCACTTCCAGCCCGCCCCGCCACCTCCAGGCGACGGCGGAATAGCTGCCCTGCCTTGAGAACGCATTTGCATGACCAGCCGTGCTGTCCTCCCCACGCCCAAAACGAGACAAATCCCTCTCTTAACCCAGCGCGCCGCCCCTCACCTCCCCCTCTCCTCCCGCCCCCCGCCCCAGACCCCCACCCACACACTCACCTCACCATGGGCCGCATGCACTCCAAAGGCAAGGGCATGTCCTCTTCCGCCCTGCCCTACCGCCGCTCCGCGCCGTCCTGGCTGAAGACGACGACGGCCGAGGTAAATATTGAGGAGAGACAGGAGAGCCGATCGTGACGGCGAGCGTCAGTTGCTGTCTGCCAGCCCGCGGCCTACCAGCCCGCCCGTGCTCTCCACCGCCCGCGTCAATATTACAGGCGGGCGTGGTTGACGGAGAATGCGCATCCAGAGGTTGCGTGGGATGGGATGGCTTGGGACGGGCCGTGGTTTGGCCTCTACTTCTCACTTGCGCCGGCGGCTCTCCCCTCGACCTCGACCTCGGCCTCGCCGCCATCCTCTCAAAACCCTCCTCGCTTTTCTCGCTTTTCTCCCAGGTCACCGACCACATCTGCAAGCTCGCCAAGAAGGGCCTCCGCCCCTCCCAGATCGGCGTCGTCCTCCGGGACTCGCACGGCGTGGCCCAGGTGTCCGCGGTCACGGGCTCCAAGGTGCTGCGCATCCTCAAGGGCCAGGGCCTCGCCCCCGAAATCCCGGAGGACCTGTACTTTTTGATCAAGAAGGCCGTCTCCATGCGCAAGCACCTGGACTCCTTCCGCAAGGACCGGGACGGCAAGTTCCGCCTCATCCTGGTCGAGTCCCGCATCCACCGCCTGGCCCGGTACTACAAGCGGGCCAAGAAGCTGCCGCCGACGTGGAAGTACGAGAGCGCGACCGCGTCCGCGCTCGTGTCGTGATGAATGGGAAACGGTTGAGAGAGAGAGAGAGAGAGAGTGGGGAGAGGGGCGAGTGTGAGGGTGTGGCGTGTTCTGTGTTGAGCCTGCCCTATTCTTGTTGTCATCTGCCTAGGAGCGCGCGCGCGTGGTTACGTGGGATCAGTGTGTGCGTGTGTGTTGAATGCATTTTTTTTGAGTTCTCAAAAACCTTGCCTCAAAAATTTCTCCTTCTTATTTTCTTTGTCTACTCAACACTCCTAAGGAAGCACGCCCTCTCTCTGCAACGTCTCTACTCTACCTCAGTCCAGCGCCACCGCGGCCTGGCCCAGGACGGCACTGCACACAGCGCACGTGATCGCCACGCCCAGCACGTCGCCCGCCACCTGGACACTCGTCCCCGCGTTGGCCGGGTCGATCCCCGCCCTGGCCAGGCCAAAGGGTAGGGCCGTCCCGACGGCCACGGAGGTGAGGACGATCGCGAAGAGGGAGGCGGCGATGGCGGCCGCGTCACGGGGGGACCCGCCGGAGAGGGTGACGCGGCCGTAGCCGCCCACCGCCAATCCCGTCGCCAGCAGCGCCCCGACGGCCAGCTGGTGGGCGAGCGTGCGGGCAAAGTCGCGTCCGTCCCCCGCGTCCAGCGTCCCCGTCGCCAGGCCCCGGATGACGTGGATGGCCGACTGGTTGCCCGCGTTGCCGCCCGCGCCCACCAGCATGGTCAGGAACAGGGTGACCACCAGGTGCTCCCGCAGCAGGCCCTGGTAGGCGTCGAGCACAAAGGAGGACGTCGACTGGAGCGCCAGCAGGCCCAACAACCACCGGCCGCGCGCCCAGGCCTCGGCCAGCACGGGCGGGTCGGCGGGGGGCAGGTCGACGAGCTCGCACACGTCCGCGTCGGGCAGGCCGGAATCGCACAGGGCGGCCAGGGCGGCGTCGCCCGCGCGCGGGGAGCGCGGGGTGGATGGAGAGGGGGGGGCGCCGTCTGTGATGGATTTTGAAGGAGGAGAGCGGGTTAAAGGGCGGGTCACGCCAGCGCGCGCACACACAAGCTCTCAAAACTGACCCCCTCCCTCACCTAGCCGGGCGTCCCCCGCCTGGCGGGGCGGCTCGGCGGCCGGGCCGGAAGCACGGCGGCGGCGCAGCACGTGCGGCGGCGGGTGCGGTGTCACAGGGCCGGGCTGGGCCCTGGCCCTACTCCTCCCGAGCGGGCGGGCCAAGAGGATGGCGCCTGCGCGGCAGGGCCGGGTCGGCCGGGCCAGCAGCAGGGGCTGCATGGTGGGGAGAGCTGGGCGGGGGTCACGAAAAAAGAATTGTGTGAATGTAGTCTCGCTCTCTTGTTCACACTCTCTCCATTCTTCGCTAGCCCGCCCACCACCTGCGCCCGAACCTTCACTGCGCCTAAACCACCACTCTGACCCGCGCCGTGAGCTTCGCGCATACCTTGGTGAACCAGTAACCGCACCCTAGAAAAAAAGAAACATGACGGACGGGCCCGGGCCCTCGTCCGCGCCTGCGCCGCCGGCGGCCGGCAGCGGCGCCAAGAAACGGTGAGGAGCACTGTCAGAGCGTGTGGGGGCGGGCGGGCGCGTCGTCCATACAGACATACTGGTGGGCGCAGCGAAAGTCATATGCATGTGCGGTATTGGGGTGGCGGGCAGGGGCCCCACCCCCGCTCCTCTTCCCCACACGCATGCAGCGACGGCTCTCTAACCCCGCTCCCTCCTCTCCCGTCGCGTCTCCCTCTCTCCCGCCCCAGTCGCCGCCCCTCCTCCAAAGCCCGGTCCGCCGCCCGGGCCGACCCCACCGCGGCGCCCACCTTCACCCGGGGCCCCGCCCTGGCGACCAAGGCCATCGTCGACAAGAAACTGCGGGGCCGTATGCGGCATTCGGAGGCCCTGGCCGCCGAGGCGGCCGCGGCCGCCTCGGCCGCCCACACCTGGCTCCTCCCCTCCGCGCCCGGCGGCCTGGAAGCCGAGCCCGGCACCCTGGAACGCACGTACAAGGTGTCCCAGGCGGAGCTGGGGACGCTGGCAGAGGCGGGCGCGGCCCGGAAAGCGTTCGACCTGCCCCTGGCCGACCTGGGCCCCTACTCGCTGGACTACTCCCGCTCCGGCCGCTTCCTCCTCCTGGGCGGGGCCCGCGGCCACCTGGCCGTCCTCGACTGGGCCCGCGCCGCCCGCACCTGTGAGGTCTTCCCCCGCGAGCGGGTCCGGGACGCGGTGTTCCTGCACTCCGAGGCCTTCTTCGCGGCGGCCCAGGAGAGGCACGTGTACATTTATGATAAGCGCGGCGTGGAAGTCCACGCCGCGCGCGACCACGGCGGCGCGGCCCGCCTGGCCTTCCTGCCGCACCACTTCTTGCTGGCGTCCCTAGCGGACGGTGGCATCCTGCGCTACCAGGACACGACGACGGGCGAGGTCGTTGCCACCCACCGCACCCGCCCGGGTGGCGGCGCGAAGGCCGTCCTTGCCCGCAACCCCTGGAATGGGGTCCTCGCGACGGGCGCGGCCAACGGGACGGTCTCCCTGTGGACGCCCAACTCCAACGTCCCCGTCGCCAAGCTGCTGACCCACCAGGGGCCGGTCCGGTGCATCAGCGTGGACGCGGGCGGGCGCCACATGGTGACGGCGGGCGCGGACGGCCAGGTGCGCGTGTGGGATGTGCGCGCGTTCAGGCCGCTGTCCTCCTACTTTGCCCGGGCGCCCGCGGCCGCGCTGGACATCTCCCAGCGTGGCCTGGTTGCCGTCGGCGCGGGCCGCACCGTCAGCGTGTGGGCGGGCATGCTGGACGGCCACGCCAAGGCGCAGGCGCCCTACATGAGGGTTGAGCTCCCCGCCCCTGGCCTGCGCGACCTGGCCTTCTGCCCCTTTGACGACGCCCTGGGGGTCGGCCACGCCGGCGGCTTCACCTCTGCCCTGATCCCCGGCTCCGGCGAACCCAACCTGGACTCCTGGGTGGCGGACCCGTACGCGTCCCGCCGGTCCCGCCGGGAGGGCGAGGTGCGGTCCCTCCTCGACAAGCTGGCCGCGGACAGCATCGTCCTCGACCCGACCCGCATGGGCGCGGTCGCGCGGGCGCCCAAGGCCGTGCGCGAGGAGGTGGCGGCCGCGTCCAAGGCGGCGGCCGACGCGGCGGCGGCCGCCCGGGCGCGGGCCCTGGGCGCGGCGGACGGCGGGCCCGCCCGGATGAAGGGCAAGAACCGGCCGACCCGGCGCCAGAAGAAGAAGCAGTTTGTGATCATTGAAGAGAAGAAAGCGGGCCTGCGGGCGCGCCTGACGGGGGAGGGGCAGCCCCGGGTGAGTGCGGAGGAGCGGGCGGAGCGGCGGGAGGCGGCGGCGGCGGAGGCGGTGCCGGCGGGGGCGCCCAAGGCGTTGGCCCGGTTTTACAGGCGTGGCCTGTAAAAATATTTTACCCAACAACAAAAAATTGGACACGACGACCGCGGCTGGCCCCGCTCTTCCAACAATGCACTGCCGGCCCGCCACGCCTGGCCGTCCTCCTATGTGTATCACTGGTGGACAGCTGGTGCACGGTCTACCCGTCCGGCGCGTGCATGGGCGTGGCCTGGCCGGGGCTGGCAGCAGGGTGATGGCGCATGCCGAGAGCGGCGGCGGCGGCGCCGGCAGCGACCCGACCGCCTCCTCTCCAGGCGGCCCCCCTCCTCTCCCACACACCGACGGGCGGCGGCCGTCAGCCCGTCCCCGCCCCTCCCCTGTCGCCACGCTCTCGCCATCCCAGCTGGCTGCAAACGCCCACCTAGCCTCCAGGTTGCGCGGTGCCGTCATCCTCGCCCCGCTCACCCGGGTCGGGACGCTGCCCTTCCGCGCCCTGTGCGCCGACTTTGGCGCGCCCGTCACCGTGAGCGAGATGGCGTTCGCGCGGCCGCTGGCCAGGGGGGACCGCGTGGAGCGGGCCCGGCTGCGGCGTGCGCCGGGGGAGAGGCTGTACGGGTTCCAGTTCACGACCAACAACGTGGGCGAGGGGCTGGCAGCCGCCCGCGCCGCAGCGGAGGCGGGCTGCGACTTTGTCGACCTGAACGCGGGCTGCCCCATCCATGAGGCGACCCGTCGGGGTCTGGGCGCGGCCCTGCTGCGCAACACGCGCAAGCTGGCGACCCTGGTGTCCGGCATCGCCGCGGAGAGCCCCCTGCCCCTGACGGTCAAGATCCGGACGGGCCTGTCGGCCAACAACATCAACGTCGACGCGACGGTCGCGGCCCTGGCGGACGCGGGCGCGGCCGCGGTCACCGTCCACGGGCGCACGCAGGAGCAGCGCTACAAGCGGGCGGCCGACTGGGGCGCCATTTCGCGCGTCGCGGCGGCCCACCCGGCCCTGGCCCTCATCGGCAACGGCGACGTCCTCACGCACTGGGAGGTGGAGGCCCGCCTGGCCTCCACGCCGGTGGCGGGGCTAATGGTCGGCCGCGGCGCGCTCGAAAAGCCGTGGCTGTGGAAGGAGATCGCAGACGGCGCGACCTGGCTGCCGACCGACGAGGAACGGCTGGGCGTCCTGCACGCCTTCATGGGTCGCATGAAGGATTACTTGGGCAACGATGCCAAGGGCTGGCAGAAGGCGCAACACTTCCTGCCTGCCCACTTTGACTTTTTCGCCCGGTGGCGGCCGCTGCCAGACAGCGTGTACGGGCCGGGCGGGTCTCATTTCGACCCGGCCACCCCCTTGCTCAACCGGCGGCGGGCGCTGGCCGACCCGGTCCTGGGCGAGACGCTGGCCTCGCTCTCGCCCCTGGAGCGCCTCCTGCGCTGCCCTGATGCGGGCGCGCACGCTGCCCTGGCCGCCTCCCTGTGGGAGGCGGGCACCGAGGCGGACGCGGTGCGGGCCGCCAACGCAGCTGCCAGGGAAGGCCTGGCGGGCTGGGAGGAGGCGGCCCGGGCGGCGGACCGAGAGGCGCAAGACGCGGGTGGTGATGATGAGAGAGAGGGGCGGCGGGATGGGGGGGGTGGGCGGAGTGATGACAGCATGGCGGGCGGCTAGACACCAGGACCTCAACCCAATCCCCATGGTCTCCATGCTGGCCAACGCGTGAGTGACATCAGCAGAGAGGCGACTCCAAAATGTGCGTGTAGACGTTGAAAATGTCGAGAAAAGGTCGTCGGGGTCGAGCTCACAGACAAGCAAACGAAGAAAAAAGAAAAAATACGCGCCTATCACACCATGGCGAGCTCTTTCCCTCTCTTCCATTAACTAAGCCGACCCCTGCATCTGGCTGCGCTCCCTGAAAATGGCGGACCTGGCCCTGACCTGCCTGGTGGGCGCCCTGGGCGCGCCGGGAGCGCCAAGAAGTGATGCGGCGAGCGCCGCCGATGCGTCCACCTCTCCTCTGGCCCGCACGCTCGCCGCCCTCGAGTCCGAGGGCGACCTGCATGCCCGTAGGCGCCTGGTAGCAGCCCTGAGATTGGGGGTCAAGGCGGCGGCGGCGAAAGGCGGGGACGGCCGCCGCGCGGGAGCACCACCCGCCATCCTTGCCTCGACCTCAACCATGCTCACCGCCCTGGCCGCCGACGGCAGGGAGGACGCCACCATCCGCCGCCTGGCCCTGGAAGGAATGGCGAGGTTGGTGGGCACGGCTGGAGCAGACCCGTCTTCCTACACAGCCGTCGCCCTGGCCGCCCTGGCCGCCCCCGACCCGGCGCTCCGGGCGGCGGGCGTGCGGTTGGTCGCCCTGGCAGCGCACACCGCGCCCCACCCGGCCCACCAGGCCGCTGCCCGGGCCGCCCTGCGGTCCCACACGGCCGACCCGGACCCGGGCGTGCGCGCGGCCAGCCTGGACGGCCTCGTGCACGCAGCCCCGGGCCTGCGCCTGCCGCGCTCCGCCCACGCGGTCGCGGTGGAGGCGCTGGCTGACGACGCGCCGGGCGTGCGCCTGGGGGGCGTGCGCCTGTTGGTGGCGGCCGCGGCGGCGGCCGGGGCGACGGCGCCCGTGCAGGCACGACGCGCCCAGCCGCACCCGACTCACATTGCGGCCAGCCGGGCCGCGGCGGCAGATGATGCGGCCGCGGCCGCCGCGGACGCGGCGTTTGCGGCCGCGGCAGGCGCCCTGGCCGACCCCCACCTGCCCGTCCGTGTTGCGGCCGTGGCCGCCCTGGGCGCCTTGATCCGCGCCTCCCCGGCCATCAAAGCGGGGGCCCTGTCCAAGAAGACGACCGCTCGCACGATGGAGGGGCAGTCAGTGGATGATGCGGCCATGGTGGTCGGCCCCGGGGCGGCAAGCGGGGGCGGGCTCGGCGTTGGCGGCCTGGTGACTGGGGGAGGAGGGGAGGGATACGATGACGGCCCCGGCGCAGACGCGCCCGCCCCGCCGACCCTGACCGCCGCGTCCACCGCTGCCGCCGTGGCTGCCGCCTTCGCGTCCGCGGATGACTGGGCCTCCTTTGCGGGCGCGTTCGTGCATGGCCTGGAAGATGATGCGGCCGCGGTGAGGGGGGCGACCCTGCAAGCCATGGCGTCCCTAGGCGCCGCAGACCGCGCCTGGGCGCCCCTGGCCGCGCCCTTTGCGGCGGACTGTGCGGGGGACGAGTCGCCTGGCGTGCGGGCGGCGGCCCTGACCTGCCTGGCCTCATTGCTGGGGGCGGGAGGAGGAGGAGGCGGGGGCGGCATCGCCTTGCCGCTCGACCCCCACCTGGGCGCCGCCCTGGCCGGCCTGGCCGACACGGACCCGGCCGTCCGCCGCGCGTCCTGCGGGCTGCTGGGGTGCGCCCGCCTGCAAACTTTGGGCGCCCTGGGATCCGCGGTCGACGCGTTGCTGGAGGCGGTGCTGGCGGATGCCCGGGCCCGCGGCGGGCGCCTGGAGGAGGAGGAGGTGGCGGGGAGCAGTGGGGACGGTGGCGGCGGCGGGCGAGGCCTGCCGGCCACCCCGCTCGCCGCGCTCGCCGCGCTGGGCGCTTCCACCGGCGGGCCCGCCACCGCCCTCATCCCGGACCTGATGGGTACCCGGACCGGCTTCATCCAGGCCGAGCCGTCCGTGGACAACCCGGCGTACGCGGCCCTCCTGGCATTCGCCCTGGCGGCGTGCGCTGGTAGTGGGGGAAGCACAGCTCCCGCCGCTTTCTGCGGCCACCCAGCCCTCGCCGCCCTCCTCCCGGCCCACGCCCTGGGTGGGGCGGCCGTCGTCCTGGCGGGGCGGCATGGTAAGGAACTACCCCTGCCAGTCGGCGGGATGGTGGACCTGGGGCGCGGGGCGGTGCTGGTGGGAGCCCGGCGGCCGCCAGCTAAGAAACGGCGGGTGGAAGAAACAGGAGAGGATGGAGCGGCCATCGCTGCTGTAGCGGCCGCCCTGGCCACGCTCGCGACCGCGCCCGCCTCTGCGTTCGTGTCCACCGACGCGGCTCTGGCCCCGTTGATGGATGACTTGGCCGCCCCGGCCGCGGGCGCGGCCGCCCTGGCCCGCCTGTACGTGCGCGGGCTGGCAGTGGTGGAGGCGGCAAAAAGAGCGAGCGGGGGTGGTGGTGGTGGTGGTGGGGACACGCCAGCCACCTCCCCGCCGCCCGTCCCCGCCTGGCCCGCCTCGTCAGCCGCCCGCCTGCCCTGCCTGACCGCCGCGGGGACGCCCGTGGATGTGGCCACCGCGTCTGCCCGCCTGAACAGGCTGGCGGACCTCATGGCGTGCGGGGTGGCGGGCGGGGAGGGCGCAGCGGCGGGAGCTGTCGCTGGGCTGGAAGCCGCGGCGGTCGAGCTCAGAGCCCGCGGCGCCCTCCCACCGCCCTGGCCCCGCCCGCCCCCGCCCACCTCACTCCCGGGCCTTTCCATAGTGCGGGGCATCCTGCACGCGCCGGGTGGGCCCCACAGCCGGCCCGTGGCCGGCGTTGTGGGCCTGCCGCTGCGGCTGCCGGTGGGCGGGCGTGTTTGGTGGGCAGGGGGGTGTGCTGCTGTTGGCGGCGACCGCCTGTCAACCCCGCGTGCCTGGCTGAGCGTGGCGCATCCACTGGTGGCGTGCGGAACGCCCCTGCTGCTGCCCTTAAGCCTAGAAGGAGCGGGCGGCGGCTCGTCCTCCTACGCCCTCCCCCCTCACGTCGACCTCCCCGCCGCGCCTGGTGCGCCTGCGGCCACCCTGACGGCGGCGCTCCTAGTCCAGGCGGGCGTGCGGGCGGGCAGTGGGCGGCCTGTCCTTGTCCAGGTCGCGCCGGAGCGGGGAGTGACCGTGCGTGCCGGGCGGGCGGCGGACGCAAACATGGGTGGTTAGAAGCAGGGGGCATGGTGATAACTTGTATGTGGCACATGCAGGTTTTCTTCTCTCTCTCTCTCTCTCTCCATTCCCTCTCACCCCCGCCGCCCGGGCGGCACGTTGCCTCGGGACGCCACATCCTCGGCCGTCATCACCTTGAGGGGCAGGCGGGGCGCGGGTTTGGGAGCGGCAGCGGCAGCGGGCCCGGGAGCGGCGGCGGCGGCCCCGACCACCAAGCCCCAGGTCCGCGCCC
>Ga0315273_10010105_pt1 | contig 12011 bp, 9 predicted proteins | sample YL17G02_0_MG_FD_205753 | JGI IMG/M metagenome (GOLD analysis project Ga0315273, IMG submission 205753) | Sediment microbial communities from Yellowstone Lake, YNP, Wyoming, USA - YL17G02_0 | ecosystem: Environmental > Aquatic > Freshwater > Lake > Sediment | place: USA: Wyoming | collected... | reverse complement strand
TCGCCATCCGGGACGAGGCCGGCGACTACAAGGGCATCCTCGAGGTGAGCATCGACCTGACTGACTACCGCTGCCTCGAGGATGAGCAGGCCCTTCCCGGGTGGTGATCGGCGATGCCACAATTGCCTGAAGCGGAGTCGGCGACTCGTTCCATTCGCTCCAACATCTCCCGGTGATGGTCGAGGAGCAGAGGGTGCGTATTCCGGTCCAAGCCGATCACCGATTCCAGGCCAAGCCGATCACTGATTCCACGGCAAGCCGATCAGCGATTCCGCCTTCCTGGAGTCTGACCCGCGGCAACGCCGCTCAGGTCGCCGAGTTGTGCTGACTCAAGGAGCTGCGCTTCGACCCGCTGCAGGACGCCGTCTGGGACAAGGCTCTGGACGGCGACCTGCGCGCGGTCTACACTCTGGTTCGCCCACCTGCTGCGAAGCTCACGAGAAAGGACGCCGCTTGAGGAGGAGCCACGCTCTCCTTTTCACTGCCGGGGCCATCGTCGTGGCCGCGGTGTTCGTCTTGGTGGGCTTCGCCAACCACTCCGGCTTGGCGGCGGCCACTCAGTCGGCGGCGAACGCGACGTGTCTCCCCCCGAGCGGTCCCTCAATCGGCCCAAGCAGCTCGGCGGCCCCTGACGACTCCCAGATAATCGCCGCCCTCGAGACGAAGCTGGGCAAGAACCCCTCCGACACGCAGACGATGACGGCGCTGGGCACGGCGTACTCAATGAGCGAGCAGTACGGCAAGGCGGAAGCGCTCTTCGTGCGCGCCCTCCGTCTGCGTCCCGGCGACCCAGAAGCCACCTTGCAGCTCGCAATGGTCTACCACGCCGGCGGCAACTTCGCCAAGGCGAAGGCGCTCATCCGAGGAGTGTTGAAGAAGAGCCCCAAGTTCCAGCGAGCTCACAACGACCTCGCCATCGTCTACTTCTCAGAAGGGCGCATAGACCAGGCCAAGGCAGAGTGGAAGAAGGCGGCAGCCATCGACCCTTGAGGATGAGCGCTCGCGGCGCGGTCGCGCCGCACGCTCAAGTCGCGGTTCTCTCGCCGCGGGCCACCCTGATAGCGTCGATGCCGTGAAGGTCCTCGTGACTGGCGGCGCCATTCTTCTGACCAGCGTAGCCGCGACTGGTCCGAGAAAGCCTCGCGATTAACGCTCTGATGCGCTCGACCAGGACGACGTCGAGGCGTCTGCGCCTGCGCGTCTCGGCCGACGGCGTACGGACGCTCGAGCGTGGCACGCCGAGCATGCGACAGACGCGGCAGTCCGAGGCTTGCGGCGAGGCGGCCCTCACTCGTCGGGCGTCTCCGGCCCGAAAGGATGGCCCGTGTTCGCCTCCTTGAGGATGTCGATGTCAAAGACCAGCTCACCGACCTTGCGCTTCGCCGTCCAACCCTGCAGAAGGACGCGCAGCTCGTGAAGCCGGCGGAGCTCGCCCAGGCGCGTGGCCAGCTTGTGGCCTTCGCCGCCGAGATGCTCGGCTCGCTGCCACGAAGCGATTAGCGCCGCTGGGGCGAGACCTACCTGCGCGGCCTGATGCTTGACGGGCGCCGCAAGTCGATCGAGCCCATGGCGGCGCGGCTCGAAGGCGGCGACGAGCAGTGCCTGCAGCAGTTCGTGAGCCAGAGCCCCTGGGAGTGGCAGCCGGTGCGCGAGCGCCTGGCGGCGCGCATGGCCGAGGCGATCGCGCCGCTCGCCTGGATCATCGACGACACCGGCTTTCCCAAGGCGGGACGCTACTCGGTGGGCGTCGCCCGCCAGTACTCGGGCACCCTCGGCAAGGTCGGCAACTGCCAGATCGGCGTCTCGGTATCGGCGGCCTCGGAAGGCGCCAGCTGCCCGCTCGACTGGCGGCTCTTCCTGCCGGAGGCCTGGGACGAGGACGGGCCGCGCCAAGGCGCACCTGCCGCAGAGCGAGCGTCACCGCGAGAAGTGGCGCCTCGCCCTGGAGATGCTGGGCGAGCCGCGCAAGTGGGGGCTCAGCCCGCCGGCGCTTGTCGCCGACGCCGGCTACGGCGAGATCACCGCCATCCGTAGCGCCCTCGAGGAACGCGGGCTGAGCTATCTCGTCGAGGTCAAGGCCGCGACCAGCGCCTACGCGCCGGAGATCACTGCCGAGCAACCGCCCTGGCGCGGGTCGGGCCGGCGACCGGCCGCCCGCTACCGCAAGCCGCCCGCCTCGCTGCGCGCCCTGGCGCTTCAGGCTGGCTTTGCGGCGACCTGCGAGGTCGTCTGGCGCGAGGGCTCGCGCGGCCCCATGGCGGCGCGCTTCCTGGCGCTGCGCGTGCGCCCCGCCAACTTCGCCCTGCGGCGCGCCCACGGCGCGCAGCTGCCGATCCGCTGGCTGCTCTGCCAGTGGCCCGAGGGGGCGGCCGAGCCCGTCAAGTACTGGCTGGCCAACCTGCCGGCGGAGACGATGCTCGCGGACCTCGTGCGCCTCGCCAAGCTGCGCTGGCGCATCGAGCTCGACTACCGCGAGCTCAAAGACGCGCTCGGCCTCGATCACTTCGAGGGGCGCTCGTTCCGCGGCTGGCACCACCACGTCACGCTCGTCAGCCTGGCGCACGGCTTTCTCACCCTGCAGCGCCTCGACTGAAGAAGCTGGACTCCAAGTGGATGCGCCGGCCTGAGCCTGTTCGCCGCGCTGCGCGAGCTGCAGCGGCTGATGGCCTGCTGGACCGGCGCCTGCCCGACCTGCGGACGGCGGCTACCGCGTTCGACTGTCTTCGTGCACGCGCCGCCATGACCATACCTAGCGGAGTATTACTAGGGCGTTGCCAGTATGCGAGCTGGGTTCTCGAACATCACGAGACGAATCTCGTCCTCAGACACCCCAATCCGGCGCAGGGTTGGCACGACAAACTCGGAGATGCGCGTGAAGCCTTCGCCGCCGTAGGCCCTTGTGTTGATCCTCATGAACACGTCATGACCCAATACGATCTTTTCGGCGTGTCCCTCGCGCAGCAGAGCATAGACGGCGGCAGTCAGCAGCCAGTCTGGCTGGTCGATAATCCCGGCCGCCTCGACATCCCAAGTGTGTCCGAAACAATCGATGCAGATATTGAACCCATCGTGGAGGAAGCTTTTCAGCTCCCCGAGGTTGAACAACTTCTGCTGCCAGGATGCCGGGTCAGTGATCAGGTCATCGACCCGGGCCTCACCAGCGAAGTAGTCCTCGGCATGGCAGAACACCACGCGCGTGGGGTCAGCTCCCTCGTCAAGCAGCACGTCGGCCAACCAGCGCATGTCCAAGACCGACATGAAGAGCCCCCTGTGAACGTGTATGGCGAGGCCGGTCTCATTCCCGGCGCGTACCGCGGCGCGCGCGACCCTCTCAAGGGCTTCGGTCTTCTCCTCGGCGGCAACCTTGATGTTGCCGGGCTTGATGCCGGTGCCCTCGATACCGTGCTTGTGCTCGTCAACCATGTAACGCACGTAGTCGTCGGTACTCATCGAGTGGAAGCGCTGGGGCCACGATTCTTCGGCATACAGGCCGGTCGACATGATGATGTGCACGCCGGTCTGCTCGGAGATACGTCGCACCTCAACAGGGTGGCGCACAATGCCGGGTGCGCTGCACTCGAGGATGGCGCTGCCCCCGGCATCCTTGTACAGGCCGACCTCGGAGACCATAAGGTCCACGTCCCGCAGATCCAGGTTGTGCCTCGCGAGAGCCGTGCAGTGGTTCAGGTAGCCCAGGTTGGCCATGGTGACCAGATCGCCACGTTTGACGGGTGGAGGGTCAGGCAGGAGCCCCCGCCGCTTCCTTCTTTCGTACATGAATTGAGCATCCGCCATCAGATGCTCGTGCATGAGCGTGAAGCCGAGCTCGCCAGATTCCAGCGGCCCACGCACAGTCATGACTTGGCTCATGTCACTCCTCCTGACACTGCCCCTGCTTTGAAGGCGAATCGCATGATCTGCTGAGGCGCTTCGCTACTCCCGTATGTTCAGCCAGGGTTTCCCAGGCACGTCCATTTGCGCAAGTCCGCGACGTGGTCACGGGCGAAGGCGCCGCACGCCGCTACGTCTTGAACAGGGCCGCCTCGATCGTCGGCGTGTCGGCGAGCAGCCTGCGCGTGTACTCGACCTGTGGGTCGGCGAGCACGTCGTCCGTGGGCCCGTACTCGACGATGCGGCCCTCGCTCATCACCGCGACGTCGTAGGCGATGCTGCGGATGAGGGCGAGGTTGTGCGTCACGAACAGCATGCAGAGACCGATTTCGTTCTGCAGACGCACAAGGAGCTGCACGATGGAGGCCTGCACGGAGACGTCGAGCCAAGAGGTGACCTCATCGCAGATGAGCACCGTCGGGTCGGCGGCCAGCGCGCGGGCGATGGCCACGCGCTGGCGCTCGCCGCCCGAGAGCTGGTCGGGGTAGCGGCTCAGGAGCGTCTCGTCGAGGGAGACCAGCGCGAGGACCTCGGCGAGCCGATCCTCACGCTGGTCGCGCGTGTAGTCGAAGAAGATCTGCAGCGGCTGCGAGAGGATCTGGGCGACGGTCTTGCGCGGGTTGAGGGCGCTGTACGGGTTCTGGAACACGTACTGGATGGCGTGACGGATCGCGCGTGGGCGGCCGCCCGCTAGACGTGGCAGGGCCTTGCCTTGGAAGTCGATGTCGCCCTCGATCCTGAAATGGTGGAGTCCGGCGATGCAGCGCGCCAGGGTCGTCTTGCCGCTGCCCGACTCACCGACCAGGGCCAGGCACTCGCGGGCGCGCAGCGTGATGTCGATGTCGTGGAGGATCTCCTTGGAGCCGTACCAGGCGCTGACGCCCCTGACGGTGACAAGACCTGCCTCCCCGCTGCTCTCCAGAGAGCTGTCATCCTTCTGCGCGAGCACGGGCGCCTGCGCTCGTACCTCCTCGTGACGCCAGCAGCGCACGCGGTGCATCTGGCCGACGGTCTCCTCGGGCGGCATCTCGGCGGAGCATTGCGCCACGGCGTAGCTGCACCGCGGCGCGAACGCGCAGCCCGCCGAACGATACCCGGGGCGCGGTGCGAAGCCAGGGATGCCCTCAAGGGTTCGCCGTCCCGTCAGCGCCGGGACTGCGTGCAGCAGGCGCCGCGTGTACGGGTGGCTTGCCCCCGCGAACAGCTCCGCGGCGGGCCCGATCTCAACGAGGCGGCCCGCGTACATGACGGCGATGCGGTTGGCGAGCTCCGCCACCACCGCGAGGTCGTGCGTCACGTACACGGCCGCGACGCCGTGGGCAGTCACGAGGTCGCGGATGGTGTTGAGGACGTGCGCCTGGGTGGTCACGTCGAGACCGGTCGTAGGCTCGTCGAGCACGATGACCTTGGGCCGGCAGGAGAACGCCATGGCAAGCACCACGCGCTGCTGCTGGCCGCCGGAGAGCTGATGTGTGTAGCGCCGCAGGAACTCCTTGGTGCTGGGCAGCAGCACCTCGGCCATCATCTCCTCGACGCGCGTGCGGCGTTCTGCGTCCGAGTCGCCGAAGCCGTGATCCTCGAGGACCTCACGAAGTTGTAAGCCGATGCGCAGAGCGGGGTTCAATGCGGAGCCGGGGTCCTGAGGCACGTAGCTGATCACGCCGCCGCGCAGCTGGCGCAGCTGCGAGGCGCCAAGGGCCAGCACGTCGCGGTCGTCGATGTGGATCGAACCGCCGGCGATCTTGGCGCCGCGTCGCTGAAAGTTGAGCAGCGAGGTGGCCGCGGTCGTCTTGCCCGACGCGGACTCGCCGACTAGTCCGAGTACCTCGCCTTCGACGAGCTCGAAACTGATCTCGTGGTCGACCTCCACGCCCGACGGGTCGAGGACGATCTCGAGGTCCTTCACGGTGAGGATGATACGGCTCATGCCGACCCCGTGTCGCGCCCTATGCCGATCATGGCGTGAGCTATGCCGTCGGTGGCGAGGTTGACGCCGATGGTGAGGATGGCGATCAGCGCAACCGGCACGAAGACCGAGTACGGCTGGACGATCAGGCCGACACGGTTCTCGTTGACCATGAGACCCCAGTCGGCCGCTGGCGGCTGCAGGCCGAAGCCGAGGAAGCTGAGCGACGCGATGATAGCGACGGAGGAGGTGAGGCGAAGGCCGCCCTCCACCATCAACGGGCTCGAGATGTTCGGCAGGATCTCGGTGAAAGCGATCTTGAGTCGCGAGACGCCTAGCGACTCGGCCGCTACCACGAAGTCGCGCTCCTTGACCTCCTGCGTACAGCCGTGCACCACTCGGGCGATGCGCGGCGCGGCCGTGATGCCCACGGTCAGCACGATGAGCCAGAGCCGCGGACCCAGCACCGAGACCATCAACAGCACGAACACGATCGACGGGAAGGCCAGCAGCACGTCGAGCAGACGCATGATTCCCTCGTCGATGGCCGCCCGCGCGCTGCCGGCGACGACGCCGAGCGACACCCCGAGGATCATGCCGATGGCCGTCGCGATGATCGAGAGGATGAGCACCGAGCGCCCCCCGCAGAGCGCGCGGCTCAGCACGTCGCGGCCGAGGTTGTCGCCGCCGAGCTTGGCGATCGCCGACGGCTTCGCGTACGGCGCCACGACGAACTCAGTGGGCGAGTGCGGCGCGATGTACGGACCGACCACGGCGACGGCCACGATGAACAGGAAGATCGCGAGTCCGACCTGTGTGCGCCGGTAGTGGAGCGCGTCCAGAAGCAGCTGGACCCACTCGCGCCGGCGGTGCTTGCCGCGCACCGGAGCGATGTCGTACTCGTGCCCGAGTTGTGGCTCGAGGGGCTCGTTGAGGCCCTCGTCGGGCCCCAGGTTCAAATCGCTACCGGGGAGCCCCCCCGCGGGGACCAGGTCGCCGGCGCTCACTGGAGACCCGTCCTCAGTCGCGGGCTGATGAGAATCGTGAGGATGTCGGCGGTGAGGTTCAAGACCACGTACAGTGCGGCGATGAGAAGCACGATCGCCTGGATCATCGGAACGTCACGGTTCGACACAGCGCCGACGAGCGCCGAGCCGATGCCTGGGTAGTTGAAGAGGTACTCGACGACGACCACACCACCGGCGAGCCAGGCGAGATTGAGAGCGATCACCTGGATGACCGGGATGATGGCGTTGGGCAGCGCGTGGCGCTGGAGTACGATGCGCTCGCGCATACCCTTGAGACGGGCCATCTGCACGTAGTCGCTCTCAAACACTTCAATCATAGAGCCGCGCAGCATGCGCACGATGTACGGGAAGCACGCGAGCCCCAGCGTGAGCGCCGGCAGCCACAGATTGTTCATCTGACTCCAGATCGACAGCTGGGGATTGACCCGCGACACGGCCGGGAAGACGTGGAGGGCCTGCACCGAGAGCAGCATGATGAGCAGGATGCCGAGGACGAACTCGGGCAGCGCCGCCAAGGCAAGGCTGCCCATAGAGACGGACGAGTCGAACAATCCGTCCCGGAACCGACCGCTCAGGCTGCCGACGAGGATGGACAGCGGGATGCTGATGAGGGCGGCCGCTACCAGAAGGGCCGCCGAGTTCACGACCCTTGGGCCGAGCAGCTGCCCGACCGACTGCCCAGTGGCAGCGAGGGAGTCGCCGGGGTCGCCCCTCACGATGCCGCCCAGCCAGGTGAAGTACTGCGCCGTGAGCGACTGGTCCAAACCGAGTCGATCGCGCAACACCTCGACGCGCTCCGGCGTTGCCGACTTGCCGAGGATTGCGGTCGCCGTATCCCCGGGCAGCGCCTGCGTCGCCGCGAACACGAGGGCCGATACGAGCAGCAGGGTCAGGAGCCCCAGCGCAACCCGGCGGAGTATGAGCTTGAGAAGCGAGGGCACTGCGCGTCCACCTCCACAGCGAAGCAAGCAAGGCCGCCCACTGTTCCGGGCGGCGGCCTTGCTTGCTTCTTGAGCCTAACGGAGTCTCAAACGAAGTAGAACTCGTTGTAGCTTTGGCGGGTGGCGCTGCCCGAGCCAAAGGTATCTGGGGGCAGACCCGCGAGCTTGTCCGAGTACGCGTCGAGTACCACGCCGAACTGGTAGATGATATGGCCGCCGCGCTCGTAGTCGATCTTCTGGCACTCGCCGATGAGCTCGTTGCGCTTGGCTTCGTCCACCGTCACGACCGCCTCTTGGTAGATCTTGTCCCACTCGTCGTCCTTCCAGCGAGTCTCGTAGTAGGGCGAGGTGGGGAACTGGGTTTGCCGGCACTGCGCAAGGTAGTTGCGGGTGCCCCACATGCTCATGGCGAAGGGGTACGACCCGTAGTTGCCGGTGTCCCAGTAGACGTCGGGATCGACCTTGTTCACCTTCACGGTCACGCCGGCGCCCTTCGCCTGCTCCGCGAACACCTGGGCGGCCTCCGGGTCGGAGGCACCCGTGGCTGTCGAGCAGTAGAGCACGATGTTGAGGTCGTTGTCGTAGCCGGCCTGCTTGAGCAGCGACTTGGCCTGCTCCAGATCCTGCACGCGCTGCGGCAGGTCCTGGGGGTAGCCGGGGTCGTACGGCGCCCACATGTCGTTGCCGACCCATGAGAAGCCGCCCTTGGCCTGCTCGATCATCTGCGGGCGGTCGACGATGAGCCGGAAGGCCTGGCGTACGCGCACGTCGTCGAAGGGCTTCTTGTCACAGAGCATCGTGAACGGGTCCCAGCTGCCGCCCTTTGCCTCGAGCAGCTTGAGACCCGTAGTGCTCTCGACGACTGTAACCTGGGCGGTGTCGAGATCCGCCAGGTGGTCGACGGTGCCGCCGAGCAGCGCGTTGAGCTTCGCCGTCGGATCGATGAACTCGATCATGGTGACCTTGTCGGCGTACGGGCCCACGCCCCAGTAGTCGCGGTTCGCCTCGAACTCGGTCTGCTGGCCGGGGTCGTAGCTGATGGGCTTCCAGGGGCCGGTGCCTATGGCGCCCTTCGCACCATCGGGAGTCGTGAAGCCGACCGGCACGATACCGTTCGCGTAATAGGCCAGCGCTTCGAAGAAGATCGCGTCTGGCTGCTCGAGCGTGAAGGTCACGGTGAGATCGTCGACCTTCTTGATGCCACTGGGCTTGAGGGACGCGAGACTTTCGGCGCCGAGCGCGGCCGTCTTCGGGTCGAGGATGCGCTGGAAGCTGTAGACCACGGCGTCGGCGGTCACCGGGCTGCCGTCGTGGAAGGTGAGGTCCGGCTTCAGCCTAACCGTGTGCGCGGTGGCGTCGGCGTTGGCCTCGTACGACTCGGCGAGCTTCATCTGTAGCTTGGCCTCGTGGTCCCAGCCCAGGAGCGCATCCCATACCAGGATGGTCTTGGACCCCGAGTCAATATAGGTGGCGTGGATATCGAGGATGTCCGCGGTGTCACCGCCAGTGACGGCCGTCCTGATGTGGCCGCCCTGCTTGGGTGCGGCGGCCGACGGTGATGCCGAGGTGGTGGCTTCGTCGCCGCCGCAGGCCGAGGCGAACGGGCCGAGCGCGCCGAGGGCACCCACCGCGGCGGCTCCCTGGAGCACCTGGCGACGCGACACGCGCTTGCTGTTGGCGATCTCCCCGAGCCCCCCAAGATCGAATGAAGACCTGCCTTGTTGGTCACTCACTGTACCACCGCCCTTTCTGGTGACTGGCCCGCCGATCACCACGTCCCGGACACAATGTGGAAGTGCACACTCACAACCCCCTTGGCCGTTATTGACGATGATCGTGCTGTCAACGGCCGGCTACCCGGGGGGAATTCCTATCCACCTGGGTAGGCTAGCGTGACCCAATGTATTCTAGACCACCGCGCCGGGGTGTCGCAAGGGTCAAGTACGTCAAGGACGGCGAAGGCGATCAGACCGTCCTCGTCTACTTCCCGTCCGGCGAGAAGCTCGCGACGGCCGAGCGCACCCTGCCGCCACGAACCCGGTCGCACGCGCAGCGGTGGACGCCCTCTGCGGCGGCCCCAACGAATCCGAGCGGGCCGCCAGTCTGGGCACCACAGTGCCCGAGGACACGGAGGTCCTCGGCATCAACGTGCAGGACTGCGTCGCCTCCGTCGACCTCTCCGATGAGTACGCCTACGGCGGCGGCAGCCTGTCCACAGTCGCGCGGGTCGCGCAGGTCGTCGACACGCTCACGCAGTTCAAGACGATCAGAGCCCTCGAATTGCGCGTCGACGCGACCTTCAACGTCTCGGGCCGCGCCACCGTCTTCGAGGCCACAGCCCAGATTGAGCTGGTCGATAACAGCGGCCGAAAGCTCTCCCGCACCTTCACGACCGCGACCGAGGGCGCCCCGGATCGCGGTCGCTTCATGGAGACCCTCGACTACAGGACGTCGGCGACAGCCGGCCCCCTATCCGTCTGGCAGGCGTCGATGGAGGACGGCTCGCGCCCGAACGAGATCGAGGTCCCGGACTTGAGGATTGTCGCCGTTACAACCTCGCCGACACGAGGAAGCAGCTCCTTCTGAGGAACGTCCGGACCGGAGTGTATGACCGCTCTGCTTCTCAGCTTCGACTTCTCCAATATGACCTCACATGCCTGCACACCACGTATGTGGACCGGACCCCATTCGTTGCTCCGGTCGCTATGCTAGTCTCAGAGCCACCTCCCGCGTCGACGATGGTGGCGTGAAGTCCGCGAGTGAGGAGTCTGGCCAGACGATCGTTTCGGGCGCCGGTGGACGTCGCCCGAGTGAGACTTGCGGGCGCAGGCCACTTTCGCCGCCGCCAAACCGGCCGCCTTCCTACTGCCGGTCTGCTAGCCTACGAGCATGTTCGCCGTCGTCCTCGCCCTCACCGCCAGCCTGTCCTACGGAGCGAGCGACTTCCTGGCCGGCAGCCAGACGCGCCGGACCTCCATTTGGACGGTGATCATCTTCAGCCAGCTCGCAAGCGTGAGTCTGATGGCGCTGGTGGTGCTGGCTCGCGGCCACGCGCCTCCAGAGGCGGTGCTGCTGCCAGCGCTTGGCGCCGGCCTGCTTTCCGCCGTCTCCGTCGCCGCGGGCTATCAGGCGCTGGCGATCGGAGTGATGGGCATCATCGGACCGGTCTGCAGTCTCGGCGCCGCCGTGCCGGTGATCGTGGGCCTCGCGAGCGGCGAGCGCCCGTCCGCGGCGCAGCTGGCCGGTATCGGGATCGCGCTTGGTGGCGCCATCCTGGCGTCGCGACAGAAGAGCGCCGGCAAGCACCATCGGGCCACCAGCAAGCTCAGCATCGTGCTCGCCGTGGTGTCCGCCGGTTCCTTCGGCTTCGCCATGGTCTTCTACGCCCAGGGCGCACAGTCAGACCCGTACTGGAGCGTCGTCCTCGCCCGCTCGACCTCCCTGACCGTCTTCGCGCTGGCGTTCGTCGTCATGCGGCCGGGCCTGAAGCTCACGAGGGCAGCCGCGGTGCCGATCCTTGGGGTCGGTGTGCTCGCCATCGGCGGCGCCGCGCTGTTCTCGGTGGCTTCGACCCTGGGCTACCTGAGCATCGTCTCGGTGTTGAGTTCGGTCTCCCCCGTCTTCCTGATCATCCTCGCCTACGTCTTCCTGCACGAACGCCTTTCGCGGACGCAGCAGCTGGGGGTCGCGTCAGCACTCGTCGGCGTGGCGCTGATCGCCGCCGGCTGACAGCCCCGCCCTGCAGAGTGCCGGCATCGCGGTCGACTCGCGAACGAGGCCGTCCCCGGTCCTCCGGCGCGTCAGGGAGGGCAAGTGGTCGGGCGGTGTTCGGTCCTGAAGGCTGTCAACAACCTGAGGGGTCCTACACCTAACGGCGGGCGCGCAGGGCGAGGAGGTCGGCGAGGATGGCGTAGGCGGTCTGCTGCGTCGTGGCGTCGAGCTCGGCCGTGAGCACGTCTCCCATGAGGTCGGTGTGCAGGATCAGACCGAGGCTGGAGCCGTGGATGCCGGCCAGCGGATGGGTGAGCGGCAGCTCCACAAGCCGCACAGAACAGTCGACACCGTCGTCGTGGGACCGTCCGCTGCAGAGCAAGCACAACCGTCGCCCCGCGGCGCGGGCGGCGGCCACCCGTTCGGCAGTGACGCCTCGGATGCTCTGGCGCGGGATGTCGTCGGGCGTGATCTGTGCATCGAGCAGGGAGTTCGCCAGGATCGCGAGCTTGCAGGCCGAGTCGACCCCGTCGA
>Ga0315273_10010104_pt1 | contig 12011 bp, 11 predicted proteins | sample YL17G02_0_MG_FD_205753 | JGI IMG/M metagenome (GOLD analysis project Ga0315273, IMG submission 205753) | Sediment microbial communities from Yellowstone Lake, YNP, Wyoming, USA - YL17G02_0 | ecosystem: Environmental > Aquatic > Freshwater > Lake > Sediment | place: USA: Wyoming | collected... | reverse complement strand
GGCGGCGGTTCGCGGCGCTCCGTTCACGCCGGCGAACCGGAGACCTCCGCGAAGCGGGTTGGGGAGTTCCGGCGACTGGGTGTGGTCGACCAGCTTGTCCAGCGGGCTGACGGTCTCCGTATCGAATCCTGCGTTCAGCCGGTTGAAACGCTCATTGGGAGGGTAGTTGAAATCCCAGCGCAGGCCAAAGTTCGCGGTGAACCGCCGCGTCAATTTCCAATCGTGCTGCACCCAAGGCGCCATGTAGCGGCCCATATAAATGAAGAACGAGTTGTAGTTGACCGTGCCCGAACTGGGGGTTCCCAGCAGGAATCCGGCCACGGAGTTGCCGCTGAGGGCGTCGGAGCGGTTGTACTCATCTCGCGTGAAAACCTTGTTCCCGCTGAGCTGAAACACCGTGCCGGTGTTCTGGTAGGCGAATTGAATCCAGCGCGCGTCATAGCCCGCCTTGGTGGTGTGCGTGCCGCTGATTTTAGTGAGGGAGGCGGCGATCACCCAGGTATTGGTCACGTCCTTGCTTGCGCCGGCCTTTCCCAAGGTGAGGTACTCGTCCAGCGCATAGCGGCCGAAACCGGGGTTGTAAGGCAACGAAGCGGCCAGCGACGCCGGAAAGCCCAGGCTGGTCATCTCGAATTTCTTGGCGACGACCGCGTCGTTGCTGTACAGATAGCGGCTGAAAGAGACACGCGGGTTCAGGATCATGCTGGGCGACAGCATGGTCACCCAGTCCAGCACGTAAGCGTCGTTGATGCGTTTGAGCGGCTGCGGCCCGTCCGCGCCCGGTTTATCGAGAATGCCGTTGGTCGAGCGCATTTCGGTGCGGTCGTTGCTGCCATGCCGGAAGAACGCCCGGTGGCGGGCGCCGAAGTTCTGGTCGAACTTGAACACCAGGTTGTAGAAGCGGTCCTTGGCGGGGTTGGCGCCGCCGGAAGCGAAGTAGTTCTGCTGCGCGTAGGCCACGCCCGCCGTCTTAGTGTTGGGCAGGGGATAGAAGTCCACGATCTTGCGCGCAATGGGGTTGATGCGATCCTTGGAAATGATGTTGCCCGGAAATGGAGTGCGCCGGTATACGCCGTCGGCGCCGCGAGCGGTGGTGGTCGGGTCGAAAACGGTGATCAGCCGTCCCGCCCCGTCCAGCAGTTTCGAGAAATCGCCGTTGCGCATGTCCGGTTCGGGCACGGAAAGCACCAGGGGTTGCGGCGTGCCTTCCCGATAACCCTCATAGTTGAACAGGAAGAAGGTCCGGTTGCGGCCGTCGTAGATCTTCGGCAGGTACAACGGACCGTCAAGCTGCGTGCCGAACTGGTCGAGGTAGTGGCCTTCCTTGGGGGCTCCGCGGGAATTGTTCTGGAACGAGTTGGTGTCCAGGGCGTTGCGGCGCGCGAACTCGTACACCGTCCCGTGCACGCGGTTGCCGCCGCTCTTCAGCGCCACGTTGACGATGCCGCCGGCGCTCTTGCCGTACTGCGCGTCGTAGGAGTTGGTCTGGATCTTGAACTCCGCCACCGAATCGACCGGCGGCACGTAGGCGATGTTGTTGGTGCCGGCCTGCGCGTTGTTGGGAGCGCCATCCAGCAGAAATTCGTTGTTGGCGTTGCTGCCGTTGATGTTCCAGCGGGCGATAGCGCCGTTGTCGAAGGGACGCTGGTAGACCAGCTCGCCGTTGTAGTCCACGCCGGGAACCAGCATCGACAGCATGAACGGGTTGCGCCCGTTGAGCGGGTACTCGGTCACCGCTTCGGCGTCGATCAGACCGCCGCGGTCCCCGTTGGTCTGCTCCAGCAGGGGCGCCTCGGCGCTGACCGTCACTTCCTGGGTGACGGCGCCGATCTCCAGCTTGAAATCCTGGGTCGCCGCCTGGGCCACGCTGAGCGGCAGCCCGGACCGCACCGCCGGCCTGAATCCCGGGGCCGACGCGGTCACCGAATACTCTCCCGGCGGCAGGAACGCGACCGTGTAGTTGCCCCGCGAATCCGTCCTGGCCGGATAGGCGACGTTGGTTCCCTCGTTCTTCACCGTGACGGAAGCGTCCACAATCGGCGCATCCGATGGATCGACAACGCGTCCCGTCAACGTGGCGCGAAACTCCTGTGCCCAGACAGCCCCCGCCGCCAGTGACACCGCGAGCAGAGCGAATCCACGGCAGTTTCTCATGACCGGCTCCTTCCCGAGCGCAGCCCCATGTCCGGGCTCGAACCTCCTCGATTATAGGCGCGCGGGCAGGCGCGATCAAGAAGGCAGCCAGGGCCGCGGTCAACGCTGCTCGGAAACCGAGCGGTCCGCCAGTTCGCCGACGATCGGGAGCTTGACCAGCCGGTTCTGGCTGACCGTGACCATCATGTAAATCCAGGTGCCGATCACGGCCGCCTTCAGCAGGCCGGCGATGGGAGGAATGAGATGAAGCCTGGGCCCCGGAAAATGAAAGACCGGACCCAATACCCAGTCGACGATCAACCAGGCCACGAACAGGTACAGGCCCTGGAACGCGTGGAACCGGACATTGCGGTCGTTACGGAAACGGGACGACGCCAGCACGATGATGGCCGGAATCCAGCCGACGACCGGGATGTAGCAGAGAATCGACGCGGTGCGCGGATGGATGCCCGCGAGGTAATCCGTCGAGGGGGGCGTGGCCGCGCCCTGCCGCGCCCCGCAAGCGGCGCAAAAAACGTCGGCCGGCTGAGCCGTCTTTCCGCACTGGCAACAGTAAGGCATGATTGCGTACCCGTTAACAAATACGCGGTTTACCCGCCAATCGTTCAACTAAACCGGGGACGGAGTACTCATTCCCCAATTTTCCCACGGCCTGAAGGCCGTGCCACTATGGTAGGATGCGAACGATGCGGATGCTCCTCGGACTTGTCATTGTATTGTGTTTTGCCGGGCCCGTGCCGGCCGCCAAAACGCTGGACTTCTATTTCATCGATGTCGAAGGCGGGCAAGCCACCTTGATGGTTACCCCGGCCGGGCAATCGGTGCTGGTCGACGCGGGCTGGCCCGGCAACAACGGGCGCGACGCCGATCGGATCGCCGCTGCCGTCAAACGCGCCGGCCTCAAGAGAATCGACTACCTGCTGGTCACGCACTATCACACCGACCACGTCGGCGGCGTCCCGCAACTGCTGGCCAAGACGCCCGTGGTCACGGTGATCGATCACGGGACCAACACCGAAACCGGCAAGGGCGCCGACGCGCTCTGGAAAGCATACGAGGAAGCCGTCGCCAAACACAAGCGGATCATCATCAAGCGGGGCGACGCGCTGCCGTTCAAGGGGCTGGAAACCAAGGTTGTCGCCGCGCGCGGCGACCTGATCGAACAGGCGCTCCAGGGCGCGGGCCAGGAGAATCCGCTGTGCGCCGCCGAACGGCGCCGCGACGAAGACAAGACCGAAAACGCCCGCTCCATCGGCTTCGTGCTCAACTACGGCAAATTCCGGTTCATCGACCTGGGCGACCTGACCTGGAACAAGGAACTCGACCTGTCCTGCCCGAACCACAAGATCGGCAAGATCGACGTGTACCTGGTGACGCACCACGGGATGAACATGTCGGGGCCGGCGGCCATGGTGCATGCGCTCCACCCGCGCGTGGCCATCATGAACAACGGCGCCAAGAAGGGCGGTGCGCCGGAAACCTTCGAGGTCATCCGACGGTCGCCCGGCCTGGAAGACCTCTGGCAACTGCATTTCGCGCTCGGCGCGGGCAAGGACCGCAACTCGGCCGACTCGCTCATCGCCAACACCGAGACCAACTGCGAAGGCAAATGGCTGAAAATGACGGTCGCCTCCAACGGATCGTTCACCGTCGAAAACAGCCGGAACGGATTCAAGAAGTCCTACAAGTAGACGGACGGCGTGCTGCTTTCTTCCTCGCTCTACTTCGTCTTTCTGGTCGGGGTCTTCTTCCTCTACTGGCCGGTGGCGCGCGTGCGCGCCGCGTCGCTGGCCGTGCTGCTGTTCGCCAATTACTTCTTTTACGCCAAGTGGGATCTGTTCTACGTGTTCCTGATTCCGGCCGCCTCGACGTGCGATTTCCTCATTGCGCTGGGCATTCAACGGGCCGCCCGTCAGGGAGTGAGACGCACCCTGGTGACGCTCAGCGTGCTGCTCAACCTGGGGATTCTGGCTTCGTTCAAGTACATGCCGTTCCTGCTGTTGAACTACTCCAGCCTCGCCGGCCAGCCCGCTCCCTCCTGGCACTGGACCTTTCCCCTGGGCATCTCGTTCTACACCTTCCAGTCGCTGACCTACACCATCGACGTCTTCCGCCGGGACGCCCGGGCGACCTCGAGCTATCTGGCCCACCTGGCCGCCGTATCGTTCTTCCCGACCACGCTGGCCGGACCCATCACCCGCGTCGCGGTCCTGCTGCCGCAACTCGAGCGCAAGGACAAGACCCTGGCGGCGGGCGACAGCGGCCGCGCGCTGTTCCTCATCGGCCTGGGGCTGATCAAGAAGTTCATGATCGCCGACTACCTGGCCGAGAACCTGGTCAACCGGGTCTTCGATCTTCCGCGGCTCTATACTGCCGCCGAGACGCTCATCGGCGTCTACGGCTACGCACTGCAACTGTATTACGATTTTTCCGGCTACACCGACATCGCCATCGGCTCGGCTCTGTTGCTGGGGCTGAAACTCCCGGCCAATTTCAACCGCCCGTACAAGGCCGAAAGCGTGCCGGATTTCTGGCGCCGCTGGCACATCACGCTCTCCAACTGGCTGCGCGATTACCTGTATTTCTCGCTGCCCGGGCTGCGCTCGAAGTGGAAGGTGTTCGCTTACACCAACCTGGTGGCCACCATGCTGCTGGGCGGGTTGTGGCACGGCGCGAGCTGGAATTTCGTCCTCTGGGGCCTGTTGCACGGGGTTGCGCTGGCGCTGACGCGCCTGTGGCAAAGCCTGCGCGGACGCCGGCCGGCCCCGGCGGCGGCCTGGGCGAAGTTGGCTAGCACGTTCCTGACCGCCCAGTTCGTCTGCTTCGCCTGGATCTTTTTCCGCGCGCCGGACCTTCCCGCGGCGCTCGCCATTCTCGAGCGTCTCGCCTCTCTGACGGTCTCTTTCGCCAACATCTCGACGCCGTTTGCGGTGGTCATGGCAATCGCCGTCCTGGCGCACTACGCGCCGAAACCGGTCTATGAGACCGGCCTGCGCATCTACAGCCGGGCGCCGTTCTACGTCCAGGCCGCGGCGCTGGCGCTGCTGGTGATCGGGCTCCAATACGTCGCCGCAACCGGCGCCGCGCCGTTCATTTATACGAGGTTCTGATGGGACGCCGGCACAAACAGCGACGCAAACGGGGGCATCGGAAACCGCCGGCGCCGCCGTTCGTCCCGAAGCCGGCCCCGGAAAAGGGCGTCGACGAACTGCGGCGGGAGCTGGTAGGGGCGGCAACAATGGAATTGCACAAGCTAAAGCATGTGCTACTGCCGGTCCACGCCACCGCGGCGATCCTGACGTTCCTGGCCATTCTCGCCGTTCCGGAATTCGTTCCACGGCTCAAGGACTACAAGATCTTCGACTGGCGCACGGCGCCCGCGGTAATCGATTTCGTCCCGCGCCGCGCCACCGAATCGCCCATCGAAGAGGAACAGAAGCGCCTTCGTCCGGATGCGGATCCGGCATCCTACGCCGTGCGCCCGCTCGACGACTCCTCCGGAGCGATGGAAGGCTTCTATGAAGCTCTTCGCCGCGTCGAGGCGGGCGAAGCCGGCGCGCAGGTGCAGATCCTGCACTATGGCGACTCGCCGACCACGGCCGACCTCATCACGGCCGACACCCGCGTGGCGCTGCAGAAGCAGTTCGGCGACGCCGGCCATGGCTTCTGCCTGATCGCCAAGCCCTGGGCCTGGTATGAGCATCGCGGCGTCAGCTTAAGCGGAGGCGGATGGAAAATCGAGCCCGCCACCCAGTCGCAGAGCCGCGACGGTCTGTTCGGCCTGGGCGGCGTCTCGTTCCGCGGCATGCCCGGGGCCTGGTCGCGCGTGGTGTTGCGCGACACCGGCCACACGGCGGTCGAGGTGTCGTACCTGGAAATGCCCGGCGGCGGGTCGTTCCACCTGGCCATCGGCGACCAGGTGGTCAGCGTCGACACCTCCGGACCCCGGACCGGTCCCGGATACGCGCAATTCCCGGTTCCGCCCGAAGAGCGAAGGTTCGAAATCCGCGTGACGGAGGGAGCGGTCCGGCTGTTCGGGTACCGGTTTGAAAAGCCGGGCCCGGGCCTGGCCTATCACAGCCTGGGCGTGAATGGCGCGTATGTCGCGGTGCCCTCGCGCATGTTCCGCGAGGAGCATTGGGCAGCGCAACTGCGTCATTACACCCCCGCCCTGGTGGTCATCAACTACGGCACCAACGAGAGCGTGTACCCGAGCTTCGTCGACCAGAGCTTCGCGTCGGAGCTGAAAGAGGTCATTCGCCGTGTCCGCGCCGCCGTTCCCGAGGCCTCGGTTCTGGTCATGAGCCCGATGGACCGCGGCAAACGCGAGGCCTCGGGCGAGATTGGCACGGTCCCGGCTCTGCCGCGCGTGGTGGCCATCGAACAACGGGTGGCGCAAGAGGCCGGTTGCGCGTTCTTCAACACGTTTCAGGCCATGGGCGGCTCGGGAACGATGGGAAGATGGTACCAGGCGGAGCCCCGGCTGGTGAGCGCCGACTTCATTCATCCCATGCCGGCGGGCGCCAGGATCGTGGGCAACCTGCTCTCCAAGGCTTTAGTGGACGGCTACAACAAGTACAAGCTCGAGCGCATGCGCGAGAACCTGGCCAGGCGGGATTAGGACATGCGCCTGCTGATCCCAATCGTCGGATTGCTGGCCGGCGCCCTGGTATTGGCGGTCCCGGCGGCGTCTGGGGCGGCGGCGTCCAAGCCGTCGTCGAAGAAAAAGACCCCGCGCCGGCGCGCGCCTGCCAGGGGCCCCACGGTAAGCGCCAAAACGCGCGCCGAGGCCAACCGCCAGGTGCTCGACTACCTGGCCCGCGCGCTCGAGTACCCGCCCGAGAACCCAGCCGCGCTGATCCCCTTCTTCGAGCGGCTGTACCGCCACGAGCGCGGCGAGGCCGCCGAACCGGTCCGCATCCTTCATTTCGGCGATTCCCACACCGCCGCCGACGAGTGGACCGGCGCCCTGCGCGCCCTGTTCCAGCAGCAGTTCGGCGACGGCGGCGCGGGGTTCTCCTTCGCCGGCAAGCCGTTCCTCGGTTACCGCAGGCTGGACCTTCGCGGCGGCGCCACCCGCGCCTGGATCACCGACGGCCTGGTGGGGAGAAACGGCGACGGACAGAACGGGCTGGGCGGCATCAGCATCCGGACCCGTCTGCCGCGCCAGGAAGTCTTCCTGGTGGCCGGTTGCAGCAACGTCGAAGTCTTCTTCCTGCGCCAGCCCGGCGGCGGAAGCCTGATGCTGTACGATAACGGCTCGCCGGTCGAGAAGATCGCCACCTCGGGCGAACCCGGCCCCGGTTATCATCGCTATGCGACGGCGCCGGGACTGCACCGGCTGGAACTGGAAACGCTCGAGCGAGCCCCCGTGCGTCTGTATGGCTGGGTAACCGAAAACCAGCGCGGAGTGACTTACGAGGCGCTGGGCATCAACGGAGCCCAGGCGTCGATCGTGTTCCGATGGGATGAAGCGCTGCTGGCGGACCAACTGGCGCGGCGCTCGCCGGCCCTGATCGTGCTGGCCTACGGCGCCAACGAAGCCAGCAACCCGGACTGGACCGAGGCCAGCTACCGGCTCATGTTTTCAGCCCTGATTCAGCGGCTGCGCCAGGCGGCGCCGGCGGCTTCCATCCTGGTGATCGGGCCGCTGGACCGGATGGTCCGCGCGCGCGGCAAGTGGACCCCGCACCCGCGCATCGACCTGATTGCCGCCGCGCAGCGCGAGGCCGCGCTGCCCGCCGGTTGCGCCTTCTGGGATCTGCGCGAGAAGATGGGCGGGAAGGGGTCGATGCGCAAGTGGGTGCTGGCCGGCCTGGCACAGTACGACCACGTGCACTTTACCGCCCCCGGCTATCGTCTGCTCGGCGAGACCTGCTTCCGGGATCTCATCGGCCAGTACGCGGCTTTTTCCAGGATCCGAGAGGAAGTGGCAGGCCAGTCACCCAATGGACAAACGAGCCCGAATCATTGAACTTCTTCGCGCGGTGGCGAAGAAGGACATCACCCCCGATCCGGACGAGTCGCTGTTCGAGTCCGGCCTTCTGGATTCGTTCGCGCTGCCCGAGATGGTAACGGCGCTCGAGCAGGCGTTCTCGGTCCAGGTTCCGGATTCGGACCTGAACCCGCGCAAGTTCGACTCCCTCGCGCGCATCGAGGAGTACCTTGCCAGCCGCGGCAAGTAGGGACGGAGCCTGATCGGGCCCCCGAAATCGGGGCATTGATATACTTGACACACGCAGACGGAGGTTGTCCGAGCAATGAGGCGAGATGGTGATATGTCGAAAGAAGACGCTACAACTGCTTCCGAAAAGACGCAAGCAGGATTGAGAATGATGGAGGAGGGTATTCTTCAGTTCCTGAACGAGAGGAGGGACTGGGTCTCTCATCCCGCCCTCCAAGACTCCCTTGCGTTGCGGTCCGAGTACAAAGAAGGGCATTCCGGTTTCCTATCAGGAGCCTTGCTCGACCGCCTTCACGCACGCAAGCTCGTTGCCCGAAAAGGCGGCGGACGAGGCAACCTCACGTGCTACAAGATTGTAGATTAGAGGGAGGGGTGTCTCTCCGTTTCGGCCTGCGGGAAAGGACTTCACAAGGATGCCCGATGCAAGTGAACTGAGTTCGGTTGTGGGATTCACCGCAATAGCATGGGGTATCGTGGACGGCGAGGTGGATGGGGACGACGGCGAACTTATCAAGCTGGACAATGAGATGATTTTTGGGCCTGAGCAGGAATTTGTAGGCCCTCCCGGTTTTCCTACAAATTCTCGCGCAGAGCCCGATTTTCCGAAACCGCCGATAACTCGTAACGGAACTCGGGTGGACCCAAATGGGTCCCAAATGGGTCTTGACTTCCGAAAATCCCAGTGATACAAGTAGATTGGAGCTAGATGTACACCACAACCAGGTGCTTCCCGGGCTCGACCTGCCGGGCCGCGAGTAGCTCGCGGGCGGCTCCTTCACAGACGGCTTCCGGGTTCGCGATTGCCTCAAGCATCTGGTAGAAGTAGTCGGCCAGTTCGGAGTGCCCTCCGTGATGTGCAGCCACCTTTCGTCCGTCAGGCGGATGGCGATCCCGTTGACCGACCGTGCGGTTCCCAACAGAGGCGGGCATTGTATCGCGGGGGAGGGTCGCAGGGTATGTCGGTGGGCCGTCGGCGCGTCCGGTTTGCCGAGACGGGCGTTGGACTTTCCGCCCCATCTGACACCGCACGGCGCTGCCGCTCGCGTTCTTCAATGGGCGCTGCGAGGCAAGTGCTGGATCGGTTCTGTGGAGATTCATGAGTATGAAGAAGCAACATAGACGTTGGCTTGCAGCAGGCGGCGGACTTGTATTTATTGTGGGTGCCGGCACGCTGTCCTTCTCTAACCTCGCCCGGCACGTCGCAGGCGTTGGCGTAATGTCCATCTTACCGGCCTTACCAACTCAGGCACGACTGGCCACCCTCAGGATTCTGGGCCGGAACGATTGCAGTTGGGTGGACGCTCTCAAAGCCGTAGAGGACACGGCAACCGAGAAGCGCATAATCCAGCGGCTCTTCAGAACGAGCCGGATGATCCAGAAGGACCGCACCGGTTTGGAGTTGTGGAATACGGAGCATGGCCCGTTTTGGATCATCGCGGGGAGTGACATGGAGCGTTTCTTCCACACCCTGGCAGAGCAGGAGATAGGTGTCTATCAGGCTCCGGGGGTCGAGGTTCGGCGCGGGGACATCGTCCTGGATTGTGGGGCCAATTATGGCGTCTTTGCCAGGAATGCCCTGAACAGGGGAGCCTCGCTGGTGGTGGCTATTGAGCCCGTGCCTCAAAACGTTGCCTGCTTGCAGCGAACCTTCGCGGACGAAATCCGGGGGGGGAGCCTGATAGTGGTCCCAAAAGGCGTCTGGGACACACAAGCCACTCTCCCTTTAGATCTGGATCCCAGCAACTCTTGGGGGGCAGAGGTGACAACTGCGCGACCTGATGTCCCAGTCGGAATGCCGGGATTCATCAAAATAGCCGTACCGCTTACAAGGATCGACGAGCTGGTTCGAGATCTCCGATTACCGCGCGTGGACTTCATAAAGATGGACATCGAGGGTGCTGAACAACGAGCGCTGGATGGCGCGAGGGAAACGATCGGTCGGTATACACCGCGCATGGCCATCTGCGTCTACCATCGACCGGACGACCTCCAGGAGGTGCCAAAGCGTGTTCCCTGGTTCTATGGTAGGCTGCCCGGCCACTGCGAGGATCATAGAACAAGCATCAAACGGGAGGTGTTCCTCTTCTGGTAATGGCAGTCCTGGCGGCAAGCGGGTGGAACAGATGAACTCCGCCTCGGTTGTGATGCCCAGAAATTCTGTCCGGCATGAAAATTGCTCGGGAGATTCGCCGATGTAACGTCGCGTAACGTTGATCACCCGGGGACGATCATCGCACGGAACGGGGATTCAGCACTGCTCACGAGCATCCCGGAGATGGCGAACTCGGTAATGGGACCCGTGCGAGCGGTCCTGACGAGACGAAGATCGCTCTCCGGAGACACCGCGCCTTGCACGCTCCTGGGCGAGCGTGCGCTGAGATTTGGCCTAGACTCCGTTCAGGCGACCTTTTTGAGCCGATACTGGTGACGCAGCCCACCCAGGATCGGCGTGGCTTCGATCTGGCAGCCTTTCGCGATTTGGTGACGGTTAACGGCCGGCGGCGGTGGCGGCTCGATGGGTGCAGGGATACGCGGCACTCCGTCCGGGTGTTTCCCCCGGTCCTACTATCGGGCAAAAACTCAAAACGCTTTGTCGATCTCAGACCGCGATGCCGAGTTCCTCCAGCAGGTTACGCATGTGTCGCTGTAAGGCGTCATAACGTAGATCGATTGGCCTGAGATCCTTCAGCTTGGGTCTGCGCCTCAGGTCACACTGGGAGGCGAGTACAGGTCTGATGACTTTATCGCGTAACAGAACCAGCGCAGCCATCGCCCGTAGACCTTCGAGCAAGGCTTCGTAGCGGCGCGAGCGATCGCGTTTTCGAACCATCTGTTTGCCCCGCGGTTTCTTGATGTCATAGGCCGCTTGGCGGGTCCCGTAAGCAGCCTCCGGCAAGCCGCCGAGGTCGCGTACTTTGGTGGCCACCTCGCCGGCTGTGAAGCCTCTTGGGGAGGCCAATATGGCCAGACGGATCCGCAGTTGGTTGAAATCGACTCCTCCGACGCGAGTGTGCCCGACTACCGCGGGCTCCGGCAGTCGCTCCAGAGTTTCATCCGCGATGAAACAAGCCTCCACGCAGCGCGGCGTGTTCAAGAAGCGCTCCAACACCTCCCTCATCCAAGCTACCGTCTTGGGAAAGTCCACCAGCCAGCGCCGAAAGGGCGCCTCTTCCGCATTATGCACCGTCACCTCGATGCGGAGCACGCATTCGCCTTTGCTATAGATCTTGAGAGTCCGGGGATATGACTTCGGGCGGATCATGCCAGCATGCTGGTTCCTTCGGCTCTGGACAGGTCTAGCCGGTCCCGGAGGAATTTCACGAGGATTGAGGTTTTGGCGGCAGTTGCGAGAAATTCCGGGATGGTATTGCGAAGGGCGACGGCGACGACCTGTTCGGAGGGGGCCAGTCCTGGCCGAACGGTCCGGAGCCAGGAGCCGAAGAATCGCCAGACCAGCTTGGGTTTGGTCGCGGAGAGGATCTGAAGCAGACCCTGGGCGATGAGTCCGAGTTGGATGTGGCGATGGTAGGCCGCGATCTTTCGGCTGACGGCGTTCGGGGCGCCCTCTGGGCCGTGCTTCCGATTTGCGGTGCAGGTACTGGTTGCCGCTGACGCGCTGCAGTCGCGTCATGGTCGCCATCCAGAAGTGATAGGCATACGCGCCAATGACTCG
>Ga0315273_10010103_pt1 | contig 12011 bp, 9 predicted proteins | sample YL17G02_0_MG_FD_205753 | JGI IMG/M metagenome (GOLD analysis project Ga0315273, IMG submission 205753) | Sediment microbial communities from Yellowstone Lake, YNP, Wyoming, USA - YL17G02_0 | ecosystem: Environmental > Aquatic > Freshwater > Lake > Sediment | place: USA: Wyoming | collected... | reverse complement strand
CTCCACAGCACTGCCAGCAAGCTCAAGGTAAGCACCACCACGCCAGGATACAACATCCATTCATGGAAGCCGCCGAAATCAGGAAATAGCAACCCTAACAGGCGCGCAGGGGGCAACGAATAGGCCAGCACGTCCGCCGCTGACAGGTGGGCGCGGGTGGACAGGCGGGTGAATTCCAGCAAAGGCAGCCACACAGGGGCCGATAACAGGGCGGCCAGAAAGATTTGGAAGAATAATCCGATGATGAGACCAGGCAGTTTTCGAGCTGAAAGGTGGTTGTTAAAAAGAACATAAGCCAGCCAGATTACACCGGCATAGACTGCCCAACGGATATCAGCCAGGCAGATTAAAGCCAAAATTATGGGAGGCCACAACCATAACGTGAAACGTGACACATGATTAGTGGAACACAGCGCCCGACGCGTACATAAAAGCAGCCACGGCGTCCAGGGTACTGCATATAGTAAAGTCAGGTGGCCTGCTCCATAGTGAGCGAAGAGCTTAGGCAGGACTTCAAAAGCCAGCCCTCCCAATAGAGCCGCCGGTCGGGAAAGTCCTTCCGCTCGCAGCAACAAAACCATTCCCAACCCACCAAACAGCAGGTGCATCGCCACCAGCAGGTTGAAACCCAATGGCAACGGGAAGACCAATGCCAGCCACCCCGGCGGATACCACAGCCCGGATAGCGGGTCGGCAGCGAAGGGATAACCGCCCAGGATGGCGGTTGACCAGAAAGGCAGCCCATGACCGGCAAGCAACTCTCGGACCAGGTAGATTGCATTTGGATAGTGCGAAATAGATAGATCCGAAAAAGCTGCTGCGGGCGATGGGTAGGGGAAGGAATTTAGCCATGGGAGCAGGATGATCAGCGGGATGAACAGAGGCCAAATGGTCTGGAGCATAGAGCGCAGGGCATGGAGGGCTAGATTCCAGGAGCGCTGTGTGATCCTCTTATCATGAAGATAAATAGGAAAGCGAGTCGCCTTCATCTCACCGCTCTATTGCGTAAATGGTCACGCCATCTGCCTGGTAAACCGTCCGCAAGCCAGTGGTGCTCGTAAATTCACCCAGTTTCAGCTCGCGCGGGCCAACCAGGACGTAGTCCACCGGGAATTGAGCTGGTAATGGTGGGCTTGCACCTCCACTGAGGAAATACTCGGTCACATTAGCTTTTTCAGTCTCAGCGTTGACCGTCTCGAACGGATGGCCGAAGAGCACGCGCCTTCCGGTTTGAGCGGGGATAAAAAGACCTGTGTCCGGGCCAGTCAATACCAGGGCGTTCATCGGCGTGTTTTGCTCCAACCAGTCCAGCGCTTGCTCTTCGCCGCGAGACAGATAAAGCAGAGGTTCATGGGTCTGGATTCCGTGTTGAGCCGATAATAACACTAACCAGGTAGTAGGCAGAGATAGAACCAGCAGCAAAGCCCCCAGGCTGAAAGCGCGACGCCGGCTGCCGGCTGCCAGGCGCTCCAGGCCTAAGGCTGCCAGGCCAGCCAACGGCACAAAAAGCCCCATCATGAATCGACGCTGTAAGCCGAAAGGTGCGTAAAGCAGAATAAAGCCCGCCACCGCCCAGGCCACCAGCAAACGACCGCCCAGGGTTCTCTGTTTGAAAACTGTCCAGGCGCCCACTCCAGCTAGCAGTAAAGTGGGTGACATCGAAACCACCAGGTCCCACAGGCGCGGCGAGGGGGTCAGGTTTTGAATATTCCAGCCTGCCAATATTGGGTCGGCGCTGGCAGCCCACAGGTCATAGATCAATAAAGGTGTGCCAGCCACCAGCACCAACATGAAATTTCCAGCGATCGAGAGCAATCGCTCCTGATAGGTCATTGGTGATGAAGGGAGTCGTCGGACTCCGTTTGCGTCGCCTGCGAATGCCGGGCGGTTTATCAAGGCCAATCCAGCTTCCCAAACCAACAAGGTACCCAGCACAGTCAGGGCGATTACAATGCCAAAGGGTGCTACAATACTCAAGATTAAGGAAAGGAGCAGGATGCGGATAACACCGCCTACCCCTTTTTCCTTATCCCATTTTATAAATTCAATCAACAAAAACAATAACACTGCCAATCCCAAGGCGAAATGCGGCGTGGCAAAGGCCGAGAGAAAGGGATATGCCTCCGCCACCCAGAAATCTGACGTGACCGATCCAAACATCGCAGCCAGCCAGCCCAACCCGGAACCCAGCGCGGCCAGGATGAAAGCCAGCAATTGGGTGCGCCGGTCATGTAGCAGGATGACGAAGAATTGGTAAAGGGCCAGGAGCATGAGCATTGAGCATAATAAGCGCGCCACATGATACATAACCGGCAGAGGCAGACTGAACAAATTGGCAATATGTCCTAAGAATATGTAGAATAGAAATAGATAGGCCCCTTTCCCAGGGTCTGCCGTATATGGAAGTGTAAAGCGCCATTCCCCGCGCCAGCCTTCGTACATTTTCGCCAGGTAGGTATTGCCGTCCAACGGATTGAATAAGAATCCACCGAAGGCATAGTCCTGCCCAACCGCACGGGCCGCGAGCAGATAAGGCAGGCTGATAAACCCTAGGACCAGCAGGATCACAGGGATGACGATAATGCAATCTTTACGAAATGAGGTCATCGAAGGTATTTTAACCCAGGCTCTACCAGCCCTACTTCTACAATGACAAAACTGCAAGGGCACATTCCAACTGAGAGCAAAAATTTGAGCCTTTTTCCTCTTGTCTTTCTCTCCATCCGCCTCTATAATCACCATTAAACCTATGACAGAGCCCTTTAAACTCTACCGCCTGCAACAATTCGATAGCCAGCTAGACCGCGCCCAATTCCGGCTCAAGGAAATTGAAGCCGCATTAAACGAAGATGAAACCCTGCGCGAGGCCCAACAGCATTTGCAAGAGATTTCAGATGCGCTGCAGACTGCGCGCGTAGGTTTGGGCAAGGCAGAGCAGGAGGTTCAGGATCAGCGGATTAAAATCGAACAAACGGAAGCCACCCTGTACAGTGGAAAGGTCCGCAACCCAAAGGAATTGCAGGATTTGCAGAAGGAAGCCGCAGCATTGAAGCGTTACAAGGAGGTATTGGAGGACCGCCAGCTTGAAACAATGATCGCTGTAGAGGAAGCAGAAGCCGCCTTCCAGGACGCCACTACCAGTCTCGAGGATGTGCGCAACGAGTTTGACAGGCAACATAGCATCCTGGCTGACGAACAAGCCAACCTGTTCAAAGACGTCGCCCGCCTTGGAACAGAACACCAGGCTGCAGCTGGTTCTATCTCGCCCGATGACCTTAACCTTTACAACCAGCTTCGCCAGCAAAGGCGGGGCATTGCGGTCGCTAAAGTAAGTGCAGGAGCCTGTTCGGCGTGTGGCACGACGCTTAACGCAGCGTTGCTCTCCGCGGCGCGCACAGCCACCCAAATCACCCGTTGTAGCTCCTGCAGCCGCATCCTTTACGGCCTGTAACTATGTTCCAATCACTGCAAAACTTCCACTTGGATCGCCCCTCATTTTGGCTGGGTTTCGTCGCCGGCGCTCTCCTGTGGTGGATTCTGGCGGCTGCCAGGCCCCTGGTCGCACGCCTGCGGAAAGCGCTGCGAGCACGCGCCCAGGCAGCGCGTGAACAGTTGCTGGCCAGCGTCGAAATCCGGCATAGTAACGATACCATGCGCCTGGCTCAAGGTTTACACATAGCTGCGCCCTTGTTCTCGTTAGACGAAGTGCTGGTCGAGCCGCGGGTATTGGCTCCCTTGCCGCCCGCCCAATCCGATGGTGCTCCCTTATTGGCTGACATCGGCGAGCTGGTGCTTCCCTATCTGCCAGATTGGCCCGAGCTGGCAGCAGTCTACGGCACCCCGACTTTGAGCCTGGTTCAGGCATTGGAAGGCGGCTGCCACCTGGCCTTAATCGGGCAACCCGGCAGTGGTAAAACTGTCGCTCTGGCAGCCCTGGCGTCTCAGATTGTTCGTAAGCAGGGGGTTTCTGGCGAGCTAGCCAGGCGAATACCCTTTCTGGTGCACACAGCCGACTTGATCCTGCCATCTTCTGATCCGCTGGATCTGCTCAAGCCTGTGTTGCAGGCGGTCACCTTGCACGCCTCGCCCCTGACTTTGACACGCCTGCCCGGCTATGTAAAAACCGCGTTTGAAGAAAGCCGGGCTTTGCTGCTATTGGATGGCCTGGACGAGCTGCCTCAGACAGCAATGCAAGAGATTGTTGCTTACCTGGGACAATTGATTGGGCAGTACCCAGGCATACTGGCAGTAGTGGCAGCCTCGCCCACCTACTTTGACGGTCTGACAGCCCTGGGATTTATGCCATTACCACTGGCGGTCTGGAACGAGCAGGAGCGTTCGTCTTTCATTAAAAGGTGGGGTGAGCAGTGGACAAGCCTCATAGAAACTCCTACCATGGATGTGAACAGCCGCGCGGACCCGCTACTGCTGAACAACTGGCTGTTAAGCGAACAAGGCTTGCTTACGCCCCTGGAGCTGACACTAAAAGTCTGGGCGGCTTATGCCGGTGATCTCCTGGGGCCAGGCGCGACCGATGCCATCGAGACTCATTTACGCCGTATGACCGCTAAAATTCCAGGAGGTCGCCTCTCGTTAGAGCACCTGGCTGCCCAAATGGTAATCAATCAACAGACAGTGGTCGCTCGCAAGGACGCAGAAGCCTGGTTGGCCGCACCTAAAAAGCCTGAACTGGCGAATAGCGCTATACCGGCCGAATCGGGTCAGGAAGAACCTGTCTCCAAACCAACTCCCCAACTTGCTGTTGGGTCTTTATCCGCATTGGCAGATACCAATTTGCTTGTAACGCATATAGATTCCCGCCTGTGCATGACACACCCAGTGTTCACAAGTTACCTGGCCGCCTCGGCAGTCGATGGTAAGGAAAGTATTGAGAAACTTCTGGCCCAATCCGAATGGACCGGGAAAACGATGACTCTACAATCCCTGGTCAGCCAGCATTACGGCGGCCAATCCCCTGCCGATACCAGCTGGGTTACCAACCAGGTGCTGGACGTGAATATGGATCCGCTGTTGGATGGGCTGTTTATAGCAGCGCGTTGCCTGCGCGCCGCTCCGCAGGAAGTTTCCTGGGGCCCTGCAGTATTGCGAGCCCTGGCAACCTGTTTCCAGAACCAGACCTACGCGTTGGGTTTGCGCGCCCGCGCCCTGGCTGCCCTGGTTTACTTGAATAATCCGGGGGTAAACGTACTGTTCCGCCAGAGCCTGACCTCCGCTTCAGCGAGCCAGCGCTGGCTGGCAGCTTTGGGTTGCGGCGTCGTGCGGGATACGAAAGTGGTCGGAGAGCTGATCGGCCTGTTGGGAGACGTCTCTCTCACAGTGAGACAGGCTGTCTGTCTGGCCTTGGTGGCAATTGGCGATAAAGCCTCTCTGGAGGCAGTTGCCACCACCCTACTGCAGGGTGATGAAGACCTGCGTAAAGTAGCCGCTGAAGCGTTGGCTAACCATATCGAGGAAGGGCAGCCCACCCTCGAGGAGGGCAGCGGTATGGAAGATTTGATGGTGCGCCGGGCAGCCACGTTCGGACTGGGGCGAGTGCACCAACCCTGGGCGATCGAGATATTGCATAAAATGCAGATTGAAGATAGCCAATGGGTGGTTAAAAACGCCGCCTCCCAGGTGCTGGATGAACTGGACCAACCCAACCCTCGCATCCCGCGCCGCCTGCCACAGATCACGGAAGCCCCCTGGCTGATCGCCTTCGCCGCCAGTAAGGGCATCGGCGTTGCGCCGGGTAAGCCAGCCCTGGACCTGGTGCTGCAATCCTTAAATGAAGGTAGTGTAGATCAGGTATTGGCTGCACTGGAGTATATTGGCCGTAGCGCGGAAAGTGGCGCAATCCCTGCAGTATATAAGGTGTATTTCTCTGGTGAGGATGAAATACGCCAGGCAGCTTTGAATACCCTCTGGCTGCTCGCGCGTGCTGGCATACCTCTGCCCCAGCCAATCCAATTTGGATACCGTTCGTAAGGGCACGACGGGCTGAATTACCAGCAGGAACCGCTAATAATCCAGTCGTCCTCCTACCTATACCCATCCTTCCCGGACGGCGTGCACGGCAGCTTCAACACGGGACGAGACTCCCAGCTTGGTGAAGATGCCGCCCAGGTGTTTTTCCACTGTTTTTGGCCTGATGCCCAAAGCCAGGCCGATTTCCTGGTTGGTCTTCCCTGCAACAACTGCTCTTAATACCTCAACCTCCCTATCGGTCAGCCCCCTAGGCGGCTGATCATCTCCATGCATCCAGGAGGAGATGCGCGCCGCCACTCGCCGGCTAACCCAACCCCGCTCGCCACGTGAAACGCCTCGTACTGCTTCAACGATCGCTTCAGGCACTTCCTCCTTAACCAGGTAACCAGCCGCGCCGATGGCGAGCAGCTCCTGAATATATTGTTTATCGTCATGGGCACTGAGAGCCAGGATGCGTACCGAAGACTTGGTTTCTTGCAGTTTTTGCGCCACATCGTTCCCGTTCAAGCCAGGCATTTCCATATCCAATAACAGTACGTCGGGGGAAAGTTTCTCGACCAGGCGCAATGCTTCTTCCCCATTGCTAGCCTCCCCTACAACGAGAATGTCATTCGCCTTTTCCAGCAGGTTTCTTATCCCCGCACGAACCACTGGATGGTCATCTACTAGAAGCACGGTGATAGGGCGCATTATTTTCCTCTTCTAAAGAGATTATATCCAAGAATCTGATAATGTATTAAGAATCAAATAATTTATAAGGATGACAAACGTGTAGATTAAGTTTTATCTCGCTTTTACGGACTGGAAGACATTTTCACGTTAACCTTGGTGAGTACCCTGGTCACGGATTTCCTCTGGCCTGGAGGAGCTTTGCCATGTCTAGACGGGTCTTGGTCCTGCAACCCGATCCAAAGTCTGCGCAGGCAATAACCGATTATTTCGCCCGCCAGGGAGACCAGGTCTGGAAGGTCACCACCGCCGCCCAGGCCAAAGCTGCCCTGGCACAAAAACGACCGACCCTGGCGCTGCTCGACTTGCAAGCGCCAGGTAACGCTACGTTTGAAGTGCTCGCGCATATCCGGTCGCAAAATCTAGACACCCGCGTCATCATAACAAGTAAAGAGCTTGACGTCCGTTCCGAGCTGCTGGCTAAGACTCAGGGAGCACGGGCATTTCTCCGCGCTCCCTTTACACCGGCCTGGATCGAACGCGCCGTGGCTAAACTTGAAACTGGAGAACCAGGCAATTTGCCTGTGACAGACCTGGAGAAGAAGCTACCCAAGGTCCGGGTATCGATGCGGGTTAAGATCACCCTGCCCTATGTCTTGCTGGCGGTAGCATTCCTGCTGGCTTCTGCTTACCTGGTTAGCCGATATATCTTAGAGTCGATCCAAGAGCGTTTTACAAACCAACTGATCGACGCCGGAAAACTAACTGGCGATTGGATGGTGCAGGAAGAAAACCGCCTCCTGGGCTCCGAGCGACTGCTGGCGAATATCGATGGGATCGCGGAAGCCGTCTCTGCGCGTGATGCCGAAAAGCTACGCATAATGGCTCTGCCCATAGCAATAAATAGCAAAGAAGAAGCCGTCGAAATCTTGGATGCTCAGGGCAGCGAGTTGCTCTCCTTACGCCACCAGCCGGGCGGCGCGGTGGAGGCGTACGATGCCTCGCAGGGGGACACCATCTTTGCTGGCGTGCCTTTCGCCAAAAAAGTGATCCAGGCACAGGCAGACGCTTTGGGAGACAAATTCGCCGGAGTGGTAAAAACATCTTTAGGCGATACATTTTACGTCGCCGGACCAATTGCAGGCGCAGATGGCAAATTAATCGGAGCAGTACTGGTAGGGAAAACCCTGGAGACCATTGCACGCCAGATGCGGCAGGATTCTATGGCCCAACTCACCATCTATAATATGGACGGTGACCTCCTTACCTCTACCCTGTTCTTAAAAAAAGATATTTTCCCGTTAGGCAATGAAACTGCCCAGGCTGTAATGCTGCGTCAGGATCAACAAAGCACGATCCGGGATCTGAAGGTTGCGAGCGTTAACTATTCCGAAATCCTTGGGCCCTGGGAAGCGCGTGGGGGCGAAGATCTGGGCGTGTTAGGGATCGCTCTAGCACAGAACTTCTTCGTGCGCCCAAACACGGTGACGAGCTTCCAGGCAGCCCTGGCTATTGCCTTGGCCTTTTTGGGAATTTTGCTGATAGGGATTTTGATGGCGCGGCAAATCACCCAACCGCTTGCGAAAATCATCACAGCCACCACAGAAGTGGCCAAAGGAAACCTCAAAATCAAAGTTCCAGCCTCTGGCAACGACGAAATAATGGTGCTGGCTCACGCCTTTAATTACATGGTCGCTGGTCTGCAAGAAGGCTCTATTTACCACGATCTGCTTGGTCGGACGGTCTCTCCAGAGGTACGCGCGGCCCTGCGCCAGTCTTTTGCTTCCGGAGGCTTGCGCCTGGAAGGGCACAACGCAGTGGCGACTATATTGATCAGCGACATCCGTAACTTCACAGCTCTTTCTGAAAAGGAGCCACCCACCACCATTCTGGAATGGTTGAACGAATATTTCGGAGAACTGGTACCGATCATCACCAGCCACGGCGGTGTGGTAGACAAATTCGAAGGCGACGCCGTGCTTGCCTTCTTTGGCATCCTACCCACCCCCCTGTCTCCCCAAGAGAGCGCCGCTAACGCTTGCCAGGCAGCAGTGGAGATGCTGGCGCAGGTCGAAAAAATCAATGAGAGGCGCCAGGAGCGCAGCGAGCCCCCCTTACGCACCGGTATTGGCGTTAACACTGGCACGTTGATAGCTGGAGGTCTGGGTACCAGCGACCGCCTGAACTACACCGTGATTGGAGACACAGTGAACACGACGAACCGCATGCAAGAACTGACCCGTGATTTCGGTGATAGTGGAGTGGTGGTGGGTGAAAATACATTAACTGCCCTTCAGGGACGGCGAGGTGAATTCCGCTTCGAGCCGCTTGGCGAACACATCTTCAAAGGCAAGTCGGAGTTGCTGTGGGTTTACCGCCTGTGGCCTATCTCGAAAGACCACCACTCGAACAACGGCTTTAATAATGACCTCGGCTCAACCGATCTTATGCCAATCAAAGAAGCTGTCCTGGAAGGAATGGGCAAACTATCCCAAAACAATAATGGTGTAGACTGAGTATGAAGGCCCCAACGCTTCCACGCAACCGGTCACGCCGTAAAACACTGCCATCCAAAAGGTCGGATTGGGTCTCATACTTGATCGGGGCAGCCGTAGTAGGCTTGATGTTCCCCTTTGGCTGGCTGCTGCAAGCGGTTGGTGGTCAGTCAAACTGGTTCCCAGTAAGCCTGCATTCGGTGTTGGCAGCCGATTACAGCGCCGATCTGCGCGCCTTGCACCTGCCGCCTATACAATTAGGTTTGATCGCAGATATATTGAACGATTCCACCACCCTGACGCCTGGCCGTTTTGCAACATTGGAAGGAAACCTGACCACCCCAGTCCCGACTGTCACCCCCAGACCAGGCTACCCAACGCCTACCTTACCGGCTTCCCCAATCCCACCAGCCACTCCCACCCCCAGGCCAGGGCTGGCGGGTTCTCCAACCCCCCTGGCGGCCAGCGTGACCCCGCTGCCCAGCCAGGAATCGTCTCTAACACCGACTTTCACCCCGTGGCCATTTACCCCAACTCTACCCGCAAGCACAGCTCGTGCCACCGGGACACGCTTTCCAACGCAGCCGGCGACGCCAACGCAGCCGGGGACGCCAACGCAACCAGCGACGCCAACGCCCGTACCGACTGGCACCTTGCTGCCGGGGCCGACTGATACCTCTCGCCCGCCCACGTCGACCCTGCCTCCACCGACGTCGACTCCACGTCCCCGCCCCACCCGTACACCGAACCCATATCCAGGTCCGACCAATCCACCATACCCTTAAAATAAGCCTCTAAACACCAGTAACAGGCCGAGCAGGAACAGCGGCACGCCGATGATCAGCCCCACTACCGTCAGGCTAATCACCACACCGGCGATCATAAACACTAGCCCCAGCACGACTGCTACCAGCCGGCCGGTCAGTCCGATAATCCAGGCCATCAGGCGCCAGATCGCCCAGAACGGCCATAAAAACCACGGCACTTTATTGGAATTTGTATTTGTAGCCATTTTCTACCTCCTTGTTATTCTGTCATCAAGCGTAAGGACACGGGAAACAGAAACAGATCTCTATCCTGGGCGGTCGCTCGAGAGCCCATAGATGGGCGATTTCAATTAAATATACGCAGGATGGGGGACAAGGTTGCTAAATTTACCCGAAAGAGATCACCATCTTCCCGTCTGCGTCGTAGGAGTAGTGAGCGCTAAACGGAATGGCACTGGGCGCCTGCGCCAAAAGGACCGGCAAAAGCGTATACAGGTCTTCAACCAGCGGCAAAGTCAGCGCCTCATCGATGGGCACCCATTCGGGTGTCCCTTCGTGGGAGGGGACTGGCTCGCCCGAGGGGCATTCACCGCGCAGCACATAGATGCCAATGCCAATCTCCTGCCCGGTATCCACAGTGACCACTCCGCACAGCCACAGATCGCAAGCGCTCAGCCCGGTCTCTTCCAATAGCTCACGGCGGGCCGCGCTCAATACGTCCTCGCCACGCTCGATGTGGCCTCCTACTCCGTTGTAGCGGTCAGCCCACAGCCGTTTATGTGGCGCGCCTTTGAGCAGCAGCACGCGCTCACCGCGCGTCAGAAAGATCAAAGTGCGGGGGATAAAGGTATACCGATCGCGGGTAACACCCAGGTCAGAGGCAGGCATCATAAATTAAATTGTGTGTTGTGGGCAAAGAACGCCCACTACACACAATAAGATCTTGTTAGATATTACACTACCATCTTACGCACGGCATCCAGCTGGCCGGCGCTGCCCAACTTCTCATTCTTGTGGGCGATGAACTTGGCGTATTCCTCCATGAAGACTATGCCGATTGGGCGCAGGTCAAAGTTTTCGGGATGTTCATTGAAATATTCACGGTGAACGCGCGTCCAGACCAGGCGCCCATCGGTGTCGATGTTGACTTTAGTCACGCCCAGCTGGGCGGCGCGCTTGAATTGGTTTTCGTCGACACCTTTGGCGCCTTTCAGATTACCACCTGCCGCATTAATGCGAGCCACTTCCTCCTGGGGGACTGAGCTACTGCCGTGCATGACCAATGGATAGCCAGGTAGCCGCTTTTGGATTTCTTCCAGCACATCGAAGTGCAAGCCCTGCGAGCCCGAGAACTTGAAAGCGCCGTGGCTGGTGCCAATGGCACAAGCCAGCGAATCGCAGCCGCTGCGCTCCACAAACTCCCTGGCCTGTTCAGGGTTAGTCAGTTTGGCCTCCGCTTCACTGACCTTAATATGCTCCTCCACGCCGCCCAACTGGCCAAGCTCGGCCTCGACCACGATGCCCTTGGCGTGGGCAGCTTCCACCACACGTCTTGTGGTGGCAATGTTCCCGTCGAAGTCTTCGTGGCTGGCATCAATCATCACCGAGCTATAGAAACCACTGTTGATGCAATCATAGCAGGTCTGCTCATCGCCATGGTCCAGGTGGACGGCGAAGATTGCCTCCGGGAACACCTGGTCGGCGCTGCGGATCAAGCCTTCCAGCATCAGTTTGTGGGAATAGGAACGCGCCCCCTTGCTGATTTGGATGATAAATGGAGCCTGGCTCATAAGATTACCTCGGAAGAGGCCCATCGTTTGTTCCAGGTTGTTTATGTTGTATGCTCCAATGGCATACTTTCCATAGGCAGCCTCGAACAATTTTTTAGTTGTGACGATCATTTTGTTTACTCCTGGATTTGGGAATTTTTTTGATGACTGTAAAGAGCAACGAACCCGACTATTATAATCTATTCATCTATCGGTGTATTTTATTCGTTACAACTTTTCATTGGTGAGAACGTATACTCTATGGTAAAAAGCCAACACAGGCTATAATCAGGTTTGCCTGAAAATTGGGTGAATCCGACCCC
>Ga0315273_10010102_pt1 | contig 12012 bp, 23 predicted proteins | sample YL17G02_0_MG_FD_205753 | JGI IMG/M metagenome (GOLD analysis project Ga0315273, IMG submission 205753) | Sediment microbial communities from Yellowstone Lake, YNP, Wyoming, USA - YL17G02_0 | ecosystem: Environmental > Aquatic > Freshwater > Lake > Sediment | place: USA: Wyoming | collected... | reverse complement strand
TGCTGTTGTAGTAAGTTTTGTGTATTTCATGGCCTCACCACAAGGTCCTGTAAGTACTGTGACAATGTTGCCTGTAATGTGATCAAATAAGTGTGTAGATTGATGGCCGTGAGTGGGGGGGTGAGGGCCGTTAGTTGACTATGGTTGTTTGTGTGAGTGGAGTGAGAGTATATAGAATGGAAGTGGGTATAGAGTGAGGGTTGGTAATTGGGTGGGGTAGTGGTGTGGGTTTTGTAGAGGGTTGAGTTAGTGAGTAGTTAGTTGGATTGAGTTGATTATAGAGATATATTACTTTTTGTGAGAGAGAGTAAGAAAGAAGAAGGAGTTGGGAGTGTATTTTATATTAGAGAGTAGTTAATATTTTGTCGTCGTAGAGAGGTTAGTGTGGGAGTAAGAGGATGTCAAGTGTGATGTCTGTGATTAGTATGAGTGAGAGAATTAGTTTGATAGTGTTTATGATGTGGGAAAAAAATAGCCACCGTTGTGAGTGGTGGCTATTGTTATTGTGTATTGTTTTTGAGTGATATTATTCGTCGCTGAGTTCTTCTTTGTAGTCGTCGTATTCGTTTAGGATTTGTTGTGCATGATCTTTGATTGTTTCCGTCCAGAATTTTTGGAATTTGGGATGATTGATTAGTGCGTTTGCTTCATCGGGAGTGAGGTCATTATTTTCTGCTAGAGATTGTAAGTCTTGTTGTTCAGGGACTTCAAATGCATCGTTGAAAGTTTTGTATAGTTGTTTGAAGTCGCCTTTGTTAGCAAGGTTAATGAGATTTTTGAAAGTTGATTTGGGTAGTGGTTTTGCATCACCGACTTCGTAGAAGAAGTTGCCTACACCAGATGCGCCCGCTTCGCCTTCAATGCCTGATGTTTGGTCTTTAATGTATTGATCGACTTTGGATTCGAAGTCAGCGGGAGCGGATTTTTTGGGTGGTACGATTGGTATTTCGCCAGTGATATCTTCAATTAGTTTTTCGATTTGTATTCGAGAGTTAGTGACATCATTGTTTAATTTGTTGTATTGAGGGTCAGATCCGCGCATGTTATCACGTTTAGTGATGTTTTTTGCATGAGATTGAGTTGTGTTGATTAGTTCGTCAATTTGTTTTGATTTGTTAGGGTATTGTTTTTTGAGGTGTTTGAATTGTTCGTTAGCGTCGTTTGCGTCCCAGTTTGATGATAAGTCCCTGAAGAATTGGTTTAGTTTGTTTTTGGGCGTGAATTTAAGGCCGCTTTCAGTAGTTTTTGTTGAGAAATCTGATACGGGTATAGCATGATCTAGTGACTGTTGTTTTTCTTCAAGTTTTTCTTTAAGTTTGCTAGTGTCTTTTGCAGGTTTTGCCGTTACTCGACGCTTTGACTTTGGGTGGTCTTTGAGATATTCCTTTTGTGCTTCTTGGGAAAGTGAGTTCCAATCAGCTGCTTCTCTAACAAATTCACGTTGAATTTTTGCAAGATGATTCATATTGAACTCCTTGTGGTTTTCTATTAATTGTGATGAGATATAAAGTGATAATCAGGTAGAAAGCTATAGATTAGAGTTTTTTCATAGCGTCGAGTGGCCAGTGGAAGATTGAGGAGTTGTTGGGGTCTTGGGTTAGGCCGAGGTGTGAGTAGAATTTTGATGCGTCTGTAGTCATAGAGACTAGGGCTATGGGTTTGTTGTGTTTGAGGGCGATTTGTGCGATTTGTTTCATGAGTTTTGTGCCGTAGCCTTTTGTGTTGGATGCTATGTCTTTTATTTTGATGTATGGTTTAGATGGGTCAGTGTCAATAGCTGCTATTGAGTTAAGGGTGTTGTTTGATTGGATAGTGAGGACTTGGATGTTGGGTTTGTTAAGGTTTGTGAGGGCAGATGTAGCGATTGTTTGGGAGTTTGTGGGCCAAGTGTCTATTTGTGATTGGAGTTTGTCGACGTCTTTGTTTGTGGGAGTAGATGTGATGTCAAGGGAGTTTTGTTTTGATTCGAGTTGTTGTTTGAGGTTAGATAGTTGTGTGGGCTTAGCAGTGATATGACGTTTGGATTTTGGGTGTTTGGTTAGGTAATCTTTTTGTTGTTCGAGGGAGAGTGAGTCCCAAGATGAGGTGTAAGCAAGTTTGAGGAAGTGGGATTGGATAGTTGCGAGGTATTTCATGAAGTTTCTCCTATTAGATATGGGAGAAGTATAAAGGGATGAGATATTGGGGAGGGCAAAAAAATAGCTACCGTTGTGAGTGGTAGCTATTTTGGTATTGAAAGTAGCTTCCGTCATTTTAGAGAATAAGTTGATGCACTAAAAAATCCGGGAGATTTTCTTTCAAATTTGAAATCTGATTTTTTCTTTTGAATTCCGAGTTTTTTCAAATGTTTCAAAATTATTTCTTTAGATTCGTCACTCATTTTTGTCAAAAATATTTCATTTTTAGAAGTGCTTAAGATTTTTCTGATTCAAGTTTTTTGTTTGTGTAGTTTTCCATCATTTCTTTGAACGCATCGACCATTTGACGGTCGTACATGGGAATTTGCATGCCTTTTTCAATTTGTTCAGTTAGGAATTGTCGTTGTATGTTTTGTTTGTGATTTATTTGGTTAGCTTCATGGCTTGGGACGGGAAGATTGAATGGGTTTACGAACATGTCAGAGTAGTCACGATGTTTTGTGATTTTGTCAACTTTTGTTGATGTCGAGTCAGATTTGAGAGGTAGAATTGCTGCATCTTCTGCGCTTAGCGTAGGCTGCTCGAATATTTCTTTTTTGTTTCGTAGTTTTTCCGCTAAGAGTTGTGTTGTTTCTTTGGGAACAGTGAGAGTGATTCTGTGAGAGTTTTCATATCTTGTTTGGCCGAGGTGGCTATAGAATTTTATAGTGTTGTTGTATTTGTCTTTGAAGATGTTTTTATTGTTTACTATGTCACTGTGTGGTGATGTGTCAGAGTCAAAGCTTTCTCTTTTGAATCCGAGGTCTTTGATAGTCGCGAGGACACGTTTTTCAAGGTTGTCAATGTAACCGTGTCCTTTGTAGAATTCAAGTGTGTTGTCATGTAGTTTGAATGATGAGCCTAGAGCTTTTTGGAAGAATTTGAGTCTTTGTTCTTTAGTGCCGTTTTGTGATTTAGATTTTGATGAAGTTTCTGTCGAGACTTCTTTTTTGCCGGGTTTTGCAGTTATTTTGCGTTTCGTTCCCGGATGTCGTTTGATATAACCTTTTTGGTCTTCAAGAGAGAGATCATCCCAATTACGTGCTTCTTTGATAAATTCACGTTGGATAGTAGCTAAGTACTTCATGAGTGCTCCTTTTTGATTTTTTTCCAGAGTTTGGAGTATTTGTTTTGTATTTTGTCGACGTTCCGTTGTAACTGATCACGTTGTTTTTCAGTGACGTTTGGATATGAGTCTAAGACTGTTAAGGGATAAACGATGTCGGCAGTTTCTGGCATTGAGTGTTGTTTGATGGGATGAGCATCGTCATCATGCCACATTCGAGCACCAACGTCTTTGAAAGCTTGTTTGTATTCTTTGGCAGCCGCATTGTGTAGGTCTACGAATGATTGTTCGAGAGAGTGTTTTGCAGTTAGTTTGCGTTTTGATTTGGGATGGCGTTTGAGATAGGACTTTTGGTCATCGAGGGACATGTTGTTCCACGATGATAGTTTGAGGAAGTGGGATTGGATAGTAGCGAGGTGTTTCATGAACTCTCCTTGTGTATATATGGAGAGTTATAAAGGGAAGTGAAAGTTATTCGTGAGTTAAGAAGATGAATTTGTTTGCTTGTAGTTTGTTGTCATTTTCCAATGTGGTAAAGTCATATTGGGATTGAGACTGGTTTGATGTATATTTGGTGGTTCGGGAATTCAGATTTCATTTCAGTAGTGAATTGATCGATAGCTGATTGTTCAGATGAAGTTTTGTATTTGCGGATTGCGCAAGTAATGTCAATTTTAGTGGATTGTAATCCGTGTATAGTGATTTGGGATGTCTTGAGTAGAGTTGCTGCGACAGCGTAAGTCGGTTTGATTTCTGTTATATAATTTCTTCCGGTCATGTGTGCGCAATAAAATGCACGATTAAGTTCTTTTAGCAGGTTGATGTTTGTTATTTTATGAGTTTTTACATATTGATCGAGAGCTGTTTGCCAAGGGAAGTTGGTAACATCATTGATGTTGTCAATAACTTCAAGTTCACTACGCCAGAAGATTCGTGTTTGGACTTTGTCGATTGAAGGGTTTAGCGTTTTTACGCATTGTCTGAGTGGATTGGAATGTTCTTGTTCTATTTCACCGATGTAGCCGTTTAAGGGATTACTTTCTGAATTGACAATAACAATGTCACCGGGTTTGAAGATTCGTTTTTTAGTGACAGATCCGTCGCTTTTTAGTATGTTACCATTTACTTCAATGCAAGAAGCACACGAAATGAGTTTGGGTGAATCAAAGTTGAAGTTGATGTGTAGATCTCTTGAGTGTACGAGAGTTACGCCATCGAGTTTTGCTTTTATCCAGCCGTCGCCGTAGTGGAATACGTTGGCAGTTTCATAGCCATTGATGGGAAGAGTGGCTAGTACTTTAACTTGGCGTGCAAAGAAGATTTCATCAGTTTCTGTAGTTATGTAAGTGACAGCACCATTTCTGCGAGTACACTTTGTTGCGACAAATTTGCCGTAAGCGCCGAGAGCCGTGTTGTTAGTTTGGATGATGTAGAGCATGATTATTTTCCTATTACGATTTTGCATCGTTCAATGTAAAAGACGTCGTTGCATCGTCGAACAATGCCACCGCTTAGTTCATTACACTTGTGCTTGTGCATGAGTTTTGCAAGATCGTTAATGAATTCAGTAGTTTTGCCATAAATTTCACATTGCGTGACACGTACATCTAGTTCATTTGACATGATATATGTCCTTTAGAATGGTTGTTGGAATAATTCACGGGCTTTCTTTTTGAGTGATTCGTAAGATGAAGTTTCAAATAGAGTCATGTTGTGAAGTGATTGTAGTTCATATTTTACGTTTGTAATGTATACATGGTTTGAATATGGTTTTCTGACTTCAGTTTCAAGAGTGCAAATTACTTTGAATTGTTTTGTATAAGTGCAGCCGTTTCGAACATTTATGAATGTGATAGCTTGATTATCAATTATATGGAGGTCTGATTTGCGAACGTACTTATGTGATTTCAAAACGTCTGAGAAGTCAAGAACTGGAATATCATTTTTTTTCAGTGAAACTGACATTGTGTTAACATCAGTGAGTTTTGCCCAGAATCGTTTTTTGTTGAGTTGTTTGTTAGAGCATGATTCGATTCTGAAAGAGAGGGATGAGAAGTCTTTTAGGCCTTTACGTATATAGACTCTATCAACGATTAGAACAGTGTTTTTGGGTAATGACACTTTAGTTGTTTTGTTAGTGCCTTGCCAATTGAATGTTTCATTTGTGAACATATACCAGAGATCAGTATTACGACGTTCACAATGAAGAGTGAATGACCAAGTGCTTTGTAGAGTTAGTTTGTCGCCGATGTCAGGTATTTGAAGTTTCATATTCACCTACAGGTACTCTGTGGAGTTGAGGGTATGATGTATCCATTCAAGGGTGTCTGTGCCAAACTTCCTACTTAGTGTTGCAACACACTGCAAAGGAGCATAGCATGTATTAAGTATAGGAAACGCAAAGCTCCACAGCAATAGACAGAATTACATCTAGATCATCACTATTAACGAAAAGCAATTCATCAGACTGGTTATTCTTCAGAATGCAACTCATGGTTAGGCCTTTTCAATGTGTTTGAGGAGAATATCTGTTTTTATTTTAGCATGGCGCTGTGCGTCAGCGAACAGTCAACGTCCGATGCAGTGTGCTTGTGCCCTGCCTGACTTGTAACCAGGCCGTACCTTTTTCACCTAAACCTCGTTGCCGAGATAAAGTTAGCGACGTAGAGGGCAAAATGGCACACTGCATTTGTTCACGCTAATCCTGCTGGTTTTGTTGCATCACAGTGGCGTTCTTCCCGCAGTGCATATTTCAATGTGGTTTGCATGCATCTCATAAGTATTTGCAGATACTCGATGTCAGTCAATTCAAACTTCTGTTTCAATGCGCGCACATGCTCGATTATACCGTATACGACTACTTGCAAATCCTTCAGCACTACTTGCTGCATTTCCTCGATAAGGAGCAACAAATACTTCTGCTCACCTATAGCGTCACGACCCGGCGCATCTGTCAAATACAAGCTAATCTCACTGTCGGCGTGCCGCACGATCATTTCGCGAGAATGTATTGTAGGGTATTGATTCAAATGTACCATACTTTCTACCATACTTTCCTCCATATAAACAAAATATTTCAATCGCAATGGAGTTTGCAATTTACGACTTAGTGATTTGTATTTGTTGAGTCTGTGCGTGAGTAGAATTTGATGAGTTGCGATTGAATTTCCACAGTTTTTGCGTATTTGAGTTGTTGTGCAAGTGAGTTTGTTGGCTGTTGTTGAGTCATATTAAGTGCAGTAAGTGTGACAATTGTTACTGCAGCAATGAATAGTGTGCCGAGGATACAGAAGAGAGTATTGCCGTTCATGAGTTGTCCTTTTTAGAAAGTAGTTTTATTTTTACTGTCATAACGTCTTCTAATAAAAAGACTTCATTGACATTAAGTAATTTGAGAGCATCTTCCCAAATTGTCGGAGACATGTATGCGCCGCCAGATTTTATGAGAGCATCTTGAAGTTTGTTTATGTCAATAGTTGCCATTCATGAGTTCCCTGTTATTTGGGCAAAACTGTGTCTGGAAATAGAATTGTCAGAGCAATTAGTTCTTGGTCTGTGACTTTTCTGAGTAAGTCAGATTTTTTGACAGTGGGATTGGGTGTATGACAGTAGACAGAAATGTATGGGCCGATTTCAAAATTGTCTTTGAATTGTTTTTTGCGGTGGATTGCAGATTTTGCTTGGATTTTGTAGTAGATTCGTTTGCTTTCTCCGATCCACCACTCTCCAGGTTTTGGCGCTTTAGTCACGAATTAACCTCCAGTTACTTGGAAAACTCTCATCGAAGAGACATCGAGTTGGTGGGCCGCCCCATGCTTCACGCGGATGTGATTGACAAGTAGCATTGCCGCAAGCATTACACTTGTAGTGTTCTGTAGGTTTAGTTTTTTTGCAGGGTTCCAGTTGCCATTGAATATTATGTGTCTTGAAGTATTCACTTAAAGTAGTGACACATTTGATGCCTAAGTATGGAGCTTGAAGAAGTTTTCTTGGAGGTGTTTTGTAGATGTCATCGAGCGTTTTGAGGTTTAATTTTTGACAGGCCGAGTGGATTCTATTTGTGAGATACGGACCAAAATAACAAGAACTAACTAGTTTCGACAAGATCTCAGTTGGAATTTTTTCACGAATGCGACACCAAGATGCTAGTGTTTGTCCTTGATTTGCATCTTTTGAAAAATGTTGATCTAAAATGTCTATGTCTTTTGTTATAGCATTCATAGATATATAGTCAGTTATTTTTGCGATGATTTTTTGCTTTGTTCAATTACATCGTTTAAGATGTCAATGTTTTTGATTCTTGTTTGTCTGGATCAAAGCGTATGATTTTTTTATTGATTAAGTCCCATTTGTCAAATGACATGCCTAATACTGTCGCACAGTTTATGCCAATGGGTCCGCCGAATATGCCTTCTGTGCCTTTGACATCTTTCTCGCAATCAAAGCACCAGATGTGATGTGCATATTCTGACCATTGAATGTTTACCACATCGTAGCACGGCTTGGTATGTTCTTGTTGAATATCAGGCAGTTTAGAAGTCATAGGTGTACACGGCATTTGCGGGGTTTAGGTAAATGTTTAAGTACAGAGGCGCAATGCCAGCAGATATTGGATCCGCATGTGCTGTATATACGTTGTCTTGGTGGTAATTTAGTATGTGTTGGATTTTGTGTTGTTCCCTGTGTGGAACCATCACCAAAATCCCAATACCAACTTGTGGGCACTCTTGCTTTCCTGTCTATAAATCCCAATACCAACTTCCTGTCTATAAATGCAAATGATTTTGGTGCTGGGATTTCACTATGTGTCCTTGATGGTGTCCAACTATCACACCCACCTATATCACAACCACCACATCCTTTGAACTTCTCGTCACAATTTGTGCACGATTGAATGACTTCTTCTTTCTTAAATCCACGACGTGTTTCACCCCAATAAGTAACAACTACTTTAGGGAACTTCTTCTTGATTTCACGCGCCAATTCTTTGCCTGCTTGATTCAACCACTGTGCTCGACCTGCTCGCATATGATCATACTTTTTGGTGAAGCTACGATCGTAATATCGAATCCAAGTTTCGAAGTTATCGATGAGTTCATGTGATAGCTTCAATTCACTGTATTCGATCATGCCACCAGTTCGATGCCAACCATTTCCAACTTGCCTCTGGGTTTGATCCCACAAACCTGTACTCTCAAAGTCAGGCATGACGCGAATGGCTGTTATATTCTTTTTCATGTTAACCAGCTTCCCGTGCAGTGAGGAGTTCGTCAAGCTTCTGTAAAACTTTGTATCTATCAGCACAGAAAATAAACAGAAGTAGTGCTCCGAAATTTTCAATCTAAACTCCTACCGGCAAAGTCACGTTGACCTTGATTGATTTGATAGGTGTCGGAAGCGTCGCACCAGTATGATTTGATTGTGCCTTTTTGATCGTTCCCGTGATAGTTGGCATTATTTTTTCCTATAGATTTTTGTGCCTGATCCTGCCCAATGCAAATCATCGTATTTATCTATTGTCCATTCAGGGCCGAATAGTTTGTCTGTGTCACCGACATAATCAGCTGAATAATTGTCTACAACAATGATTCGAGCTTTGTCAACCATGAATTTTGTTAGTTCATATCTAGAAATGTCACAACAATCAACCAAAGCGATATCAACAGCTTGAAAGTAAGAATTAAAAACAGTTTTACATTCATCTAGAGAATTTACTGCGTGCATTGTTACGTTTATAAGATTTTTGCTTTTTACAATTTCATGTGTTTTGAATAGCCAATTACGGTTATTGTCCATTGTGACGAGTTGTCGACATCGAGTTGCAAAGAAGATAGTACTACCGCCACAACCAAATTCAACAATACTAGTTTCAGGTGTGATTAGTTTTTCTAATACACAGATTGATTCCGGTGTCAACCAGGGATACTCATACTTTAGAGTATCACCTTCCCAATAATTACTTGGTATCAACATAACGGTCCTTTGTAACTTGAAAAAGAATCAAACATAACAATGACACTTGGAAATTTTCCACAAAGTTATTGTGGAATGCCAAATAAAGAGCAACTATAGCTGTACAAAATACAATGGTTGAAAAAGTTGTGTTTATGATCTTCTGCATAATTACTCCTTGTGTTACCGACATAATCTGCCTACAAAGCGATCGTACAAATATGACAAATTCATTTCAAAGTTATTTGTTGTACCGCCCTTTATTTCTGTAAATTGAAGTGAGCTATCATTGACAGGCAAAATACTATCTGCAATTGTTTTAGCGTCTTGTATGCACGGTGCTGGTTGTTGTTTGAGTAATTGCATGTCGATTTTAATTTGTCTTTTGAGTAATATTTCATTTTCAATGTGTGAAATGATTTGCTTGTATTGGCGTTTATCGAATCCTGGAAAGAATCGTGATATTCGTGCGGTTTTGTGACAAAATTTAGCTCTAAGATAATTGTATTCTTGACAATGTACAATAACGCCAACATTAACAAATTCACCGACAGCTACGTCATGAATATATCTTAAGATTGTGCAAGTGTACGTCATAGTTCTGAAAGACTTTCTATTACAGGTATGTATTTTGGTAGTGAGCTGTTTTTGTAGAAGTCTCGTAGGCTTTTGGATGTTATGATATTATAGTATGATTGGTAAGCTTTAGCGAGTTTTCGTATAGACTCTAGTTTGCTAGCATTAGTGTGTTTAGAAGTGAATTTATATGTTAGCTGCATAGAAATATGCTATACAAAATTCGTCATCGATTTTATGTTTCATTAAGTGTCACCCCGACAATAATTATTTCCAATGAAAGCAAAGTCGCCACAGTTTGAGCATGGCGTAGTCGGCCTGTTGCGCGCTGGTTTGTCAACATCCGCCCCCTTACCCCTTTGTCTGCGGTTTTGTTGCACTTGGCATGTTGGTGGTTGTGCGGTTGGCCTTCCCCGTATTGCCGCCGCCCGCCACTTCACGAATACTTGGCAAATCGTACTCATCACAATACTTCTCGAAATCAGCCAATGGAATACCGGTGTGCCGATAAAGCTCCTCTATCTCTGTGCCAAGACCATGCCACTTTTTCAGCCAAGCTATCGCGTATCCAAAACCCTCAACAAAGCCACTGTCCATTCGATCCTCCTCGCGGCGGCATCAGTATTTGAAAGGCCAACCGCATTGCCACCAACGTCCGATGCATGGCGAAGTTTGGTACTCCAAATTTGCGGGTACTCCCCGCCATGTATTTGTTGTAAGATGTGCGGTTGGCTTCCTTAGCGTCCCGCCGCTCTTAGCACCTTGCCAGACTGGTCTATGATAGCACCACAATGTGGGCACTTAACAGCGCCCATTGACACCTCTGGCTGACGAGCATAATCTACTGATTTTTTGCAACCCTGACATGTGACCACGATACACCTCCGTTTGTTAATGGTTTAGCCCATAGCCAACTGCGCCGTGCTACAACTTCTCTCCGCAAGCTGAACAATAGGCGTTATAGGCAAAAGTTGCCGGTATTAGAAATTGACCGGCAAAAATTTCCTACGCAAAAATTTCGAGCTGCCCAAACTATATGTGTCTCCGATAATTTCATTTTCTGGACGGTATGTCTCTTCTTCAGGTGAAACTTCCGGTATATCAGAAGTCAGCAAGTTGCATTTGCAATTCATGTTTATTCCCACACTGATGCTGCATCGGCAACTCGCATATTACCGTCATCAGATTTTTCTTGTCGTTGTGTGTATTTGCACTTTGGGTAATTTGTGCAACCAAAGAAGTTTTCTTTAGTTAGTTTGTTTTGTCTTTTGATAAGAGTGCCGGTGCCGGTGCACTTGGGACAGGGCCAAATAGTAGTTTCTTTTTGTCTGTTTTTGAGTTCTTGAATATTTTTGAGGGCAATTTCTTTGTAGCGGTCATATTTACCGTTTGCAACGGCTTTTCGTGCTTCAAATATAGAGGGACAGACACCAAGTGATTTTAGTTCTTGGGCCATATTTTCAAGTTGTTCAGCTGTTTTAACTGTGTTAGCTTTTGTCGACATAGTCATGCGCAGACTCCGGATTAGCAGCTATTTCTTCAATGGCCATGTGTAATAGTACTTTACGTGCATATTTTTCATCAAAGTTTTCTTCTGCAACTGCGATTATCCATGGAAACGTTTTAACTATGTTTAGTAATCCTCGTAATCCAATGGGTTCAGGAATTGCGCCGCCAATAACTTTTGCTAACGTGCCTTGTTCTAATTCAAATACACGTTCAAGTCCCGCATGACTACGACCGTATATTGGTTCTATTTTAGTTAAGACTTCTTCAATGAGTTCGGCTATAGGTTGTGTCATGTTTTAGAGTTCTCTTGCATATTTGTAGTGACATTGCCACATTCGATTTTCAAAGCTTCAATTGCTTGTTCTCGAGTTTCACCTTTTGCTATAGGTGACACGTATTGCGCTTTCCATTCACATCCTGTAAACCAAGTAGAGATTTCCATTGTATCCTAGTTATGTTTGATTTTATCCACGACAATGCATATTAGCATTAATATGCTCAGATATTATCTCCCAGTCTTCTTTTGCGAGAACAACCGTTTCTGATTTTTCAAAACCACGGTTTATTTTCCCTAACACCGTATCTACAATGTCAAAATATCTATTGCACCTAATAATTTCGGCTTCTTCGTCTGTCATAGTTCTGCTCCTTTATGCCAGAAAAAGCACGCCGTCCCGAGGTACAGGCACACACCCAACAACAAGCGCGCTTCCCTGGCAGAATCCCACGGTT
>Ga0315273_10010099_pt1 | contig 12013 bp, 7 predicted proteins | sample YL17G02_0_MG_FD_205753 | JGI IMG/M metagenome (GOLD analysis project Ga0315273, IMG submission 205753) | Sediment microbial communities from Yellowstone Lake, YNP, Wyoming, USA - YL17G02_0 | ecosystem: Environmental > Aquatic > Freshwater > Lake > Sediment | place: USA: Wyoming | collected... | reverse complement strand
AAGTATTTGAAAAGAAGCAACAATGGGTAGAGAGCATAGCCAGTTACCAAAAGAGCATAGCTCTTTCCCCTCGGAATGCCCGGGTGGTAAAAGAAACCGGCGAGGTTTATTTTCTTAAGAGTGATTTCCAATCAGCAGTCCGGCTGGCTTTGCAGGCGATACAAATAGATGAACAATTTCCCGGGGCGCATATGCTTTTAGCCCGCGCTTACCAAAATATCGGAGAAGATACTGATAAGATTATCAAAGCCTATGCCGATGCATTCCGCCTGGACCCGGGTAACAATGAACTGCGCTATGAAATCATGAAATTCGGCGAAGCCTGCTATATGAAACTTGATTTTGATGCCGCTCTTAAGGTCAATATTGCCTTGTCCGAAATTGAACCGCGCGAATTCCAGCATATCCACAATTGTGCGGTAATCCTTGATGAAATGGGCCGGTTGGACGAAGCTATAGAATACGAGCTCAAAGCCATCGATCTGATGACTTTCCCGGCTCAAAAAGAAGGAATAAAGAAATTCCTGCAACAGCTGGAACAGAAAAAGGCTGAACGGGACAAAACCCGCTAATATGTCTTTTAACAAGACAATTTCTGTGCGACAATTAATTGACATGCCGGTAAGATTTTTATATTTTAGGTCGTACAGTAAATCCAGCCTCTTGTCCACAGGGTATTAACTCTATGGCAAGTAAAACTAATAGGGTTACCCCACGGCAAGACCGCAGGGTATTCTCAAGGGGCTGGATAAATAGGGTAATTCTATAACGTTCAAAGGAGTATTATAATGAATAAGAAATACTTTTGCCTATTTGCAGCAATAATCATTCTTTTCTTATCAACAAAAATCTCTCCCGCCCAAGACCGGGAAAAGGCATTCCAGGAACAGGAAATCAGGGAAGCGCTGGCGGAAACCGCGCTGGCGGAAAAAGTTGACAAGAATTTCCTTTATGATTATGGCGCCTGGCTAAGAATATCTCCTTACCGGTTCGGCGACCCGGACCAGCGCCGCAGTATGATAGTCTACGATAACCGTATTTGGGTAAAAAGCACGATTAAAAAGCATCACGAGTTTTATTTCCGTATGAAAACTCTGGTGGTTGATTATAATAACCATGCCAGTTATATCGGAGATGACGAATATCTGGTTAAGCCTAAAATGGACCAGGGTTATTACAAAATAGACCTGGTTAACAGCCTCTTTGACGTCAAGGAAGCTCGGATGATTTATCCCGCGGTCAGCTTGCAATTAGGCAGGCAGTACTATCTGCTCGGCACCGGCCTGATTTATAACCGGGTTGATGATGGCGCCAACCTGGAATTAAACTATGGTAATTTCGAAAGCACCATTCTTGCCGCCCAAAGTGACAAGGAAACCGAAGATATTGACCGCACCCGTCCCGGTGCCAGACACAGCAGGCGCCACTTTGTCGGCATCCAGTTAAATTACAAAGAATTAGGCCGGCACCAACCTTACATCATCGGACTGATGCAAAAAGACTTTAATAAGGAAAAACCCGTTGACACTTTCCAAAATTACCGTTATGACTCCAATTATTTCGGCGCCGGCGTCAACGGCGCGATTATCCCCCGCCTTGAATACACGGCAGAATTTGTCAATGAAACCGGCTCCAGCTATGGCAATTCCTCAACAAAAGACAAAGACCATATCAAAGCAAACGCTAATGTTCTGCAATTGCGCTATTTGCCGGAAATATTTATGAAGCCGGTCGTCACAATGCGCTACCTGTCCGGCTCGGGCGACGGAAATCGTTCCAGTGTCACAAATACCAAGGGCGGCAACCGCAAAGGCACTGATGACCGGAATTTCCTTTATTTTGGCTACGCCTTAACCGGTTATGTAGTTGAACCCCGAATTTCTAATTTGCAGGTATACAATATGACGATTGCGGCCAAGCCGATTGACAACAAAGAATTCATGGAAGATACTGAAGTAGGCGTTTCTTATTATCTTTATAACAAAATCAAAAGAAAGGGCGCCATTTCGGATTTAAACGCCTCGCGTCCTAGATACGATGTGGGCAAAGAAATTGACTTATACCTGAATTGGAAAGTAATGTCTGACTCTACCGTCTCGGTTAAATACGGTAGTTTTATGCCCGGGGCCGCTTATCCCAATAATCTGGACAGAAAAATAACATTCTTTAATATTAATTTTACTTATTCTTTTTAGTTTTCGGTATATATTTATAGTATGCCCACCAAGGCGGGCAACTATAGTTGGCAGTATTCAGCCCAGTCCGTAAAAACACGAACTGCTCTGCACTGCCAAACTATACAGGAGGGATAATAATGAAAGTCCTTGCTAAATTATCATTATTGTTGGCACTTACCGTGTTAACCGGTTCCATCATCTTTGCTGATACCTCTTATTTCAGGGAGTTGGTTAATAAAGGCAATGCTTCTTGTTTTGATGCTTTTCGCGTAGCCAGTTTACTCAAAACCGGCAATGATGACCCAGCGACAACTTTCGATTCCTTAAAGGACAGTTTGTTTAAAGACAGAATCATCCCCGGTGACTGGAGTAAAAAGAAAGCTGACAACTTTATCAACCGCGGCGAAATGGCCTATATGCTTTTTAATATTCTCAAGCTTAAAGGCGGATTGTCCGTCAAAATATTCGGCGTTTCCTGCCGGTACGCTTTCAGGGAATGCGTGGACAAGAAATTAATGGCATCCGGATACCCCAACCAGGTAATTTCGGGCGAAGAACTTATCAGCATTCTTGATGCGGCCGGCAAATACCAGGACCAAATAGCGGGTAAAAAGCCAGCTGCCAAACCTGCAGAAAATAAGGTGGAAAAAGAAACCAAACCCGAAGCGCAACCCGCGCCGGCAAAAGAAGAACCTAAAGAAACAAAACCCGAAACCGAACCCAAAGTTCCGGTAGGAGGACCAAGATAATGAAAAACAAAATATTATTTACCGTCCTTATCATTCAATTACTTATATGCGGTTTTGCCTTTGCGCAGGATCCAATAACGCCTGCCAAACCGGCGGGTAATGCCGAAACAAAACCAGTCCCTTCAGAGGAAGCCAAGATTGCTCCGGTCCAAACAGAGCATTTAGAATCATTGGATGTCACCATTACCAAAGTCGATGGCGACGCCGAAGTAAAAAAGGCCGGAGAAACCACCTGGACTAAAGCTATGCCCGGACTAATACTAAAGGAAGGTTCCTTCGTTTCCACCGGATTCAAATCGCAGGTGGTTTTGCTCTTTGCGGACAACAGCACTGTGGCGGTCAAACAGTTGACCCAGTTGAAAATCAGCCGTTTCGAAAAGGATAAAGATGCCGTAAAAACAAATCTGCGCCTGAGAGTCGGCTCGGTTAATGTTAAGGTTAAGGAAAACCAGCCCAACAAAACCGACATGAAAATCTCAACGCCCAACGCCACCGCCTCAGTCCGCGGCACCGAACTCCAGGAAGTCAGGGCTTCGGGCCATTTCGGCGACAGCGTTGCCATTGCCTCAGGCAAAATCGATTACGGCACCAAACAAGGTTCAATGCCGGTGCAAGGAGGGGAAAGCACCAATCAAAACCTGATTAACCCCGTAGAAAACCTAATAATGAATACTGTCGTCGACCTCGCCCCTCTCGGCTCGACTGACTTGGAAAACATGACAATGTTGCTGTCATCCTCGTCACAGGGTTCACTGCAAAGCAATAAAGGTACAGCATCCAGCGACCCGTCTTTAGTTAAAATTGTGCGCCAGGAAACCTTGTCCCTCAGCCATTTACACTGGTATCCCTATGATGGGGCCAATTTTGGTTACTAATGGGCTTGATAAAAAAGATTTAAGCAACGGGGGTATTTTAAGTGAAGAGTAAAACCCTCTTCGGCATCCCAACAACAATTTGGCTCATCTGGCTGTCAGTTATCATTCTGGCAATCATATTCAGCTTCACTCCGGCGCACCAATCCATTGAAAACAAACTTCAGGATCTGCGGTTTTACTGGCGCACACCCATCCCTATTTCCGACCAGATAACCCATATTGACATTGACGACAGTTCGCGCGAACAACTCGGCCGCTGGCCCTGGACCAGAGACATCCACGCCAAACTGGTGGACACTCTCACCCGGCTTGACGCCAAAGCCGTGGCGTTCGATGTGGATTTCTTCGAGCCTACCAAAAAATCATTGGTTGTTGAAAACCTGCTGGGCAAAATAAAATCATTCCTTAGCCAAGACCGGCAAATCCCGGCAATCATATCCTATATTGACGAACTTTACCAAAATATCACTACCGCGCTTGACGACGACGACATTATTTTTGCCCAGGCCGTCAGCCACAGCGGGCGAACATACCTGACCGTCAATTTCCCAAAAGACCCGCCGGAGAAAAACCGCACCCTGCCTGCCGCTTTCTTATCAGGCGTAACAAAACCCCCTATTCAACCTCTGGGGCGGGAACCTTATAAATACATCATTGTTCCGCTTGATGCCCTGAATGAAGGCGTTAAAGGTCTGGGTTACGTGGATATTGAACCTGACACTGACGGCATCCTGCGCCGGGTGGCTTTGGTCAAGGAATACGAAGGCCATTTCTACCCCCAGCTGGCTTTCCGGGTTATCTGCGAGGCGCTTAATATTCCCCTACGCGACATCATAATCAATCCGGGTAAAAACGTCATTCTGACTGCGCCGGACAAAAACCAGATTATTATCCCTATTGATAAACAAGGCAAAGTCCAGATTAGCTGGGCGGATACCAAAAATAAATCATGGGATAAAACATTTAATCACATTTCTTACGCCCACATAGTTAATGGAATCAGTCCGGCACTGCAACGGATTGAAGAATCAAAACAAAACAGCGACATATCCCCGGTAACGCTTAGAGACTCCCAAAAAGTCATTGACGAAATCACACCGGTAATCAAGGACAAGATTTGCCTGGTCGGCATGGTTGCCACCGCCAATACCGATATGAAGCCCACGCCCAACGCCCCGATGGTTCCCGGCGTAATGCTCCATTCCAATCTGATGAATATGATTCTCACTGACAACTTTGTCCACCAGTCGCCCAGATGGCTTAATATACTGATTATGCTCTTATGCGGCGGATTGGTAATATTCTTTGCCAGCCGGTTCAATCCGCTCATCTCCAGCACTGCCACTCTGGCAGTAATCGCCCTGAGCACCGTGATGGCATTTGTCCTGTTCTCTAATTACGGAATATCCTTTGACCTGACCAGCCCAATAATAGTCAGCTTCTTCGGCTTTGCCTCTATCGCTGCCTACCGCACAGTCAGCGAGGAAAAAGCCAAGCGGCAGGTTCAGGGCATCTTCGGCCATTACCTCTCTCCACACGTCGTTAATGAATTGCTTCAGAATCCGGACAAAGTCAAGCTGGGCGGTGAGAAAAGAGTTATGACTGTCTTCTTCTCAGACATTGAAAATTTTACCAACAGCACTTCCGGACTGACGCCCGAAGTTCTTACTGAATTCGTCAATAAATACCTCACAGCCATGACCGACATCATCCAAACAAACGACGGGATGATAGACAAGTATGAGGGCGACGCGATTATGGCATTATTCGGCGCGCCGGTCACCCGCCCGGACCACGCCAAACTGGCCTGCTGGGCCGCCCTGGACCAATATAAAAAGCTGACTGACCTTAACGCTTATTATAAAAAGGCCAATCTGCCGCTGGTTAATATCCGGGTCGGCATCAATAGCGGCGAAATGGTGGTCGGCAACCTTGGCTCTTCCAAAGTCCTGAGTTATACCGTCATGGGCGAGGAGGTCATCCTGGCAAACCGGCTCGAAGGCGTGAATAAGTTCTATGATACCCGGATGCTTATCAGCGAAGGCACCTACCAAATGGCAAAGCAATTTATTGACGTCCGGGAAATAGACAGTATCCGCGCCAAGGGAATGAAAAAAGCCGTGCGCATATTTGAGCTTCTGGCCCGCAAAGGCGAGGCAGACGCCGTCTCACTGGAACTTATTACCCAGTACGCCATTGCCCTGCAGTTCTACCGCAACCGCCAATGGAATAAAGCCATCGAATACTTCAATAACTGCCTGAAAATCAAACCTGATGACGGGCCTTCAATAACACTGCTCGACCACTGCCTGCAATACAAATCCACCCCGCCTGATGACAAATGGGGCGGCATCAACACCCTAACCGCCAAGTAAAAATCAAGCTATACTCAATAGGGACACAAACTCGCATAATGTATTTACCGATTATTACCGGCAATGAATACAAATGCCTTTTTATCACGAATCACACAAATAGGAACGAATTGCACGAATAACGGTGATTCTTTGATTCATTCGTGGTTTTCGTAGGAATTCGTGATATTCGTGTTTAAAAATTGTTATCCAAAATGATAGTTAGTGGGCTTGACGAGTAATTACCAGTAAATAAGGCATAATAAAATCTTTTAATCACTTGCAGTTTTTCAGCCATCTCAGACATTCTTATTATCAGCACACAAGAAAGAGGAAGCATTCGCAGAAAGGAATTATATGTCACAAGCAAATAACCGTTGCGGGTTCACCCAGCCCTTGCACGCAAGGGCTGGGTTTACCCTTATCGAAATGCTGGTAGTGGTTATTATTATTGGATTACTGGCCACCATCGTAATTCCTAATATCCCCAAAATACTTGGCGGCACAAAGATAAAATTGGCCACTACCGGAATGGCCAGTCTTGCCACAGTGCTGAATACCTATATGTTTGACTGCGGCACTTTCCCCACCACTGAACAGGGACTCATCGCCCTGAAAGAAAAACCGGCTTCAGCGCCTGAGCATTGGAATGGGCCTTATACTGAAAGCCAATTAGCCGACCCCTGGGGCAATCCCTACCAATATCGCAGTCCGGGGCAAGATAGTCAGCGTGATTATGACCTCTGGTCAAACGGCCCTGACGGCAAAAGCGGCACTACTGATGATATTATTCATCTGGGAAAGAAGTAGTCAGAAGATTGCTACAATAGAAACAATCCTTTACTGCTGTACTACATCAGAGTGTCCCGATATATCGAGGCAAACATCTTATGAATAATGCGGGATAAAGGCACCTGTAATGTACACAACCAAAGAAATTGTTTTGTCTATCCCCTCCATGATCCCCTTCACGACACCCCAATTTTCTTAACAAAACTATTTATTTTCGCCAGATTCCCGTTGTTTTTTGCGCTCTTCTTCCCGCTGGCTTTTCTTTTCATGCTTTTGCTTAAGATATTCTTGTTCAATTTGTTTCTCTTCTTCCCATGTTAGTCTTCTGCCTAATGTGCGCGACCGTTCTTCCTGTAATTTAAATATATTGTCATCATCTATGGCTGTAAGCGGATATTCTTTGCGCGGGCCAGTTCTGTTGTCCTTGATTTGTTTTATTCTTTTTTCCAATTGTGCAGAAGACTCAAATTGATTGATGAGAATCAACGTATTAGTTAACGGCTCTAAATAAGATATTAGATGAAGTTCTTCGAATTCTTCTATTTTCTCCTCTTCTAATTTATTAGATTTTAATACTTCTATAATTTCAGGAAGGTCGTTGTTAACTTTGTCTGGAAATAATATTAATTCTCTATCTGCTTTACTAAAATAAAAACGGCAAGCTCCTAACATAAGCTGTTCTTTAAACCGGGAAGCCCTGAATTCAATCTGACGTAAAACCTCTTCTTTGCTTGGAGGTTTAATTAACGTCCAATATGCTATTGTATTTTTCACAGGCATTAACATAGCAAAAGCATTTATTTTTGCATTATGAGTTGTTTTTAGAGTAATCATACGTTCATGTTCAACCATTACTTCTTGCACGAAAGGAAGAGCGGCATAATATTCCACCAACTTCTCAACTGCTTCATCAAAAGGAAAGTGTTGTAAAAGATAAGTATATTTAAGGCCGATAGGGTCTCCTATCTTTCTATTCAGTTCTTCAAATTCTTCATAGGTTGTATCTTTAGTTAATGTTGTTACATTTGGGAAAAAGCCCGGGTCTTCAGTAATACTCGGAAACCTTATAGGCCATTCTGAAATAGGCATTCTCCATACCAGCAAATCGTTAACAAAGACGCCTAATCCTTTACTTTCCACTTTATAAGGCGCATCTATATATTGCCCGTCATAGAAGAAAAATCCCGCTTCAATAGGCGTACCGGTAGTCACTCCAAACTCTTCAATATATAGGTTTGGAGATTCAGCCTGTGGGTTATTATTGGCAACTTCTTTGGCAGTTTCTTCTGAAGCCTCTTTTGATTTCACCTCTGTCATATCCGCATCTTTTCGGGGCAAATTGGTTTGTGTTTCTGGCCGAGGAGCACTTGCAGTCTCTTTTTTCTGTGATTCATTTAGCAATAATTTCTTAGATTCTTTGTAATAAAAGAACACTATCAAAAATAGCAGAACCAGGCAAATTAGTAAAAAACCAAAAAGTATTTTCTTAGCCATACTATAGACGAAAAATTATTTATTCTCGTTGGATTGCTGTTGTTTTTTCCAGAGTAGTTCGGGGGACCTGCCTGCTCCCGCCCTGCGGGATTCGGTAGGCAGGCACAATACTTATCTCTCTTTGCATTTCCACTTTTGTTATTGGCTAAGCAAAACATTTAAAAATATTCATACAAAAATTAAGTAAAAAATTCAAGCTTAATTTGTGTTTAAGCTAGCCTGATTTGACACCCGACTTATTTGAGAACCGTAAAATCCGCCATGCAATTTATATATAAAGTGGATTAGTTTACCCGACCCCAATGCGACCCCAGTGCGACCCCAGCCGGTCACCACCCCATCCCCCCTAAGCGTGTGTCCGGCGTACGTATAGCATTCCCCCGGCGGATACCCAGCGTATGTAGGGTGTAATTTGGCCGGGGACACTTAATATTTTCTTTGACTTTATTTTCTTGGCCTGCCGGATTCTCTTTTTAAAACCAATATTTAGTTGCCTTTTAAGACATTGTCTTGTTTTTTTCAATCGCTTCTTAGTAACTCGTTGGTCTGAATATACCACACAACAGACTCAGGGTCAACAAAATACAAGGAGGCATCGTATAGCCGCAAATTCCCAAACCCGAAAATCGCATAATGCGTTTTCTTGGGGCTTAAAAAATGGAATTGGTAATAATATACCACCTCGCCCCGGATATGCGTTTCTATGCAGGCTGGGGGGCGTTTAAAATGATTTTACGAGATCTCCAGATAACCAAAATGACCTGCGTGTCAATAACCAAGCGGAATTCCCAACCACAGAGGACACAGAGAAGATAGAAACATAAATAATACTTGGTTGGATTCCTGCTGGAGTTTATCCCGCCTTGCGGGATGCCTCGGGCATCAAATGACAGGATGGAGGGAGGGGATGCCATATTTACTAGGCAGGCAAGGATTGGTGAGGGGAAACAATGCGCTTAGGGCTTTCTTTCAAGGCCGCCGGCTAATAACCGGTATATATATAATATACTACGTATATTATATATATACCCTGAAAATGAGAAATTTGCCGGTTTTGTCGCGGAACGAAAAGACACAGTCCGGGGTAGCGCATCGGTGGCGGACCGGTGGCGCACCAGTGGCGTCCGGGTGGCGTTCCCCCAGCGAGCATAGAGCGTGTATAAGGCGTGTTCCCAGCATATATACCGCGTGTGACTGGAGTTGGACAGGTCAGGAATAGGCAATACTTGGGCTCCTCGCCTGTGCAGTCTCCGCCAAAGGCGGACAGGCGTGTTCAGGGCTTGTCCTAGTACATCCCTAACTGATCCCTAGCTGATCCCTAACGTATCCCTAACGTATCACTAGCGTATCTCCTCAGTTGTGGTATTTCGCCCCATTTCTAGGCTTGGCAGGACGTTCCATCAGCGTTCCATCAACGTTCCATCAACGTTCCCCCTGCGCTGTAGACGCTCCGGGACGGTCTGAAGGCCAGCATCAACGTTCCATTTTTCTGTCCCAGATTGGGGCGTTTTGCCCCATTTTTTATTGAGACAGGCTTGCCCCAGAGTATCCCCAGTGTATCTCCAGCGTATCTCCAGCGTATCTCCAGTGTTACTTTTTCTATTCCATACCGACAGCTTCTAAGCTATGAAGGCTTATCCCACTGCCTTGGTGCCAGGCAGGCTTCAGTACAAGTCTAAATAACTACCTTATTTCAGTAATTCTTTTGAGTCGGCGATTATGTGCTCAACCACAGACGGGTCAGCAAGGGTCGTAGTGTCACCAATTGCCTCGGGCTGTTTTTCGGCAATCTTCCTGAGTATCCGGCGCATGATTTTGCCGCTCCGTGTTTTTGGCAGCGCGTCTACAAACTGCAATATGTCGGGCGTGGCAATAGCGCCAATCTGCGTCCGGACGTGCTTGACTAATTCTTTGCGCAGGTCGTCACTTTTGGCAATCCCGGCTTTCAGGGTGACATAAGCGTAAATACCCTGGCCCTTAATGTCGTGAGGCATGCCGACCACGGCGGTCTCAGCCACATTGGGATGGCTGACCAGCGCGCTTTCAACTTCTGCCGTACCGATACGGTGGCCGGATACATTAATGACATCGTCAATCCGACCCTGGAGCCAGTAGAATCCGTCCGCGTCCACCCGGCAGCCGTCGCCGGTATAATAATAGCCCGGGAAGGTCTTCCAATAAGTCTCCACCCAGCGTTCGTGGTGCCCGTAAACCGTGCGCATCAAGCCAGGCCAGGGCTGTTTGATAACCAGATGTCCGCTTTCACCGGGTTTGCAGGGCGTGCCGTCCTGGTGAATAACCAGAGGGACAATCCCGGGGAAGGGTAAGCTGGCTGAGCCGGGTTTCATCGGGACAGCTCCGGGCAGAGGAGTCAGCAGAATCCCACCGGTCTCAGTCTGCCACCAAGTATCTAAGACCGGGCAACGGCCATTGCCGATATTATCAAAGTACCACAGCCAGACATCAGGATTAATCGGCTCGCCTACCGTGCCCAGAATCCGCAAACTGCTTAAATCGTGGGTTTTGGTCCACTGGTCGCCTTCCCGCATTAAAGCCCTGATTGCTGTCGGCGCGGTATAGAAAATACTGACATTGTATTTTTCAATGACCTCCCAGAAACGGTCCGGTTTGGGATAAGTCGGAACTCCTTCAAACATCAGCGTAGTGGCGCCGTTGCACAGCGGCCCGTATATGATATAGCTATGGCCGGTGACCCAGCCGATATCGGCCGTGCACCAGTAAACGTCCTCATCTTTGATGTCGAAAATCCATTTATGGGTCATCGCCACGTAAGTCAGATAACCGCCGATGGTGTGCAGGACGCCTTTAGGCTTGGCCGTACTGCCGCTGGTATAGAGAATGAAAAAGGTATCCTCGGCATCCATCCATTCTGGATCGCACTTGGCGGAAATATCGGCCGCGTTCATCTCCTCCTGCCACCAGTAATCGCGTCCCGCTTTCATCTTGACATCAATGCCGACTCTTTTATACACCAGCATTTTTGTCACCAATCCGCTTTCATCGGCGGCTTTGTCGGCATTATCTTTAAGATTTATCACCTTACTGCCGCGGTAGCTGGCGTCTGAGGTAATCAGCACTTTGGACTGACTGTCAATGATGCGGTCTTTAACCGCCTCGGCGCTGAATCCGCCGAAGATAACATTATGAATCGCCCCGATGCGGGCGCAGGCCAGCATCGCCACCGTAATTTCCGGAATCATAGGCAGATAAATAGTCACCCGGTCGCCTTTCACGACGCCGTGTTTCTTGAGCACATTGGCGAACTTGCAGACCTCGCGGTGCAATTCTTGATAGGTAATCGCCCGGCCCTTTTCATTGGGATTATCCGGCTCCCAGATAATCGCCGCTTTGTTTTTGCGCCAGGTTTTCAAGTGCCGGTCAAGACAGTTATAGGAGGCATTAAGCTTGCCGCCTTCAAACCATTTATGAATAAAGTTTTTTTCATCCCATTGGAAAACCTTGCCCGGCCATTTTTTGAACCAATCAATATACTCCTCAGCCATCTCAGCCCAGAAACCTTCCGGGTCTGATATAGATTGTTCATAATACCG
>Ga0315273_10010098_pt1 | contig 12014 bp, 10 predicted proteins | sample YL17G02_0_MG_FD_205753 | JGI IMG/M metagenome (GOLD analysis project Ga0315273, IMG submission 205753) | Sediment microbial communities from Yellowstone Lake, YNP, Wyoming, USA - YL17G02_0 | ecosystem: Environmental > Aquatic > Freshwater > Lake > Sediment | place: USA: Wyoming | collected... | reverse complement strand
CCAAGATTCATCCGGCTCGCCCGTGGGGCAACCCTCGCTGTCAGGGAAGAGGCCTATATCGTCGCCGCAAGAAGTCTAGGTATGAAGGATTCCCGTTTGCTGATCATCCATCTGATCCCCAATATGATTTCGTCCATCATCGTCATGGCCGTCATCTGGACGAGTGACGCGATCTCCCTTGAGGTGGCCCTGAGTTTCCTGGGGTTGGGTGTCCCTCCACCTGCTCCGAGTTGGGGGACAGTACTTCAGGACAACTTGAGATTTTTCAACTTAGCTCCCCTATCAGTGGTTTGGCCTTGCGTGGCTGTGGCCTGGGCCATTCAATCCCTAAACCTGATCGGGGATCGCTTTCGGGATATTCTGGACCCGAAGATGAGATAGGAGACCCATAAGAAACCCGGGAGACAGGAAGAGGCGTCAACCGACCGCCTTCCAGAAAAGGATAGGATATGAGAGAGAACAAAATTGATCCCAAGAAGGTTGAAGAAGTTCATGCCCGCTCTGTCGTGGTCGACGGGCACAATCATCTCCTTGTCGAATTAACCGACAGACAGAGCAGAGATGACAGTGTGACGTTTGAGAATTTCTGCGCCCCCCTCCTCGCTCAGGGAGGCGTGGATGTCATGGTGACAACGATAGGAGGAGATAACCCGTGCCTGACTAATCTCTCGGATCTGATGCTGACAGGAACCCTTCTGAATATGGACGAAATCTATCAGGAGGTGAAGACGAATAAAAAGCTTGCGATTTGCAGAAATGCGGCAGAGATCGACAGGGCCCTTCAGGAGAAGAAGCTGGCCATCCTTTTTACAATGGAAGGAGCGCGTCCTTTGCAGGGGAGACCCTGTCTCGACAGTCCATCGTTGCTGCGCATTTTTCAACGGTTAGGCCTGAGGCAGCTCCAGTTGGTTGACAATGGCAGAAACTGGATCGGGGACGGAGCCGGACAGGTTAGAACCGGTAGCCGATTGACCCCGGCTGGAGCCGAGGTGATTAAAGAGATGAATTCTCTGGGGATGTTGATCGATGTGTCCCACTTGAACGAGGAGGGGTTCTGGGATGTCATCGAGCTCAGTGAAGATCCCATCGTCGCCTCCCATTCGAACGCCCGCAAGATCTGTGACCAACCACGCAACCTCTCCGACGAACAGCTAAAGGCGATCGCAGAGAAACGGGGGATCATCGGCATCGGGTTTGCCAATTTCATGGTCAGCAAGAAGAAGGATCCGGGCCTCGGCGATGTCCTCGATCATATCAAGTACATCGCTGACCTCATCGGGACAGACTGCATCGGGTTGGGGCCGGATTTCATGGGGCAAGTCAGCGTCTATCCTGGAAGGCCCGGGTGGTTGGAAGGGGTTTACACCGGGAACCAGACGAAACGGAGCAAACGCCCCGATGGGCTGAGCGATGTGGGCTGTTTTCCTCGGATTACGCAGGGACTTCTAGAGTCAGGTTTTTCCGAGGAGGAGACCCAGAAGATTCTTGGCCGGAATTATCTGAGACTCTTCAAGGAGGTTCTGAAATAGTGAGGACAAGTTTCATATGAATTTTCCTTTACTAAAAGTTCATGATCTACGGACTTACTTCTACACAGACCTGGGTGTGGCGAAAGCTGTGGATGGAGTGAGTTTCTCCTTAGACGAGGGAGATACACTGGGGATCGTCGGTGAATCCGGGTCGGGCAAGACCGTCACCGTTCTCTCGATCCTGCGGCTCATTTCGCAACCGCCCGGCAAGATCGAGACAGGCGAGATTTTCTTCGAAGATGTGAACTTGCTCAGCCTTTCCAAGAAGGCGATGAAAAAGATCCGGGGCAACAAGATCTCCATGGTTTTTCAGGAGCCGATGACATCCCTGAATCCAGTCTTTAAAATCGGGGAACAAATCGCGGAAGCCATCCGCCTGCACCAGGGACTCTCGAAGAAAGAGGCTTTTGAAAAAACGATCGATATGCTCCAGTTAGTGGGGATTCCCTCTCCCAAGAATCGGGTATACGATTATCCTCACCAAATGAGCGGAGGAATGCGACAGAGGGTGATGATCGCCATGGCGATCTCCTGCCGGCCGAAGCTGATGATTGCCGATGAACCCACGACTGCCCTGGATGTGACGATTCAGGCCCAGATTCTTGACATCATGCAAAAGCTGAAGGAGGAGACAGGGGCTTCCATCTTGCTCATCACCCATAATATGGGAATTGTGGCCGAAACGGTCCAGAATGTGGCCATCATGTATGCCGGAAAGATCGTTGAATACGCCTCGGTAGGCGACCTCTTCGAAAACCCATACCATCCGTATACGGAAAGCTTGTTGAGATCTGTTCCTCGGCTCGATCTCCCTCAAAGGAAGAGGCTTCCCGTCATTCCTGGGATTGTGCCGAGCCTGCTGAACCTTCCTGAAGGATGTAAATTCAATGACCGCTGCGATAAGTCTTTTTCAAGATGCCTGACGGAAGAACCCCCTCTTTTTGAAGCAGGCTCGAGTCATACTTGCCGTTGCTGGTTGTGCGAGAGGTAGGGAGAAGGAAGAGGTTGAAAATGACCGAAGTGACTTTATCGGGGGTATTTTGTTGAACACGGGCGTTTTGGTCAAGATCGAGAACGTGAAAAAATACTACCCTGTTATGGGAGGCCTGGTTTTTAAGAAGACCGACTATGTAAAGGCGGTCGACGGGGTTGATCTCTCAATCTACCGGGGGGAGACCTTAGGTCTGGTTGGAGAAAGCGGGTGTGGAAAATCGACCCTGGGAAAGTTGATCTTACGCCTCGAAGAGGCAACCGAAGGAAAGATCCATTTTGAAGGGGAGGATATCTTGAGGATAGAACTCCATCGAATGAGACAACTGCGCCGCGACATGCAGGTGATCTTTCAGGACCCCTATTCCTCTCTTAATTTCCGGAGAACCGTGGGACAGACAATCGAAGAACCTTTTATCCTCCATTACCCCGACATGGAGAAATCGGACCGGGAGGAAAAGGTCCTCAAATTGATGGGAGAAGTGGGGTTGCGTCCGGAGCATCTTCACCGATATCCGCACGAATTTTCAGGAGGACAAAGGCAACGGATAGGGATCGCGCGGGCGGTTGCCTTGAATCCGAAGCTCATCATTTGCGATGAACCGGTATCCGCGCTGGATGTCTCCATTCAAGGACAGGTCATCAATCTGCTCCAGGATCTTCAGGAGAGATATCATCTCACTTACCTTTTTATCTCTCATGATTTGAGCGTGGTGAAACATATCAGCAACCGGGTGGCGGTCATGTATTTGGGGCGCATTGTAGAAATGGGAAATAACGAGTCTCTCTATAGCCGGCCTCTGCACCCCTATACACAGGCTCTTCTGTCGGCCTCCCCGGTTCCCAATCCGAAATTTGGACGGGTTCGCATTATCCTCGAAGGGGATGTCCCCAGCCCATTGGACCCTCCGTCGGGCTGCCATTTTCATCCCCGTTGCCCAAGGGTCTTTGATCTGTGCGGCCAAAAGACTCCGGAATTGAAGTCTGTCGAACCGGATCATTTTGTCCGCTGCTTCCTTTATGGTTAGAAGGGAGTCCCTTGGGATGAAGATAGGAGGCCGTGGTCTTGGATGAAGCTTAGAACAGGGGGACCGAGAAGACCAGCATAAGAGAAGGGGCCGTGATATTCTGCTGGGAGGAAGTCTCAGTCTTATCAAATTGAAAGGAGATCAACATGAACCAAAGGGTAGAAGAAATACACAGGCAATCGATCGTCGTCGACGGGCATAACCATATCATGTCCGAGCTTGGAAAGAGAAGGAACCGAGGAGACCGGGCCGTTTTTTCAAATTACTACGCCCCATTGATACGGAAAGGCGGGGTCAATGTCATTCTGCTCGTCGTCGGAGGGGACAATACCTGCTTGACGAACGATTCCGACCTGATGCTCTGGGGTTCCCTATGGGTTATGGACATGTTGTGGGAAGAGGCGGAGGAAAGTAAGGATACCATTGCCATCTGCATAAACTCCAAGGAGATCGACGAAGCGATTGGAGCCGGAAAGATCGCCATCCTTCTCACCATGGAAGGAGGGAGACCTTTGGAGGGAAAACCGAACTGCGAAACCCTGGTTGGGCTCAGGACATTTTATCGGCAGGGGCTTCGGGGCATCCAGCTCGTCGACAACGGCCGAAACCGGCTTGGAGACGGAAAGGGAGAGACGCGGACCCAGGGGAGGCTGACGAATTTCGGGCTTTCGGTCGTCAAAGAAGCGAATCGTCTTGGGATGCTTGTCGATGTTGCTCATCTTACGGAGCCGGGGTTCTGGGATGTCATCGAGACCAGCCAAGCCCCCATCATCGATTCCCATTCGAATGCTCGGGCCGTATGCGACCATCCCCGCAACCTTACGGATGAGCAGATAAGAGCGATCGCAAAAGGGGGCGGCGTGATTGGGATGACCACCAATGCTGCCATGACCAGCAAGGAGATTGATAAACCCACCGTCGATCACCTGATAAAACACATTGACCATATCGCGGGGCTTGTCGGCATTGACCATGTTGGGTTAGGCCCGGACCATCTTGAATTTGAATTGGAGGTCAACCTCTGGGCCCCGGCTCCGGGTTGGCTCGAAGGTTTATATTACGGCACGAAGGATACTTACTACATCCAGAACCTAAAGAGCATCACCGGCTTGCCCCTGATTACCGAGGCCCTCGTCAACCGAGGTTATTCCAACGATGACATCAAGAAGGTGTTGGGAGGAAACTGGCTCCGAGTCTACGGACAAGTGATCGGTTGAGAAGCTCACCTCCTGCTGTTCCGCAGTGGGGAGAAAATGGCAAGACTTTAAGGTGGTGTATGCAGAAATTTTGTGCAAGTTCTCGGACGGAGGAAGCGATCGATGAACTTAAAAACGGCTTGGGTTTGGTCCAAAAAACCACATTGGGACAAGTACTATCGACCTGAGACTCTTGACGAAGCCCTGGCGATTTTGGAGAGGCTATGGGAAGGGGCCAAGGTCATTGCCGGCGGGACGGACCTGCTTGCTCAGATTCGCAAGAAGGAGCAAGAGGTCGAAGCCCTGGTGGATATCACCCGAATCCCCGGATTGGATAAGATCCGCATGGAGGGGGAGCTTATCCGAATCGGAGCCCTGGTGACGCACAGAGAAATTTCGCAGTCGCCTCTGATTCGGGGAAAAGCACTCGCACTCGCTGAAGGCGCCGGATGGGTGGGATCTCCCCAGATCCGGAACATGGGGACGGTAGGAGGAAACATCGTGAGCGGTCAGCCCGGCGCGGATGCGACGATCCCGTTGCTTGCCCTGGGAGCATCCGTCAAAGTGGTTTCTCGGCTAGGGGAGCGCACGATCCCGTTGACAGCTTTCTTTACGGGTCCGGGAAAGACGGTTCTTGACATTACATCCGAGATCCTGACGGAGATCTCTTTCCCGGCTCTCAGGGGGAATGAGGCCAGCGCCACCCTGCGCCTGGCAAAGCGAAAGGCCCTCGCTTTGCCCATCCTGACAGCCTCCGTGGTGGTTTCCGTGGATGGAGAGAAGAAAAGGTTTGACCATGTCAGGATCGCCCTGGGCCCTGTGGCGCCCGTTCCCTTCAGGGCCTCAGACGCGGAGGGGGTTCTGGCATCCGCACCGATCAGTGACGAACTGATTCGGAAGGCTGCCCAGAGGGCGGCAGAAGAGTCCAATCCCAGGTCGAATCCGCTCCGGGGAAGCGAAACCTATCGGCGAGACATGGTTGCCGTTCTAGTGGAAAGAGGAATCAGTAAGGGACTGGATCGGCTGGAGGTGAAGCATGGCTAAAGAGAAAATTGTGATCGAGGTCAACGGTGAAAAAAGAGTCCTTGATGTAGACCCTGACTGCCTGCTGGTTGACCTTCTTCGGGAAGATCTCGGGTTGACGGGTACAAAAATCGGCTGCCGCGAGGGGGAATGCGGAGCCTGCTCGGTCATCCTCAATGGAAAGATCGTCGCTTCCTGCCTGGTCCCTGCCATCAAAGCAGACGGCGGCAAGGTGACCACGATCGAAGGGCTCGGGAAAAACGGGGAACTCGATCCGCTGCAAAAGGCCTTTGTCGAGCAGGGAGCTGTCCAGTGCGGTTTCTGTACTCCCGCGATGCTCCTATCGGCGAGACATCTCCTGGATCAGAATCCACAGCCGTCGCTCGCGGAGATCAAGACAGGGATCTCTGGTGTCTTGTGCCGGTGCACAGGCTACGTGAAGATTATTCAAGCCATTCAATCCATTGCCAAAGGCAACTGACTTCTACAGTGTTGTTTAACCGGGTCCTTTTAGCAGAGGACCTCCCGAGAGAGGTCTAACGATGGAAAAGAGAAAAAAGAAAGTTCTGGTGAAGGAAAAATCAAAAGTCCTGGAGATGCCCCCTGTCTGGGAAGAGTTAAGCGTCGTTGGCCAGTCTGCCATCCGCGTCGAGGCCATAGACAAGGTGAAGGGAACGCTCAAGTTCGAGGGCGACCATGCCTACCCGGATGCCCTGATCGGGAAGGTCCTTCGAAGCCCTTATCCTCATGCTCTCATCAAGCGCATCGATGTTGAGAAGGCGCGAACCCTTCCCGGTGTGGCGGCAGTCATGACAGCAAACGATGTGCCCGGAAGAAACGGCATCGGGGCTGTCATTCCGGATCAACCCGTGATCTGCGGGGAGAAGGTGCGGTTTGTGGGAGACGGGGTGGCCCTTGTTGCGGCGGAGACCGAGGAGATTGCCATTCAGGCTCTTGATCTGATAGAAGTGGAATATGAGCCCCTTCCCCCTGTTTTTACGGTGATGGAAGCACTCAATCCCGACGCGCCGAAGATCCATGAGAAGGGCAATCTCCTCTCAACGGTAAGGATTCGGAAGGGAGATGCCGAAAAGGGGTTTAAGGAGGCCGATCTCGTTTTGGAGAAAACATATTCGGTACCATTTCTCGAACACATGTACATCGAGCCTGATGTCACGATCGCGATTCCTCACGAGGGTTGGATCACGGTGAAAGGGCCAATGCAAGCTCCCTTCACGACCAGAAAGAACATTGCACCCGTTCTGGGGCTTCCAACGAACAAGGTCCAGTGCGTGCAGACGCCCATCGGCGGCGGATTCGGTGGGAAAGAGGACTCGCCGATTGACATCGGTGCGAGAGCCGCTCTCCTTGCCTGGAAGACCGGTCGCCCCGTGCGCATGGAGTACGATCGGGAGGAGATTACGCTGACGACAGCCAAGCGGCACCCCATGGTCATCACCTGCAAGATCGGCGCAAAAAAGGATGGGACCTTTGTGGCGTTTGAAGGAACGATTTACGACGAGCAGGGCGCCTATGCCTCTCTGGGCCCCGTGGTTGCGCCTGCAGGAGGCGTGCATGTTCATGCCTGCATCATGTTGGCAGGGCCCTACGTCATCCCGAATGTCAAGGTGGACGGATACCTGGCCTATACCAACCATCCTTATGGAGGCGCCATGCGAGGGTTCGGCGCACCCCAGGTCAATTTTGCCCACGAATCCCTGGTGGACGAACTGGCTGAACGGCTCGGCATGGATCCCTATGAGCTCCGCATGAAAAACTGCGTTGAGCTTGGATCGGAGACCGCCACAGGTCAGGTCCTCGATCAGAGCGTCGGTATGAAGGATGCCATGGAGAAGGCACGGGAGGCCTTCCGTTGGCGCGATCTGTGGAAATCGGTCCTTTCACCCAGTGCCCTCCGGAATGCGGATAGACAGAAAGGGGTGGGGATGGCCATCGGTTGGTACCGGACGAGCATCGGAACGGGGTTTGACGGCGCCGGAGTGAACCTCCACCTCCAGGATGACGGATCCGTCCTTGTCTATCAGGGTCTCACCGAGATGGGCCAGGGACTCTCCACGGTTCTCTCGCAGATTACGGCCGAAACCCTGGGAGTCAGCCTGGAAGATGTGCGGATGATCGCCCCTGACACGGATGTCGCACCGGAATCCGGACCCACGGTAGGCTCCCGCTCAACCACACTCATGGGAAACGCCATCATCCAGGCAGCGGAGATGATCAAGAGGCCTCTCCTTGAATCTGCTTCCGAACTTCTGGGCATCCCGGCGGAGCGGCTCGTAGCCAAGAACCGGATCATCTTCGACAGGGAGGACCCGGGTCAATCCGTAGAGCTGAAAGAGGCAGCCAAACGATCCTTCATCACAGGAAGAAGGATGATGGGCCAGGGGTGGTACACTCCCCCAAAGACCTCTTTTAACATCGAAACAGGCCAGGGGAGCCCTTACTTCGTCTATACCTACAGTGCCCAGATGGCTGAGGTTGAGGTGGATCTTAAGACGGGAGAAGTGGATGTCCTCAAGGTGGTAGCGGCGTTCGATATCGGAAAGGCGATCAATCCCATCCTCGTCCAGGGACAGGTGGAAGGCGGCGTGATGATGGGTCTTGGATACGCCCTGATGGAAGAACTTGTCTTGAAGGACGGCGTGATTCAAAATTTGAGCTTCCAGGACTACATCATCCCGACGGCCATGGATGCGCCGGAAATCGTTCCCGTCTTTGTCGAGCATCCGAACATTCATGGTCCTTTCGGTGCCAAGGGGATCGGTGAGATGCCCAATATCCCTGCAGCGCCCGCGATCACAAACGCCATCGCTAATGCCATCGGCGCGCGAATCTACGACCTCCCCGCCCACCCCGAGAGGGTCTATGAAGCATTTAGGAGCCGGTGCGAGAAAAAGGGTTAAAGGAGATGAAAAACCATGAGTGAAAGGACGAAAATACGGGAGCATATTGATGCCCATTTCAGCGAGCATGTGGAGAAGCTGCGTGACTATCTGCGTCAGGAAAGCATTTCCTTGCTGGAGACGCACAATGCGAATGTGGACAAATGTGCGCAGTATCTTTGTAGATCGATCGAGGCGATTGGCGGCAAAACGGAGCTGGCCCAGTTTGAGAGCGGTTACCCGATCGTCTTCGGAAAGCTGATGTCCAAGAAAAAGGGGGCCAAAACATTGATCTTCTATTCCCTCTATGACGCCATGCCGGTCGATGAACCCGAATGGAAGGTGGACCCCTTTGCTGCGGAGATCCTGGATGCTCCGGAGATCGGGCTTCCCCAGGAGTACGGGAAATGTATCGTTGCCCGATGCGCCCGCAACCAGAAGGGACCCACGATGGGGTTCATCAATGCGCTCGATTCCATGTTAAAAACGACGGGGGACCTTCCGGTTAATGTGATTTTCAATATCGAGGGAGAAGAGGAGATCGGAAGCCCTCACATGGCCGCATTCCGGGACCGGTACCTGGAAGAGCTGAAGAAGGCGGATACGGTGTGGTACGGGAATCCGGCGATCAACGAAACGGACCGGCATGTCATTTATGCGTGCGGTACGCGAGGCCTGATTGCCTTCACCCTCAAGGTGAAGGGAGGAAGCTGGGGAGGCCCCACCCAGAGGGCCCTCTTTGCTCCGGAGGCGGCGTGGGTCGATGAACCCGTCTGGCATCTGATCAAGGCCCTGGACACACTGAAAGATCTGGACGGCAGGATCCTCATCGACGGATTTTACGAAAACGTCGTGCCATCCACGGCCGAGGAGAACGCCCTGCTTGAGAAGGCGAAAGCGGTGATGGATGAGGACCGGTTGAAAAGAAGGCTTGGAATTGAGCAATTTAAACAAGGCAAATCCGCAAAAGAATTGCTCTCTCAATACATCATGGAACCCCTTCTCAATATCGACGGGATCCAGGGGGGGTATACGGGGTTTCATATCAAGACCAATCTCCCCAATACCGTCTTTGCCAAGATGCATATCCGGTTGGTTCCCAATATGACGCCGGATGAAATCCTCAGTAAGCTCCGGTCCCATCTCGACCGAAACGGTTTCTCCCATGTTGAAATAGAAACTCTAACAACGTATCCTTGGGCTCAGACTCCTGTGACAACGGATGCGATCAGGGCCGCGATCAAGGCCGCTGAGAAACAGGGCTTCGAGTCAATTGTCTGGCCAAGATATTATGCATGCTGCCCGTTCTATGTCTATACGCAGCCCCCTCTCAACCTGCCGGCCGTATCTCACGGGTTGGGGTATATGGGGAACCTTCACGAGGCAAATGAATTTATAACGATCGAAGGGCTCCGCATGTATGAGAAATATACCGTCGATTTCTTATATGAATTTGCAGCAACATGATTGGGCTAGTGATTGAATTATGCATCCGCTGGATAGTGATAGAACCCCTTAAGCCACTAGGAGTTTCTATCGGAGATTAGCGCGCAACTTCAAAGTCCATAGGTTGGGGTGTTATCGGAGGTTCGTTGCCGAGGCCACGAGAGAAGCCATGATTCTGGTAAACGTTTTGACCTTGGTGGGGTCACGGAACTCTTTTTCAAGGTCTTCGATTTCTCGCAGCGAGTGAGCATAAATGTATGATTACATTACGGACATGTCAAAACAATTACTTTTCTAATTTTTGTTCTCTATAGATCTCGCCTCCCTCCGCAATCGCTATGGAAATCACCTCCGTCACTGATAACATCTATGATGTAGGAAGCACTTTCTTAAAGCAGATAACAACGGGGAAGCTGAAAGTAAACAGAAGTGAGACAATTAAATTGAGTTATACCTTGCCATTGGGTAAGACGGCCTCGGGTAAATATGTCATAATAGTAATTTATGCGGATAATACGGTTGTACAGGCGCAGGTTCCCTTTCCTTAAATTCACTCTTGGCCAGCAAGATCACGGCGACGAGAATAAGAATGCCCCCCATCACTCTCATCGGTCCGATCTCTTCCCCGAGAAAGAGAAAAGCAAGAATCACCGTTGTGACAGGTTCAAAGGTCGAGAGGACCGAAGCATTCGTGGGACCCACTCGCTCAAGGCCTGCGAAAAAGGCTATGATAGCTATGACGGTGGATAGAAGGGCAATGCCCAATACCCCTCCCCAACCGAGCCATGTATGGGGAAGGTTGAGACCCTGCACCGCGACCGCCCCGCCAAATACCAGGCTGGCGGAGATCATCACCACGATGGACGAGGACAGAACCGGCACCTGTCTCAGGATTCTGCTCCCGACAAGGATGTAGGCGGCATAGATGAACGGTGCGGTCATAGCTAACAGGATGCCGAGGAGCTGCCCACCGCCTCCAGGCCCGATGGTCAGGACAGTGCCGGTTATTGCAAGAAGGAGGGCAAGGAGTTTGAGTCCGGTCATTCGTTCTTTAAACAAAAGAACTGAAAAAATGGTTACCACTGCCGGATAAAGATAGAGCAGAATGGCCACCAAACCTGCCGAGGCCATGGTCAGCGCCGTGAAATAGCAGAACGAGATACTAACGTACCCGATTCCTCCCATCAATATCAGGCCGAGGAGGAATCGTCCCCGGGGCAAGGGGATGTTCCCGGAGATCATCCATGGGACCATGACCAGGGAAGCAATCGAAAACCGGAAGAAGAGCACGCTGATTGGGTCTGACCCTGCGCTGTAAGCCGTCTTTGCAAAAATCGCGATGGCCCCGAAAGCGATCGCCGAAATGATAACAAAGAACATCCCCTTCAATTCAGGCTTCCTGCAGGACTTTGAGGGAGAGATCCTCGACGATGTCCTTGACCTTCCCCTTGTAGGCCAGCATATGAGGCGCAGTGAGATGATCGCGAAGCGCTTCCAGGCTCTCCCACTTCTCGATGATCGTGACCCTATTTTCGTCCAGGACCTGGGGCGGTAAACCGGAATCAACATCGACCGCCGGAAAATATTCGACACATCCCTTTTCTTCCCTGACCTTGGGGACATTGGCCTTAAATATTTGAAGAAACTCTGAACGTCTTCCTGCCTTCACACGAATCGACGCAATGACACTGATCATCTTTATTCTCCTTTCATGCACAGATATACCATTGACCATCGAAGATGTGATCCAAAAATATTAAAGATCACGAAGGAGTCGCATCATGCCGGGTGAACCAATCTCCGCTTCGAAATCAGGATGTCTCTTTTCATCAATGACTTTGAATCCGTGTTTTTCGTAGGCTCTCCGGGCCGGGACATTGCCAATATACATGTTGATCTGGG
>Ga0315273_10010097_pt1 | contig 12014 bp, 8 predicted proteins | sample YL17G02_0_MG_FD_205753 | JGI IMG/M metagenome (GOLD analysis project Ga0315273, IMG submission 205753) | Sediment microbial communities from Yellowstone Lake, YNP, Wyoming, USA - YL17G02_0 | ecosystem: Environmental > Aquatic > Freshwater > Lake > Sediment | place: USA: Wyoming | collected... | reverse complement strand
CCCCAGAAGGTAGCGTGGAGCGGGGTCATGCGAACCACCGACTCGAAGCCGAGCGCAGTCGAGTCCTCCGCGCCCACAATATGCAGCCTGCCGTCCTGCTCGGTGCTCCGCAGGGAGCCCATCACGTGGTGTCCGGACACTGTCTCTACGTCGAATTGCGCGCTCGCCTCCACGTGGCGGATCTTGTTCCACTCGATGTAGACGTCCCCGGCATCGTCGGTCTTGAGACGCAGCCGGGCGCGATCGAGCGATTTGACCTCGCCGGTGAAGTGGTCGCCGTTGGCGATCACGACGACGTCGGTGCGCGCGGCGAGTGCGGGCGGGGCAGAGATCAGGAGCGTCACGAGCACGTTTCCGGCTTGAGCGCGCCGGAAGCAACCTGCACGCCGGAAGTACCTCGCGCGCTGGCGGGCGGAAGGAAGGGTCCGGCGGTGCCCGCGCACCCACCTCGCGAGGATCTTGACCAGCTTCATCACAATTTCCTCGAGCGGGACCACGGTCGCGAGCGACCGGATGTTGGCGCAGCCTGCCTGGGCACCTGCGGCCCGGCGCGGCGCGCATGATAGGGCCTTTCGACCGGGACGGGGAAGCCGAAAACCGGCGGACTAACGCCCTCTCGTCGCAAGGGGAAGGCGGAAAACCAATCAAACCGAGAAAACGACCTCAGAACAGATCGAGTTGGCCGGAGGCAACCTCGGCCCACGGGATGATTTCAATGCCTGGCGACAGCCGACGCCGTTCGCGCGCCGTCGAGATGACCCATCCTCGGCGCAGGCCCAGGTCCTTCATACACTGTCGCAGCCCGGCGACGGCATAATGATCCACCGCTACGCCGGTCTTGATCTCGATCGGCAGGATGCGCCGTCCTTCAACGATCAGCAGATCGACCTCCGCGCCGGCATGTGTCCGCCAGAAGAACAATTCGGGGCGAACCAGCCGGCGCGCGGCAAGCGCCGCGAGCTCTTCGATGACGAGGCCTTCGAACGAAGCGCCCCGTTTGGGCCAGGTCGCCAGTTCCGCGGGGCGGCGCAGGCCGGCCAGGAAGTGCAGCAGTCCCGTATCCCTCACGTAGAGCTTCGAGCTCTTGGTCAGGCGCTTCTGCACGTTGGCGGAGTACGGCTGGAGGCGGCGGATCATGAACGCCCCCTCCAACACATCCAGGTCGCCCGTGATCGTGTGGGAGGAGACAGCCAGCGACCGTGCGAGGTCGGAGACGTTCAGGAGACTGCCGTGGACATGCGTCAGCATCGTCCAGAGCATGCGGAGCCGCCGCGCGGGCAGCCCGATGCCGAGGGTGGGGAGGTCGCGCTCCAGGAAGGTCGAGACGTATGCGTTGAACCACTCGCTACGCGCATGGGAGTCCCGGAGACTATGGATGGATGGAAAACCGCCCCAGAACCAGCGGTCGGCGGCGCGGGCGGTGCCGGCCAATTCCGAGGCGAGGAACGGCGTGAGTTCCAGCAGCGCCACTCGGCCGGCCAGCGTCTCGGAAACAGAGCGCATGAGGGTGGGGCTCGCCGACCCCAGCAGCAGAAAGCGGCCCTTGCCACGCGAGCGGTCGATCACGTGGCGCAGAACGGCGAAGACCTCGGGCAGGCGCTGAGCCTCGTCGATGAGCACTGCGCGAGGGTGGGCGTCGAAAAAGCCTTCGAGATCGGACTCCAGCGCGGCGAGGTCGGCCGGACGTTCGAGATCGAGGCGAGTCCAGTCCGGGAGCGCGTGGCCGGCGAGCGTGCTCTTTCCACATTGGCGCGGGCCCACGAGGAGCACGGCCGGGAAAGACCGGAGGAGGAGCCGAAGACGATCGGCCTGTTGCCGTTGGACATACTTCATACCATGCAATTTTGCATATTGGGTTCAGAAATGCAAGATATTAAGATCGCCTGACGGCCGGCTGCTCGCCATCACCCACAACGACAACGGGAGCAACGGTCGCATGTTCGAGCTGCGCAAGTATGACGGCTCACCGCTGGACCGGGCCTGGGCCGAGACGCGCGTGACCGCGCTCTCAGGCAGTCCGCGCAAGAGCCTGCTGTCCACGGAGCGCTTCAGTTTCTTCGACGTCGGCGTGCGCAACGCCGCAGCGGAACTGCCGCTTCAAGCGGCCGCGGTCCGAGCCAACCCCGGCCCGCTCTTTGAGCAGTGGGTGGGCATCGAGCTCTGGAAACGTCTGCAATACCTGGGCGGCGGCAAGCTCCATTACCTGCGCTCCAAAGCGGGCGCGGAAGTAGATTTCATCATCGCCCGCGGCGGCCGACTCAGCCCCATCGAAGTCAAGTGGACCGAGCGCCCCACGCCCGGCGACGCACGGCATCTGGAGAGGTTTCTGGATGAACACGCCAAATGCGCCCGGCATGGCCACATCATCTGCCGCTGCTCCGTCCCGCTGGCGCTGACCGACCGGGTGACCGCACTGCCGTGGTCGTGCCTTTGACCAGTCGGTCGCTTCCGGTGCTCCAAGGGCGGCGTCGGCGAGCGAACGCTCAGCCGCTCGACGCTGTGCGGCGATTTCCTCGCGAGCTGGCCTGTGGGCGTCGATTCGCGCGGCGAGCATGATAGGGCCTTTCGACCGGGACGGGGAAGCCGAAACCGGTGGACTAACGCCCTCTCGTCGCAAGGGGAAGGTGGAATCCCTCCATAGGTTGACTCCTCACCGACGTTTTCGTAGCGTGCAGCCGGTCGCAGGCAGCCGTGCCGCGCCGCGGCCTATCTGGTCAAACTATTCAACGGCGCCGCGCTTCTGTAAGCGACCAACGCGGTGATCGAAAATCTAGGTGTGCATTACGTCGACGGCACGGTCCTACCGGATGCCGCCGGATGCCGCCGGATGCCCCCGGATGCACCTCCTCGTAGCGTACCTGCCGCTGTACGGCTGACACGCTTACTGTAAGGACTGGAGATCATGACCATGGCAAAGATTCCGTTCAAGGGTGTCATCAAGCTCGATGTCCGCGATTCCGTTGCGGACTGGGAACCGTTCACGCCAAAGGCAGCGCCCGCGGGAGCGCCGAACGTGCTGTTCGTGCTGTACGACGACACCGGCCTCGCGGCCTGGTCGCCGTTCGGTGGCCGGATCAACATGCCGACGCTGCAGAAGCTGGCGGACAAGGGCCTGATGTACTCGCAGTGGCATACGACCGCACTCTGCTCACCGACGCGCTCAACACTATTGACCGGCCGCAACCACCACCTCACCGGTAACGCGTGCATCACCGAGGGGGCCAACGGATTCCCCGGAGCGCATTGCCGCATCCCGGATACCTGCGCGACGCTCGGGCAGCTGCTTCAGGACGCCGGCTGGAGCACGTTCTGGCTCGGCAAAAACCACAACGTCCCCGAGACCGATTCCGCCGAGGGCGCGAGCCGCAAGCAGTGGCCGCTGCAGAAGGGCTTCGACCGTTTCTACGGATTCATCGGTGGCGAGACCAACCAGTGGTATCCCGCCCTTGTCGAGGACAACCACACCATCGAGCAGCCGTACACGCCTGAAGAGGGCTATCACCTCTCCAAAGATCTCGCCGACCAGGCCATCAAGATGATCCGCAACCAGAAGGCCAGCAATCCCTCGAAACCCTTCTACATGTGGTTCTGCCCCGGCGCCAACCATGCCCCGCACCATGCCCCGAAGGATTACATCGCCAAGTACAAGGGCAAGTTCGACGACGGCTACGAGGCCTACCGCGAGTGGGTGCTGCCCCGTATGATCGAGAAGGGCCTGCTGCCCAAGGGCACGCAACTCACGCCGCTCAATCCGCTGTCGGACAGCGTCGCGAACCCCGCTGATCACGTTCGCCCGTGGGCCACGCTCAGCCCCGAGGAGAAGAAGCTGTTCTCGCGGCTGATGGAGGTTTACGCCGGGTTCTCGGAGTACACCGATGCCCAGGTCGGCCGCATCATCGACCACCTAGAGAAGACCGGCCAGCTCGACAACACGCTGGTCCTCTATGCGGCCGACAACGGGGCGTCCGGAGAAGGCACCCCCAATGGTTCGGTCAATGAGAACAAGTTCTTCAACGGCTACCCTGACGAGCTGGCCGAGAACATGAAGCTCATCGACGTCCTGGGCGGGCCGGACACCTACGAGCACTATCCGACCGGATGGGCCGCTGCCACCTCGGCTCCGTTCCAGATGTTCAAACGATACTCGGAATACGCGGGCGGCACCTGCGACCCGATGGTGATCTCATGGCCCAAGGGCATGAAGTCGCGCGGCGAGGTGCGCAACCAATACCACCATTCCACCGACATCGTCCCGACCATCCTCGAGGCCTGCGGGCTCGAGATGCCCAAGGTTTACAAGGGCGAGGAACAGGTTCCCTTGTCCGGCGTCTCGATGCGCTACAGCTTCGACGCAAAACCGGATGCGCCGACCACCAAGAAGCGGCAATACTTCGCCATGCTCGGCACGCGCGCGATCTGGGAGGAAGGCTGGAAGGCGGTCGCGCTCCACGCGCCGATCTGCGGCAGGGGCAACTTCGACAAGGACGATTGGGAGCTCTACCACGTGGATGTGGACCGCGCTGAGTCGAAGAACCTCGCCAAGGAGCATCCCGAGAAGCTCCAAGCACTCATCAAGGCCTGGTTCGAGGAGGCGGACAAGAATCTCGTCCTGCCGCTCGACGATCGGACCGCTCTCGAAATTTGCACCATCGAGCGTCCCACCGAAGAAGCGCCCCGCGAGAGGTACGTCTACTTTCCGAACACCTCTCCGGTTCCGGAGAGCGTCGCCGTCAACATTCGCGGTCGTTCGTACAAGATCCTGGCCGACGTCGAGATCACCGATCCGAGCTGCTCGGGCGTCATCTTCGCCGCCGGTTCTCGCTTCGGCGGTCACTCGCTCTTCTTGAAGGACAAGAAGCTGTACTACGTCTACAACTTCCTCGGCGTCAAGCCGGAACAGAAGTTCGTCTCACCCGAGCTCAAGCCCGGCAAGTACGCGCTCGGCATGGAGTTCACCCGGGAGAGCGCGGGCAAGTACAAGGAGTCCGTGGGCACGACCAAGCTCTACGTGAACGACAAGGTCGTCGCGGAAGGCCCAATGCGCGCACAGGTGGGCAAGTTCACTCTGGGCGGCGACGGACTCTGTGTCGGATACGACAGCGAAGATGCCGTCAGCCAGGAATATCACGGCACGAACGCATTCAAGGGGGGGACGATCCTCGGCGTTGCCGTCACCCACGAGAAGGCCCAGTACCTCGACCTCGAGACTCTGGCCATGGCGGCGTTCGCGGCCGACTAGACGGTGGCGCGGCTGCAGGGCGGATGGCCGCGCCCTGCAGTCGCAGCCGGACCAGACATCAGGGACCGATTTCCGACTTCCGAACGTCATGAGAGGGGCACCCGTATGTCAAAGCAACCGTTCAAAGGTGTGATCAAGCTCGACGTCCGCGATTCCGTTGCGGACTGGGGACCGTACACGCCGACGAAGGCGCCCGCCGGCGCACCGAACGTGCTGTTCGTGCTGTACGACGACACCGGCCTTGCCGCGTGGTCACCGTTCGGCGGCGGCATCAACATGCCGACTTTGCAGAAGCTGGCCGACAACGGCTTGATGTACTCGCAGTGGCACACCACGGCGCTCTGCTCGCCGACCCGTTCGACCCTGCTGACCGGACGCAACCATCACCTCACCGGCAATGCCTCCATCACCGAGGGATCCAACGGCTTCCCGGGCATGCACGCCCGCATCCCGGAAGAATGCGCCACTATCGGGCAGATCCTGCAGGACGGCGGCTGGAGCACGTTCTGGCTGGGCAAGAACCACAACGTCCCCGAGACGGATCTTTCCGCGGGCGCAAGCAAGAAGCAGTGGCCGCTCAACAAGGGCTTCGACCGCTTCTATGGCTTCATCGGCGGCGAAACGAACAACTGGTACCCCGACCTGGTCGAGGACAACCGGTACGTGGAAGCGCCCTACACGCCGGAAGAGGGCTATCACCTCTCGAAAGACCTGGCCGACCACGCCATCTCGATGATCAAGGACCAGAAGGCCGGCAATCCGTCGAAGCCGTGGTTCATGTGGTTCTGTCCGGGCGCCAACCACGCCCCGCATCATTGCCCGCAGGATTACATCGACAAGTACAAGGGCAAGTTCGATGCCGGCTACGAGGCCTATCGCGAAACGGTCCTTCCGCGCATGATCGCCAAGGGCCTCATTCCGAAGGGCACTCTGCTGACCCCGCTCAACCCCCTTTCCGCGGAGATCTCGAATCCTGGCGACATGGTTCGCCCGTGGAATGAGCTCAACGCCGACGAGAAGAAGCTGTTTTCTCGCCTGATGGAGGTCTACGCCGGGTTCTCCGAGTACACCGACGCGCAGGTGGGCCGGATCATCGACTACCTCGAGCAAAGCGGTCAGCTCGAGAACACCATGGTGCTGTATGCCGCTGACAACGGCGCGTCCGGCGAAGGCAGCCCCAATGGCTCGGTGAACGAGTGCAAGTTCTTCAACAACTACCCGGATGAGCTGTCCGAGAACCTGAAGCTCATCGACAAGCTGGGCGGACCGGACACGTACGAGCACTACCCCACCGGCTGGGCTGCGGCCACCTCGGCGCCGTTCAAGATGTTCAAGCGCTACTCGGAATATTCGGGCGGCACGTGCGACCCGATGGTCATCTCCTGGCCCAAGGGCATCAAGGCGCGCGGCGAGGTGCGCAACCAGTATCACCATTCCACTGACATCGTCCCGACCATCCTGGACATCTGCGGCCTCGAGATGCCCAAGGTATACAAGGGTGCGGAGCAGTACCCGCTCTCGGGGGTGTCGATGCGCTACAGCTTCGACGCCAAGCCGGAAGCCCCGACGCAGAAGAAGCGGCAGTACTACGCGATGCTGGGCACGCGCGCGATCTGGGAGGACGGCTGGAAGGCCGTCGCCCTGCATACCCCTCTTTCCGGCAAAGGCAACTTCGACAAAGACGGGTGGGAGCTGTATCACGTCGATGTCGATCGCGCCGAGTCGAAGAACCTGGCCAAGGAGCACCCCGAAAAGCTTGAGGCGCTGATCAAGACATGGTTCGACGAGGCGGACAAGAACTTCGTGCTGCCCCTCGACGACCGCAGCGCGCTGGAGATCTTTGCCGTCGAGCGGCCCGCCGAGGAGGAGGTCCGCGAGCGGTACATCTACTATCCGGGCACGTCCGCGGTGCCGGAAAGTGTCGCCGTCAACGTTCGCGGCCGTTCGTTCAAGATCCTCGCCGACGTCGAGATCACCGACCCGAACTGCTCGGGCGTAATCTTCGCTCACGGGTCGCGCTTCGGTGGCCACGCGCTGTTCATCAAGGGGAAGAAGCTGTACTACGTCTACAACTTCCTCGGCATCAAGCCGGAACAGAAGTTCATCTCACCCGAACTCAAGCCCGGCAAGTACACGCTCGGCATGGAGTTCATCAGGGAGGGCGCCGGCGAGTACGCCGCGTCCGTGGGCAAGACCAAGCTCTATGTGAACGACAAGGTCGTCGCCGAGGGCCCGATGAAGACCCAGCCGGGCAAATTCACACTCTGCGGGGACGGTCTGTGCGTCGGGCGCGACAGCGCGGACGCCGTCAGCGAGGATTACAAGTCGCCCGGCGACTTCAAGGGCGGCACGATCAAGTTCGTCGGCGTCACCATCGAGAAGACGCAGTACCTCGATCTGGAGACACTGGCGGCGGCGGCGTTCTCCGTCGACTAGAGTCGATTCAAGAGCCAAGAACAGGCGATGACAGTTCCCATCGCTCGGCAGCAGCCACATCAGAAGCAATCCCAAGGCCGGCAGCCCACAGAGGGCTGCCGGCCGCTGGTCCATCCGCGAGGAGAGTCGTCATGGCTGATCAAGACAATATTGCACGCACAGTTCTTCCCATCCCGGATCAGCCGCACGTGGGTTTGACGACCTACGACGCCAAGGATCCGGACACCAAGTACCCGCCGATCAGGGAACTGCGGCCGCCCAAGGGCGCGCCTAATGTGCTCATTGTCCTGATCGACGATGTCGGCTTCGGCGCCACGAGCGCTTTTGGCGGTCCGTGCGCCACGCCGGCCCTCGAGAAGCTCGCGGCCAGCGGCCTCAAGTACAACCGGTTCCACACCTGCGCGCTGTGTTCACCCACACGGCAGGCGATCCTGACTGGTCGCAATCATCACTCGGCCGGCATGGGCTCGATCACCGAGTTTGCCACGTCGGCGCCGGGCTCGTGCTCGTTCATGCCCAACACCATTTCGCCCCTCGCGCAGACGCTAAAGCTCAATGGCTACTCGACGTCACAGTTCGGCAAGTGCCATGAGGTGCCGGTCTGGCAGACGAGCCCGATGGGCCCATTCAATGCGTGGCCCACCGGCGGCGGCGGGTTCGAGTACTTCTACGGCTTCATCGGCGGCGAAACCAACCAGTGGTATCCGGCGATTTACGAGGGCACGACGCCGATCGAGCCGGAGAAGACGCCCGAAGAGGGCTATCACTTCATGAAAGACATGACGGACAAGGCGGTCAAGTGGATCCGCCAGCAAAAGGCCCTCATGCCCGACAAGCCGTTCTTCACCTACTTCGCGCCGGGTGCGACGCACGCGCCGCACCACGTCCCGAAGGAGTGGGCTGACAAGTACAAGGGCAAGTTCGATCAGGGCTGGGACAAGCTGCGCGAGGAGACCTTCGCCCGGCAGAAGAAGCTCGGCGTCATCCCGCAGGATTGCCAACTGACCACGCGCTCTGCCGGAATTCCGGCCTGGGACGAGACCAAGCCCGAGATGCGGGCGGTCCTCGCCCGTCAGATGGAAGTGTACGCGGGCTACTTGAGCTACGCCGACCACTACGTGGGCCAGCTCGTCGCCGCGCTGGAGGATCTGAAGATCCTGGACGACACGATGATCTACGTGATCATCGGCGACAACGGCGCATCGGCCGAGGGGTCGCTCCAGGGCACGTTCAACGAGATGGTGACGATCACGGGCTACGGTCACCTGGAAACGCCGGAGTTCCTGAACGCCCGCCTCGACAAGTTCGGCGGCGTGGAGTCGTACAACCACTACGCGGTGGGCTGGGCGCATGCCATGGACACACCCTACCAATGGACCAAGCAGGTGGCGTCGCACTTCGGCGGCACCCGCAACGGGACGATCGTCCACTGGCCGAAGGGGATCAAGGCCAAGGGCGAGACCCGCAGCCAGTTCCATCATGTGATCGACGTCGCGCCGACCATCCTTGAAGCGGCGGGGCTGCCCCAGCCAGTGTTCGTAAACGGGATCCAGCAGAAGCCGATCGAGGGCGTTAGCATGGCGTACTCGTTCGACAACGCGAAGGCGGCCGAGCGGCACGAGACCCAGTACTTCGAGATGTCGGGCAACCGCGGCATCTACCACAAGGGCTGGACGGCGGTCACCAAGCATCGCACGCCGTGGGAGGCTGGCGTCGCCAAGCAGATCCCGTTCGACGAAGACGTGTGGGAGTTGTACGACACGAGCAAGGACTGGAGCCAGGCGAATAACCTGGCGAAAGTGAATCCACAAAAGTTGGCCGAGCTGCAGCGGCTGTGGCTGATCGAAGCGGTCAAGTACAACGTGCTGCCGCTCGATGATCGTTTTGCCGAGCGCGCCAACGCCGACCTGGCCGGCCGTCCGCAGTTGACCAAGGGCAACCGGCAACTCTTCTTTGGTGGTATGGGACGTCTGACGGAGAATTCGATCGTCAACTACAAGAACAAGTCGCACGCCGTCACGGCCGAAGTGGTCGTGCCAGAGTCCGGCGCCGAGGGCGTCATCGTCGCGGTGGGCGGAAGCATCGGCGGCTGGAGCCTCTATACCAAGGGCGGCGCGCTGAAGTACTGCTACAACTTCTACGGCCTGAACCGCTACGTGGTCGAAGGGACTTCCAAGATCCAGGCGGGCAAGCACCAAGTTCGGATGGAGTTCAAGTACGACGGCGGTGGCTTGGCGAAGGGCGGCGCCGTCACGCTCTACGTGGACGGTAAGAAGGCCGGCGAAGGCCGCGTCGATCAGACCGAGCCGATGATCTTCTCTGCGGACGAGACGCTCGATATCGGTGACGAGTTCGGTTCGCCGGTGACTCCCGACTACCCGAAGGCCAAGAAGTTCAACGGCGAGGTGAACTGGGTCGAGATCGACATCGACAAGGACGCCGAGGATCTCGATCACCTGATCACGCCCGAAGAACGCCTGGCCGTCGCCATGGCGATCCAGTAGCCGCAATCAGGACCGGCAGCCCGAAAGTGGGCTGCCGGTCATTCTTTTAATGAGTTCTTAGCTTCGACAAGAGGGCGCCCAACGTGGTCGTCGCGCTCATCGATGATGTGGGCTTTGATTCCTCCTCGTCCGCGTTCGGCGGTCCGATCAACACGCCCTACGGCGGAGCGTCTGGCGAACGGCGGCCTGAAGTGCTCGCGGTTCCCGATCGGATCCAATCCCGTATCATTGAAATCTGAGCGATAGTCGCTCGGATTTCATGGTATCTTCTTGGACGTGATCGAACGCCTCGGCCACCCGAAACAGATCGACTCGCTGCTCCGCCAGTTTCCAGTGGTCGCGATCCTTGGCCCTCGCCAGGTGGGAAAGACGACGCTGGCCCGCAAGCTCGTGGCTGGCCTGAAGGGTGGCGCGACCCTGTTCGATCTCGAGCGAGCCGAGGATCTCGGGCTCCTTTCGGATGCGATGTTGGCGCTCGAACCCGCCCGAGGCCTGGTTGTCATCGACGAAGTACAGCGGCGCCCCGAGCTCTTCCCAAGCCTGCGCGTCCGGGTCGACCAGCCTCGAGTGCGGCGGCGTGATTGACGACAACCATTATTCCCGGGCGGCGACAACTATTTCTACCGTCGTTTGAGCGTCAGTTCTTGCTCTCCTTGCCCTTCTTCGACGCCTCCAAGCGGTAGCTGGTCAAATTCAGTTCGAGGATGACGCTGTGGTGGACCAACCGGTCGATCGCGGCCGCCGTGGTCATCGGGTCCTTGAAGATCGACTCCCACTTCGAGAACGGCAGATTGCTCGTCAGGATGACGCTGCCACGTTCGTAGCGGTCGGCGAGGAGCGCGAACAGCACCTCCATCTCCTCGCGGTTCTGCTGCACGTAGCCGATGTCGTCGATGATGATCGCGTCGTGGCCGGCCAGCCGCTTGAGGACGCGCGCCAGCTTCAGGTCCCGCTTGGCGATCAGCAACTCCTGCACCAGCAGGTTGCATGGCGTGAAGTAGACGCGGCGGCCGTGGCGGACGATCAACTCCTGGCCAATCGCGCACAGCAGGTGCGTCTTGCCGCTGCCCGGATTCCCGAACGCCAGCACGTTTTCGTGCTGGTCGAGGAACGCTCCCTCGAGCAGGACCTCGACCTGTTGGTGCACGCGCGCGGGCAGGCGCTTGCAATCGAAGGTCTCAAGGTTCTTCTCGAGCGGCAGACGCGACTCGCGCAACAGCCGCGCGATCCGGTTGGCCCGGCGTACCTCGCTTTCGCGTCGCGCCAGCTCGAGCAGGTAGCGCTCGTGCGCGAGATCCTCCTTGCGGGCCTTGTCCGCCTGCTCCATGTAGCACTCGCGGATCGTCGGCAGGTGCAGATCCCTCAGATGCTGCGTGAGCTCGGTCTTCATCGCGCCGCTCAGTGCCATCAGGCACCTGCCAGAAGCGCGTCGTAAGACGACAGGTTCACGTCGTCGATAGTCACCGTCGTCACCTGCGGCAGCGGATCGCCGGAGTGAACGATCTCCGAGACCGCGGCCACCGAGATCGCCGCGCCGCGATCAATCAGGTGGCGGAGCGCGCTGTCCACGCCGGCCTCGCTCTCGCTCGCGGCCAGCTGAAGGATACCCAGGTACTCGCGGTTGCCCCGGGCACCCAGGTCGCGCTTCACCGCGTCGGCGGCCACGCGGAACCGGCTCGTCGGGTAGAGGTCGTCGCGGTAGCGGTAGTTACTTCAAGAACCTGTCGATTGGCCCCATCTGATCGAGGCCAACATCGTACAAAACCTTCAACCCGTGCTAGACGCCGTCCTCGCTGCCACCCGCGGGCGCAACTCACCCCGCAACGCCTCGCTCA
>Ga0315273_10010096_pt1 | contig 12016 bp, 10 predicted proteins | sample YL17G02_0_MG_FD_205753 | JGI IMG/M metagenome (GOLD analysis project Ga0315273, IMG submission 205753) | Sediment microbial communities from Yellowstone Lake, YNP, Wyoming, USA - YL17G02_0 | ecosystem: Environmental > Aquatic > Freshwater > Lake > Sediment | place: USA: Wyoming | collected... | reverse complement strand
GGGCCTGCCGACCACCTTCAGTAGGACGAACAGGTTGTAGATCGGGATGATGGAGGCCCAACCCGGCTGTCCGGCCTTGACGAAGATCTTCCAGTATGCCGCGATTACCAGGATGGCGAAGGCGATCCCGAAGATCCCTCCGCACAGCCCCCCGAAGATGCCCCCCGCGTTGTCGGAGCCCTGTTGTAGAAGCAGCGCGTGCAACATGTGGCTTTCTCCTTACGGAATGAGAACGGGACGATATTGCTTGATGGCGGCCAGCTCGGAAACCTACCTGTTCACATTATAACACATCCAAGTTCGGGTGTACAATCATCGCGCAAATTGGGGTGGACCGCACAAGGGAACGTAGGAGGTCGACTATGCCAACCGCAGAGGACGATTTCGCACCAACCGCCGGCATGATGCCCGCGCTCTTTGTCGGGCACGGGAGCCCGATGAACGCCATCGAAGACAACGAGTTCAGCCAGGCCTGGATCGCAGCCGGGAAGGAGCTGCCTCGGCCCGCAGCCATCTTGTGCGTCTCGGCTCACTGGGAGACTCACGGCACCTTCGTGACCGCCATGGAACGTCCGCGCACGATTCACGACTTCGGGGGATTCCCGCGTGCTCTCCACGAGCAGCAATACCCGACTCCCGGCTCGCCGGCACTTGCCAGCCTCATTCGCGCGACGACAATAGCCGTGGAGATCGGGGGCGTGACCGAGATGCTCCAGATTCATCGGGATCACAGCTGGGGATTGGACCACGGCGCGTGGTCGGTTCTCATGCGACTCTTCCCACATGCCGATGTACCGGTCGTCCAGCTCAGTCTTGATCGCGCTCGACCCCCCGTGTTTCACTACGCGCTTGGGCAGGCATTGAGCCCGCTGCGACGTCGCGGCGTCCTGATCGTGGGCAGCGGCAATATCGTACACAACCTGGGGGTGTGGTGCCAGGAGGACCGGGCATATGATTGGGCCCTCTCCTTCGACGACACCATCCGCCGCCTCGTCGAGGCCGGAGACCACCAGGCGATTGTCGACTTTGGGCGGCTTGGGATGGATGCGCGGCTGGCGATCCCGACAAACGAGCACTTTTTGCCCCTGCTCTACGTCCTGGGGGCACACGGCGCGAAAGAACCGCTCCGATTCTTTGCCGAGAAGGTAACGTACTGCTCGATGTCTATGAGGTCAATCCGTGTCGGCTAGCCGGGGGGGTTTCCCAGGGAGGCCTGTCGGCGGATTTCGTCAGGTCTCCCTGGGGGGTGGGCAATTCATTTAGCGCCCCGATCGTACGCCCGTTCACGAGGGGCGTCAACGGTACTTTTTGGCTATTTCCCCGCTGACCGGGGACGCGTCCACTTGGCGCGAGGAGGCCCGGTGGGGGTCCGATCCCTCGGGTCTCCGTGAAAAAAAGGGGAGGGTACACCATGGGGCTGCGGGCCTGACACGAGTCCCGCTGTCCCAGCTTCTGGAGCGGTCGCAGACCGCGTCGGAGCCTTGAAGATGGTACTCGATGCTACTGGGATGCTCCAGTGGTGCTGGTCGCCGCACTCGTAGGTCCCTTGCCGGCGGCAGGGCTATCATACCACATGAGTGAGCTCTCGCACCTTAAAGCGTTGCACGGACGGCCTCTTTTAAGACTCGGGTCACATCCAGAGGCTGAGTAGGTGTACATAATCTTCACAAGACGCGAGGAGACCCGAATGGGGGTCCGATCCCTTCGGGTCTCCGTGAACAGGGAGGGTACGCCATGGACAGCGTTACCATGCCCGTTGGCGTCGCAGGCGGCGTGAGGCGGCCGATGGCCGCAGGAGTGCCGCTGGATCGCTCGAGTATCCTCAGTACGACGAGGTGCGCCCAAGCGGGGTGCGGCGCATCAGCCCGTACGCGAATGGCGAGCCTGATGACGACGCCACCTGGAACAAAGGTGCGCCCCGCAACCTCAACGGCTGCGTAGTGAGGTTTCTTTTAAGTAGCAGGTCCAGTGCCGAGACCCGAAGGGGGTCCGGTCCCAACGGGTCTCGCCTGGGAGGTCAAGGGATGCCGCACTTCGCAGCAACCCTCACCAACCCTATCATAGGCTTGTGCGGGGTAGTCGTCACTGGTACTTTGGGGCTATTGTTCCTGCAAGGTTTGTTTGCCCCAGGCGCGGCACCTACTCGCTCTCGAGTTGCCGGCGAATGGCGGCCCCGCGGTCCAACCCAGGAGCGTTCACCAGCCGGCCCATCTCGCTGCGATCCAGCCAGATGAGGTTGCAGCGATCGCAGGTGTCAATGACGACGTTTCCGGCGCCATAGTAGGGGTGCACGCCCATCGGCTTGTGGCAGCGCGGGCAAATCAGATGGCGGGCAAGTTGGCCGCGCTCGAGCGGGCGGACCGGGTCAGGCTGATCATCTGCCCACTCGCGCCGGCGTTCGAGAACCTCGGAGAACCGGCCCCGTTCGATCAGGATGCCCTGACACTTGCCGCACTGCAGGATCGGATGGCGCCCGTCAAGCTGCGCCCGAATCAGTCGCTCGCCGCACAGTGGGCATTTGGCGCCGTCGGGTGCGGGACCCAGTTCCCGGACCCCATCATGCGATTCAATAGGGAAAGCGTAGGACCCGCAGTACTCGCAGAAGAAGTACTCCCGGTCGGGCTTGAAGGTCATGGGGGCAGCGCAGTTTTGGCAGTTCATGCGATCGGTCGAACTCCTCCGGCGTTGTGGATGTCTCAATTATACTGTCCGGCGGGCGACTGCGTCAACCGCATGGTTGTGGTAAAATGCTCGCAAATGCCGACACCTGAACGCGGCCTTGGGGCCAGCTCGTGGCAGGCACCGTCCAATCACTCGGTGGCGAGAGGGGCGTGAGAGTCCATCCTATGGAACGCGACTCTTCGTCCGGCCGCGCAGCCTGCGCGATGCCATTGGCGCGATTCTGCCTCCCTCTGTGTTGGCGCACGTCGATCAGGCCTACGCGCCGGAGGCTATTGGAATGATCAGCAGGATTTGGCACGGTTGGACAAACGAAACAAACGCTGATGCCTACGAAGCGCTACTTAGGAGCGAGATCTTCGGAGGGATCCGGGGCCGCCACATCACGGGCTACCGCGGCATTCAGCTCCTCCGAAGGACCGCGGGCGCCGAAGTCGAGTTCGTCACGATCATGCGGTTCGACTCGCTGGATGCCGTCAAGGCTTTCGCCGGGGACGACTTCGAGGCCGCAGTCGTTCCGCCCAAGGCGAGGGCGCTTCTGGCCCGCTTCGACACGCGCTCTCAGCACTACGAGGTCAGGGCTGAACTGGAAGACTAAGACTTCGGAGGGGCAGCCCGACAGCCTCACTGCCGGCCTGAGCACTGGGAGGAGCAACAATGAAGTCGCGTGCTGCTGGTGGCTGCGGGTGCCTTCTTGCGATCATCGTGTTTTTCGTCACCACGCTGGCTGTCTATTTCTACGTGATCTGGCCAGCGATCGCCAACTGGGGCGCCACTGGCGTTGAGGCCTCTGCCGGGCTGCCGGGCGATCACGCTGTTGCGTCCCCGGATCTACGAACGACGCGGGCGGTGACAGTGCGAGCTGGCCCCGATCGCATCTGGCCCTGGCTGATGGAGTTGGGCGTTGACCGCGGCGGCATGTACTCGTACGACTGGCTCGAGAACCTGGCGGGGCTCAACGTGCACTCCACCTGGCGCACTACCCCTGAGTGGCAGTCACTCCGGGTCGGTGACTTCATTCGATTCACCCCGCCCGATTACTTCCTGCCCAATGACCCAGGGGTTTGGGTGACAGGTCTGAACTTCGAGCGGGCGATGCTCGGCTGCCTCGGGAACGGGGCAGGCCCGCCCGAGAAGTGCGTACGCACGTGGCAGTTCATCCTGCAACCGAACAAGGACGGCTTGACGCGGCTCATGGTGCGCACCAACGCGCAAACCGGATCGACCCTGGGCGCGGCGCTCGGCAAGCTGTTCGAGCTGCCGGTCTTCATTATGGAGCGGCGCATGCTCCTGGGGATCAAGCAGCGCGCCGAGGCGGTCCCTGCGCGGTAGCGATCAGCCGCCGGGCCCCAGCAGCTCTACGGCCGGGACGGTACCAATGACCCCTTCCAGGAACGGCCACATATCTCTACAATGACAGCGAAGCAGAATAGCCGCGCGGCGCGCAACCGGGCGCCGTCGACCGTACGGGGGAGGGGACATGCCGCGTGACCGCTGGGGGGTCATTCCTTATCTGGCCGCGCTCGCAATCGGCGGGATTCTTGGTGCGGGGTGGGCGGCCACGCCCGTCTGGGCCCTGAATCCAGGTGATGATGGCACAGTGCGCCTCTTCATCCCACTTGCGGCGCACGACGGACCCAGCCCGACACCATCACCAACGGAGACACCGACCCCATCGGCGACTCCATCGCCGACTGACACCTTGACCTCATCTGCCACACCTTCGCCATCGAACACCCCGAACCCATCGAACACGCCCACCGTCACGGTCACGGATGAGGTCGGTTCGGGCCCCGCACTTGAGTGGGACCCCCGGCTAACCCAACGCTTTGCCACCGTCATCCCCGCGAACGCGCTGCCAGGCCAGGGCTACTGGAAGCTCATCAAGGCGGTCTGGTACGACGTCAACGACTTCCACCCACTCGGTGTTGGCGACCACGGCATCCACTTCGACGTGCAGGACCCCTCCGGCTCTCGCCAGGTAGCCAAGACCGCGCGGATATCATGGTGGACCGACGGCGCCTGCTCTACGGGACGCGTGCGTGCCGAGGGACTGGCTGCGGCGTTGGCGAACATCGAGTGCATCGACCGGGTGCAGGCGCAGGCCAAGCCCGGCGAGCCATACGCGGGGTCTTACCCGATGTATCACGTCGCGCCTACCTATCTTGTGAGAGTAGACGATGGCAGCCCGTCGGATGCGGTGGACGGTCTGGGGATGGGAAGCATCAGTCAGCCCGGGATGAAGATCCACACCTCCTATGGTTTCGTCTGGCGCTGGGCCCGCGCAGCGGGTGGGGAACCGGTGGCGACGGCGACCGGATCTCGTACGCCGAGTCCTACCGGCTCGATCACGGCGACGCCCACTCCATCGAGCACTCCCACCCCGACCCTGACCGGCTCCGATCGCATTTGGGATCCCCGTCTGACCCAGCGCGGCGCGTCCTTGGCGCCAGCAGATGTGGCGCCAGGCGCTGTCTACTGGCGGCTGGTGGCGGGTAGATGGTACGACCTCGACGAGCAGCCCTTCCCCGGACTGGGGCTCATTCTATTCGATACGCGCGACTTGGCCGGCAGCAGGCAGACTGGCGTGCAAGTTCGAGTGGCGAACCTGGCCGGTCAGACGATGGGGACCATTCTGACCGAAAGTAAGCCAGGCGAACTCTACGCGGCGAATTTCCTGATGGGACTGCCGGCGCCTGCGTATCAGGCGAGGCCAATCGGCTATCCGGCCGACTCGGTAACAGGCTTAGGACGGGGCAATCCTACAGACCCATATGCGGGAACGCGCTACGGCCTGGCGTGGCGTCTGACCGTCGCAGACACCGTATCGCCCACGCCGACTCCGACCGTCACCTCCACCGGGGCGCCCGGAACGACTTCGACCCCGACTGCCACCGCCTGGACGCCCCCCGACTTGACGCCCACGCCCACGCCGACTCCCGCGGCCTATGTTTTCAACGTGTTCGCGGTCTCGAGCTGCCTCCCGCAGGCCGCCGGGACGTGGTTTGAGGGAACGGTCTACCTGCACGGACAGACGGCCGACGGCTTCAGGATTGTGTTCAGCAGCACCCCTGACGGCGGCTGGATCACCGACCCGGCGATCACTGGGCCTACGCCCATCAAGCCGTGGGACGGCCACGGCCACTACAGCCATATCATCCGTCCGGCATCCTCTGGCCAGCCGATCGCAGGCGATTGGTACGTCTGGATCGTGAACGAGGCCGGCACTCGTATCTCAGTGCTTGCGCCGTGGCACTCGACAGGGCCTGGCCCCACCGGGCAGGGCTGCAACCAGGCAGTGGTGAACTTCGCTGGTTAGGCTCTCGTCAGGACGGCCTCACTCCGCGGCCAGATAGGAATGCGGATAGTTGCGCCCGTTGGTGTGGTCCCGATCGAATAGGGTCGCCGTCCGCCCAGGCGCGCTCCGACCCAGATAGAAACATCTCAACAACGCCTCAACTCCGGTCTCCTGCGCGACGTGAGCAAGAACCATTTGTCGGATGCCCTCCGCAGTACGGGCCCTTGAAGTCCCTCGTCCGCGCCGCATCCTCGCGCGGCCACGTGGCCCAACACGTCACTCCCGAATCTCCCAGGCGCTGGACCCACCTGCAATCGCTGTCCAACCGGCGAACGATCCTGAGGAGCCGAGTGTGCCAGCGCCGGCGTGGGTCCTGTACCGACAGCGCAACGGCGATGGCCTCACGATCCTGCACGCGGCGCTCGGGAGCTGCACTCACCGCTCAATCGGGACTCGGCTCGCTTGGCGGGGGGGTCGATGGGCTTCTGGTGGCCAGCGGAGAGATAGGCGCATCTTCGCTCGCCTCCGACGCCGGGAGGTCCCGCTGAAGGTCCTCTCCCAGCGCAGGACCTATCTGGGGATGCGAATAATTTCTGAGGGGACCGGGCGCCGTCGGGCCGGTCGAGGAGGGAGCTCATGGCGGCGCGGAGGAGCGGGCAGTCCTGTTTTGGGACCGCCCGCCCTCGCCGCACTATTCAGTTGCTCGCAGATCGTTCAGAGTCCCGGCTTGCGAGCAGCCCCCGTCAAGGTATGCAGAGCCTCTGGCCGGGATAGATGTTATTCCAACTCGATAGGCCGCTTGCCCTGCCGATCGCTGCCGCTGTCGTGCCGTAGCGGGCCGCGATGTTGCCGAGGGTATTACCCCGCTTCACGTAGTAGGTGACCCGACACCCGCCGCTGGCGGAGGTCGGGGTGTAGGTGGTAGCGGTAACCGACGGAGCGGCTCCCGTAAGCGGTGGATCCTGGGCATTGGTGTAGTTGACCAGTATTCCGTCGAAGTTGTCCGGCAGCGGGAACGGGAACTTGACTCGCACGCAGCCAGGCGTCACCTGGATCCAGTTGTAGCGCACTTCCTCGCAGACGTCGATCCCTGCGCCGGCAAAGGCCATCCCGGCAGCCTTCAACATGGCTTCTGTGAACTCGTACTTGCCAATCGCGTTGGTCTTCGTAGTGATCGCGACATCCGTGCCGACGAGCGTGGCAGTGATGGCCCAACCGGACAGGCCCACCATCGGCCCCTGGTTTAGCGGTTTGGCCCAGGCCTGCATGTACTTGGTGCCGAGAATGCGCAGCTTGCCCTTCGTCTCAACGTTCTTGAAGGTCACCGTTGTCGTCTCGCAATCGGTATTCGTGATGGTCTGCGGGTTGTTGTCATCGTTGTAGGACTTCCAGCCCGGCTTGACTTCCTCGTATACCGAGTAAACATCCGGAGGAACCTTGAAGGTTGCTTTTCCGAGAGCGTCGGTGGCCAAGGTTATCGGTGGTCGGGAGTTGTCGGCAGGCCGCACCGTGACGAGCCAGCCCGACAACGGGCCGAGCTGCACCTCGTTGCCATTGGCATCTGTCCCGTAGCCGACCTTGTTGATGATGATCGTGCTGTTGCAGGTCGGTTCCCGGTTCTTGAACACCACGGGCTCCAGCGCGCCCGTGCCGGCGTACTGGTCGAGCTTAAGAGGAACGCTAACCGGCGTCACCGGGGTCCAACACGGCTTGACCTTCTCGCTGATGACCCAATCCCCCGGCGTCAGGGTGAAGGAGGCACGCCCACCTTCATCCGTCCTCACGGTCTGGGCCTTCACGAAGGGATCGTTGACCGGCGATGCGGTGATGTCCCAGTCTTTCCCCGGCTGCACGCTTCCGTCCAGCTGCTCTTCCCACTTAATCGAGGTCAGCGTGAACAGGCGCCGAATCTTGAATACGATCCGATAGCACGTCGACTGCACCTTCAGCGTCGTCATGCCGGTCTCGGCCAATGCGCCGCTTTCCGCCGCCGGTGCGATGCTGTTCCAGTCCTCGGGCAGCTGCATCTTGAAGTTGTAGTCGCCCTCGGGCAGGGATTCGAACTTGAAGTAGCCGTCACTTCCCACTGCCGCATTGTAGGTCTTTCCCGAGGCATCGAACGCTTGGACCATGAGCGGAATCGATGTCTTGGTCGCGTCCACCGCCAGTTCGCGGTGGTTGATCACATAGCCGTCCAGACAGACGGTCTTCCCAGCGCTACCCCCGAAGGCAGCGCCGGCGGGGCTGAGCACCATCATCAGCACGGTGACTACAGCCACGACGAGCGGGATTCTGCGCTTGGTCGCCATCATTTGTGCCTCCTAATCTGAATTAGCTTCTGCCCGTGTGGGGGGCTGTCCGAATCTTGAGCGCTGTAGCGCTCGTCCTGCCTGGACTCGGCAAACACGGTTGGAGTTGACGAGGGTTGCCAACCCGGCCTGGCAATTCAGACCTCCTCAGAATTGCAGTGAAAGCGTCAAAGCAGCGGTCCATTTCTTACTACCAATCTTGCACCCCAGCCTGAGCGATCCATAAGTAGAACCTGAGAGAATCATGAGAAACCGCTTGACCTCCCGGGCGACTGCGAGAGCATTGTGTCTCTTGGGCGACTGCCCCACGTCACCGCGCCTGGCCCGGTAGAGCCCGGCTCACTCCGCGCTCAACTAACGAAGACGCCCGCGTCGCCAAAAAGATACGCGATATTCGGGAGAAACGCATCCGATCGATCCGTCAGGGCCGGGCCTCACTGTCACGTCTCGCTGGCTCACCGTATTTCGGACCGATATGAGTTCCACAGCAAGAGAAATCAACCCTTCTCGATTGCATGTCGTGATCACGAGCGATCGGCAAGGCACCCGAGTAGCGCGCATCCTCTCGTTACGAATCCTGCACGCAGCCAGCTGCTGCTCGGCCGCCATGTTTTGCGTCGTAGCCGGCCGCGGTAGGAACCTATGACCTACCGCATCTTCACCTGACTGATCGCACCTACCCTCATGCTCGCCGCAAACGGGCCCCTGTCGGCCGCCTGGCAGCCCAAGCCGCCTCTACCCGTTGTCCCTGTGCCTCAGTCGCGCGAGGGGCGAGGCGAGAAGACCGCCAATACCGCCCGTCAATTTGACGCCGGGTGCGACCGAGACGCCGGCATCCGCGAAAGCTGCAACTATCGCCGCACTGCTCGCCCAGGGCGCCAGCGCTTCGGTCGGTACGGATCACACGTGTGCACACTCGAGCGCGGGCGGGGTCTGGTGCTGGGGAGCAAACGGCTACGGTCAACCTGGGGATGGCAGCATTGACAACACCAATTTGCCAGTGGGCGTGGGTGGGCTGGCGGACGGCTGCGCGTCCTTCCGCCCTCTTCTACCACGTGCAGGCCGTGGATCGTGCCAGCCCGGCCTGCTCGGCGCCCACCCGCCCCGGGGGCCTCAGCTTCACCATGGTGCCAGGCACGCCCTGAGCCGCGCTCAACGGCGTCGAACTCCTCCGCTGCGCATACTCGAGCGGAGGCGTGTAGGTGCGTCAGGTGCAGCGCCCACCCGTTGGACGCGCTTAGACCTACCTGACCCTGGCAGGTCTGCTAGGCGCCTGCGGAGCGCCCCAAAAGAATCATCTCGTCGCGAAAAGAGAGGCGCCGGGGCAGCGGCCTGGGCCCGTCTGACCGGCGCACACTCGGCCTCTCCATCGTCGTGCGAAGGAGCCTTCATGAATCCCATTCCTTGCCCTCTGGCCCGGTGGGTAGTACAATCGCGGCGGGTCGTCCCCAGGGGATGGGCAACCGTCCCGGCCGCGCACATCACGACGGCTTTCAGCGGGGCGCCTCCGCTACTGGGAAGGACGCGGCCGATGTCAGACAACGAACCCGACGACATCACACTTTTGCAGCGCTCATCCGCTGGCGACTCCGATGCCCTGCTGGCCATCCACAAGCGCTATGCCAACCTGGTGTACAGCATGGCGTGGCGCGTGCTGAACGATGTTGGACTCGCCGAGGACGTTACGCAGGATGTCTTTGTGAAGATCTGGCAAGGCGGCCGGCGGTACGACCCCGCTCTCGGCCGCTTCTCCACCTGGATTCTTACGGTCACACGCTTCGCTGCAATCGACAGGCTGCGCCGGGAGCGGCGGCAGCCGCGGCCCCTCGAGCCGTTCAGTCAGGACGGTGGAGAGCCGGCAGCGCTCGAAGATATGCCGGGAGATGACCACGCCGTCTGGGAGCGGGGCCGCCACCTGCACCTCCTCGTGGAGCAACTTCCGGCGGAGCAGCGCCAAGTATTGGAGCTCGCCTACTTCGGCGGGCTCACGCACAGCGAGTTGGCGGCACACCTCGACTTGCCCCTCGGCACGGTCAAAGGGCGCCTGCGGCTCGCGCTGGAAAAGCTGCGTGTCTGGTGGCAGGAAGACCCCGGCAGCGGGCGTTAATCCAAACTGGTTCCGCCGTGCGTATGCTTGAGCAGGACAAGAAGGATATCCGATGGACCATGGAACGATCATAGGAGTAATTCCTGCCTACGCGCTGGGCGCAACGGATGCGCACGAAACGCTGGCCGTTGAGTCGCATCTGCCCGATTGCCAGGACTGCCGCGCTCTGCTGGTGGACTACCGTAACCTGGCCGAAGGGCTCGCGCATAGCGCGCCGCCCGTTTATGCGCCCCTCGGCATCACCGAGCGCATGCGCGCCCGGCTGGAGCCGGCCACCGCGTCAGCCGGGCACGGCTCTTGGTGGAGCTGGCTGCGGCGCGGGTGGCTCGCCCCGGCCCTGGCGGTCGCGGTGCTTCTTCTGGTGCTGACGAACACATACTGGATGGGGCACTCACGCATGCTCGAAGGCCGAAGTGCTCAGCAAGCCGCAGCCTTTGCCGGATTGGCTAACGGTCGCGCAGTTGCGTTGAACGCGGAGGCGCCGGCGCGCTACGCTCAGGGGGTCATCTACAAGTCGGGTGACGGCGACACGGCCCTCCTCTGCGTATACGGCATGCCAACCCTCGAGGAAGGCAAGACCTACCAGCTGTGGCTGATCCGGAATGGCGTGCGCGAGAGCGGCGGGCTCTTCACAGTAAGCGCAGATGGTTTCGGGCTGCTGGTGCTGCAGCACGGTCGTCCACTTTCCGATTACAGCGGCGCAGGGGTTACCGTGGAACCCTCGGGCGGCAGCCCCGCCCCGACATCGCCACGCCTGATCGGCGGAAATCTCTAAAGCGGTTGCTTCAGAACTCCCAGCGGAGAACCCTCGGCCTTCTTCCATCTCTGCACCTCCCAACCCTGCCCGCTCCGACGAATTCTGCGATCTTCATATCCGTCAACCCAGCGGTGATCCAATTGTAGGGCGCGGCACGTACTACTAATATGAGATGGCTCAATAATCGGGCAAACAGAGATCACAGGGAGGACAAGCAGATGAACGTTCAATCTTACGTGCCGGGTCGGGGGATCCGTATCGCTTTCTTTGGGCTGATCGTATTGGCCCTGGCGCTTGGCGGCTGTGTTCCGCCAGCGGCCCCGGCTGCGCCCGCTGCGCAGGCCCCAACGAGCGCCCCGGCGCCTACCAGTGCTCCGGCTCCGACCGAGGTTCCCGCGGCAGCCGCCGCGCCGACTTCCGCGCCCCAGGGCGCCACCACCGCGGCGTCCGTGATGGTTTCTACCAGCGACACGCTCGGCCAGATCCTGTCGGACAACAAGGGCATGACGCTGTATCTCTACACTAAGGACACGAAGGACACCTCGAACTGCTACGAAAAGTGCGCGGTAGCGTGGCCCCCGCTCCTGACGGCAGGCGCACCGCAGGCGGGAGACGGCGCCGACGCGGCGCTGCTGAGGACGACGGCCCGGAAGGATGGCACGACCCAGGTGACGTACAATGGTTGGCCGCTCTACTACTGGGTCAAGGACCTGAAGCCCGGGGACGTGACGGGCCAGGACGTCGGCGGGGTCTGGTATGTGCTCTCGCCGAAGGGCGACAAGATGGAAGCAGCCACCGTTATGGTGACCAAGAACGATACGCTGGGATCGATTCTGGCTGATGACGAGGGCATGACGCTGTATCTC
>Ga0315273_10010095_pt1 | contig 12016 bp, 22 predicted proteins | sample YL17G02_0_MG_FD_205753 | JGI IMG/M metagenome (GOLD analysis project Ga0315273, IMG submission 205753) | Sediment microbial communities from Yellowstone Lake, YNP, Wyoming, USA - YL17G02_0 | ecosystem: Environmental > Aquatic > Freshwater > Lake > Sediment | place: USA: Wyoming | collected... | reverse complement strand
TCCCGTCCACCGTCACGACCGTCCACTTGTCCGGCAGTGTGCGGGTGGCGGGATTGCCCATGGTGATCATCGGCTCGATGGCGATGGTCATTCCCTCGAGGAGCCGGGGCCCGCGCTTCGGCATGCCGAAGTTGGGCACCTGGGGCTCCTCGTGGAACTGCGATCCGATGCCGTGGCCGACCAGCTCGCGCACCACACCGAAGCCCGCCCCCTCCGCCAAGGTCTGCACCGCGTGCCCGATGTCGCCCACATGGTTCCCCGCCCGCGCCGCCGCGACGCCGGCCGTCAGGCACTCCTGGGTCACGGCCAGCAGCCGCTCGGTCTCGGGCGAGATTTCCCCGACACCGATGGTGGTGGCCGAGTCGGCGTGCATCCCCTCGAAGTGCACCCCGACGTCCACGCTCACGATGTTCCCCTCCCGGAGCACCCGCTTCTTGGACGGGATGCCGTGGACGATTTCCTGGTTGATGGAGGTGCAGAGCGTCTTCGGGAAGCCGTAGAGCCCCTTGAACGACGGCGTGGCGCCGGGGTGGCTGCGGATGAACGCCTCAGCGATGCGGTCGAGGTCTTCCGTGGACATTCCCGCGCGGGTCTCACGGCGGAGGAGGGCCAGCACGCCGGCCACGATGCGCCCGGCATGGGCCATCGTCTCGATTTCACGGGGGGACTTGAGGGTGATCACGCGCCGTGCAGTGCCAGGGTGCGTCGCACCCGCGTGGCGATGTCGTCCACGGTGCCCACCGCCGGGATGCGGACGAGGGTGCCACGCTTTTCGTACCAGGCCAGCACAGGAGCGGTCTGTTCGCGGTAGCTCTGGAGCCGCATGGTCACCGCCGCCGGATCGTCGTCGGCCCGGCCCTCGATGCCGCGGCGACGCTCGATCCGGCCCAGGATCTCGGCGTCCGGCACGTCGAAGAACAGCACGTGCTCCAGCGTCCGCCCGCGCTCGGCCAGCAGCCGCTCCATCCCCTCGGCCTGCGGGATGGTGCGCACCACGCCGTCGAAAATGACCCCGCCGGCGGCGGCGGGCCGGTCCAGTTCGTCACGGATGACGCCGAGGATGATGTCGTCGCCCACCAGCTTGCCGGCTTCCATGACCGCCCTGGCTTGGAGCCCGAGGGGGGTGCCACGGCTCACCGCGTCGCGCAGGAGGTTGCCGGTGGCGAAGGTGGGCAATCCGAGCCGCTCGGAGAGCAGGGCCCCTTGGGTACCCTTGCCGGCGCCTGGAGCGCCCATCAATAACACGTCCATTGCGGTGGTCTCCTTACAAAGCCGGAAGGACTGAGGACGGGGACTGGGAAGGTGCCGAAGCGCAGCCCTCAGTCGTCAGTCCTCAGTCCTCGCCCCTCATCCCGCTGTCCGGCGCGCCGGGCCTAGATGAAGCGCTGCTGCCGCCCCCGGAACTTGACCCGGCCGGACTTCATGAATCCGTCGTACTTGCGGAGCTGGCGGTGCTGCTCCACCTGGGCGAGCGTGTCGAGGAGCGTGCCGACGACGATCAGCACCGAGGTGCCGCCGAACTGCTGCTGCAGGCCGAGCCGGTGGCTCAGGAAGATCGGGACCAGGGCCACGGCCGCCAGGAAGATGGCGCCGGGCAGGGTGATCCGCACCAGGACGTCGTCGATGTAGTCGGCGGTGCTGGCGCCCGGCTTCACGCCCGGGATGAATCCGCCCTGCTTCTTCAGGTTCTCGGCCAGGTCCACCGAGTTGAAGATGATGGACGTGTAGAAGTAGCTGAAGAGCAGCACCATCAGCGAGAACACGATGCTGTACGGCAGGCTGCCCGGGCTGAAGAAGCCGGCCACGTCGCGCAGCAGGGGGCTCTTGGTAAAGCTGGCGAGGGTCCCCGGCACGATGATGATGGTCTGGGCAAAGATGATCGGCATCACGCTGGCCGTGAGGAGCCGGATCGGGATGAAGGTCTTCTGCCCCTCGCGGATCCGCCCGCGGCCCATGACCTTGCGCGGGATCTGGATCGGGATCCGGCGCGCCGCGATCGTCATGGCCGTCGTGGCGGCGATGATCCCGATGAGGATGGCCACGTAGAAGATGGCGGCGATGGGCGAGACCACGCTCCCCTTGATGAGCGAGCCGAGCTGCAGAAGGCCCGGCCAGAGCCGCTCGAGGATCGAGAAGGTGATGAGCAGGCTCATCCCGTTGCCGATGCCGCGTTCCGTGATCTGCTCGCCCAGCCACATGACGAAGATGGCGCCGACGGTCAGCGTCACCACCATGACGGTGCGCGAGGCCAGGCCGGGGTTGGAGACCGCGCCGGGGATGGACTCGGTGAACAGCGTGAAGGTGTAGGCCTGGGCGAACGCGATGAACACCGTGAGGTACCGGGTCCATTGCGTGAGCGTCTTCCGGCCCTCCTCCTCCTTTTGCATCTTGCCGATGGTCGGCACGACGCCGCCGACCAGCTGGAAGATGATCGAGGCGGAGATGTACGGCATGATGCCGAGGGCAAAGACGGTCGCGCGCGACAGCCCGCCGCCCAGCATGTCGTACAGGCCGAAGAACCCGGCGGCGGCCGAGTTCCGGATGAAGTCGGAGAGGGCCTGGACGTTGACCCCCGGCGCGGCGATGTGCGCGCCGATCCGGTAGATGAGGAGGGCCAGGCCGGTGAACAGGAGCTTGCGCTTCAGCTCCGGATCGAACGAGAACGCCGGGGCGCTGGGTGCGGTCACTTACGCCTCAACGCTGCCGCCGGCCGCCTCGATCTTGGCGCGGGCCGCGGCGGACACCGGGACGCCCCGGACGGTGTAGGCCCGGGCGGCCTCGCCGGTGCCAAGGATCTTGACCACCTGTTCGGCGCGGGTGATGAGCCCCGCGGCCGCAAGCGTTTCGGGCGTGACCTCGCCACCCGACACCGCCGTGAGGCGCGCCAGGTTGATCGGCACCGCGGTCACCTTGAACGGGTTGGTGAAGCCCCGCTTCGGCAACCGCCGGTACATCGGCATCTGGCCGCCCTCGAAGCCCGGGTTGGTGGAGCCGCCCGTGCGCGCCTTGTGGCCCTTGTGGCCCTTGCCCGAGGTCTTGCCGAGCCCGGAGCCGGGACCGCGCCCGAGGCGCTTGCGCGACTGGGTCGAGCCCTGGGCCGGCTGCAGGGTGGACAGGGTCACCGTCGGGGACTTCCGTTCCTTCACCTTCGCCATCACGCCTCCTGCGCCGGCGTCACCTCGATGAGGTGCCGCACCTTGAAGAGCATCCCGCGGACCGACGCCGTGTTGACGACCTCGATCGTCTGCTGGTGATGCCGGAAGCCGAGCGCCTCCAGGGTCCGCCGCATCGTGGCCGCGTGGCCGATGCCCGAGCGGATCTGCTTGACGGCCAGCCGCGCCGCCTTGCGCTCATCGGGAATGGTGGCGGCGTGGTGCGCCGGTCCCTGCCGCCCGACGACTGGATTACGTCCCATGGCTCAGCCCTCCTGGCGCGGCTTGTAGCCGAGATCGCTGACCTCGATGCCCCGCTCGCGCGCCACCTGGCGCACCGAGACGAGGCGCGCCAGGGCGTCCATCGTCGCGCCGACCATGTTGTGCGGATTGGGGGACCCGAGGCTCTTGGTGAGAATGTCGGTGACGCCGGCGCACGCGAGCACCATCCGGATGGGCCCGCCCGCGATGACGCCGGTGCCGGTGGCAGCGGGCTTGAGCAGCACCCGGCCGGCCCCGTGTTCGCCGATGATATCGTGGGGAATCGTGGTGCCCGTGCGGGGCACGTCGATCATCTTCCGCTTGGCGGCGTCGACCGCCTTGCGCACGGCCTCCGACACTTCGTTGGCCTTGCCAGTCGCCACGCCCACCTTGCCCTTGCCGTCGCCCACCGCCACCAGGGCGTTGAACGAGAACCGCCGGCCGCCCTTGACCACCTTGGCCACGCGGTTGATGGCGATCACGTTCTCGACATGGTCGCTGTTCCGGTCCTGGTTGCGGTCCCGCCGCGGGCCCCGGTCGCTGCGCTCGTTGCGCCCGCCGCGGCCACGCCGCGGCGCCTGCTCGGAGGGCGCCTCGGTGGTGGTGCCGGGCACTGCTGCCTGCTCGTCAGCCATGCTAGAACTCCAGTCCGCCGGCGCGGGCGCCGTCGGCGACCGCCTGCACGCGGCCATGGTATCGGTAACCTGCCCGGTCGAACACCACCGTGGTGAGCCCCGCGGCCTTCGCCTTCGCGGCAAGGAGCTGCCCCACGGCCTTGGCGCGGGCCACCTTGCCGGTGCCCGCGACCGCGATGCCCTCGCTCGTGTCGGTCACGCCGAGGATCGTCACGCCGAGGTCGTCGTTGACGAGCTGGGCGGAGATGTGCTTCAACGACCGGAACACCACCAGCCGCGGCCGCGCGAGGGTGCCGGCGACCTTCTGCCGGACCCGCAGGTGGCGGCGAAAGCGCTGTTCCCGGCGCGTCTTGGGTGCGTGGATAGCGCGCATGCCTACTTCGCTCCTGTCTTGCCGGCCTTGCGCCGGACGTACTCGCCCTGGTAGCGGATGCCCTTGCCCTTGTAGGGCTCGGGGGGGCGGACGGAACGGATTTCGGCGGCGACCTGCCCGACGATCTCCTTGTTCGCGCCCTGGATCCGCACCACCGTGTTGCCCTCGACCGTGATCTTGATGCCCACCGGGGCGTGGAACGGCACCTGGTGGGACAGTCCGACGATCAGGTTGATGCCGTAGGGCTTCAGCTCGGCCTTGTAGCCCACGCCCTGGAGTTCCAGCACCTTCTGGTAGCCGGCCGTGACGCCCTCGACCATGTTGGCCACGAGCGTGCGGGTCAGGCCGTGGAGCGCCTTGTGCCGCTTCTCGTCGCTGGGGCGCGACACCGTCACCTGCCCGTCCGCGAGGGTCACCGCCATCTCGGGGTGCAGGGTCCGGGCGAGCTCGCCCTTGGGGCCCTTGACCGCGATGGTGTGGCCCTTGAGTTCCACCGTGACGCCGGCGGGCACTGCCACCGGGCGCTTGCCGATCCGCGACATGGCGCCTCCTACCAGACGACGGCGAGCAGCTCGCCGCCGAGGTTGGCGGTGCGCGCCTGCCGGTCCGTCATGAGGCCCTTGGGCGTCGAGACGATGGCCATGCCGAGGCCATTCTTGATCCGGGGCAGGTCGCGGCACTTGACGTAGTGCCGGAGGCCTGGGGTCGAGACCCGCCGGAGCTCCCGGATGACCGGCAGCTCGTTGTGGTACTTGAGGTAGAGCCGCAGCACGCCGCGACCGCCATCCTCGAGCACCTTGCACTCGGCGATGTAGTGATTTTCCAGGAGCAGGCGCGCCAGCTCAACCTTGAGCTTGGACGCCGGCACATCGACTCGCCGGTGGCCCGCGGAGCAGGCGTTCCGGATGCGAGTCAGCATATCCGCGACGGGATCTGTCATGCTCATGTTACACGCGTCCCCTTACCAACTGGCCTTGCGCACGCCCGGGATTTCCCCCTTCAGCGCGAGCTCTCGAAAGCAGATTCGGCAGAGGCCGAATTTGCGCAGGACTGCCCGTGACCGCCCGCACCGCTGACAGCGGCGGACGGCGCGCACCTTGAACTTGGGCGTGCGCTTGGCTCGTTCAATCCAACTGGTCTTTGCCATCATCTCTCCTGGTGGCGCCCCGTGGGGCGCCGGGTTCTCACGCCATCGGGACCGGCGTCTCTCCGCGGAACGGCCAGCCGAGCTCGCGCAGAAGCGCCATCGCCAGATCATCCCGCCCGGCGTTTGTCACCACCGTGATGTCCATCCCGTGGATCTTCTCGACCTTGTCGTAGTCGATCTCGGGGAAGATCAGCTGCTCCTTGATGCCCGTCGTATAGTTGCCCCGGCCGTCGAAGCTCTTGTCCGGCATGCCCCGGAAGTCCCGGACCCGCGGCACCGCGATGGTGATGAAGCGGTCGAGGAACTCGTACATCCGGGCGCCGCGCAGCGTCACCGAGGCGCCGACCGGCACGCCTTCCCGGAGGCCGAAGTTCGCGATCGACTTCTTGGCCCGGGTGATGACCGGCTTCTGGCCGGTGATCTGCGCCAGCTCGATGACCACCGCATCCAGCAGCTTCGGGGTCTTGCTCGCCTCGCCCATCCCCACGTTGAGCACGACCTTCGTGATCCGCGGGATCTGCATCGGGTTGGTGATCCCGAACTGCTGGGCCAGCCTGGGCCGGACCACCGTCCGGTAGTAGGTCTGCACCCGGGGCGTGCCTTCGGCCGCCTTGGGTGCCGCGTCGAGGGCTCCGGCGACCGCCTTGTCGCGGCCCGACTTGGTCCCGGCGCTCTTGGGCGCCTTGGCCTTCGTTTCCTTTTCTTCCTTCGTCGTCGCCATTTACCGGCTCCTCGGAATCGGCTGCCCCGACTTCACCGCGATGCGCTCCACGGTCCCATCGGCGTCCCGCCGCCGGCGCACCCGCGTCGGCTCGCCGCTCTTGGGGTCGATCAGCATGGTCTTCGAGTGGTGGATCGGCGCCGGGAACTCGATGATCCCACCCTCGCTGGTCTGGGTGGCGCGCCGGTGCCGCTTCACAACGTTGATGCCGTCCACGGTCACCCGACCGGTCTGGGGGTACACGCGGAGCACCTTGCCCCGCTTGCCCTTGTCGTCGCCCGAGATGACCTGGACGGTGTCGCCCTTGGTGATCTGGAGCCGGAGCCGGACCACCGGCTTCTGCCGGATGCGCTTGGCCTTGTGGTGCACGAGGGGCTTCATGCTAGAGCACCTCCGGCGCCAGCGAGACGATCTTCATGTAGCGCTTCTCGCGGAGTTCGCGCGCCACCGGCCCGAAGATACGGGTGGCCCGGGGCTCGCCCTTGTCGTCGATGAGGACCGCGGCGTTCTCGTCGAACCGGATGTAGGAGCCGTCCTTGCGGCGGGTCTCCTTCTTGGTGCGCACGATGACCGCCCTGGCCACGTCGCCCTTCTTCACCTGGCCGGTCGGGATGGCGTCCTTGATGGCCACCACCACGGTGTCGCCCAGCCCCGCGTAGCGGCGCCGGCTCCCGCCCAGCACGCGGATCACGAGCGCCTTCCTGGCGCCCGAGTTGTCCGCGATCTTGAGTATGCTCTCTTGCTGTACCATGAATTCCTCGTGACGTGGGCTACTTGGCCCGCTTGACGATCTCGGTGACGCGCCAGCGCACGGTCTTCGAGAGCGGCCGGGTCTCCATCAGGCGGACGGTGTCCCCCGCCTTCGCCCCGTGCTCGTCCCGCGCCTTCACCGTGATGGTCCGGGTCATCATCTTGCCGTAGACCGCATGCGCGAACCGCCGGGTCAGGGTGACCGTGACCGTCTTCTGCATCTTGTCGCTCTTGACGACCCCGGTGCGGGTCTTCCGCTGTGCGCGGGTCGTCGTTGCCGTCTCTGCCATGGGCATCTCGTCCTCAGGGGTCCGCGGGGCGCCGCTACTTGGCCGCGCTTGCGCGCAAGACCGTCAGGATCCGCGCGATGTCCCGGCGCAACGTCCGGAACCGCATCGGGTTGTCAATCGATTCGGTGGCGGACCGGAAGCGCAGCCGAAACCGCTCCTCCGTCAGCTCCGCCAGCTTGGCCTTGAGCTCGTCCGCGGACAGCTCCCGCAATTCGGTGGCGTTCATGCGTCAGATCTCCTCGCGCCTGATGAAGCGCGTGCGCACCGGGAGCTTGGCCTGCGCCAGCGCCAGCGACTTGCGCGCCAGCTCCTCGGTCACTCCCTCGACCTCGAACAGCACCCGGCCCGGCCGCACCACCGCCACCCAGCCCTCCGGGTTGCCTTTGCCCTTGCCCATGCGGGTTTCAGCGGGCTTCTTGGTGATCGGTTTGTCCGGGAAGATCCGGATCCACACCTTGCCGCCCCGCTTCATTTCGCGGGTCATGGCCACACGCGCGGCCTCGATCTGCCGGTTGGTGATCCACCCCGGATCCAGCGACATGACGGCGAACTCGCCGAACGCCACCGTGGTGCCCCGCGAGGCGATGCCCTTGGTCCGGCCCTTGAACGTCTTCCGGAACTTCACCCGCTTCGGTGCCAGCATGGTCCTCAGGCCCCCGTGCTGTAGGTGCGGCCGCTCACCTCTTCGACGACCTCACCCTTGAAGATCCAGACCTTGATCCCGATCGTGCCGTAGGTGGTCTTGGCCGTCGAGGTCGCGTAGTCGATGTCCGCCCGCAGCGTGTGGAGCGGCACCCGGCCCTCGCGGTACCCCTCGGTCCGGGCGATTTCCGACCCGCCCAGCCGGCCCGACACCCGCACCCGGATGCCCTGGGCGCCCATCCGCATGGCGCTCTGCACCGCCCGTTTCATGGCGCGGCGGAAGGAAATCCGCTGCACCAGCTGGTGGGCGATGTTGTCGGCCACGAGCTGCGACGCCACTTCGGGACGCTTGATCTCCTCGACGTTGATCGCGGCGTCCTTGCCGGTCAGCTGGGCCAGCTCGTCGCGGAGCTTGTCCACTTCCGCGCCCCGCTTGCCGATGACCACGCCCGGCCGCCCGGTGTGCACCGTGACGGTCACCTTGCCCGGCTTCCGCTCGATATGGATGTCGGCGATGGCCGCGTGCCCGAGGCGTGCCTTGAGGTACTTCCGGATCAGCTCGTCTTCCTTGAGCAACGCCGGCATGTCCTTGGTGGCGAACCAGCGGGACCGCCACGGCTGCACGATGCCGAGCCGGAAACCGATCGGATGGGTCTTCTGCCCCATTAGATGCTCCCCTTCGTCGCCACGTGAATGGTCACGTGGCTCGTCCGCTTGCGGATCGGGGTGGCGCGGCCCTGCGCCGCAGCCGTGAACCGCTTGAGCGGCTGCCCCATGTCCACCATCGCCTTCGACACGTAGAGCGCGTCCACGTCGAACGTCTCGTTGGACCGCACGGCGCCCTGCTCGGCGTTCGACACCGCCGAGCGCAGCGTCTTCTCGATTTGCCGGGCCGCCAGCTTCTTGTTGAACTTCAGGATCGCGTACGCCTCGTTGACGTCCTTGCCGCGGATCAGGTCCGCGACGAGACGCATCTTCTGGGGCGACTGGCGCACCAGCCGCTGGATCGCTGTGCCTGGCATCGTCACTCCGGCTTCGCCTTCTTGTCCGCCACCAGCTTGCCGCTGTGGCCGCGGAACAGTCGCGTGGGCGAGAACTCGCCCAGCTTGTGCCCCACCATGTTTTCCGTCACGTACACCGGCACGAACTTGTTGCCGTTGTGGACCGCGAAGGTGTGCCCCACGAACTCGGGCAGGATGGTGCTCGCCCGGCTCCAGGTCTTCACGACCTTCTTCTCGTTCTTCTGGTTCAGGGCCTCGACCTTCAGGAGCAGTGCGTCCTGGACGAACGGGCCCTTCTTGATGCTGCGTGCCATGTCAGGTCCCCAGTGGCCTACTTCGTCGCCTTACCGCGGCGACGGCCGCGGACGATGTGCTTCGTGGACGCCTTCTTCTTGTGACGGGTCTTGCGGCCCTCCGGCTTGCCCCACGGCGACACCGGCGGACGCCCGCCCGACGACTTGCCCTCACCGCCGCCCAGGGGGTGGTCCACCGGGTTCATGGCCACGCCCCGGACGCTCGGCCGGATGCCCAGCCACCGGCTCTTGCCCGCCTTGCCGACCGACAGCAGCTCGTGCTCGGCGTTGCCCACCTCGCCGATCGTGGCGAGGCAGCGGCCGTGGATCCGCCGCACCTCGGTGGAGCGGAGGCGGAGCGTCACGTACTCGCCCTCCTTGGCCACCACCTGGCAGCCCGAGCCGGCCGAGCGGGCCATCTGGCCACCCTTGCCGATCTTGAGTTCCACGTTGTGCACCATCGTGCCGAGCGGGATCTCCCCGAGCGGAACGGCGTTGCCCAACCGGATGTCGGCGCCCGGGCCGGAGACCACCACGTCGCCCTGCTTGAGGCCGGTCGGGTGCAGGATGTAGCGCTTTTCGCCGTCGGCGTAGACCAGGAGCGCGATCCGCGCGGTCCGGTTCGGATCGTACTCGATCTCCGCCACCTTGGCGGGGACCCCGAACTTGTTCCGCTTGAAGTCGATCTTGCGGTACTGCCGCTTGTGCCCGCCACCAATGTGCCGCGCCGTCAGGTGGCCCTGGTTGTTCCGGCCACCGCTCCGCGTGAGCGGCTCCAGCAGGGACTTTTCCGGCGTGCCCCGGGTGATCTCGTCGAACCCGGAGACCGACTTGAACCGCGTGGCGGCCGTCATGGGCCGGAACTGTCGAATGCTCATCGGCTCAACCCTCGAAAACCGGTAGCGTCTCGCCGTCCTTGAGGACGACGATGGCCTTCTTCCACCGGGCGGTGGTGCCCCGCGTGCGCCCCCGGGTCACCTCGTGCCGCCGCATCTGCATCGTGCGGACGTCGGTGGCCGTGACGCCGAAGAGCTTCTGGAGCGCCTCCCGGATCTGGTACTTGTTGGCATCGGGATGCACGTGGAACGCGTACTCCTTGCGCGCCTGGTACGCCGCCGAACTCTTCTCGGTGATGAGCGGCCGCACGATCACTTCATGCAGGGCGGGCATCTATTCACTGCCTTTCTTCTTCGTCGGCGCCGCCTTGCGGGCCGCGGACCGCCGCGCCCCGGCCTTCGGGGCCTTCACCTTCGGGCTCTTCACCTTCGACGCCTTGGCCTTCGGGGCCTTGGCCGACTTCGCCGTGGTGGCCTTGGGCTTGGCGGTCTTGGCCTTGGCCGGCTTCACGGCCTTGGCCTTCCGGGGACGGGGGGCGGTCGCCTCGGCCGCGGCCGGCGCATCGCCGCCCAACGCCGCCTGCTCCACCACCAGCACGTCCGCCCAGAGGATGTCGTAGGCCGAGGCCTCGGTGTACGGCAGCACCCCCGCCCGCGGCAGGTTCCGCGCGCTGAGGTAGGCCGCCGAGTTGATGCCGTGCGTCAGCACCAGGACCTTCCGGCCCTCAAGGCCCAGCTTTTCGAGGAGCGCCGTCATCTGCTTGGTCTTGGGCGCCTCGAAGTCGAGCCGCTCGACCACCGTCACGAGCCCGTCCGCCGCGCGGGCGTTGAGCGCCGACTTCCGCGCCAACTGCCGGACCTTCTTCGGGATGCCGGTGCGCCAATCACGCGGCGTCGGGGCAAAGGCCACACCGCCGCCCCGCCAAAGCGGAGAGCGAGAGGTGCCCGCCCGCGCCCGGCCCGTGCCCTTTTGCTTCCAGGGCTTCTGGTTGCCGCCGGACACTTCGGCCCGGGTCTTGGCCTTCTGAGTGCCCTGACGCTGGTTGTTCAGGAACACCTTCACGGCCTCATGGAGGACCGGCTGGTTCACGGTGCCGTCAAACGTCTCGGCCGGCAGCGCGAACGGCGTCTTCAGCCGGGCGCCCGCCGCGGAATAGAACGGAGCCTCAATCATGGCGGCTCTTGCCTCCCTGCTTGGAGACGGTCACGATGCCGTTCCGCGAGCCGGGGATCGCCCCCCGCACGAAGAGGAGATTGCGCTCGGCATCCACCCGCACGACCGTCAGGCCGAGCTCGGTGTGTCGTGCCGCGCCATGGTGGCCCGGCATCTTCTTGCCCTTGATGACGCGGGACGGGTTGGTGCCCGGCCCGATCGAGCCCGGCTTCCGGTGCCGGGTGTTGCCGTGGGAGCCCGGGCCGCCGTGGAAGCCGTGGCGCTTGACCACGCCCTGGAAGCCCTTGCCCTTGCTGGTGCCGGTCACCTTGACCAGCTCGCCCGGCACGAACATCCCGACCGTCACGGTCGATCCCGCCGCGGGGGCCGCCTCGCCCGCCACGTCAAACTCCCGAATGACCTGGGGCGCCACCTCGAGGCCCGCCGCCTTGGCGTGGCCCAGCGCCGCCTTGCTGGTCCGCGACGCCTTGCGCGCCCCGAAGCCCAGCTGGACGGTGCTGGCTCGCACCAGCACCACCTGACAGGGCCCCGCCTCGATGACGGTCACCGGGGTCGCGGTGCCGTCCTCGGCAAAGACCCGCGTCATGCCGAGCTTCCGGCCGATGAGTCCGTTGGTCATGGCTACTGGACCTTGATCTCGACGTCCACGCCGGCCGGCAGGTCGAGCTTGGTCAGCGCGTCCACCGTCTGCGGGCGGGAATCGTTGATGTCGAGCAGCCGCTTGTGGGTCCGGAGCTCGAA
>Ga0315273_10010094_pt1 | contig 12016 bp, 19 predicted proteins | sample YL17G02_0_MG_FD_205753 | JGI IMG/M metagenome (GOLD analysis project Ga0315273, IMG submission 205753) | Sediment microbial communities from Yellowstone Lake, YNP, Wyoming, USA - YL17G02_0 | ecosystem: Environmental > Aquatic > Freshwater > Lake > Sediment | place: USA: Wyoming | collected... | reverse complement strand
ACGAAGGAGGCCGGCGCCGCCCGCCGAAGGGACACCGGAGGCGGTAGGACGGCGACGGCGGCGACGGAGGCGACCGAGTGGAGGCCGCCGGAGGAGAGCCCGACCATGAATAGGTAAACGTGGTATACGGGGAGAGATGTTTTTGTCAAGAATCGGGGGGCTATGCGCGGCTGGGAGCGAAGCGTCCGATGGTGGGGGAGAGGATGACCAGCCCTACGACGATGACGGCTATCAGGATCCACGTCATGTTCGAGGCGAGGGACCCGAGGAGCTTCTCAAACAGCTTCTTCCAGGCCTCCAGGTCCGCCACAAGGCTGTCCCAGCCTGCCTTGAAGGCGGCGGCCAGGGGATCCTTCAAGCTGAATTTCCGGTCGATGAGCTGGGTCCGGTAGTACACGGCCTGGTCCATGATCCCGCCAAGCCGGTCGATCCAGACGGTCTTGGCGTTGGTCTGTGTGATCTTATTGGCCTCATTGGTCCAGAGGTAGCTGCTCTTGATGTAGGCGTTGGCCACGTTGATCTGCGTCTGGCTTGCCGAAACCCGGGTGATAGCCGGATCCGCCAGGATGGCCTTGATGGGGGCCTCGAATTGGAGGAATCGATCGCTGTAGATCTTGATCAACCCCTTGGCGGCCAGGGCCTCCGGGGTCTTGTCATCGTCGTCCGCCCAGCCCATGAGAGGGCCGCCTTGAGGCAGGACCGGACCCTGGAACACCGTTCCAGAGGGGGACTCTTGGCCTGGAACGCCTCCCCATCCGGGGAGCCAGAAGGCCCAGTCCGACGCGGGACTATCTCCGTTGCTCATCTAGGACCAGAGCTGGCTTACCGCTCCAAAAGCCTGGTTGGCCAGGGCAAGGGCCTGGTCCGTGGTGTTGGTCCCCTGGACGTTGGCCACGGGCGCCGGAGTCTTCTGCTTCTGTTGGTTGTAGAAGTACCAGATGGCCGCGCCGCCCAGGATGATCCAGATCATGTTCTTCTTCACGGCGTCCTCCTAGTACCCGGAGCCCGGGCCGGTGGGCAGGTCGTAGTTCTGGGCCTCCCCGGCGGTGATTCCGGACGGTCCGACCACACGCCACTTGGTCCACCACATGTAGGCCAACCCGGCGAAAACCAGCCACATCATGTTCTTGTTCATCCGCAACACCTTTCTAAAGGCCGGTTCAGCTCAATCACCGGATCCCGGCGGCCGTACCTATTGTAATACCAGTCTTCCACCCAAGCCAGTTCAATCGGAAGCTCTGCGACCCTCGGATTTACAGCCAGGATGGCCGCATTCAGCTCCGCCGCGTCCGATCCGGTGAAATCCTCGGGCATCCTGGCCTGCCACAGCCTGAGGGCATCCTGGGCCCTCTGGGACCCGTGGCAGAAGATGACGTTTGGCTCCCAAAGGCCCCTGTTTTTGACCATGGCCAGGTCGTCATCCGTCTCAAATTCGGGGATCGGGGTCTTCAGGACCCCGTCTGCGTCCACCCAGATGACCGGATCGTGCATCTCCAGGGCCTTCAGTATCACCTTGGGCTTCAACCGCTTAGCAGCCCCGGGACATGGCGGTTCCCCCTCCCGAGGGCAGAGGTCGGAATCCACTCCCTGGTCCCGGGCCGACCTCCTAAGCCGTTCCAGGAGAGGGAGATACCTCCTACCCCAGGCGAGGCTAACAATAAGCGTCGTCCCCATCTAAAGCACCTTGAGCCTTAGGCAATCTTGAGACAGCATATTGACCGGTTGAAAGCGGTCCCCGTCGATCCCACGGGAAACAGGTAATAGACGTCGACGACGTCAGTACCCACGACGACGATGGTCGTGCAGCCATTGGCGGTGTTGTCAGAGTCGGTGGGCGAATTCTCGTAGTTATACGCGGAAGTCAAGTCCGCATTGCCATCCTGATGGACTACGAAATAGATGGCACCCGCACCTGCGCACGCGTACATCACTTTGTACCACACGAACCATGTACCAGCCGCAAGGGATACGCTCATACCAAGGGCGTGATAGCTACCGTCTTCGGTGAGCGCCAGAGAAGAAAGGGAGCTATTGTTGGCGGTAGTGAGCGTTCCTGCGACACCCTGCCAGCCTTGCCAGCCCTGAGATCCTTGGCGGCCTTGCGGGCCTTGAACGCCTTGGACTCCACCGCCTTGCCAGCCTTGCCAACCCTGGAACCCCTGCGGACCTTGGCGACCTTGCCAACCCTGGACTCCCTGGTTCCCCTGGATTCCCTGAGCACCCTGGTTCCCTTGATTTCCCTGCGTGCCCTGGGCCCCTTGCCAGCCTTGCCAGCCCTGGTATCCCCGGCTGCCCAGGTTGCCGTTAAATCCCTGGTTGCCCTGAGCGCCTTGCCAGCCCTGAGTCCCTTGGAGACCGATTTCTCCCTGGACGCCCTGAGCGCCTTGGTTGCCCTGCACGCCCTGAATACCTTGCCATCCTTGCCAACCTTGACAACCTTGAGATCCCTGAGCACCTTGTGGACCTTGAACTCCCTGGACTCCTTGCAGGCCGACGAGACCTTGCGGGCCCTGCACACCCTGGAGCCCTTGCCAACCCTGGACACCGATGTCGCCTTGCGGGCCGAGCAACGGGCTGTTGAACGCCGCGTAGTCGGTCAAGAACAACCGGTTGTCGGCGTGCTGCGTGCCGAATTGGACGGTGAATTTAAAGACGATCGGCGCGGTGAAATCAAACGTCCGGCCGAAATTCGTGTCGGTGATCGATTCGATCGACACCACGCCGGAAGCGGCCGCCGTCCATCTCAGCAATCCCTGGAGCAGGCCGTTGGCGCCGGAGTTGGTGTTGTGCAGGTAGCAGTCGATGTCGACGGCTTCACCGGCCACCGAATTGATCAATGTTATCGGCAGGGTGATGCATTCGGTGCTGTCGAGATAGATCCGGAGCGTCAGCGTCCCGGCCGGAATGGTCGACCAGTATCTGCCTTTCCAGGCGAAGTGCTGGAACTTCGGGAACAGGTCGCTTGCATCCGTGCTCCACGTCCCGGCCGGAAGAGTTGTCGAACCCGTGATCGGATTCGGCATTTCCGTTTCGTCCGTGGTATTGAGCACGATCTGTTGGTCCCGGAACCAGAACGCAGGCGCCCCCATCGGCAGCGTGCCCTGAGGTCCGGACTCGCCCTGATAGCCCTGGTTTCCCTGGGCTCCCTGAGCGCCTTGGACGCCGATATTACCCTGCCAACCCTGGGCACCCTGCGGACCTTGAATGCCCTGGAGGCCGAGATCCCCCTGCCAACCCTGGGCACCTTGCAGACCCTGATGGCCCTGGGAGCCTTCGTTGCCCTTGTAGCCCTGAGGACCCTGTGTGCCTTGAGCGCCCTGGACTCCGACTTCGCCTTGCCAGCCCTGGAATCCTTGGACGCCTTGCAGACCCTGGGATCCCTGGTAACCGATATCACCCTGGGCACCCTGAGCCCCTTGCGGACCCTGGATTCCCTGGTCCCCGACTACCCCCTGGTTCCCCTGCGCCCCTTGAGGTCCCTGGACGCCGATGTCGCTCTGGTAGCCTTGCCACCCCTGGGCACCCTGATAGCCCTGATAGCCACGATCTCCATCGGCTCCGATGGGCCCTTCGATTCCCTGATTGCCCTGGGCGCCCTGCGTCCCCTGGACTCCCTGCTCCCCTTGCGGACCCTGGACTCCGACGTCGCTCTGGTATCCCTGCCAGCCCTGGGCCCCTTGAGGCCCAACGGGGGATTGATACCCCTGAGCGCCTTGAGATCCCTGGATTCCTTCGTTGCCTTGAGGGCCTTGGGCGCCTTGAGTCCCGGCAATGCTGGACCCCGGACCTTGCCAGCCTTGAGCGCCTTGAGCTCCCTGCTCGCCTTGAGAACCCTGGAATCCCTGGTCGCCATCGGCTCCTATGGGGCCTTCGAGGCCTTGCCAACCCTGTGCGCCTTGAGGGCCCTGAGATCCCTGGACGCCAACACCGCCGCCGCTCCCTTGATAGCCTTGGGCACCTTGCGGACCTTGACGTCCTTGTGTGCCCTGGATGCCCTGGACGCCGGTGCCTCCACCGCCGCCACCGCCTGAGATATCCATTATTAATAAGCCTCCATGTCCAGGCCGTATCGGATGTTGCGGGGGTTGGCTCCGGCCGCATCATAGGTGTAGACCAGGATCGACTGGGACGCCCCGAAGAGGATGATGCCGTCGTCGAACCCTATGGCCAGATGCTGGCCCTTGCCCTGCAAGACACTGCCGCGGAAGACGTACCGAGGCGCCGAAGCGGCCACGGCCGTGGGGACTTCGTAGGCGTTCGTGATCGGCCAGACGGTGGCCGAAGCGGTGTTGGTGTTCGTCGGCACCCGTGCCACCCCGGAAGCGGGCGTGTACCGGTCGATCGTGTCAAGAATGACCGCCACCTCCGTGGGATCGACGCAGTCCGTGACATGGTCGATGTAGAGGCTCCGGACGATGCACGTCCGAGTGGCCAGAGCAGCGCTCGAGATCAGGAGCGTCGGCGTCAGCGGGTTGAACGCCGCAGGCGCCGTGAGCGTCGAACCCGGAGGCAGGGACATGTAGAACCGGCGTCCGCCCCTGGCCGAGACCCATTCGCTTTCGCGGCCTTGGACGACGTGGGCCGCATCCACCGTCCCGAGCAGGGGCCCGTGGGTCAGGGTCTGGTAATAGGCCCCGATGTTGGCCCCCGTCTGGACGACGTTGCCCCATCGGGCCACGTTTACGGGAAAGGCCCCCACCCCCGTATTCATCATGAACGGAAGGGCGTTGACCTGGTCGCCGATGTCGAAGATGTCGAAGCACACCATCACCGGAACCGATCCGGCGGGCAGGATCATGACGTACCAGGCCCCGGGAGCCAGGAAGTAGCAGACCCCGTTGGTGGACGTGACGCCGTGTACCTGGGTGTCCGGATAGGGGCTGTCGTTGGTGTAGTAGACCGTCCCGATCGACGGGCTCACCGGGATCATGATGCTGGGCCGGGAGACGTCGATCTGATGCCAGATCGTGGCGGACTCGAGGAAGCATCTCCGGTTTCCGCGTGCGATGTTGTCGGTGCGGGCCGTCGAAGAGTTCTTCTTCAGGTCCGAAAGGAATTTGTCGAGACCCATGTCGGCTCTCCTATTATTTAGCCGTCAGGGCCAGGACGGCCACGCCTCCAAGGATAAGAAGCCCGGTAGGAACTTCCCCGACGATGGGGAGATCGACTCCCGAGCCCGGAGTGGTATCGAACAGATTTTGGAAGAAGCCCCCGCCCGTCCCCTGTTGCTGTGCGGCCTGCTGTTGCGGAGTCAGGTAGGCTTGGCCGAGCTTAGTGCCAGCGCCAAGCACATTGGTGGCGAGATTTCCCCAATCGAATGGCGCTCCAGCCGCGGCCCCACCCAACGGGAGATTGCCGCCGAGTGGCGAATAATTGGAATAAGTCTCGCCGCCGATGGGTAATTCTCCGGCCAACGACGGATCGTAAAAGCTCGATCCCTGGCCGGTAACGCCTCCGCCACCGATCCCGAAGATGTTGCTGATGCCACCGGTCAATCCGCCCAGGACCCCGCCGCCTCCGGCGACTCCGCCCAGGGCACCGATGCCGCCAGCGATGCCGGTGCCCAGCGCCCCGGTCATCATGCCGTACTTGAGGGCTCTTTGGGAAAGTTCTCGGCCTTCGGTGCGGGCTTCCGTGCCCTTGAGGCCTTCCTTGCGGGCCGCCGTGGCTCCGAGGTAGCGGCCCCATCCGGCCCCGACCCCTGCAACGGCCGTTCCGACCGCAGGGCCGAACATCAGGGACGCGGCACCGGCGGAAACGGCGGTGAGGGGGACGACTACTTTGGCGGCCACAACCGAAACACTACGGCCGACGTCCTTGACCCTCTCCTGAACCTTCTTCCCGACGGCCTTTATTCTTTTCCTTAAAGACAATTACAATCCCCTCGGCAACGGTCGATACAGCCTGGCACCGCTGCCCATGCCGATGTTGGTGGTGGGCAAACCGGAGGATCCGTAATGGAATCCAAGATTGGGGACATAGGCGGACCGGCCACGATCCGGAGCATGGGGCTGGATGGCCTTCTGCTCCGGGATATTACCGGACTTCTTACCGCCCTTTCCGCCAGTCTTTCTCATGGAATCCTCCTACGCCGTCGCGGGCCTCACGTCCACGACCTGAATGGCGGCGAAGTTGTCGGACGCCAGACCGGCCGCCCCCGTGGTGTACTCGAGGTAGCTGGAGGGGCCGAACTTGTAGGCCTTCTCCAGGAGGTATACCAGCGGATCGCTCACCGTGACCGGATTGGAGTCCTGCATGAGGGCGGTCATCATGCCCGCGCTCATGTCGGAGATCTGGTACTCCCGGCCGTCCGCCAGCCTGGAGACCATCCGCAGTTTGACGATCTTGGTGGCGGCGTTGTCCAGGATCACGCCCAGGACGTCGTTGCCCTGGTAGTTGACCGCCACCGGGGAGGTCGTGTTGAGGACTACGCCGGTCGCCTGCTTCACGCACTTGAGCATGTAGGCGGGGGCGCTGTCGAGCATCGTCCAGCCGATCTGGAGGGTGCCCGCCGAGGACCCGGCCGAGACCGAAATCTCGACGGAGACGTTGAGCCCGAAGGGGATGCCGCTGACGCAGCCCACGAAGGGCCACGCACCGGCCAAAGCCGCCGGAGCGCCCATCGGGATCGTGAAGAAGAGCTGCCCGGCGCCCGGGATCGTCTCGGAGATCCGGAGGGCTTCCAGGAGGACACGGAGCTGCGTCCCGGTCATGTTGATGACCTCGACGCCTTCCAGCTTGACAACCACCTGGGTGATGGCGTTGTCCAGGCTGTTGTTCGCCCCCGTGGCGATCACATACAGGTCCTTGAGACCGCCCTGGGGCAGGAGGTTCGGGTTGAAGACGTACGTGGCTGCGGTTCCGGCGGCCACGACGATCGTGTCGGTGCGGTAGCCTCTCGGCATGGTTTTATCTCCTCATCAGAAAAACACAGTGGAAACCGGACCTACCCGATGGGGAGGGCCGTGCTCGCCGGAAGGCCCATGCCGTGGGCCAGTTTGATGGCCAGGGCCGCGCCTCCGAGGATCGCGGCGCCCTTCAGGACGTCGTCGAAACCGTAGGAGCTGTCATCCATGGCGACCCCAAGGAACTTGCCGTTGGCCGTGCCGACCTGCTTCACCTGGACCTGGTAATAGATGAAACCGGCCACGGCGGCGCCGACTGCGAACCCGAGCCATCTGGTCATCGAAAATCCTCCGTAAAACGGAATTCAGCCCTTCGCTAAGAATTATACGGAGGCCGGAGGGTCAGAAGCAAGCGGAATCGTAATACTTTCCGGGGCCGGAGTATTAACGGCCGGGACGGGCTCCGGAGGAGTCTCCGGAACGGGGCCGGGTTTCTCCTCCCACTTTCCCGAAAACGTGAGGAAAGAGCCCCGGGGAAGGGTTCCAAGGGCTTTCTGGTCGAAGTTGCATTCCCGGACCAGGCGGTCCTGGTCGAGTCCCGGCGGGATCCGGAAAGCGTAGAGGTCCCCGGTCAGACAGGCATAAAAATCGCGATGGAGGTCTCCCGGACGCTGACTGGTACACCGATAGGTGACCGGACCGTCGTCCCCGTGGGCCCAGTGGCGCAGGGCCGTGGTCAACGGGACGGAGATCCGGTTGTAGTTGGCCACCCATCGGACTTCGTCCAGGATCACGTGAATCCCGCCGCACTTGGCCACGCCGTTCATCAGGAGGTCGAAGTCGTCCATGTCGTGGGGCGTGTAGACGGCGTGGGACTGCTCGCCGTAGAGCTTGCGGAAGACCGCCTGTCGGTCCTTCTCGTGGTACGTGCCCTTGAAATTGATGGCGGGGCCGAGGTCTACGATCAAGGCTGGACGTCCATCCTCCCTGATATCCTGTCTCAGGTCGGAGAGAGCCTTGGTCGTCTTCCCCGATTGGGTGATCCCGACGTAGATGTAGACTCCGCCACTCATGTACAAGTACAAACCGGCCGATGCTGCATGTGATCGAGGAGGGCCTTCAGGGTCTCGGCAATCTCCTGGAGGACCAGCATCTCCTCCCGATGACGAAGATCCTGAACGTTGTTGATCTCGGCCATCTTCGTTTCGAACTTCTCCCGGATCTCTTCCAGTCCGAACATTATGGGAACCTCCTGATATTCTTCATCCAGCTCTCGCGGTTGACCGGGCCGTTGGACGGGAGCCCGCCAGCCTTCCTGGCCACCTGCTCGACCGTCGGCTCCTTCTTTGCCTTCTCCTGCTCGGCAATCCGCTTGCCCTTGTACTCGACCTTCAGCTCCTTCATGACCATGAAGGTGCCCAAGCCGTCGAACATCAGGGCCACGGCGAAGGCCAGGAGCGCCGAACCTTCGGGGAACCAGCGCTTGAGGATCGGGGCGAGGTCGTTGGCCGCCGCTTCCGTCGCCGTGATCAGGTCCGGGGACATCTCCCCGACCTTGGTCAGCCGTTCATCGAGCGGGGAGATTCCCATGACCACCCCGCCGCCCAGGACAACCAGCTTCTTGGTCATCCCCACGATCTCGACGCAGTACTTGTCGTTCGGGACCACCGGCTTTACCGGAGGAGGGGGCTGGCCCGGGGTTGACGATGGGGTAGGTTTATTAGGAACCGGGCAGCCCCCCGCCTCCAAAGCCTTGTCGAGGGAGGAGACGTTGGCCGGTTTATCGGCGGGCTTGAGGGGGACGCCATCCCCGAACTGGGCGATGGCCTGTGTCATCATGTACTCGCTGATACCGCAGAATCCCGCCGCGTCGCTGATCAGCCACTCGCCCGCCCGGACTTTGCGGATGGCCTCGGCCAGCCGGACGGGATCCGCCGTTCGCTTCTTCGCCATGGTTATCCTCAGGATCCGAACATAAGGTCGTAGAGCCAGTCACCGGTGGGGACGGCCTTGGACTCCGCCTTCTTCTCGATCTTCGCCTCGACCTTCTCCTTCTGGGCCGGAGTCATGGCGTCGATCCGCTTGCGGACTTCGGCCAGCTCCGCAGTCGACCACTCACGCAATTCCTTGAGCTGCCTGACCAGGTCCCCCGACGAGGGCGGAAGATCGATCGGGGTTTCCTGGGGCTTGGGCTCCACCTTGGGCTCCACCTTCGGGTCTGTGGCCATCGTCAACCTCCAATCCAGCCATTTTAGCCTTTTCCAGAACTTTGGAAAAGGGCTTCTTGGACATCCATTCGCCGAATTTGGGTCCGATCGGGCTGGGCGGCTTCAGATCCTTGCCGTCGAAGCAGTCGGCCCAGATCCGGACGATTCCCGGTTGCTGGACGTGTGGGAAGAGCTTGATGTCGGTCCGGCTGTAAATCAGGTGGGAAGCGGGCATGTTCAGCGTCGCCCTCGGGATACATTCTCCCTTGGCCTTCACCGGCTTCCCATCCTTGATGACGTACTGGTCTATCTCGGACCCGGAATGCATCACCGACCAGTAGGCCCGCAGGATATACTTCCACTTCGTGAAATTTCTCATGGCCCAGTCGAACATGTGCTTCATAGGCACGGTCCTGGACCGCCCGAAGGTATTATCCACCCGGAGCCATCTGGCTCCGTAGGCCTTCTCCTCCTCGATGGAGAGGATGCCCTCCTGGCTGTCCTCCACCACATCCACGTTCGGCTGGAGGTAGTTCGGATACCGCTTCCTCTTGGGCAGGTGGAACTTCCCGCACTTGAACTCGGCCTCCTCCAGCGGGACGCAGGTCTCCGTGTCGTGCGGGAGTCCGGACATGGCGTTGGAGGCGTAGGCGGAGACGATATCCCACTGCTCTCCCTTGGCCCATTCCGTTGGTCCGTTCCCATAGAACCGGTCCCACGGCCCGATCCTGTACTTCATGAACATGTTGTTGGTCCCGGACTGGCACCGGGGATATTGGGCCTGGAACTTCCGGTAGAGGATGTTGCCGGGCATGGAGGCGCCGAAGACGCCGACGCGGGCAGCCTCCTCCAGCATCAGGGTTATTTCTTCCTTTCCGATGCTCCAGGCCTCGATGGTCTTCACGATCTGGCGGCCGTTGACGTAGGTGAGAGGTTTGGAGAAACGTGTGAAGATCCTCCCGCTCTTCCGGGTCTTGAGGAATTCCTCCAGCTCCTCCCTCGAGACGTAGGAGAAGCCCTCATCGAGGATCTTGCCCACGGCCCAGGCCTGGAGCGGCGGCCTCGGCGATGGGGATTGCCTGCGCTTCTTCCGCTTCACCATCCCTCGCTTGCGGAAGAACCAGTTGTTGTCGTGGAGAGGCCTAAGCATAGATGTTGACTCTCCTGATGCCCATGTCGTCGGAGGCCCCCATAGAGGAGCTATGGGCCATATCCCAGAAGGCGGAGATGATCTCGTCCTCGGTCCGCCTCTGAGTCCCCCGCACGGAAAGAGTTCTAGAGTCCACCATGGAAGCTGATTGGCCCATCCTATACCGGATCACCAGCCTCACCTTGTCGGTCCTTATCTGCCCCGGGGCCAGCGGCCCGATGAAATTCTTCGGCACCAACTTCGGTATCTTGGTGACATCCATGGCGCTGTTGAAGCCGCTTAGAGGATGCATAGACTGACGAGACATTCCGGACGCGTAAAGGTTGTACCGTGTCCTTGCCATGTTGTTCCCCCATATACAGGAAGCCGGGTCGGTCGCCTGAAATGGAGAAGTTGACGCCGCCCGGCTTCCCTACAGCCACAGGCCCCCCTGAAATTTTAGGTGGCTCTGGCCGGATGAACCGACCAGAGCCAGGAGAGAGGGGGATCAACAGACAAGATTGTTGGGGGGCCGCCCTCTCAGTCACGCGGAGCATTATCCCTTCTTCTCCTCACGATTTCCAGTCTGACTCTCTTTCCAGAGCAGGAACTCCACGGACCAGCGGTCGACGTACTCCTGCGGAAGCTCCCGGCAGAACAAGGCCGAGGCCATCTGGTCCTGCACGGAGGACGACTTCAAGACATTCTTGAAGTCGTCGATCGAGTGGGGACTCTTGGCGATGGCCCCGCCGAGCCAGGTCCCGGCTGCGGCTCCGACCAATCCGCCGATGACGCTGCCCATGTTCATGCTCACCCTCTTCACAACCTTACGGATTTTTCTTTTCAGGCTTGGCATATTCGGCCCTCGCGGCGGCCAGCGTCTGAATCACGCGGCCCCGCGCTTCGAGGTACGGCTCGCGGTCCGTCATGGCGCTCGGCATCGAGACGAGACAGATGAAATCGTCGATGGCCGCGTCAAGCTCTTCGATGACTTTCCGTTCTCTCTTGTTCATGGTTGATCGCCAGAAACATTTGTTGGAGATATTCTCGCTCCTGCCTCACGTCGGCTGTCTCCGCACGCGGGACTCGTTGCGGTTGACTTCCTCCAGCATGGTCTCGATCTGGACCTGCGATTTCCAGCCGGGATCGAGCTGGACGACGAACGTCTCCCACATCCCGTCGGGCCAGTCGCGGCAAGCGCGGTGCATCTCCTCGCGGGTCCGGTAGAACGTGGCATGTCCGCCGAGGTGCAAGACCATGAGCATGTGGGTGGGCGGTGCGGTCGCGGGCACCTTGTCGTAGTCGTCTCTCTCGGTGACGTCCATGCTTCACCTCAAGCCCTGGGGGCCTTGCCCCGCCTGGATTTCCTGGAGCTTCGGCTCCCAGTAGGCCATCTGCCAGCCCTGCCAGCCGCAGAGGTACGGCTCCGCTTGCCCCAGCTTCCAGCAAGCCAGGGCGCACTCGAGCCCCGCGAGGTCGAGCTGTTCCCTCTCGCGCTTCGCGTCCAGCCGATCGTTATCCATGGCTCCCCCTAAAATTTGCCTGGAGCCCCCGGGTAGAGAGCGACGACGGTTCGAATCGGGTGAGGGATTCGGAGTGTCGGGCACCGGAGGCTCCAGGGCTTTTCTTAAAGTCATCACCATCAATCACTCTCTACCTGGAAGCATAGCCCATTCCCCCTATGAGAGGCAAGCGGAATCGGCTTCGGCCCGAAAGAAATCGTTAGTCGAATGTTAGCCCATTGACAAAAACATCTCTCCCCGTATACCACGTTTACCTATTCATGGTCGGGCTCTCCTCCGGCGGCCTCCACTCGGTCGCCTCCGTCGCCGCCG
>Ga0315273_10010093_pt1 | contig 12017 bp, 9 predicted proteins | sample YL17G02_0_MG_FD_205753 | JGI IMG/M metagenome (GOLD analysis project Ga0315273, IMG submission 205753) | Sediment microbial communities from Yellowstone Lake, YNP, Wyoming, USA - YL17G02_0 | ecosystem: Environmental > Aquatic > Freshwater > Lake > Sediment | place: USA: Wyoming | collected... | reverse complement strand
GCACAGATCATACGGCGCGTTGGACCGTGTACGCTTCGGTCTTCGAAAGGTCACTTCGTCGCGCTCGCCGAAGCGATCATTTGGCAGCAGCTGAGCTGGAAGGCGGCGGGCTCCATTTACGCGAGATTCCTCGATGCGGTGGGCAGCCGCCGGCCGACGCCGGACGACGTTTCCCGCGTGTCGGCGCGCTCGCTCGCTGCGGCCGGCGTATCCCGCCAGAAGATCGCGTACGTGAAGGGGCTCGCGCGGTATTTCGAGGAGGGGCGGTTTCCCAGCCGGACGATACGCCGGCATTCCGACGAAGAGATCATAGACCTCCTCACCGAGATAAAAGGGGTCGGCCGATGGACCGCTGAGATGTACTTGATGTTCGGTCTCAATCGTCTCGACGTTTTTCCCGCCGGCGATCTGGGGTTGAAGAAGACGATCGGCCGTCACTACGGTTTCGACGGCGTGGAGAACCCGCGGCGCCTCGGCGCGATCACCGATTGTTGGCGCCCGTACAGGACGATCGGCTCGTGGTACATCTGGGCGAGCGCGGATGCCGTGCCTCTCGCCGATCGTTCAATGCCCGCTCGAGACTGAGCCACGGGAGGACCGCTCATGGCCCGCGCGATGCCGCCGCGGAAACAAATGGAAGCGACCGTGCTGAAGGTCTTGTACGAGGATAACCACCTTCTCGGTGTGTTCAAACCCGCGGGTGTTCTTGTCCAGGGCGACCGGACCCGGGACGTGACGCTCATGGATCTCGTGAGACAATACATCAGGGAGAAATACAACAAACCGGGGAACGTATTCCTGGGGCTCGTCCATCGCCTCGACAGACCCGTTTCGGGCGTGGTTCTCTACGCGCGCACGTCGAAAGCGGCGTCACGGCTGACAAAAGAGTTCGCCGAGCGGCGTGTGGAGAAAACCTACCTCGCCGTGGTCCACGGAGAAACGCCGGATAGCGAGGGGGAGCTCGTGTCGTACATCGAGAGAGCCCACTTGAGATCGCGCGTGGCCCCGTCGGAGAGCGAGCGCGCGAAAGAAGCGGTGCTCTTCTACCGAGTGCTCGCCCGGCAATCGGGCTTGAGCCTGATCGAGCTCCGCCCGCGGACCGGCCGCCACCACCAGATCAGGCTTCAACTCGCCCAGATCGGTCATCCTGTTGTGGGCGACATCAAGTACGGCGCGCCGGGCGTGCTCCCGGATAGAACGATCGCGCTCCACGCCGGCGTGCTCGTTGTCAAACACCCCACGAAAGACGAGACCGTTCGTCTCGCCGCTCCGCCCCCGTCCGTTCATCCCTGGACGGAGTTCAGATCTACCATCGATACCCGTTCCGAATGATGTGGACGAGCGCTCCCTCCCGCACGCCGCCCGCGTTCGGCTGAAGCACGCGCTTGCCGAGCGCCCGCATCATCGAGAGCGCGACGGCGAGCCCCGCGCACACGATATCCGCGCGCTCGGGATCGAGGCCGCGGATCCTCCGTCTCTCGCGAAGCGGCAATGAAAGACACCGGTCGAGGAACGCCGCGGTTTGCCCGAGTGAAATTCGAGAGGGAACGACGCCTCCGGCCCATCGGGTTCGCGGGCGCGAGCCCGCGATCACGCGCGACAAGGCGCCGATAGTTCCTCCCGACGCGACGAGATCGATATCACCGGGTCCGACGCGTGTGATCCCCGTCCTGCGGAGAGCATTGCGTGTGATGCGGGCCACGTGGTCGTCGAGCGCGGCGAACTCGTCGGGGCGGATGGGGTCACTGTGGAGGAATCGTTCGGTGAGGTGCAGCGCGCCGAGGTCGAGCGAGCGCGCGTAATGGACACGCCCGCCCCTTGCGGCGACGACTTCGGTCGAGCCTCCACCGATGTCGATGATGACGGTCCCCGGTTTCGCGAGCCGGAGGTTTCGCATGGCGCTCAAGTAGGCGAAGCGCGCCTCCTCCCGCCCGGTGAGGACCCGAACGGGTTCGCCGATGATTCGCTCGAGCCGCCGCGCGACAGCGGCGCCATTCGTCGCCCTGCGAAGAGCGAACGTGGAAAACGCGAACACACGGCCGCATCCGTGCGCCTGGATCTTTCTCTTGAGCGATCGGATGACGGCGATGTTCTCGGCCAGGGCGTGGGGATGGATGCGCCCGTTTTCCTCCAGCCCTCTGCCGATGCGCGTGGTGAGCCTCGACGCGGAGCGGACGCTGAAGTCCAAGGAGCGCACATCGGCGATGAGGAGTTTCGTCGAGTTCGTCCCGATCTCGATGAGCGCGATCCGTTCGAGGCGTTGCATCACGGACCTGTCTGGAGCGCGTTGATTTCCATTTGGACTGTTTGATCGCTGGGGTCGGCTGTCTGGAGGTACTTCAAGTACTCGAGCGCCTTCTCCTTGTCTCCCGTCTTCTTGTAGAGGCGCGCGAGCTCGAGTGTGGCGTCGTGCCTCTGCGGAGGACTTGCCGCAGCGGTTTTGTAGTTGCGGATCGCCCCCTCCGTGTCGCCCGCGAGCTCGAGGGTCCTCGCGAGCTCGAGGTTCACGCTGCCGTCCGGCGGCCTGTGCTTGCGAAGCACCTCTTCGAGCGACTGCCGGGAGTTCTCGAGATCGCCCGTCAGCCGGTAGACGACGCCGAGACCGAAGAGACCCGCCGCGTCGTCGGGAGCGAGCTGGAGAATTCTCTTGTAGAGGGCGATCGCGTCGGCATGCCGGCCTTTCCTGACGTAGCAGTCGGCGAGAATGTTCTTCGCTGCGAGCGCGCGCGGATCGGAGTCGGGCACACGTTCGAGCAATTCGATCGCCCGCGAATACAATCCTTTCTCCCAGTAGAGCGCACCGAGGTTGTAGTCGATGTTTGCCGCGATCTGGGCGTAACCGCGCGTGGGGTATCTCTGCTGTATCGCCCGCGCCGCTTCCAGCTCGGCGAGCGCCGAGTCCTTGTCCTCCAACTTGAGGTACGCGTTCGAGAGCTCGAAGTGCGAGACAGCCTCGTCCATCGCTCTCACACCGCGGAACGAGAGGTAATCGGAATCGACGACGATCACGCAAACGATGAGGACGGCGACCATCCGGAGGAGTTCGGTGCTCCTCGCCCGCGCGGCCAGATAGGCGTGGAAGAACGCGTAGGAGGCGAAGATGATCAAGACGGGGGCGACGGGGAGCCTGAACCGGCCGTTCACGAAAAACGCGACCACGCCCACCATGTAGCTCAACACGAAGAGATAGAGGAGCGAGTACTGTTTCCATCTCCTCCAGAGCAGCACTCCTCCGAGAAGCGCAAACGGGCCGACGAGCCAGAAGCCGGGAAGCGGGAACTTCCCGAGGCCGAACCGCTTCCAGAAGAACTGGACGTACGTGTCGTTGGACCGTTCGACGCCCGCCCAGAACATGTAGAGCTTTTTCACGAAGAGTCTCGTGGCGTCGCCCGGCGAGAAGATGACGAAATCGAGCCCCTTCTGCGTGTAGTAGTTCGACACTTCGGAGGGTTTTAGCTTCCTGCCCGTATCGCGCTCGGCGAGCTCGATGGCGCCCTGGTAGGTGCCGTACATATCGGCCCGGGCGCCGGGAACGAACGCCTGGCTCCCGTTGGACTGCGGGTTGTTCCCGATGTAGAAGTTGACGCCGCCCTGTGAGGCGATGGGGACGACGTCACGCCCGACGACGTAGTTCCTCACCATCACGGGGAGAATGAAAACGAGCGAGCCGAGAACGACCCACGCGGTCTGCCGGATCCACGGACGCCGGCCGGGCGAAGGCGTCGCGTGCGCCGCCGCGGAGTAGTGAAAGACGAAGGGGAGCACCGGGATGAGAATCAGGATACTCGGACGGGCGATCGCCGAGAGGCCGAGAATCGCCCCGGAGACGAAGAGGAGCCCCGGAGAACGGCGTTTGAGAGCGACGGACAGGACGAAGAGAAGAGCGAGATCGAGAAACACGACGAAAGTCTCGAACAGCAGATCTCCTTCGAAATAGATGAGAGGCCAGTACAGAGCGGCCGCCATTCCCGCAAGGAAAGACACCCGCGGCGAGAAGTACGTCCGCGCAAGGAGATAAACAAGAACAGCGCTCAACGCTCCGACAACGTGCTGGACGTAGATGGCGAAGGCGATGCTCCCGCCGCTCAACTTGTAGAGAAACGCGAGCACGTACGGGTACAGAGGCGCGCGAAAGAACACCTCCTGCCCCCAGAAGTTGCCGTCCAGGATGTCGCGGGCCCACTCGTCGTGGAAGGCCTGGTCGAGTATCGGATGAAAGAAGAGAGGGTTGTTGTTCTTGTTGATGAGAAAATAGACCGTCCGTATGAGAAGGGCGGTCACGAAAACGATTCCGACGAACAAAATCTCGCGCCGGGAGACCCCCTTTCGCGCGAGGAGCACGTCGTAGTTTGCGCGGGACGGCGGAGTCTCTTTCGGCCGTTCGGCTCTGGCTCGTTTCTTCTTGAGGCTTTTTGTCATCGTGGAACGCTCGGGAGCACTGAATCGAGCCCGGCCTCGGGCCGCGAGGAGCACGCCCGGGGCCGGAAAAACACCGTCAACAACTCGCTATTATAACGCAGGTTAGCGGGCCGTTCAAAGCAATTGCTCCGGTGCGCCTCCGGGTCCCGGAGCGCCGGACAGGGCGGAATTCGGAGCCCGAAGAGCGCCGGTTCGGACCCGCACGGAGGCGCCACGGACTTGGAACGCTTCCTGCTCCATACCACGGCGTTTTCCCTAATCCGCGGGCATTGAACGGGTTACGAATCTCCGCCCCGCGGGTTGCGATGCAATATTGCGGTTGATCGTGTCAACGGGATGCAACTTCGAAATATGGACAACGAGACAGCCAATAACGACCCAAAAACCACTAATCCAACGACCCGGGCCGAGCAAGTCCTCGCTTTCGTGGAAATCGCGAACGCAATGCTCGACGCCACCGACCTCAATCGCATTCTTTCGGCGATCACCCGCGAGGTCTCGCGTGTCGTCGACTTCGACCTTTCGAGCGTGGCGATCCTGTCTGCGGACAAGAAGTCGCTCGTCCACAGGAACATTCACAAGGGCGATCTCACCGCGGAGAAATTCGGCGAAGGACGGCTCGTCACGATCAACGAGAACTCGGTGCTCGGTTGGGTGGTGCTGCATAGAGAATCCGTCTACAGGGCGGACATTCTCAAGAGCGAACGTTTCAGGGAGGTGTTGAGCGAGGAGCCGCTTCGCAGCGACATGGTCGTCCCCCTGATCTCGCGCGGCGAGCTCATCGGGACGCTCAATATCGGAAGCTACTCGCCGGATGCTTTCTCGGAGACGGATCGTGAGCTGATCGAGAACTGCGCCAAGTTCGCAAGCCTCGCCATCGATCACACCCAGCTCAGATTGCAGGCGGAAGAATTCGGCCGCCGGCACAAGACGCTCCTCGAGAACGCCAACGACCTCATCATGCTCGTCGACAAGACGTCCGCCAAGCTCGTCGAGGTGAACCGCAAGAGCGAGAGCGTGCTGGGCTATTCACGCACCGATCTCGTCAACCGGTCGTATTTCGATCTCTTCGCCGAAGAGGATCGCCAGCAGGCGCGGCGCGATTTCATGACGCTTCTCGACCGGGGCTCGATGACCTTCGTGGATCGGAAGATGATGAACCGCGAGAAAAACGTCGTATTCGTCGACATCAACGCGAACATCATCAAGCTCCAGGACGGTTTCTTCGTCCAGATGATCGTGCACAACGTGTCCCAGCGGCGGATGCTCGAGCAGCAGATCATCAAGCAGAACAAACACCTCCAGGAGACAAACAAGAAGCTCACCGACGTCGACAAGATGAAGACGGAGTTCCTCGCCAACATCAGCCACGAGCTGCGCACGCCGTTGAGCATCATCATCGCGTATTCGGAATCGTTGAAGGACCCCCAGCTCGCGGCGCAGGCCAGGATGCAGTTCGTCGATGTCATCATCGAGAACGGCGCCAATCTCCTCCAGCTCATCAACAACCTGCTCGATCTGTCGAAGCTCGAGACGTCGGGACAGATGCTGAGCATGTCCCTCTCGCACATTCACGATGTGATCAAATCGGTGTGGCCGAAGATGCAGCCAAAGGCGGCCGCGAAGGGCCTTCGGCTCGAATTCGTGCCTGACCCGAAGGTTCCCGTGACCTACCTCGACAACAGCCAGATCGTCCAGGTGTTCTCGTGCCTCATCCAGAACGCAATCAAGTTCACCGACAGCGGAGGTTCCGTCAGGGTCGAGACGGTCTTCACGGGGAAGGAAATCCTGGTGAAGGTGCAGGATAGCGGAGCGGGGATTCCCGAAGGCGAGGTCTCGCACATCTTCGAGACGTTCCGTCAGGTGGACGGCTCGTCGTCGAGACGTTGGGGCGGTCTGGGAATAGGGCTCGCGCTCACCAAGCACATCGTGGAACTCCACAGGGGAAGGGTCTCGGTCGAGAGCAAGTGCGGAAGCGGAACGACGTTCACCGTGACTCTTCCGCTGGAGACGGAAGAGGTGTTCCTCCAGAACGCATCCGCGGGAAACACCAAACACACGCCCGCGGCAAGCGCCGCCGCGAAATCGAGCAAGGATTCGGCGGCAGCGGAGCTGGCGGGAAAGCGCCGCGGCGGCGACCCGAAGCGGAATTGACCTTACCCTGAAATCTCTTCGACCGACTCGGCGAGAAGAACCGCCGAATTGTGAGACACACGGAGAATTCCCCCGCCTATACGGAAACGCCTCTCCCCACCGCCGGCGAGCTTCACCTTCACCTCGCCCTCTTTCATCGTCGAGATGAGCGGGGCGTGGTTGGCGAGGACTCCAAGGTAACCCGCCTCTCCCGGGGCAACGACCGAAACCACGTTCTCGTCGAGGATCCGTGCCTTCGGGCTTAAGACTTTGAAACGGTACGTTGGCTCCACAGCTTGCCCCGCTTGCTACGCGTGTGATTTCGCCTGTTCGATGACTTCTTCGATCGTGCCGACCATGTAGAAGGCCTGCTCGGGCACGTCGTCGTACTTGCCCTCGATGATCTCCTTGAAGCCTCTCACCGTATCCTGGACTTTCACGTACTTGCCCGCGCGTCCCGTGAACACTTCGGCGACGAAGAACGGCTGCGACAGAAAACGCTGGATCCGCCTCGCCCGGCGGACGACGAGCTTGTCCTCTTCGGAGAGCTCGTCCATGCCGAGGATCGCGATGATGTCCTGGAGCTCCTTGTTCCGCTGGAGGATTTCCTGAACCTGCCGCGCCACGCGGAAGTGCTCCTGCCCGACGCTCTGCGGGCTCAAGATCCTCGATGTCGATGCGAGCGGGTCGACCGCAGGGTAGATCCCGATGTTGGAGATCGATCGCGAGAGCACCGTCGTCGCGTCGAGATGCGTGAACGTCGTGGCCGGCGCGGGGTCGGTGATGTCGTCCGCGGGGACGTATATCGCCTGGACGGACGTGATCGACCCTTTCTTGGTCGAGCAGATCCGCTCCTGGAGCTCGCCCATCTCGGTGCCCAGCGTCGGCTGGTATCCCACGGCGGAGGGCATGCGGCCGAGAAGAGCGGAGACCTCCGATCCCGCCTGAACGAAACGGTAGATGTTGTCGATGAAGAGAAGAACGTCCTGGTTCTCCTCGTCGCGGAAGTACTCCGCGACCGTCACGCCGGCAAGTCCTACGCGGAGCCTCGCTCCGGGCGGCTCGTTCATCTGGCCGAAGACGAGGCTCGTCTTGTTGATGACGCCGGACTCGTTCATCTCGAGATAGAGATCATTCCCCTCGCGGGTCCTCTCGCCCACACCTGCGAAGACCGAGTATCCGCCGTGTTCAGTGGCGATGTTCCGTATGAGCTCCTGTATGATGACGGTCTTGCCGACACCGGCGCCGCCGAAGAGGCCGATCTTGCCCCCTTTGGGATACGGTGTGAGAAGGTCGACCACCTTGATGCCCGTCTCGAGCTGGGCGGTTTCCGTCGCCTGTTCCTCGAGCTTGGGTGGGCGGCGGTGAATGGGGTAACGCTTGTTCGGTTCGGGAAGAGAGCCCTTGCCGTCGATCGGTTCGCCGAGGAGATTGAACAGACGCCCGAGCACCTGTGTGCCCACGGGCACGGTGATCGGGCCGCCGAGATCCTCGGCGGGCATGCCGCGGACGAGCCCGTCGGTCGAGCTCATGGCGATGCAGCGGACGACGTTGTCTCCCACGTGGAGCGACACTTCGACGGTGACGTCGATCTTGCGCTCGTCGTCGCGCAGACGGACCGCATTGAGAATCGGGGGGAGCGTGTCCGAAGGGAATTCGAGATCCACTGTGGGACCGATCACCTGTACGATCTTGCCGATGTTCGGTTCATTGGCCATTCGCGTCGCTCCTTTTTCTTCGATATCAGCGGGACCCCTTGTCCGCCGACGTGTCCCTTCCGCTAACGGGTTTCAGTGTCACTTCAATGCTTCCGCTCCTCCGACGATCTCGGACAGCTCCTTCGTGATGACCGCCTGGCGGAGTCTGTTCCTTTCGATGACGAGGGCATCGAGCGCCTCCTCGGCGTTCCTCGTGGCGAACTGCATCGCCGTCATCCGGGCGCCGTATTCCGATGCGAACGAATCGGCGAGCGTGGCGAAGATCTTCGTCGTGGCGTAGAGCGGCAGGAGCGTCCGGTACACGGATTGCCTGTCAGGCTCGAGAATGTAGGCTTCCTGTCGCTCCTCCTTCTCCACGCGCGGGATGCTCAAGAACTTGTCGATCTTGACCGTCGAGACCATGATGGATTTGAACTCTGCGTAAACGATGTAGAGGGCGTCCACCTCGCCCGCGACGAAGAGATCAACAAGTTTCCGTGTCAAGCGCCTGATCTCGTCGAGCTCCAGCTTGTCGCTGATTCTCTCTTCGCGGTGGACGATGGGAATGTGCTTGTCCCTGAAGAAGAGGTAGCCCTTTCTCCCGATCGGTATGAGACGGACGTCCATTTCGGGGTGACGCTTGACGAAATCGAGGGCCGCCCGGATGAGCTTCGTGTTGAACGCGCCGCAGAGGCCCCGGTCGGAAGTGACGAGCACGAGCCCCGGACGTTTCGGCTCTGGTTCCCCGGGCTGCTCGAAGATCTTCGTCGCCGCGACCTCCACGGGAGGTTTGCCCTCTTCGAACGAGAGTTCGAACGAAGAATCCCGCGACGCGTCGTCCGCCAGTCCGGCGAGGATGCCGAGAACCCCATCGAGCTCCTCGCTGTACGGTCTGGACGTCACTGCGCGGGTCTCGGACCGTTTGAACTTCGCGGCGGCGACGAGCTGCATCGCGCGCGTGATCTTCTTTATGTTCTCGACCACACGGAGCCTTGCTTTTATGTCGAGGAGTGACCGCACGTCTCCATCCTGTGGTTAGCTCGCTGCTCCTTCGAGCGTCTTCACGAAACGACTCTTGAACTGATCGACCGCGCGGGCGAGCTCTTGTTCGACCTGGTCGCCGATCTTCTTCTCCTGGGCAAGTACGCGGATGACGTCGGGGTAGTCCTTGTCCATGAAATCGTGGAACTCCTTCTCGAAACGGCCGAGCGCGCCGGTGGGGATGTCGTCCAGATATCCGCGCGTCGCCGCGAAAATGATCACCACCTGTTTTTCGATCGGCATCGGCACGTACTGGTCCTGCTTGAGGACCTCGACCATCCTCTCGCCCCGCGTCAGCTGGGCGACGGTCGATTTGTCGAGATCCGATCCGAAACGTGCAAAGTCGACGACCTCTCTGTACTGCGCGAGGTCGAGCTTGAGGCGCCCGGCGACCTGTTTCATCATCTGGGTCTGCGCGTTGCTCCCCACGCGGGACACGGAAATCCCCACGTCGATGGCGGGGCGAACCCCAGCGTAGAAGAGATCGTTCTTGAGAAATATCTGGCCGTCGGTGATCGAAATCACGTTCGTCGGGATGTAGGCCGTCACGTCGCCGAGTTGGGTCTCGATCACGGGTATCGCCGTGAGCGACCCGCCGCCGAGGTCGTCCCTGAGCTTGGCCGCTCTCTCGAGGAGTCTCGAGTGGATGTAGAACACGTCCCCCGGGTACGCCTCGCGTCCGGGGGGTCTACGCAGGAGGAGCGAGAGCTGACGGTACGCCTGCGCGTGCTTCGAGAGGTCGTCGTAGAAGCAGACCGCATGGCGGCCGGAGTCCCTGTAGTACTCGCCGATGGCGCAGCCCGAGTAGGGGGCGAGGAACTGCAGGGGCGCCGGATCGCTCGAGCTGGCGTTTACGATGACGGTGTAGTCCATCGCCCCGCGCGCTTCGCAAGCCTTGACGATCTGCGCGACCGTGGACTCCTTCTGGCCGATGGCCACGTATATGCAGATGACACCCGAATCTTTCTGATTGATGATCGTATCGATGATGATCGCGGTCTTGCCCGTCTGCCGATCACCGATGACGAGCTCGCGCTGGCCGCGTCCGATGGGAATCATCGAGTCGATGGCCTTGAGGCCCGTGTGGAGGGGTTCCTTGACGGGCTGGCGCTGGACGACGTTCGGGGCGACGGATTCGACGAGACGGCTTTCGTGCGTTGCGATCGGTCCCTTGCCGTCGAGCGGCTGCCCGAGGGAATTCACCACGCGGCCGAGGAGCGCATCGCCGACGGGCACCTGCGCCACCTTGCCCGTGCGCTTCACCACATCGCCTTCGCGTATGCTCGTATCGGAGCCGAAAAGCGCAGCGCCAACGTTGTCCTGTTCGAGGTTGAGGACCATTCCGATGATCCCCCCGGGGAACTCGAGGAGCTCGCCGGCCATCGCGTCGTCCAATCCCCAGATCCGGGCGATCCCGTCGCCGATCTGGAGTATCGTACCGACCGATTCGGTTTCGAGACTGGCCTGGTAGCCCTCGATCTCTTTTTGGATGATCGAACTCACTTCTTCCGGTCTGAAGGCCATCTTCCGTTCTCCTGTCCCTGTGTTTCGGACCGCCGTGCGATCCCGGTGCTCCGATCGCCGCTCTCTCGGAGCGGCCGTCATGATCCGGTCTCGGGCGACGCTTCTCCGGCGCGTATGACTTTGGTTTGTTTCAAATGACGTCTGAGCTGTTGCAGCTGGAAACGGACGCTCCCATCGATGAGCTTGTCCTCCATCCTGACGATCATTCCGCCGAGGATACGCGGGTCGACCACGTGGGTGACGCGGACCGTCTTTCCAGTCTGGCTTTCGAGCGCCCGAACGAGCTTCTCTCTTAGAGCCTCCTCGAGGGGCACCGCGGTGATCGCCATCGCTTCGATGATGCCCTTCTCCTTCTCGTAGAACAGCTTGTACGCCTCGGCGATGTCGGCGACGAACACGATCCTCTTCTTGTCCACGAGGAGGTGCATGAGCTCGACGAAAAGCTCCGACGCGCGCCCTTTGAGGACCTTGTCGAGGAGCGCGTGCTTGGCCTCGGTGGTGACCTGCGGGGAGAAGAGAAAATTCCGTATGCGGGGGCTCTGCAACTGAAGCGCGAGGAGGCTCTCGGCATCCTCGAAGACCTCGTCGGCCTTTCCGGCGGAGAGAGCGGCCTGCAGAAGCGCCTTCGCGTAGCGCTGCGCGATACCGCTCCGTGTCATCTCGCACCCTCTTCCTTGCGCGTGACCGTGGTCATCTCGTTCCCTCGTTCATTCCACTTTCATCCGCCCGAGAAAATCATCGATGAGGCGGGCGTGCCTCTCCCTGTCGAGTTTCTCCGCGAGGATCTTCTCAGTCGTCACCAGCACGGCGTCGATCATGCGGTCCTTGAGGATCACGTTCGCCTTGTCGAGCTCGAGCGAGATGTCCTGTTTCGCCTTCTGCCGCATGTCAACGGCGACCTGGCGAGCCTCCTCGCGGATCTCCGCGGCGAGCTTCTCTCCCTCGCGGGCTCCATCCTGGATCCTCGAACGCCGGGCGACCTCGATGTTCTCGAGCTCTTTCTCGTAATGCTTCTTCTGCGCGGCGATGTCTTCCTGACCCCGTTCGATCTCGGAGAAAGAGGCGGAGATCGTTTCGCGCCGGTGCTCGATGAATTGAAGCATCTTGTCCCAGGCGTAGCGCCTCACCAGCCATATCGCGATGAGGAAGCCAACAATGTGGGTGAGGATCTGTCCCCAATCGATGTGCATGACGAGCTCCTTG
>Ga0315273_10010092_pt1 | contig 12017 bp, 6 predicted proteins | sample YL17G02_0_MG_FD_205753 | JGI IMG/M metagenome (GOLD analysis project Ga0315273, IMG submission 205753) | Sediment microbial communities from Yellowstone Lake, YNP, Wyoming, USA - YL17G02_0 | ecosystem: Environmental > Aquatic > Freshwater > Lake > Sediment | place: USA: Wyoming | collected... | reverse complement strand
AAAATTCCTTTATGGACAAACCGAGTGAAACCGAGAGCGGCGCGCCGATATCGGGCGCGAGAGGATAAAGCTCCGGAGCGATGGCTATCCGCGAGAAAGGGTCGGCCTTGACGACCGGCAAACCAAGCCAGTCAGCCGCGTATTTTTCTATTCCCAAAAGGTTCGCTCCGCCGCCGGAGAGAATCGCCTTTTCCGGTTTGCCCCGGTAATTCTTCTCGTAAATGTTCTTCACCCGCTTCACCTCGCTTAGTATAACATCTAAATGGGTAGCCATTAAAGTGGATAACGAATATTCTCCGCCCGTGCCGAGAAGTCCTTTCTGTCTTTTCAACATTTCGGCGCGCTGGACATTAATTCCTAGCCCGGCCGCCAGGGCCTGGGTCAATGAATTTCCGGCGGAATCCGTCTGGCCGGCGTATTTCAGAAAACCGTTTTCCGCGACAAGTATGGCGGTTGAACGCGCGCCGATATCGATGATAAGAGAAGTCGCCGGGTCGTTAAGGGTAAGCAAACGGGCCAAACTCATTCCTTCCACTTCCACCGAAATCAGATTAAGTCCTGATAGCCGAAAAATCTGCCGGTACCGCTCAATCTGCTCGTTCGGAATGGAAATAAGCAATATCTCCTCTTTTTTAATTCCTTTTTCGTCTTCGTAGCTTCCGACTTTCATCCAGTCGAGCGACACGTCGGCGGCCGGCAAAGGCACCAGGGCCCGAGCCTGATAACTTATCGCCTGGCTCAATTCTCCAGCTGACATCGCCGGAACGTCGATAAGCGCGGTGAAAGCGGCGAAAGTCGGAACAGACGCGACCGCGTCGCGCGCCTTGGGCTTCATCTCCCGCGCGAGTTTTTTGACGAGTTCGGCGGTTTCTTTTTCCATCACCTTTAATCCGCTCGTCTGAATGGCGCTGTTCACACGGATAAGGTGGCCGTAGGCCTCAAGTATGCCGTAATTTTCAAGAGCGACCCGGCCGTCTTTTTCGCCGAGTTCGGATATCTTAATCGAAGCCGTGCCGATATCCACCCCGAGATAGGCCCGACCGGGCAAAAAGGACTTGAAAATTTTCGAAAATATCGCCATTTAATCGTTTCGCGGCTTTTTAATTGTATAATTTTAACATAAATGCGTTTTATCCGAAACTTTATCAATTTTCTGCTCGATATGATTTTCCCGCCGCTCTGTTTGAATTGCCGGCGCTATCTCGAAAAGAACGAAAAACCGGACCTGCTTTGTTCGCGATGTTTTTCTTCAATCATCGTCAACCGGGTTGTCGCCGAAAAATCCCGCTTTATTCTCGCGGCGGCGACCGATTATCAAAACCCGGCTGTCCGCAACCTCATTCATTATTTCAAATACGAAGAATTTCTGGCGGCGAAAGTCCCGCTCGCGAAATTAATGCTCCGCCACCTCGAAAAAACCGGCCTGATTAAACAACTCTTTCCCGACTCTCTTATCGTGCCTGTTCCTTTGCACAAAAAGAAATTGCGCGAACGCGGTTTCAATCAATCCGAAGAATTGGGAAAAGAATTAAACCGACTTCTCAATCTACCGATGGAAACGAAAATTCTTATCCGCGTGAGACACACCGAACCGCAGATAAATTTGAAGAATAAATCCGACCGGGAAAAGAATGTAGCCGGCGCTTTTAACGTAAACCCGAAAGAGGCCGTAAAAATCAAAAACCGACTGATAATTTTAATTGACGATGTCTATACGAGCGGCGCCACGATTAGAGAGGCGGCCCGGACGCTCCGCAAATACGGCGCAAAAAAAATCATCGCTTTGGTCGTGGCCAAAGCGGGATGAGATAGTTCGACAAGCTCACTACTTAAGTTCGATATACTCACTATTTATCCGTATTGTACGCAAGAGTCCTGAGCTTGCCGAAAGGACTTGTCCTGATCCTGTCGAAAGGACTTGTCCCGAGCGTAGTCGAGGGACGGTGGGGGGTAAGATTCGTCCCGCGCAAAGCGGAGGGTACAGGATTTGAACCTGTGAGGGGACTTCTCCCCAACCGCATTTCGAGTGCGGCGCATTAGACCGCTCTGCCAACCCTCCAATTTTTATTTCCGCAATCAATTACTGAATTTGCGGAGTGGACCGTACCGGATTCGAACCGGTGACCCCTTCATTGCAAATGAAGTGCTCTACCTCTGAGCTAACGGCCCATTCATAAATTCTGCTCCGACCCATGTCGGAGTCCGACTTGGGTCGGACCATTAAGCTACGGGCCCGCTACTTAAGCCTCGCTTATTCAATAATAATGATTTTCGTCTATTTGCTCAACCGCCCCCCCAGAATCAATTTCAGCTCTTCTCTCACGACTCGTCTGTCATCCCAGGGCGCTCTCCTGCCGCCGATTACGATGGATTGTTCCGCGCCCTTGCCGGTTATCAGCGCGATATCATCGGTTTTGGCCAAGGACAGCGCTTTTTTGATACCCGTCCTCCTGTCTTCAATTACAAACAAATTTTGATTCCTGATCTTTCCGAATTTTTCGGACGAAGCGGCGATATCTTCCAAAATTTGCCGCGGGTCATCTTCGTATGGGTCGACGTTGCTCACAATCACGTAATCGGCCATTTTCGCGGCAAGCTCGCCCATAACCGGCCTTTTGGCCTTATCCCGTCCCCCGCCTTCGGCGCCGAGCAAAATAATTATTTTCGCTCCGGATTTTTTCATTCCGTTAGCTGTCTCTAAAATATTCGCGATACTTTCTTTTTCGTGAGCGTAATCGACCAGTACGGTAAAATTTTGGCCCTCGCTTATTTCTTCCATCCGGCCCGGGATTGTTTTCAATTCTCTTAATCCTTTAGATATCAAATTATCGCTTATGTCGAAAAGACGACAGATGATTATCGCGGGCAAAGCGTTATACGCGTTGAACTTGCCTAAGATGCCGATTTTGAAATTTGTTCCCGCCACCTTGAAACTTACCCCGTCTTTTTTCTCTTGAACCTCCTTCACGACATAATCCGCGTTATTGTTCAACGCGAAAGTGATTTTCCTGTCGGCTTTGAAATTCAGAAAATAATCGGCGTACCGACTATCTTTGTTCGCGATTATGATTTTCTCGATTTCTTTGCCAGCGATAACTTTCTTGTGAGACGAAAGCGCCGCGAACATTTTCGCTTTCGCCCATTTGTAATTTTCAAAACTCCCATTGTGCGACTCAAGGTGTTCGGGCGACAGATTGGTAAAAACGGCTATGTCGTAATATATCCCGATATGGCGATATTGTTTTATTCCCTCCGAAGTCGTCTCAACGACGCAGAACTCGCATCTTTCTCTTGCCATCCGCGCCAGAAACCTTTGGATGGTAAAACGGCCCGGCATCGTCATATGGTATTTGTTCAAAAATTCTTTTTCGCCGATTCGAATGTTCGCGGTGCTTATGATGCCAGTTTTATATCCGCCCGCCGTCAAACATGACCAAATAAAATTTACGGTCGATGTCTTTCCCTTGGTGCCGGTTACGCCGATGACAATCATCTTTCTTGAAGGAAATCCGTAAAAAACCGCCGCCAAACCAACGATAAAATAATGGTAGAAAAGAAGCGCCTTCGGCGGGATGATTTTTTTAATTAACGATTTGAGGGACATAAAAAATATTCGATGACGGTGGGGGTGAGATTCGAACTCACGATGCCCTTCCAAGTATAGCGGTTTTTCTCGACCCCGCACTAAAATAAAACATCTTGTGACGGAAGCGGGAGGATTCGAACCTCCGAGGCCCTTTCGGACCTTCCGGTTTTCAAAACCGGTGCCTTCAGCCACTCAGCCACGCTTCCATATTTTTTTAGTGCGGGGCAAGCTGCCGCCTTAAACCACTCGGCCACCCCACCGCATTTATACATTATATTTACAGCTTCTTTTTTACAAGCTAAAATAATCCCATTGGGCCTATAGCTCATTTGGCAGAGCGCTTCTATGGCATAGAAGAGGTAAGGGGTTCGAATCCCCTTAGGTCCACTCGACTCGCTTCATTATTATTCGGCTCGCTCGTGGCGAGCCACTAAAAAACCGGGCGGATTGCGTTGATACGAATCGCCCCTTAGGTCAAACGACCGTTGGATGATGCAAAAAGCGGCAAAAAGTGATTTTCGAAATTTAATCTCCGAAGTTGGTACAAAGGGCGCGGCCGTTCGCGATGCTCGTTATGCAAGTGCTGGCCGTGCCGGTTGATTGCCAATGACCAAGGCAAACCGCGGCACCGACTACGGTTTGACAAAGCGCGGTTCCAGTTCTTGTCGTGGCATCACCCACGGCCGGGAAAAGATCAACGCTTCCGGCCGCGCCCGCGGTCTTTTTGAGACGCAAAGCATTTTGAGCAGCCGAGGCAATTTCTAAGTTTGCTCCGGGGGCTGTCGTGCTGATACCGACTTTACCTTCGGTTGAGGAGCTGCGCGGGGCAAGCGCAACCGTGATACCATTGCCGTTGTCGGCACTGCCCGCAGCTATGGCTGTTTTGACACCGGTTGCCCCGGCCAAGGATTGAGCAACATAATTACCCTCTATCGCTTCTCCAGAGGTGGAAGGCACCGCTATACTGGCAACATCGAAGGATTCGGCCATGCCACTTGGAGGACTCCATCGCTCCGCCGAGGAAAAACCGTGAAACGTTACGAGCATGGTGTTGACCTGAGTGGTAGTCACACTTGGAGCATCAATATTAACGGTAGCGGCGCTAGTAGACGAACCTCCGCTCACATCCACTGGCGACACGGTATTAACATTGGAAAACGAAATGATTCCACCCGCACTTCCTTGGGAACTGTCAAAACTCCAAGTATAGCTTGCTGGTTCACTAGATGCGACTCGCCTATACACCGCTAAGGAATTTGCGGTAACAAGGGCGGTATTTTGACGCAACACAAGCGTCCATCCCGCCGGAGCTGTAATCACAGCGGTGTTCGGCCGGATGGCAATGCCGGCAAGCATAACATCTTCATTCACAGTTCCGGTCGGCACATTAATAACCAATGTTAAACTTGATGCATTTAGGTCGGTGAAAGCGGCGGCCCGGAAAGCAATGAGACCACTCCCCATACTCCCAGTGTAATAAATATTAGAACCCGAAGTTATCCACTGGCTTGAAGCGGCAGTGACCTGGGTAGTGCTATCGGGGAACTTAAATCCTCCGGAGGTGGACTCGATAGTGCCGGCGACGCTTAATTTTTGTCCCGGGCTCGCCGTCCCGATGCCGACGTTGCCGTTTCCTAAAATAGTCATCTTGGTAGACATTGTTTGCAATGTCGTACCAGTAGTAAGAGTTGTTCCTGTCTGGAATGAAATATCACTTGCTCCTGTTCCTGTTCCTAAACCGGCTTGAAGAATTAAATTACCTCCAGTAATATCAGCAGTTCCCGCAACAGTTCCGCCTGCCGCAATAGTTAATGCCCTGCCCACAGTACCAGCGGCGGTATTCTCTATCCAAAACTTACGCACAGAGGCGTTGCCTAAGCTAAGGATATTGGTTGGGCTTGTCGTCCCGATGCCGACATTCCCGCTTGCGTCAATTCTCATTCTCTCCGAACCGACGGTAGAGAAACCGATAATCCCCGCTCCCGGGCTGAAAATTCCGGTGGTGCTGCTCGCGCCGAAAGAATAGGAAGGGCTGGCCGCGGCGCCGTTGACCATAAGAATATTTTTCCAAGTCGGCACCGCTCCCGGAGTACCCGCGGCGCCGATGCTCCAAGTATTGTCGGCGTTCGGCAGAAGATTCGAGTCGAAAGTGGCGGCGGAGACGCGGGAAACAGCCGAGGTCAGACGTTTGGACGCGCCGGATAAAATCGGATTCGTACTGTTGTAGTTCAAAGTCAAATCGACATTCACGATGGAATGGCCGCCCGGATTCGCGATTTTGGAAAATTTGAGCATTCCTACTTTCACTTTATCCGTGGTCAAGGCCACCGCGTCAGAACTCCCCTGTTTCAGATATACGCCATCCGTTCCTGATGGGATATAAATATACGTCGGATCAGCGCCGGACACTTCTGTTCTTAGTTTCAGGAAACAAAAATCTCCGGTACATTGCGACGAAGGACAAGATGGCAAGGGCGAAAAGCTCGATATTTTTCCTTCACAACCGTCTTCCACCAAGCTCGCCCCACGCACCAGATTCTGAATCCTCTGCATTATAAACTGCGATTGTCTGGTTACTTCGAGCCCTGCCGATTCCTGGGTCTGGACACGGGTAACGGTAAGAGTGATGCCGGTAAGCAAACCAGCGGCAACGGCAAATAGACCGGTGTAGATGAGAAGTTCGATGAGAGAGAATGCTTTTTTCATTGGTTGTCAAATCTATCTCTATTTATAGACAACTTGGATCCGTTATGCCGTGACAACTCGTATAACCGCCGCAAGGGGAAGAATCGCACTCGCAACTGTAACCTGGCGTCGTCGAACATTGACCGCAGCCAGCCGTAGCGCAACCAGAGCAGCTAGTTGGACAAGTCGCGCAGCTACTGCCCGAGCAATATGTACCGGAAGGGCAGTCGCACGTGGAACAATCGGTGGTAGATGTACAACTGGTATAGCTGCCGCTACAACCGCTGGGAACAGAACCACTGCAGGAACAATAGTAAGGTTTTGATGAGGAGCAAGAATTACATGGCGTTCCTCCGCCACAAGCAGAACAAGTGGTCGGGCAAGTCGCACAACTATAAGAATTGTAGCAATATGTACCGGAAGGGCAGCCGCACGTGGAACAGTTGTCTTCGGCCGCATAATTCGTATATCCTCCACCGCACGGACTGCTCCCCCAACAAGTGCAATAAGACGGCTTGCTTGTAGAGCAACTGTTGCACAGCGTTCCACCGGCGCAGGTAGTATAGGTGGTCGGACAAGCTGTTGCGCAGCTACCGCCCGAGCAATAGTATCCGGAGGGACAGGTTTGGCATGCGCCTTGATAATATCCGGTCGTAGGACTGCATACACCACTCAAGCACTCTTTCCAATATTCATAATTACCAGTATTGTTTTCGCAACAATTCCAGAAAAGGTCGCTACATAAATAACCCTCGTTGCCGATTACGGTACAAGAATCTGGTGAAGACGCGCAGGATCCTGCCCCGTTGCAGGCATATACAGTCCGGGAGCCCGTACACGAGCAGTAAAAACTGGGGACAGTACACCCACCGCAGGTAGTACTGGTCCCGCAACTAGTGCCGCTTCCCGGACACGTCCGGGAACAGGTACAAGAACTTGACGCGTCACTAGGAACGCATGCCTGACTTTGACAGGTATAAATCTTGTCTGTTCGCGTTCCGGAAGCACTGCAAGCGCAAGTCGAGTAAGAACAGCCGCAAGTGCCAGGTGTCGTAACCGCGCAAGTCGTGCCGTTCACCTGATTTTTACAAGAAGTCGAACCAGTATAGTCGCCGCTCGGCGCGCCTTCTCCTTTCGAATTAACCGCGGTCACGCGGTAATAATAGGTGCCGGTCGGTACGGAAATATCCAAATAACTGGTTATCACGCCAAGCGTCTGATAAAGAGTAGTCGGAAGTGGTGTCGTACCGCGGTAAATTTTGTATCCGGTAAGAGACAATCCGCCGGTATCAGAGGGCGCTGTCCAGAAAAGATTTGTTTCTTCACGCGCTGTAATTTTATTATATCCGGTAGAACAGGTTAACCCGAGAGGACTGGGGGGGCTGGTTAAGTTTATTGTCGGCGCGCCCGGAACCGACTGGGGAATAATGGGGCCAACTATGTTGCTACAACTGCTTTCACCACCAATGGAATTCTTAGCTTTTACGCAAAAATAATAGCCGGGAGGACCGTTATCAAGGCCTTCGCTGGTATAGGTCGTCGTGGTTCTTCCTTCTACTGTTCCGTCTAATGTCGTTGGCGGCGAAGAAGTGCCGCGATAAATATTGTAACCGACGGCAAAAGTGGAGGCAGAAGCAGTCCAGTTTAAAGTTATCTGGTGATCGCAATTCACTTCTATTAGCCCACAATCAGGCGCGGTCAGGTTAGTCGGCGCGGCCAAAATCGGCACGCAATCCGCTTCATTGCTGTAGTTCACGCTCTCGCCTATGGCGTTCACCGCCCTCAAACGGTAATGATAAGTAGTGCCATTGGTTAATCCGGAATCGGGATATGTAGTCACATTGCCGAGCGTCTGCACCAGAGAAGTCGGATTCGAAGAAATCCCGCGATAAACCGTATAACCGGTGATGGGCGACCCGTTATTCGTCGATGGCGGATTCCAAAAAAGATTGCATTGCTGATCGTCCGGGATAGTCGGCAGGTCCGGCGGCGGAGGGAAAGTCGGCGGCGGAGGAAAAGTCGAAGGAGTACACATTTTTTCACCTGACCACGAACTTTCTCCAATCGCGTTTATGGCGGAAACTTGGTAATAATAATTTGTTCCGTTTGTGAGGTTAAGATCGATATAAGTAATCGGACTTGATGCCGGGGCGTTTATTGAAACGAGGAGGGTCTCTCCGCCAGATGATAAACCGCGATAGATCCGGTAAGAAATAATCGATGAACCGTTTTCGTTTGGCTTTAACCAAGAAAGATGAACGTGTTGATCGCCTCCTTCGCAAGTCATATCCGGCGGGTCCGGCTGTTCGATTGTCCCGCCCGGAATCGTATACGAAATCAGCCCTTCGCCGGTTACGCTTACCATAGCGTAAATCTCCGTGCCGGATATTTTAAAAGTAGCCACTTTCGGCAATCCGTCAATTGTTTTTCCGGTGATTTTCGCGAAAATAATGTCAGTGGATTCGTTTAATAAAGGATTGGTAAATTCAAGGAAGGTCGGGAAATACTGCTGTTCGCGCGCCGAGGAATAGGTCGCGCCGACAAAAAGCGCGTAAGAATCGGTTTCGCTCTGGGAATTATTAAACCGCACTCCCCAGTTGGAACTTTCTTCCTGGGAAATCGAGCGTTGGCGGGCGTTACTCAAATAAGCGACAACTTCTTCGGCGGTGTTTTTAAGAGCAGAGTATCTTTGCTGATTGACGTAAGAGGAAACGCCCACGCCAGCCAAAATAACGGTCATCGAAGACACCACCAAAAGCTCGATAAGAGTGAAACCGGATTTATTGTTCTTATTTGGACGCATTGATTATTCCACAAACAAGTTCTGGGGCTGAATCCGTATTTTAGTCGCTTTCCAGCCAGCTTCTTTGCTTATCTCGATTTTGGCCAAAAGCTGGTCCCCTTCTTCAACCTGCGAAAGCTCTATCCGACGCTCTCCCAGTTTGACCGCTTCTCCCTTGAAGTTTGTCATCGTCATCACTACCTGGTCGGCCGGCGTTTCTTTTGGAAGAATATAGAGAGAATAAATCGGCGTTTCGCCTACGGTAAGGACAAAATTATTCTTTGACTCTTTCGGTTCGTCGAATAATCCCGCGGTAATATCCTTGTCTGAAACCGCTTTTATCATTCCGCTTAGATTAACGTCCCAATGAACCAAGGGAGATTTGGCGAGCGCGGAAAGAGATGAGGGCGCGCCGCCGGATAAGGGCAGGCCTCCCGACACTTTGGGACTCGACCAAATGTAGAAAACGAGTCCGGCAACCGCGAGAACGAGAATAATGATAATCGCGGCGGATAATTTTTTCATATGTCTTATATTATAGCACAATCAATCGATAAAAGTGTTAATAACCTCGCTCGCTGACAACCCGGCCGGCCGGGTCGATAAGCTCGACTGTTCCCTGACCAACGAGGAAATCGGCCATTCCGGGGAAAAACAACCGCCATTCGGAAGCCAGGAAATCCGAATCGTTTTTGTGCCTGGCAAAACATCCTTCGTAATTCACGTTATTCAAAAATTCCCGGCAGGCGTAATCGTCCGGCGGAATCGGCGGATTGCCGGACGGGTACTCGCAAGTCCCGAGAGAATCTAGATAATTACGGCAGGCCTGGGTGAGTCCGTTAACCCCGGGCTCTTTCGCGAGAACCGGGCAATCTTTGGGTAGGGCCGGATTGAAGTGATAAAGCGATTCGAGATAACCGGCGCATTTGTTCAACCGGAAACTCAAGCCGAGCCGGCTTTCGGTAAAATAAATTTTAATCTGACCGCTGTTTTTGAGAACGATATTCTGCGGCGCGGAATAATTCAGCGGGTCGAAAACCTCTACGGCCACGGGAAGATAAAATATCCCCCGCGCCGAACGCAATCGCCAACCGGCGAGATTGATTGCCTCGTTTTTCGCGAGGGAAACGCTAAAGTCGATCTCCGCCGGCCGGCCGAGAGCGGCCGGCCGGGTGCCGGTTATTTTTATTTTCCCCGCGCCGGAGACAAATTTTATCGCCTCGGCGTCTTTTACCGCCACATCGTTTCCCGCGGCCGGAGGGGCTGATTTTTTGCCCGTCAGGAGATAAGCGACATTGTGAAAAATACCCGAACTAAAATTATCCTTTAATAAATTGCTCTTGAGCCAATCAAACGAAAGCTGCGCGGCGTAGATTATTGTTCCAGACAAAATAAAAATCAAAACAACGTTGGTAAAAAGCCGGAAATAATATTGATAATGCGTTTTGGTCTCCATTGATTAGCAAACTATATTCAGGAGCCGGCCGGGGATAAAAATTATCTTTTTTATTTCGCGGCCGCCTAATTGCGCTTTTATCTTGGGTCTTTCCAGAGCGGCCTTCAACGCCTTCTCTTCGGTTATACCGGATTCGGCTTCGAATCTGTCGCGCAACTTGCCGTTAATCTGGACTACCAAAATAAATGATTTCTCCCTGCTTGTGGTTTTATTGTACTCCGGCCAATCGCTTAAGTGAATGCTCTTCTTCCCGCCAAACCGACTCCATAATTCTTCGGAAATAAACGGCGCGAATGGCGCGAGCAGTTTCAAAAATATCTTGAAGTCGTTAAGAGATGCGCATTTTTCGGATTCGAAACGATTCAGTGCCGTCATCAGCTCGGCGATGGCGGTATTGTAATGAAGCTCGGCGATATCCTCGTTGATTTTTTTGACGGAATCATTCAACCAGCCGGAAGTTTTTTCCTTGCTCCCTTTTGTTTTTTTCTGGCGCGTCAAAACTTCTCCCAATTTCCAGACGCGATTCAAAAACCGGGTGATGCCGGCAATAGTTTCATCGCGGAAATCCCCACCTTCCTCAAACGGTCCTAAAAACATCAGATGCATTCTCAAAGCGTCGGCGCCGAATTTTTTGATGTATTCGTCGGGGTTTACCACATTTCCTTTGGATTTGGACATTTTCCGGCCTTCCCGGATTATCAGGCCGTTCGTCCGGAAAGAAGTGAATGGCTCTTCAAAATCAATCAAACCGAAATCCTTGAAAGCCATGGTGAGGAAACGCGAATACATAAGATGAAGAACCGCATGTTCAGGGCCGCCGATGTAGCGGTCAACCGGCAGCCATTTTTTGGTGATCTTTGTGTTCCAAGGCAATTGTTCCGAGGAAGCGGAACGCGAAGGACCTGTCCCGAGCGAAGTCGAAGGACTTGTCCCGAGCGGAGTCGAGGGAAAACGCAGAAAATACCAAGCCGAGTCGAGGAAGGTGTCGGAGACGTCGGTTTCCCGGCGAGCCCATTCTCCGCATCTGGGACAGCGGACTTTATAAAATTTTTCCGACTGGCCGAGGGGCGCCTCTCCTTTTCCGGCCGGACGGAAATTTTCAAGATACGGCAATTTAACCGGCAGATCCTTTTCCGGCACCGCATACCAACCGGTCATCTCCGGCCGTTCGCCTTTTCCGAACTCCGCGCATTTCTCACAGAAAATCATCGGTATGGGCGGCCCCCAGTAACGCTGTCTGGAAATAAGCCAGTCGCGCAACCGATAATGGGTCATTTTTTTGCCGCCGGTTATCTTCATCGCCTTCTCGAAAGGAATAAGCGGCGATTCGCTTATCGGCAATTTAAATTTCTTGGCGAAATCAAAATCCCGCTTGTCATGAGCCGGCACAGCCATAATCGCGCCGCTGCCGTAACCGGAAACCACGTAATCCGAGACCCAAACCGGAATTTCTTCTTTGGTGGCCGGATTTATCGCTTTCACTCCTTCGAGTTTAATTCCGGTTTTTT
>Ga0315273_10010091_pt1 | contig 12017 bp, 7 predicted proteins | sample YL17G02_0_MG_FD_205753 | JGI IMG/M metagenome (GOLD analysis project Ga0315273, IMG submission 205753) | Sediment microbial communities from Yellowstone Lake, YNP, Wyoming, USA - YL17G02_0 | ecosystem: Environmental > Aquatic > Freshwater > Lake > Sediment | place: USA: Wyoming | collected... | reverse complement strand
ACTCGGACTCGAACTGCCCGAACGTCTGCGGATCCCACGGATGATGGCCAAAATGTAGTGCCGACTTCGGACCCTAACCCGTTGACAAACAACAAACGCACCCCCCGAACTGCGGAAGTTGGGTTAGCCGCGCTGGCGACGGCACGGCGACGCGAAGAGCGTCGCCTACGTGACTGAGATGTGTGCGCCGGGTGCCACGGGGGCACAGGCACGGGTCTGAAGACCCGTGGCACCTTCGAAGACAGTCGTCAATCGGCAACGGATTGCGCTTCCCAGTGGATACGGGCGCGGGCGGTGCGTCCGCGACGGACCCCGACAGGACGCGCGGATACGTCAGCGCGTTCGGCGATGGCGGCTACAAGGCGTTCGAGACCAAGGCCGGTCTCGGCGGAAACCGCGACAACGCCGACGGCGTCGTTGGAATGATAAGGCGCGATCGGGCGGCCATTGAGCAGATCGAGCTTGTTGAGCACAACCAAGCGCGGGATTTGGTCCGCGTTGATCTGCCCCAGGGTACTCTCTACCTCCGATGCCTCGTGGCGGCAGGTGGGGCTGGCGTAGTCGAGCACATGCAGCAAAAGATCGGCGCCGGTGACTTCGCCCAACGTGGCCCGAAACGCCGCAAAAAGCGGGGTTGGCAGTTTGCGGATGAAACCGATCGTGTCGGTCAGAAGAATGTGGCGCCCCCCCTCGCAGGACATCACCCGGGCGGTCGGATCGAGAGTGCAGAAAAGACGGTCGGCGGCCCAGACATGGGAGCGGGTCAGCGCGTTGAAGAGGGTCGATTTGCCGGCATTTGTGTAGCCAACCATCACAACCTTAAACAGGCCTTCTCTGCCACGGCGCTGGACGGCACGCTCACGGTCGATTTTGGCCAGATCGCGTTTGAGCCGCAGGATACGCTGTCCCACTATCCGCCTGTCGACTTCGAGCTGTGTCTCTCCCGGTCCCTTGGAGCCAATGCCTCCCCACTGCTTGGACAGGTGAGTCCACTGCCCGACCAGCCGGGGATAGAGGTACTCGTATTGGGCAAGCTCGACCTGCGTCTTGGATTCCTTTGTACTGGCACGCCGGGCAAAGATCGCCAGAATGAGAATCGAGCGATCAATCACCTTGCAGGAAACCCGTTCCTCCAGATTGCGAACCTGCGACGGTGAGAGTTCGTCGTCGAAGACGACAAGATTGGCCTGTTTCTCGGCGATCAAGCTCCCGATTTCGGCGAGTTTGCCGGTGCCGACAACATGGGCGGAATTGAGCCTCTCGCCCCGCTGAGTGACTCGTCCGACGACCAATCCACCTGCCGAATCCGTCAAGCGGGCCAGTTCATCCAAAGATTCCTGGAGCAAAGCCAGCGGCTGACTGCGCAGTGCAAATCCAACAAGGACCACCCGGTCGGGCGATCGGTGCGTGTCATGAGTCTTAAGCAAGGTCAATAGGTTGTTTCTACCTCAGCAAGGATTGGAGATCCATCTCAAGACACCGACCGGGGGAGAAGACAACGGCTCGAAGGTGCGTTGAAGAGGCCGTGTAAGCAGGGCGTCGCAGGGCGGACACTCCTGTCCGGCTCCACTTTCGACCCGCCGTGGCGGGTTGAAGTCCTTTGTCCGCCCACTGACGGGAGATATCGGGATGAGTTTCGAGACAGAAGGGCTGCACGACAAACTATATACGTTGCAAACCAGGCTCAGGGAGTGATCGTTGTGCGCCCGGAAAGAGGGCGGATATCGAGATATGTCTCCTTGCGGATTTCGGCGATCCAGTTGGCCACGACGCGGTTGGTCTTCTCGCGTCGCGCCATTTCCTTGATGGCATCCCAATCCTGGGTTAGATCGAAAACGTGGGCGGGTCGGCGTTCCAAGACACGCAGCACGTGCAACCCAAACTTAGTGGAGACAGGGCCCACGATGTCCCCGATGGCCGACTTGGCCAGAGCGATCTTGAATTCCGGGAACATTTCCTCAACGGGATACCATCCGAGCTCGCCGCAGTTCTTCTGTGATTCCTGGTCTTGGGAGTACGTTGAGGCCAACTGGCAGTAGTCGGCGCCGCCCCGAGCGGCCTGGGTAATTGAATCTGCCCGTGCAAGAACGGCGACCGAATCGGTGGCGGTGGGATTCAAGATCAGAAGAATGTGCCGGGCGTGAATCCGATCACCGGATTTCTCGAGACACTGGATGATATGGAAGCCATAGCGCGTCTTCACGACGCCCGAAATCTGCCCTGCCGTGAGGGCAAAAGCGGCCGCTTCGAAGGTCGGCACCATCTCCCCTTTGCCAAACCATCCCAGATCACCACCGTTCTCTGCGACAGGATCCTCGGAGTAGCGCTTCGCGGCGGCGGCAAAATCCAGGCCGTCATTGATCTCCTTGAGGACGCGCGTGAGGCGCGCCCGCGCTGAGTCCACGGTGGCTGGTGATGGCTCAATCGGCAGGAGAATGTGGGCAAGCTTGACACCTTCCGGCTGGACCGGGAGAGAGTCTTTGTACTGCTTGTAGAAATCCCGCACCTCACCGTTGGACACCGCCACTTCCCCCAGCTTGCGCTGGACCAGCTTCTGCTTCATCAACTGGTTGCGAGCTTCACGGCGGTAGCGGACTCTCAGATCACGCTCGGTCAGCCCCTCACGTGCGAGCTCTTTTTGAAACTCGTCTTCATCGGCAAACTGGTCCCGCAGGCTCTGAATGTGTTCTGCAAGCGCCTGATCGATTTCCTCGGGCTTGACCGAGATGGTGGTGTCACGCTGGGCCTGGATCAAAATCAGTTCATCGTTGATCATTCTCTCCAGAATGACAGGCCCCAGTGAGTCTCGGACATGAGGATCATTGGCATCACGCTTGGTCTGCATGGCAAACAGCGAGACCTGTGCCTGCCACTCGGAGCGAAGGATAAGCCGGTCGGCGACAACAGCCAGCGGCTCGTCGATCACGTCGGCCGCAAACGCGGGCAGGGTGAACATCACGACCAGGCAGAGTGCCGGAACCAGTTTGAGAATCCATTTCCCCGGCGCGGCAGGGGGGTTAAGGAGAGCGTTGGAAAAGTGCCCGGACAAGAGTGTCCGGGCCACCTGGGGCGAATCGATCAGTGGGGCGGACACTCCTGTCCGCCTGCCGAAGCAGAGGAACCAAGGAGTTTTCATCATTCCCTTGGAGCTCCTTGTTCTCTCTGAAATCATGGTTTTCGGATGGGTTCCGGGCAACGCGCTCACCCTTTCCCTTTGGGATAAGACGCGGATCCCGCGGTGATGTTCATGGTGAGTACATCATCATGGATGACGATCGGATAGGCGATCTTCATCGAGTCGACGTAGGCCTCAAGGATGGAATCCGCCCGTTGCTGCTGCAGTCTCTGAAAGATCTCGCCTTTGAGGTCCTCGAATTTCCTCGGGCTGGCCGGTTTCGATTCGAGGAGCTGAATCACCGAAAACTGCCCCACTCCAGGGACGGGCCCGCCTATCTCTCCCGGCTTCAGCGTAGCGGCCGTGGGACAGAGGTCGGGATAGCGGTTGGGCGAGACCCAACCCAAATCGCCGCCGTTGGTGCGGAAACCGGGTCGAACCGTGTATTTCTTGGCTAATTCCTCCAACGGAGTGCCTGCCTGGGCCTCTCTGATCATGCGAATGGCCGAAGGCTCGTCATTCACGAGCACTTCGCGAACATGGTACGACGCGGGATCAACGAATGAATCAGCGTGGGCATCAAAGTACTGGCGAATCTCCGGCTCTTCCACCCGCAATTTGCTGGTTATGACCGCGCTTCGCATCTTGTCGGCCATCATGCTTTCCTGGAACTCACGCAGACGTTCCCGGTAGATCGGACTCTGATCGAGCTTCAGACTGAGCGCCTGATCTCTCAGCAGGTCATAGAGTCCCATCTGAAAGCCCATCTCGCGCACCTGATCATCCACACGAAAATCCGGCCTGCCGTCCATCGCAGTGGAGTTGTAGGATGTAAGCACCCTGTAAAGCGTGAGTTCGCCGTTGCGGCCGTAGGTCGCGAGAACAATCGTCTTCCCGGAGTCGGCGAGTTTCTCGGCCGGGAGATCGGGGAAAGATCCTGGAGGGAGTTTCACGGTGTCCATGACACTCTGGAGCATCTGACGCAATGTGGCGAGGGCCTCGGGACGAACCTGGACATTCGCCTGAGCGCGCAGAGCGTCGAGCTGTTCATCCCGGCGCTTGCTGACGAGTTTCTGCTTGATGCGGTTCTCGATTGAATTCTTAACCGTGTCATACGGCACCTTCTGCAGTTCGCTGCGCGAGACCACTTTCAGGATGTGCCATCCAAAGCCGGTTTTGACTGGCCCCCCGAGCTCCTCCTCCTTGAGACCGAAAACGACGTCCTGGATCGGGGGAACCAACTCACCCCAGTAAAACTCGCGGCCCAAGTCACCTCCCCGACGCGCGGTTGACTGGTCGATCGAATAGCGCTCCGCCAGATCCCCGAAATCGACTCCGCTCTGGAGTTGGGCCATGATCGAATCAGCCGTAGCCTTGGTTGGGACCACAATATGCTTCGGGCGGACACGTTCGAAGTAGTGGGTGTACCACGCCTTCACGTCATCCTCTGAAACGCTGACCTTATCGAGCACTTCAGTCCGATACAGTTCGTCCAGGAGGAACTTGTCCTTCTCGTTGTCGACAAGTTCCAGAATCCCGATGTCCGCGTCGAGAGCGCGCGCGTAGGCGCCAATCACCAGGAGCTTCTCTTCAACAAGACGGTCAAGCTGCTTGCGCCGTGCCTTAAGCTCCTCGTCGGCGGTACTGTAGTTAACATGCATGGCAGTGATGTAGTCGGTGATCTCGCGCAGCTTGATGGGACGCTGGCCCACCTCGGCCACGATGGAACCCGCGTCCGCATTCTTCTTGCTGCAGCCGGGCATCACCAGTACCAGAAGCCCGAGCGCTATCAGCGACAGGCCAGCGATAGCCCGGAAGGCAATCGTTTTGGGATTTTGATTCATTCGCACTCCAGTCAGACTGTTCATTTGCAGAAGTCTCCACGTGGACACAAGCAGGTAATGTAACGATGAGGCGGGTCCGGGTCAAAGATTCTCCGGCGCGCCGGTGGTCATTCGTACCCGCGGACGAGCGACGTATTCTTCTCACAAGGCCAGGATTTCGAGCATTCGGAGCAACCCGGCGAGGTCCACAGTCTGCCCCTGTCCGGGGCGAACATCCACGCGCAGTGGCGGTCCTGAGACAAAGCTCGCCGCGCGGCCGAGTTTCTCCCGCCAGCGGCCGATTCGCTGCCGGTCGATGGGGGCATTGGCATCAAAGTAGGCACTCCAGACCGGTCCCCGGCCCACCGCACGGACAATCCCGGCAATCTGCGCCCATATCTTCGCCCTCGCCAGGTCAAGCAGGATGCGTACCTGCAACGGCGGGGAGCCGAAACGGTCAGTTATTTCCAGAAGCAGATCATCGACGGCTGCCTGATCCCGTACCCCGGCCATGCGTTTGTACATCTCGAAGCGCTGCTGGTTGTCGGTGATGTAGTCGTCGGGGATGAATTTGTCACCCTCCACCTCGATCTGAGGCGCGGGCTGGCCGGCCATCGGCGAAACAATGCCGCGCGTCTGGGCCATCGCCTCTTCTAACAAACGGCAGTAGAGGTCGAATCCGATCTCTTCGATGAAACCGTGCTGCTGCCGTCCCAGGAGATTTCCCGCGCCCCGTATTTCCATATCCCGCATGGCAAGGTGGAAGCCCGAACCCAGCGCTGTATGTTCCTCGATCGCCTTGAGCCGTGCATTGGCCTCATGGGTCAGGGTGGGAAAGGGCGGGGTCAGAAGGTAGGCGTAGGCCTGACGGGCCGAACGCCCGACCCGCCCGCGTAGTTGATACAATTGAGCCAGCCCGAATCGATCGGCACGGTGCAGAATGATTGTATTCACTGATGGAAGATCGAGACCGGACTCGATGATAGCGGTCGACAGGAGCAGATCGAAATCATGATGGTAGAAACGTACCATCACTGATTCGAGCTCGCGTTCAGGCATCTGCCCGTGTGCCACACCGATCTTCACCAGAGGCAACTGCCGCCGGAGGAATTCGGCCATCGCATCGATTGAGTGGATACGGTTGTGAACGAAGTAGATCTGGCCGCCGCGATCCAACTCGCGCATGATCGCCTCGGTGATCACTTCGGGACCGAATTCGCGTATCTCCGTCTGCACCGGCAGGCGGTCGCGCGGCGAAGTATTGATCATCGACAGGTCACGTGCACCCAAGAGCGACATTTGAAGGGTGCGCGGGATCGGGGTGGCGGTCAGCCACAGCGTGTCGACACGCCGTTGCAACTGCCGCAGCTTTTCCTTGTGGGCGACGCCAAAACGGTGCTCTTCATCGACAACCAGGAGACCCAAATTGGCGAAGATTATGTCTTTCTGAAGCAGGCGATGTGTGCCGATGACAATATCCACGGCGCCGGTCTTAAGCTCCGCCACAACGCGCTTCTGCTCCTTGGATGTGCGAAAACGCGACAGGGTCTCGATTCTCACCGGGAATTCCGACAAGCGTTCCCGGAATGTCGTAAGGTGCTGCTGGGCAAGAATCGTGGTCGGCACCAGCACCGCGACTTGTTTATGATCGCAGATGGCCTTGAAAGCGGCGCGGATCGCAACTTCGGTTTTGCCGTAGCCGACATCGCCGCAGATCAGACGATCCATCGGTCCGCTATCGCACATATCCTTCTTGACGGCTGTGATAGCCTCAGCCTGGTCGGGGGTCTCTTCATAGATGAATGATGACTCCATCTGGCGCACCCATTCGCCATCTGGCGAGAATGCGTAACCCGGTTGCGACTTGCGCTCGGCGTAGAGTGCGACCAGTTCTTCGGCCATATCCAAGAGCGCCTGCTTGGCGCGGCTCTTGGCTTTCTCCCAAGTCGTTCCCCCCAGCCTGGAGAGTGCCGGATTTCCCTCTTTGCCGGTGAACTTGTGAACCCGGTCGAACTCCTCGATCGGGACAAAGAGCTTGTCATCACCCTGATACAAAAGCAGGAGGCAATCACGCCGTTTGCCCTCGACTTCGATTGATTCGAGCCCGCGGAAACGTGCGACGCCGTAATCGACGTGAACGACAAAGTCAGCCTTCTTGAGCTGAGTGTAGCTCGAGAGGGCCAGACCCTCCTGGAATCGCCGACGGCGATAACGTGCCTTGTGGCGATTGAAGATCTCGTGCTCGGTCAGCACGACGATCCGCACATCAGGCAGGACAAAACCACCGTGCAGGGCCGGGTAAGTCAGCTCCACCAGAGGATGGCGCTCTTCCAGCAGTTCCCCGAGGCGGCGCCGTTGCCCTTCGTTATCACACGCGATTACGACGTCGAATTCATTCTTCGCGTAGTTGTGCAGTTCTCCAGCGAGGTGCTCGACACTTGCCGCCATCGCCGGAGGGGCGGTGGCACCGCAATCGAGTGCATCCGTTGCACTGCTGCGGAAAGTCCGCATCCAGACGTGATGGCCCTTCTTCGGCGAGGCTTTCCATGTCGATTCGCTCCCCCAGATGTCACTTGGAGGTGGCGGATCGGGCAGGTGGCGGGCAGTGCGCTCGTAGAACCGCTGCGCTTCGGCGATGATCTTGTCGAACTCGGCCTGAATCAGATCCGGATCATCAAACCACCACACGGCACGATCGTTGCAGTAATCGAGAACTCTCGCCCGTTTCTGCCCGAGCCTATCCGCGAGCCACTCCAGTCCGGGCCGCGATGGGTCTCCTTCCACACGCTCACGCCAAGCCGCGTCCAGGCCGCTCGATTCCCAGCCGCGCTCATACTTCTCGCCCGAAGCGAAAACCTCGCGACTGGGCAGCACGACACACTGCTCGCGCCGCCCGGATGAACGCTGCGAGGAAACCGAGAAAGTACGGATTGACTCAATCGTATCGCCGAAAAACTCAATGCGCAGAGGTTCCGACTCGGTGTAGGTGAAAACATCGACAATGCCGCCGCGACGGGAAAACGTCCCGACTTCCTCGACCAGCGGCTGACGCCGGTATCCCAGTTCGACCAGCTTCGCCAGAAGCTCGTCGCTCATGATCTCCTGGCCGTTGGAGAGAGACAGCGCATTCACGAGGAGATCGTCCGGCGAGATCGTCGGTTCCAACGCCGCGCGCAGATGAGTGATGACAACCGGCGGCTGGTCATCCAGCATGCGCCAGAGAGTCTCCAGCCGACGGCCGGTGGACTCGGGACCGGGGGAACGGAATTCGTACGGAAGGATCTCCCACGAATGAAAACGCGAGACATGTTTCTCACCCAGCAAGCTCAGCAGATCATCGTGCCACCAGGAGGCCGCATCGGGGCTGGCGGTTACGACCAACGTCGGGCGCGGCGCTTTCTGGTAGGTCTGTGCCAGCAGGCATGGAGCCAGCGAACCGGCGAGACCGGCCACGTGCAACTCGTGTCTGTCGTCGGAACTGAGGGCGTCGCGCAGACGACGATACGCCGGGGAACGGTCTACGGCGCGGAGGATCGAGTCGAAAGGATGGGCGCCGCGGGAGGGGCGGGGGATGGATGGGGAAGATGTCTGTGTCATACGTACAGTCTGATGCCTGCCTGCGCCCTCACCCCAGCCCTCTCCCGCACGCCGGAGAGGGGGCAGGCTGCCGTGGCATCACGCCTCACTTCCCAACCGCCAACATCTTTCTCCCCTCTCCCGATTTTGGGAGAGGGGAGAGGGGTGAGGGGTGGTGCCGCGCGCGACGTCAACGTCTGTCCCCCGCTCTCTTCCGACTTGCTCTGCGGCCCACGACAATGATGCGCGGTGAATCTAGCGTGTACTTCGTGCCATCGAAGTCGCCGAACGTCTTTGTGACTTCCAGTCCGGCGCGCTCAAACATACCGACGACCTCGGCAAGGGTGTAGATTCGCAGCGAGAAGCTCCGCTTGCGGCGGCGTCCGTTTGTGAAAATCAGCGTCCGGTCGACGTCGAGGCGGCTGCGACACCAGTCTGGCGACCGCGCTTCGAGCGACACGCCGCCTTTGATTTCGCTCCACCCGCGACGCTGGGGATGCCGGACGATGACGTCGCGATTGATCGTGTCCAGAAGGAACTGGCCGCCGGGTTTGAGAGATGCGGCGGCACGCGCAACAAGCTGGTAGTTCTCCTCGTCGCTCTCGAAGAAGCCGATTGACGTGAACATGTTGATGGCGGCGTCGAAGACCGGATCGAATGACATCGACCGCACATCACCCTCTACCAAGGTCAGACTGATCTTTGCCTTCTTCGCCCCACGTCGCGCCTTGTTCAGAAAGAACCGGCTGCGGTCGAAACCCGTGACCTTTAGCCCCGCGCGCGCCAGAGGAACAGCGTGCCGCCCATACCCGCAGCAGACATCGAGCACTCGCCGACCACGCCGCAGCCTCAGAGTCCTGCGCACGAAGTCGGCTTCCTTCTGCGCCGTCTGCATGTCAACATCCTGATAGACCTTCAGGTAATCGGCATCGAAGAAGTCTTTCCACCATTCGGCCATCGCATCCTCCGCGACCTGATAACAGCACAAAAACCCCAACCCCGGCCCGAAGGCGGGGGTGGGTTTCTACTGGAAGATATCGGAAGCCAGCGCCAAACGCAAACCGCAGGGGCGGAAAGTGATTGATTGAAACGGAGCTTTCGAGTCACATTCCCTTATGGCCCAAGAGAAGAATGACCGGATTGTCTGCCTGTTCGGATCGGGAGTTTCGATTCCGGCGGGGATGCCGTCGACCCAGGAACTCACTGAGAAGTTGATACCGCCTCGAGACTTTGGACTGAATCGCTCCTTGGTGTACGAACGGGGCTGCACGGACGAATGCTGGGCCTCAAACCCCCTCCCGCAGATATTCGGAAACCCGGCGAGGTGGACGCCATTGATCTCGGAGATCGTGTCGGCTCTCGCGGTGCTGATCGGTGAGGGCTTGATGGAGGCTGGGCTGCCGGAGGGTAGGCTCACTTACGAAGACGTGATGTATGCTTGCAGGAAGATGTCAGAACTGGACGAAGAAGACACGATGGATCCTCTTGCAGCCGTGGCACGCGCACGATTGCGAAGTCAAGTCCGGCCGGAATTGAAGAACGACATGAACACCCTGCTAGGAAAGGCACGATCTTGCATTGGCGACCTCCTGTGGCAGGAACTCAGGGATAGGCCTATAGGGTGTATAGACGCTCTACAATTCATAGGGGAAATGGTGGACGCCTTAAATGGCTGCGACATTTCAGTAATCACCCTCAACCATGATTGCGTCCTCGAGAAGTACTTGCGGGATCGTCCTGTCTCCTTCACCGACGGATTCTCGGAGCCGGGGGATGAATCCGACCTGGCGACCTATGATGGACGATTGTTGGACACAGATGGGGTCGGAGTGCGAGTGTTCAAACTCCATGGCTCTATCAACTGGTTTGAGTTGGGACCCGTGGGCTCATCATTTGGCCACCGAATTGTCAGCGGAACGTTGCAGGAAGTGGAGGATTGGTGCGATCCTCGTCGGGATGGTGCGGATTGGACAATCGAAGGTAACCGACCAATACTCATTGTCGGTACCCACAACAAAACCACGAGTTACACGATGGGGATGCACGCCGAGCTGTTCTGCCGCGCGCGGAATGCGCTGATGCGCGCCAGGAAGCTCCTCATCTGTGGATACGGTTTCCGAGACCCCGGTGTCAACACCATGCTGTGGAACTGGGGATTCGAGGACCAGGATCGGACCATGGTGGTCATTCATCGCAATCCTCAAGAACTGCGCGGGGAAGTTTCGGCCGAGGTACTGAAGCGTCTGGACGCTTTGGAGGAAGTGCGAATCCTTCGTTGGATTCCAAAATTCGCAGGAGATTCGATATCCTGGAAGAGGGATCTGAAGCCCCATTTCTCACCCACGAAATCCTAGTTACTGGGCCATCCTGACCATCTCCGCCACCAGCTTCGCCGCAAGAAAATCAGGATGATGCAGCCCCGGGATCGGGCTGAGTTCGACCACGTCGAAGCCGACGATCTTGCGCTTGGATGCGACCGCGCGCAGGAACGCGAGTGTTTCCTGCCAGAGAAAGCCTCCCGGTTCGGGGGTACCGACTGCGGGCATGATTGATGGGTCGAGGGCGTCGAGATCAAAGGTGATGTAGACTTGCTGCGACAGAGCCGCAATCGCGTCGTCGTGCCAGTCGGTGCGGCCAACGCATTGATCGGCCCAGAAGACCGGCAGGTGGCCACGTTCGATTGTGGCGTGGCAATCGGCAGAGGCGTTGCGGATGCCGACCGAGACCACCGGGCAGATTTCGCGCACACGGCGCATCACCGAGGCGTGTGAGAACTTGGACCCCTGGTACGAATCACGCATGTCGGCGTGGGCGTCGATCTGCAGCACGCTGAGATTGGAATACTTCGCCTTGTGCGCGCGCACTGCGCCGGTGGTGATCGAATGCTCGCCGCCCAGCATCACGCAGAACTTGCCATTGGCCAGATGCCGCGCGATTTCACGCTCGACGGTGTCGACCATCACGGCGGGACCGTCGGCCTCGGCTTCGATTTCGTCGGCGGTCGCGATGCCAATGTCGCCGATTTCGGTCTTCGTGGCCGGGTCGTATGTCTCCACCTCGCGCGAGGCGGCAATGATGGCTGCGGGGCCGTACTTGGTAGCTGATTTGTACGAGGTCGTGGCGTCGTAGGCGACGGGAATCACGACCACGCGCGCTTTGTCGTACTCGGCGTCCTCCGGCGGCAGCCCGAGGAAGTTGTTGCCACGGGGGATGTGGGATGCGAGCGGGGTGGGTTGGTTCATATGACCTCGACGTGACTCGCCAGTTTGATCAGGGCCCTCTCCCTCGCGAGGGCAAGGGGCTTAAGCCCCTTGTCCGCAAACCAAGTTGAGGGATTGGAACGACCTCTGATGCCATGCTCTCATATGCGCGACCGGTGTGCAACCGGGCAGATAGTTGACACTTTAGACCGGGCACATAGCTTACACATCTGAGTGTTGGTCGTCCACATGATTTAGTCTGGGGTTGGGGTTCTTTCTTTCCGGGGACGGACACGTCGCCGT
>Ga0315273_10010087_pt1 | contig 12019 bp, 10 predicted proteins | sample YL17G02_0_MG_FD_205753 | JGI IMG/M metagenome (GOLD analysis project Ga0315273, IMG submission 205753) | Sediment microbial communities from Yellowstone Lake, YNP, Wyoming, USA - YL17G02_0 | ecosystem: Environmental > Aquatic > Freshwater > Lake > Sediment | place: USA: Wyoming | collected... | reverse complement strand
AAGGACCAGTATGTCCAGCCCGGACTTCTCCTTGTACTCCTTGATGTCCTTCTTCAATATGTTCATCCAGGTCTCGCCTGTTATAAGGGAGGAGCGTATCAGGCCCAGGTCCCAGATGTTCACCCTGTCCTCGACCTTGGAATAGTCCATGCCGAGCCCCTCCATGTGGTCAAGCAGGGACGGCCTGTTCTGTTCCAGGGTTATATAAAGCCCCTTCAGGCCCTGCTTCAGGGCGTTGCCGTACAGGATGCTGTAGCAAAGCGAGGATTTCATGGTACCTGCAGTGCCTGCCACCAGCACCACATGCCCCCTCGGGATGCCCCCGTCCAGGGCCACATCGAAGTCATCGATATGGGTCTTTATCCTGTGCATTCGACCGGTCATTCCCTCTGAGACCTTTGCAAGGTCAAGTCCGCCGCTAGCGTCTTTCTGAGTCAAGATAATTCACCGGGCGTCGAATGCGCCTCTGAGCTAATATATATTGCCGGAACGAGGGATAGACGATGACGACGGCCCTGACGGGAGCCGGCACTGGCAAGGCACCAAGCTTCTCTGCGTAAAGAAGTATAAATATGGGTATGATGATTTCCATGACTGTCCGGACGGGGCACTGGCCAAAACGGGCATTCATAGACATTCCCGTTGCGCGTCAGGCAAGCATAATCACCGACGGGGGAATTGCCAAGTGGCTGGTCAGGGAGCCGAAGAACAGACCTACAACTGCAGTGGATGCGGGCGGCCCCTCAAGTTCATCCCACAATACGGGGCCTATTACTGCTATTACTGTCAGTCCTACGAGACCCCCGGCGTGAAGGCCCAGAACCCGTGCCCGACATGCGCCGGCGAGATGACCTACATAGACGTCTACAATTCATGGTACTGTTACACATGCCAGACCTACGGCAGCCCGACATCGATGGACACCGGTGCTGGGGTCGGGCTTGCCGCCGGGGCCGGCGGTGGTGGTGGGTACGAGGACACGTCCGTGTTCGTAAGGCCAAGGGACACGCTCTGCCCGTCGTGCAACAGGCCTATGCTCGGCGAGCAATGCCCGTTCTGTACCGCCGAGAAGATCATAATCGAGGCCGAGGCGAAGCTGAAGGACATCAAGGGCCAGGGGGCGCGGGTCGGCAGGTTGGAGGACGAGCTCAACAGGTCCAAGGTGCTTTTCGGGAACGAGGAGTACGATAGGGCCTTGGAGGTGGCCTCCGCTGTCAAGACCGAGCTGGTGAGCACCGAGAAGAACTTCAGGCCCGCAAGACCATGGACGAGGTCGAGGATATACTCGACAAGTTGGCCCAGTTCGAGGTCAATATCACAAACGCTGACAACACGATGAACCTTGCCCAGAACTTCATGAGCAAGGGCTCCTACGATAAGGCGATCGAGTTCCTGGCACAGGCGAAGGGGCTCGCCGAGATTGATGCCAGGAAGGCCGGGTACCAGATACGGACGAAGGCGTCCCGGCAGCTCATCTCCCATGCCATCGATACATGCCCAGATTGCGGAAACGTGCTCCAGGGCAAGCCGGACAAGTGCCCGCTATGCGGAACTCTTATAACGAGGGAGGGGGCGAGTGGTGGCATCGAGGTTGTGCCGATCGAGGCCGGTGCTGCACCGGTCCCTGCTCCGGCGCCCAAGGTCGCACCGTCCCCGCCTCCGCCACCACCGCCGCCATCGCCGGCGCCTCCGCCACCATCATTGCCACCGGCGCCACCAGAGGTCGAGGCCCAGGCCCCGGAGGTCCTTGTCGATGCTCCGGTAACATATCCACCACCTTATCCACCTCAACCCGCAGCTCCTGTCATGGCACCGGAACCCGCCTCGGTCCCAATGCAACCGGCCGTATGGGCAGCTCCGGTCCAGGCACCAGCGCCTGCGCCGGCCCCCGTGCCGGTCCCCGTGCCGGTCCCTGTATATGTTCCCCCGCCTGCACCGGTCCAGGCGCCCCCGCCCCCGCCACCGCCACCGGCCCCGGCCCCGCCATTGCCATCGGAACCAAGGAGTTCCATCAAGGATGGCAAGTGCCCGACATGCGGCGAGGAGGTGGAGCTGAATTGGAAGAGATGCCCCTTCTGCAACTCGTCGCTCGTCGAAGGTGTCGCACCAGCGCCCTCTAAGGTGGTCTCTACCTCGGTGTTCGGGGCGCCACCGGCGCCTCCGAAGCCTTCGGCCCCCGAACCGCCGAAGAGGCCGACATGCCCGTCCTGCAGCAGCCCGGTCGAGCCCGGTTGGAAGAGATGCCCGGTCTGCATGAAGCCACTTGATGCGCCCAGGCAACCTGTCCCCGCATCCACCTTTGTACCACCGATGCCATCAGCGCCAGCACCCGCGTACGCGTCACAGCAACCGCCACCACCACCTCCACCACCTCCACCGCCGCCACCCCCGCCCCCGAAGCAGGCAGCGCCTCCGGTGCCCCCCATCATGCAGATGCTGGCACCCAGGTCGGCCATGGTCCCTGCACCCCCTGCACCGCCCGAGGAGGTCGCGGACGCGAGCGGCACGAAATCTGAGTACGATGCGCTCGAAAGGAAGTTCACAGAGATGGAAGGCAAGGGCGTGAAGGTCGCCCATGCTAAGAACATAGCCCGTCTCGCCCAGTCCTTCATAAAGGGCGGGGACTTCGTGAAGGCCCAGCGGTACATCAAAAAGGCCGAGAAGGCCCTCGAAGAGGCCATGAAGTGATGGCCCTGGTGTGTTGATTGCGAAGACTTATGTAAGGCGTCCCTTATCACGTCCACTGTTGGTGGTGTCCCTCCTCATGCCTGACAGGATACTCGTGTGCGTGGCATGGCCATATGCAAACAACTCGCTCCATCTTGGCCATGTGGCAGGCTCCCTCCTGGGGCCCGACATCTTCGCACGGTACCATCGGATGATAGGGGACCATGTGCTCATGGTGTCCGGCTCGGACGAGCACGGGACACCCATCACCGTGACCGCGGACAAGGAGGGCATCGGTCCCAGGGAGGTCGCGGACCGGTACCACAAGGAGCATGTGGACAATCTGGGGCGATTGGGCATATCCTTCGACCTTTTCTTCAGGACCAGCGACCCGGCCCATGCGGTCGTGGTCCAGGACATGTTCAAGGTCCTGATGGGGAAAGGGCTCATCTACGAGGCGGAGATGGAGGCCCTCTATTGCGGTAAATGTGCCCGGTCCCTTCCCGACCGGTACGTCGAGGGCACCTGTCCGTTCTGCGGGGCCCCGGATGCGCGCGGGGACCAGTGCGACGAGTGCAAGAGGACCATGGACGCCGTCGAGCTCAAGGCCCCTCGATGCAAGATATGCGGGACCGCACCGGAACAGCGCACCACAAAGCACATGTTCCTGAAGTTGAGCGCGCTCGCCGACGGGCTGGACCAGTGGATAGGGACCCGCAAGGGCATCTGGAGGCCAAGCGTCGTCAATTTCACGCGCAACTGGCTGAAAGAGGGGCTTCGCGACAGGCCCATAACGCGGGACCTGAAGTGGGGCGTTGCAGTGCCTGTGCCCGGGTACGATGATAAGTGCATCTACGTCTGGTTCGAGGCGGTAATAGGCTATCTCTCGACGTCCAAGGAATGGGCCCGGAGACGGGGGACACCGGACGAATGGCGTCTGTGGTGGGATGCGGCGGGTGGCAAGGAGCCCGAGGTCCGTTCGTACTATTTCCTTGGAAAGGACAACATCCCGTTCCACACCATCATCTGGCCAGCGATATTAATGGGCCATGGCGGCCTGAACCTGCCTTATGACGTGCCTGCCAACGAGCACCTCACCATGAGGGGCCAGAAGATGTCCAAGAGCAGGGGCGTGATGATGCCGCTCCCGTTCTGCCTCGAGAAGCTGGATGCCGACGTCATCCGTTTCTCCATCGCCGTCTCCATGCCAGAGAACCATGACTCCGATTTCTCCTACGACGAGTTCGTGAGGTTGAACAACGAGGTCCTGGTGTCGACGTTCGGGAACCTCATCAACAGGGCGCTGCTGTTCGCATGGAAGAACTTCGGAGGCATTCCTCCGGTGGGCGCCCCCCTGACGGACAGGGATAAGGCCCTCATCGAAGCCATCGCCCATCATCAGGCCGAGATGACCGCGCACCTCGAGATATGCAGGTTCGCGCCGGCCCTGAAGGAACTGATGGCCTTGGCCCAGGCTGGGAACGTATACATAAACGAGGCCGCACCATGGAACCTCATAAAGACGGACAAGGCGGCCTGCGCAACGGTCATGCATGTTTGTTGCCGGCTTTCACGGGCACTGGCCATAATGGCGGCCCCTTTCATGCCGTTCTCGTCCCATAGGATATGGTCGATGCTGGGGGAGAAGGGCGATGTGGCCGTCGAGCCCTGGGCATCGGCGCTGTCGGACATCGATGTCGCGGGTCCCGCGGCCCGGCCGATGCCGAAGCCGGAACCGCTGTTCAAGAAGCTGGAGCCGGACATGTTCACACCGCGCGAGACTGCCTACCAGTCACTGGTGCTCAAGGTCGGGAAGGTGGATGAGGTGGCACCCCATCCAGACGCAGAGAAGCTGTTCGTTATGAAGGTTGACGTCGGGGAGGGCGCCCCCAGGCAGATAGTGACCGGGCTCCGGGGTTATTACAAGGAGGAGGAATTGAAGGGGCGGAAGGCCGTGTTCATACTGAATCTCAAGCCCTCCAAGTTGCGTGGGATCGAATCCCAAGGGATGATACTGGCGGCCGAGACCGAGGGCGGGAAGGAGGTCTCCATCCTTGTGCCGGAGGGGGACCCTGCCGTCGGGACGGTCGTGACCGCCGGGCCGGACATGGGCCCGGGCGAGGCCTCCCAGAAGGTGCTCTCCCTCGACGAGTTCAGGGCCGTGCCGCTCCGCATCGGACAGGCGGAAGGGGGCCGCAAGGGGGCCGTCTTCATCGACCAGGCCGCCGGCGGGAAGGCCTCCCCGCTCCGGACCCCGAAGGGCCCGGTCGTGCCACTGCTGGACGTGCCGGACGGGTGCATCATCCACTGACGCGCCTTTTGTACAGGTAATGTTTTATTACATCCTAACATATCAGGATGGACGAGAGCACATGAACCTGATAAAGCTGGGCGGCAGCATCATAACGGACAAGGGCCGGCTCTACAGCCTCCGGGGGCAGGAGCTGGACCGGCTCGCGCGGGAGATCGCCGAGGCGGTCCAGGCAGAGATGCAGAAGGGGAGGAGCAGGGAAGGCCCGGGCGCGATAATCGTCCACGGGGCAGGGTCCTACGGGCACGTTCTTGCAAAGAGGCACGGCCTCGCCGCTGGGTACAAGGGCCAGGGCCAGCTCCGCTGGGTGGCGCGCGTGCAGAGGGACGTGCGGATGCTGGACGGTTGCGTCATCGAGGCCCTCGAGAACGCGGGCATAGCGGCATCGGCCATCCCGCCTGGCGCGGTCCTTCGACGGACCGATGGCGCGATAAAACGGTTCGACGCATCCATATTCAGGGCTTATCTGGAGCTCGGGATCGTGCCCGTGACATTCGGCGACGTCGTCCTCGACACGGACGCCCGGCACCGGTTCGGTATATTGTCGGGCGACGACATCATGGTGGAGCTTGCCAGGGCCTTCTCGCCGAAGCGGGTGATATTCGCCATGGACGTGGACGGTGTCCTTGACGGGCCGCCGGACGCGGGCGGGAAGGTGGTCCCCATAGTCAGCCGCGTGGGCGACGTGCCTTCCACGGCATCCCGTGGGGGCAGGTCCGCGGTCGCCGATGTCACCCGGGGCATATCCGGCAAGGTGGCCAGGGCGCTCGAGATATCGAAGGCCCTCGGGGCGAAGGGCCGCGTGATGCTCATAAACGGCGGGGTCGAGGGGCGGCTCAGGGACGCGATGATGGGCAAGGCGGTCATCGGGACCCGTGTCATAGCACCGACGAAAGCGAAGGGGAATGGGAGCGCGAAAGGGCGCAAGGGAGAACGGAAGCGAGGTGCCTGAGATGGGCGACGGACGCGAGGACGTGGACACCGAGGCAGGGGCCAGCGGGGCAGGCGCGGGTGGCAGGACCGAGGTGGACACGAAGGACAGGGGCTCCACCGAGCGGAGGAAGGGCGAGCATGTGGAGATATCCCTTAACCAGAAGGTCATGGCCTCGTACTGCTACTGGGACGATATCCATCTCGTGCACCATGCCATACCCGAGATAGACAAGTCCGACATCGACCTTTCCATCACCCTGTTCTCTAAGAGGCTGGAGGCCCCCCTCGTGATATCGGCCATGACCGGGGGCTACAAGGAGGCCGAGCGTATAAACGACAACCTTGCCAATGTGGCCGCGGAACTTGGCCTGGCGATGGGCGTTGGCAGCCAGAGGGCAGCGCTCGAGGACAGGTCGCTCGAGTACACTTACGACGTCGTATCGCGGTACGATGTCCCTCTCATGTTCGGCAACATCGGGGCCCCGCAGATACGCGGCCGGGACGTGGACCTCATCACAAGGGCCATGAAAATGGTGGACGCGGACCTCATGGCCGTGCACTTGAATTATCTGCAGGAGGTGGTCCAGCCCGAAGGGGAGACGGATGCCTCCGACCTTTTAGAGGCCCTCAAGTTCGTGGCCTCGCGTGTCCCGATAATCGTGAAGGAGACCGGCGCCGGGATCACACGGCCCGTGGCAAAGATGGTGAAGGAGGCCGGGGTGAAGGGCATCGATGTGGGAGGGGCGGGCGGGACGTCCTTCTCGGCCGTCGAGGTCTACCGGGCTCGGGCCCGGGAGGACCCGGTGCGGGAGAGGCTCGGCAACACCTTCTGGGACTGGGGCGTGCCCACACCTGCGTCCGTCGTCGATTCCCAGGTGGGACTGCCCATCATCGCGACCGGAGGCATCCGCAATGGCCTCGACGTGGCCCGGTCCATGGTCCTGGGTGCGAACGCGGCCGGAATCGCGCGACCGCTCCTGAAACCGGCCACCGACGGGGTGGATTCACTGATGCGGGAGGTGGAGACCATCATCTCCGAACTTCGGGCCGCCATGTTCCTGGTGGGCGCTCCCGATGTGAATGCCTTGGGAAAGGCCCGGTACGTGGTGACCGAGCCGACGGCCCACTGGATACGCCAGTTGAAGGGGCATCATGATGAGCTTGATATCTTGGAGAAGTCGGGAGGGGGGGTGAAACGATGATGAGGAAGGGAAAAGGGAAGCAGAGCAAGAGGAAGGGCAAAGAGAGGGCCAAGGGGAGAGCCAAGGGGCGGGTCAAGGCCACTTCAAAGGGCCCAGCCCCGGTCGTGACGACCAAGGAGTTCGAGTCTTACCTCGAAAGGATGCGGCTCGTCGTCGACCAGGAGCTGGCAAAGGCCCTGGACGTGGGGGCGAACCCGCGGTTGAAGGAGGCCATGGCCTATCTTCCATCAAAGGGTGGGAAGCGGCTACGCCCTATCATGGCCATGACCGCCGCAGACGCGGTCGCGGCAGATAAGAAGGCGAGAGGGAATGGGATGTGGAAGGAGGCGATGCCGCTCGGCCTCGCCCTCGAGATAATCCATAATTTCACGCTACTGCATGACGACATAATGGACGGGGACGACGAGAGGCGCGGCGTGCCCACGGTGCACAAGGTCTACAGCGTGCCGACGGCCATCAACGCTGGCGATGCCCTGTTCGCCAGGGCCTTCGAGGTCCTGGGAAGGACGCGCATCCACGAGACGGGATTCCGGACGCTCGTCGACGACCTGGCGAGGATGGTCAGGGAGCTCGGCGAGGGCCAAGAATGGGACATCGAGTTCGAGCACCGGACCGACGTCACCGAGGATGAGTATCTCCGTATGGTGGAGAGGAAGACGGGTCTCATGTTCCAGAACGCGGCCAAGGGTGGCGCCCTCGTGGCCGGCGGGACCCGGAAGCAGGTCTCTGCCCTTCACGAATACGGGAGGCTCATCGGCATCGGGTTCCAGATACAGGACGATTACCTTGACCTCACCGCCGACCCGAAGAAGTTGAAAAAGCCCGTCGGCAACGACATCAAGACCGGGAAGCAGACCATAATAATCATCCATGGCAAGGCCCACATGGACGCGCCGCAGAGGGCAAGGCTCGACAAAGCGCTCGGGAAGAGGGACGCGGCCACGGACGCGGACGTTCGGGACGCCATCGCGGCCCTTCGCGAGGCCGGTTCGCTCGACTATGCGAGGCAGAGGGCCTTCGACCATGCCCGCATGGCGGAGGCGCGGCTGGCCGTGCTGCCCGACAGCGTACCCAAGGAGCATCTACGCAAGCTCATCGAGTTCATAGTGCTCAGGGAGTTCTGAGCCCACGGAAGGAAAGGATGGGACAGGCTGATATGGCAGACGACGGAGCGCTCAGGGAGGGGCTCGAGAGGTACGCCCTCGACAACGCGCTGAAGCACGAGGGCAAGGCATCCGAGAAGGCGGTCATGGGCAAGATAATGGCCGAGAGGGCCGACCTCAGGGCCCGGTCCAAGGAGCTCATGGCCATGCTCGCCGAGATCGTGGCCCAGGTCAATGCCATGTCGCCCTCCGGGCAGCAGGCCCGGCTGGACCAGCTGGGCGCCGTCGTGGTCCACGAGCGGAAGAGGCGCGAGGGCCTTCAGGAGCTGTTGGGCGCGGTACCCGTCGCCGACGGAGGGAAGGGCGTCGTGATGAGGCTGGCGCCCGGGCCATCCGGACCCCTGCACCTTGGCCATTCGCGCATGGCCATCCTGAACGACGAATACGTTCGGAACTACGGCGGGAAGCTCATAGACCGGCTCGAGGACACCGACGTGGAGAGGATACTACCGGAGGCCTACGACTGGATACCCGAGGACATCGAATGGCTCGGGGTCAAGGTCCACGAGACCGTGCGGCAGAGCGACCGGTTCGCCATCTACATGGACATCGCCAAGCAGCTGGTGGCCCAGGGCGCCGCATACGTTTGTACCTGCCAGATCGAGGGGTGGAAGGAACTGCTGAACGCGTCCCGGCCGTGCGTCCACAGGGGCCAGGGCCCCGATGTGCAGATGGGCGAATGGGAAAAGATGGTGGACGGCACTTATGCGGAGGGCCAGGCAGTGCTCGTCATAAAGACGGACCTGGGCCACAAGAACCCGGCCGTCCGGGACTGGTACGCCATGCGCATCGTCGATAACGTGCCCCATCCTCTCACAGGCAGCAGGTATCGCATCTATCCTCTCATGAACTTCAGCGTGGCCGTTGACGACCATCTCATGGGGATGACCCATGTGCTCCGCGGGAAGGACCATCTCAACAATACCCATCGGCAGGAGTACCTCTACGACCACTTGGGATGGCCGAAGCCCGTCTTCCTCCACTACGGGAGGGTGACCATCGAGGACATCCAGCTCTCCAAGAGGAAGATACTGGCCGGCATCCAGGCCGGGGAGTACACTGGATGGGACGATGTGAGACTGGGGACGCTCAGGGCGATGAGGAGGCGCGGGATAAGGCCCGAGGCCATCCGCAAGTATTGGGTGGACGCGGGCGTGAAACAGGTGGACATCACATTCTCATGGATGAACCTCTATGCCGCGAACAAGGACATCATCGACCCGGAGAGCGACAGGCTGTTCTTCGTGTGGGACCCGGTCGCGCTGACCATCGAGGGCGCGCCATCGGGACTGGAGAGCAGGGCTCCTCGGCATCCTGACCATCCGGAACGGGGCCAGCGAACGTTCCAGGTCACCAGCGAGGGTGTCCTCGTGACGAGGGAGGATTTCTCCTCGATGAAGGTAGGTGACATTGTCCGGCTCAAGGACCTATGCAATGTCGAGGTCCTGAATCTGGTGCGGGAGGGCGAGGGCCCGATGATTGCAGGGACGAGGTACGCTGGTAACTCCCTCGACGTGTTGAAGAAAGGGGCGCGTATCATACATTGGGTCCATCCGAGCTGCAACATAGACCTCAAGGTCCTCATGCCCGACGGGACCATAAGGACCGGCAAGTGCGAACAGTTTCCTCTCGCAACTGAAAAGGGAAGGCGGAGGGTCGTCCAGTTCGAGAGGTTCGGGTTCGTCAACCTCATCCCGATAGAGGGCTCGAAGGGATATGATTGCATCTTCACCCATACCTAAATGGGGGGTCGACATGAGAAAGAGGCCCGCTTTCGAGGAACTGGTTTTCGTCACTTCCAATCCGAACAAGGTGAAGGAGGTCCAGGCCGCCATTACCGCGGCCGGGCTCGATATCTCGGTCGAACAGAGGAACATGGGGTACACAGAACCCCAGGTGGACACGCTCGAGGGGGTCGTGGCCTTCGGCCTTGCCGATATACGGGCGCGGCTGCGGGGCGGCCGGGTGTCGGTGCCCGTCATGGTCGAGGACAGCGGGCTTTTCATAGACCGGTTGAACGGGTTCCCAGGCGTGTTCTCGGCCTACGTGTTCAGGACCATAGGCTGCGAGGGGGTGTTGCGGCTCATGGGGCGTGTGCCAAGGGCACAGAGGGGGTCGGCCTTCAAGAGCGTCATCGGGCTGCTCATCCCAGGGAAGGACGCACCCATGCACTTCAGGGGGGAATGCCGCGGGGCCATCTCCCTCGACATCGCAGGCACGGGCGGGTTCGGGTACGACCCCATCTTCGTCCCGCGGGAGGGGAACAGGGTCGGGCGGACCTTTGCCGAGATGACCCGGGACGAGAAGAACGCAGTTTCCCATCGGGGTCGTTCGGTCGAGGCGCTCGTGGCCTTCCTTGGGCGGGGCCTGTGAAGGCAAGATTTGGGGCCACCTCGCTCGCACATTGCGCGCGGGATATGCTCATGTGGTGGCATAAACGGCATTCTTGGAACACATCGAGTAGCAAATCAGAAATTATTAAGTAGGTAGGCATCGATTCACCGACCGGAGGACCTCGGGTGACGAACTACGTCTATGTGAACGGTGAATATTTTCCGAAAGACGAGGCCAAGATTTCCGTCTTCGACCATGGCTATCTATACGGGGACGGTATCTTCGAGGGCATCAGGGCCTACAACAACAGGGTCTTCAAGTTCGAGGAGCACATAGACCGGCTCTACATGTCGGCAAAGGTCCTAATGCTCGAGATAGGGCTCACCAAGGACGAGATGAAGAACAAGGTGCTCGAGACCCTTCGCAAGAACGGCCTTAGGGAAGCCTACGTCCGGCTCATCGTCTCCCGTGGCCTCGGCGACCTTGGCCTGGACCCGCGGAAGTGCAAGAAGCCCACCATCGTCATCATCACCGACAAGATATCCCTCTATCCGCCGGAGCTCTATGAGACGGGGCTGAGCATAGTCACGCTCGCAACCCGGAAGAACATACCGGAGGCCCTGAACCCGAAGGTGAAGAGCCTGAACTACCTGAACAACATCCTTGGCAAGATAGAGGCCAATCTGGCGGGCGCTGCCGAGGGTGTTATGCTGAACCAGGAGGGCTACGTCGCTGAATGTACGGCCGACAATATTTTCGTCGTTTACAAGCGGATGGGGAACATCTACGTCTCGACACCGCCGGCCCACGTCGGGGCCCTGGAGGGTATCACCCGCAACACGATACTCGAGATCGCCCCCAAGCTCGGGTACGTGCCAGAGAGGAAGATATTCACTCGGCACGCGCTCTACAACGCGGACGAGGTGTTCCTGACGGGAACGGCTGCCGAGATAGCGCCCATAATCGCCATAGATGGCCGTGTGATCGGGGACGGCAAACCTGGGCCTGTCACAAAGCAACTTCTTACAGCGTTCAGGGAACTCACAATGACGGAAGGCACCAAGATAATGCCTGATTGACGGTCGGAAGGACACCCTTCCACATTTCTACCGTTCTATTCGATGCCCTAGCCTGGACCAGGTTTCTATGGCCCGGATTTCGTCATGACCGTGTTTTTCCGACTGTCCACAGGGGCATCCCGCATAGGAAAGCGTTATATACGAAAAGCACTATCCTCAAAATCCCATTCGATAACAAGGAGGAATGGATTGGCGAAACAGGAGAAACCAGAGAAGAGGACCACGGCCCGCAAGGTCAAGGACAAGTGGAAGGCCAAGCAGGACTTCAAGGTGCTTGCCCCTGACATGTTCGGCGGCAAGGAGATCGCCGAGACCATAGCGGGCGACCCA
>Ga0315273_10010086_pt1 | contig 12020 bp, 19 predicted proteins | sample YL17G02_0_MG_FD_205753 | JGI IMG/M metagenome (GOLD analysis project Ga0315273, IMG submission 205753) | Sediment microbial communities from Yellowstone Lake, YNP, Wyoming, USA - YL17G02_0 | ecosystem: Environmental > Aquatic > Freshwater > Lake > Sediment | place: USA: Wyoming | collected... | reverse complement strand
CGCTCGGCCGCCACCCTGAGTATCTCGAGCTGCTCCTCCCTCATCTCCTCCCTGAGCCTTGTTATTTCGGCCTGCACGCTTGCCATGACCTTTTATTAACAGCGGTCCCATAAATAGGATTATGTCTGTCCCGCTTGCCGCGATTGAGCGCATTGCCAGAAAGGCCGGCGTCGACAGGATCTCGGCGGACGCCGTCCGCGAGCTCCAGAAGACGCTGGACGACATAGGCTTCGAGCTTGCCATGGACGCCGCCGAGGCCGCGCGCCACGCGGGGCGCAAAACGATAACCAAGGAAGACGTCTTTCTCGTGAGCGGAAAGAGGAACGCCTAGAAGCCGAGCCAGCCCGCGACCGTGCTTGCCGCGCCTCCAACTGCCTGTGCGACAGGAGTGAACACGCTGTGACCGTACACCCGTGTGGCGTCTTCCATTTCATCCCTTGTGATGAAACTTTTTATGATGTTGTCCGAATGCAGCCCGTCTATTTCATTGGCCACATGACTGAATTCGGGCACAAAGTTTCCCAATCCGTAGCCCACGAGTTGTGTGGCCGTTATCAAGGGATCATAAACGGCCCCTAAAAACACGCCCGCCGCCGCTCCGGTCGCTGCCCCTGCTATTGCACCAGGTATTGCTCCCACTCCGCCAGCGGCGGCACCCACCGCAGCGCCTGCGGCCGCACCCACGGCCGCTCCGATACCTGCCCCTATGATAACGCTTAACAACGGGGACGTAAGAGTGGACACGCCGGCGATGCCGTTCGCAAGGTCGTCATCGCTGCCGTTGGCGAGCGCTTCGTCCCTTGTTTCCGAATAAACAACGGGCATGAGCGCGATGTTGAGCAACCCTCCGTGTGCGCCCCAGCGTTTTGATTGGCCTAATGCATCGCTGGACTTTGCCGCCGCTTCCGCCGATTCCGCCTCTCTGCCTGCGGCCGCGAGTCCGCCTGAGCTGCCCCTCAGCCATTTGAACCCGTTGTACATGAACTGCCCGATGACGTCCGGAACCGCGTTAAGGACGTTTGCACCGTTACCCAGCGTCAATTTGGCTCCGTTGGGATTGGAAGTTGTACCGCTCTCTTTGGCGTTCCGACCGCCACCATTTGCCGTGCTTGTGCCCTGCGCGCCAGTTTTGTTTTTGTCCTCTTCCTTTTTCGCGCACCACGGCCAGCGCCAGCAGACGCCCGCCGCAGCATCGTAAAATTCGTTCGAGTTGTTGTCGCCGACTGAGGGCTCTTCCGCCCCTTCTTCCTTTTCTATCACCGGCTCCACCCAGACCGGGTTTTGGGTGACCGTGCCGTCCGAGAACTTCCATCCCATTCCGAGCGGGTTCACTTCCGCGTCCGACCAGTAACTGCCCAGCACCCTCTCGCCTTTCGAGTCCACGCCCATATTCCTGTAGTATTTCCCGTCCTTCAGGATGAGCGGTATGCCTCCGCTGCGTTGGCCCTGCTGCCTTTTCGCATCCTCTTTTTCTTGGGCTTTCTTGGCCTTGTCTATCTGGGCGTTCGCCCACTTTTCGGTCTCCTTGAGCGCGGTCTTCAGGCGCGTGACCGAAGCCGTTATCGATTCCTCCAGTTCCGCCGCAAAGTCGCGCGTATAGCTGGTAAGCTCGTCCTTCACCACCGTGAACTTCGGTTTAGTCGTTGGTTTTGCCAGGGAATATGAAGCGCCTATGGCCGCCACTCCGCCTATCCCTGCGAGCACCATGACCGCATTGTCGCCGTCAGCGGGCTTGGTCTTCTGGTCGCCTGTGCCCGTCGCGAACGGCGATTCCGTTATCACGGTTCCAGGCAGCTGGATTGGCCTCTGTGGCGGGTTTATCCCTATCGGCGGTTCGGGCGGCGCAATCGGCTCGGGCTCGACCGTAAATGAGTAGGACTTTTCGGTCTTCGCGATTTGGGAAAGCTTTCCCGTGCCCCCGTAAGGATAGATGGAATAGCAGTACTGTTCCACATGATAGGTCACTGTCCCGTATGGGGCGTTCTGGTAGGACGTGGCCTGTTCGTTCCAGACCGGGCCGTTGCACACGCTCTGCGGGTAATAATTGCGGTCCGAGTAGGAGCTGCCGTAATTGCTCGAATAGCCGTCGCGCGCGAATATCAGAAGCGTTTTCGCGCTGTAGCCTGTGACCACGGTGTTCTTGGTCATTTTCGTGTCGTCGCCGTTCGTTTTGATGTAATTGGCGACCGTCGCCGCCGGTATCACTATGTGCCTTACGTCAAGCCTGTAGTTTCCCGGAGGGACGTCTATCGCGGCGGCATTCAGCGTCCTGTTGTTGTAGTAGCGGGTCACCGTGGCGGGGCTGTATGTCCCGCCCGTTGAGGGCGGCTTCAGCGTGAAGGGCGCCGAACCCGTGGATTCGTTCCCCCTGAAATAGAACTGGTCAACCAGCTTCTCGGTGCCGTTCGGATAAACGAGCATGCGGTAGTAGATGTGCGACGGCAGCGTGTTCAGGTTTTGCGCCGTGATTTTTGCGGCGTCTATGGTGAACGTCTGGTAGTTCTTGGCGGTCGGGCTGCAGCCGGTGCATTGGTAGTACCTGAAAGGCGAGAGCCAGTCCGTAAGGATTAGCCGTTCGGACGGTATGTCAACGGACACGGCCAGCGCCGCGCAGGGCAGCAGGAGCAGGAAGGCGAACGCGATGGCAGAAATCTTGGCGGCTGTGTGCGCGGCCATAATCATCTTACGATTGAAAAGAGTTAAGAACCATAGGCATATTTATTATACTACTATGCATACCATAATAATATGGCGGATGACGTAGACTGGCATTCCATAGGCCTCACCGACCAGCAGGCGGGAATAATGCGCGCCGTGCTGGCCGTGCGTTCCAAGGGCCTGCGTTCCTCGCCCGCGGAATTGCAGCGGGCGTATGAAAGGGCGAGCGGCCAGCCCATACAGAAGCCGAATTTTTTCGCCCAGCTCAAGGTTTTGACGGAGCAGTCTTTCCTGCTCAAGCAGGAAGGGGAGTATTTTGCCAATCTGCCGGCTTTGGAAAAGGCGCTGGACTCGCGCAGGCAGGCGCTCGAAAAGGAGGCTGAGAAGCTGAGGTCGCAGTCGAAGAACTTCAAAAAACTGGTCGACACCGCCGCGCTCCAGCCGTCCGTGCCGCTCGTGCAGTACAATTCGCTGGAGAGCTATTTCGGCCAGCTTGCGGACCAGCTTGACGATTGCGAGCAGTTCTGCAGCAACAGCGTTTTCCCTTGGGTGTGCTTTTCCATAATCATCGCGTCCGCGTCGGGTTCGATGGATTACTACAACAAGGTCCGCGCGCTCTGCGGGCGGAAGGGCGTCGAGGTCCGCTACATCTCGGCGTTCAATGCGGACTATCTTGTCCGCCTCGCCCTGCGCGCAACGCACGGCAACAAGAGCATGGCCCTTCAGGAGTGCCTCAAGTCCCTTAACAACCTGCGCAGCATGCTCAAAATATTTCCGAACCTGCACATCCATTGCATACCCGGCGCGCTGAACTTCCATTTCGTCGTCATGAAGCCGCGCGACAGCGAGCCGCGCAGCCTTTACCTTTTCATATTCGGCGAGCCGGGCGACATCCAGAACGGCGTCATAATAAATTCCCCGCGCATGGCCAAGGACGTGTACGGCATGTTCGAGGACGAGTCACGCAAAGCCATAAACATGCGCTCGCCAAAGGCCGAGGCCGTGTACAAAAAGCTTGAAAAGGAGTTCAGGGCGCTGCTTGGCGGAAAAAGGTAACTTAAATCCTTTTTCCCGCTAATATTTTCATGGCTCAACTCATTAACATCCAAAGGGTTCTTTCCAAGGCAAAAAGGGATGAAGCCGTTCTGGGAGAGACCTATACTGCCGAGCAGGTCGCTGCCACGCTGAAGTCTTCGATCTCTTATGCGGAAAAACTGATGCAGGAAATGGAAAAGGACGAGCAAGTGACTGTTGAGAAAAGGAACGGCAGGCCCGTCTATCAGTTCAGCAGGGACGGCCTGTATGCGCTTGACCGTGAAATGGCCAAAACCTCGGGCCAGAAGAAGCTGTGCGGAAAGAAGAACTAATCCTTGGCAGCTTTCCAAATCACTTCAAAATAGTTCCTGTACGCGTCCGCCGCGCTCTTGCTTTCTATTACGACCGCTTCGGGCGTATCCGACCATAAAATTATCGCAATCTTGTTGCCGTAAATATTAGTCACGGCGTCCGAGGCGGCCCCGCGCGGGACAAAACGCACCTGCGTCGTCTTGGACGGCTTGATGTCCACCCCTTCCCTGACTATGTGCCTTATCGGTATCTTGTATTTCTCCACCTGCTTGACGAAGAACTTGGCAAAGTCGGGCATGCGCTCCGTGAACTGGCCTTCCGAATCAAGGACGCAGTTCGGCTGGTGTTCCTTTATCATGTCCAAAAAGACCGATTTGACGCCCTTGTTCCCGTAAAACAGCGTCACGTTGTGCTTCCCTTTGGGCTGCAGCCAGATCGCCTTGAGCGCCGGCAGCGATTCCTCGGCGAACTCCTCCTTTTCCTTGAGGTAGCCGGTCAGCCGCTCGGGTCCCACCGCGGAAAAGACCTTCCTATTTGCCTCCACGCGGTAACCCACAAGGCCCTTTTCGAGCAGCCGCTTCAATCCGTCATATGTAGAAGTCCTGTTGAGCCGCGCGTCTTTTGCGATCTTCCCCGCCTTTGCGCTGCCCAGCCTCAGAAGGGCGATGTAGACCTTCGCCTCGACCTCGCTCAGTCCGATTTTCTCGAGCCGCTCCTGCAGTTCCGCAGAACTTACCATGAAAGAAATAGCCTTGGCTGCTTTTAATGTTGGCGGTTTGCTTACATCAGCCGCTTTTTCTTATCATCGTTTCCGCTTCCTGCAGCAGCTTGTATATCTCGCAGCCTGCTCCTTTTCCGTGTGTACAGCTGTCTGCTTTTCCCGCAGATCCGTCGTTCTTCCATTTGCCTATGCAGGCGACGTTGTGCAGATATACGGGATTTGTGCCGTATTCGGAATACAGTAGGTACTTACATCGCGTCTCTTCTGTCTCTTCTTCTCTCACTTTTTTCACTTCTTTTTTGTTTTACAGTCTTTCCACGCTTCTGCCACTCAGCCGTTCCAGCGTTTGGTACACTTCGCTGAATCCGCTGTACAGGAGGCAGTTTTCCGCGGCCCTGTAGCCTTGGGCGCCGTTTTCGGCGCGCCTGTCACTGGTTGTCACTTCTCTCACCTCTAACCATAGCTGGCAGCCGGCACTCATAATCTTCTGTTGTCCAAAAGCTTACAACAGTATCTTATGTGCTTAGGGCGCGAAGTATGATTTAGAGGATAAAAATGAAAATAGTAATAACCGGCGGACCCGGCTGCGGAAAGACCACCGTGCTTGGCGTCCTTGAGAGGATGGGCTGCACGGTGCTGAGCGAGTCCGCGCGCAAGCTCATAATGGAGGAGCAGGCAAAGGGCGGACGGGCGCTGCCCTGGGACGACTGGCAGGGCTTCCAACTGAAAGTCCTGGAGATGCAGCTGAGGCGGGAGAACGAGCTGGACGAAACTGTATTCTTGGACCGCGCCGCAGTCGATGGAGTGGCCTACTACAGGCTGCACGGGACGGAGCCGCCGAAAGAATTCCTGGCCGCCTGCGCGAGGAACGGCTACACGATAATTTTTCTGCTCGAACAGCTGCCCAGCTACAGAACGGACGGGCAAAGGAAAGAGGACGGGGAAACGGCCGGACGGATCAGCGGCCTGATAGAGCAGGCCTATGCTGAACGGGGCTACAAAATCGTAAAGGTTCCGGTGCTGCCGCCCGCGGAGCGGGCGCAGTACATACTGGACAAAACAAGAGAGGTGATGGAGTGAAGGAGCGGCTGAAGCGATACGAGGGCAAGAAAGTGATAGTGGCCTACACCATATACGGCCGGGAATGGAGGGACGGCACATTGCGCGACATAAAGGGCAAGTCATACGGAAGGCTCAAGCGCGCCGACGAGAACGGAATAGAAATAGACGATTTCATGGGCGGAGTGAAGCTTCCTTTCTCCGGGAAAGTTCGGCGGGAGGATGGCAGCGAAGAAATCGTGAAAATAGAAAGAATTCACCTTGTGCCGGACTTCTTCACGGAGAAGATGATATATGGCAGGAACCACATCTGCGAGCACCTTGAGGCCACCAAGGACCCCTGCTACGGCTGCTGCGATGTCAGCGTGGGCAAAACTGAGCTTCCCTGCGACCTCGAGGACGACGACCACCCCAGGATCAAGTACATTTGCAAGCTAAACGGCAAACTGTGCAAGGGCCACATCGAAGGCACGTACCACGACAACCATGGGCCGGACTTCCCGACGGGCCGATACGACCACAAGCTCGCCATGGCCTGCGACAGCTTCGCCCTGAAGGACCCGGAAAAGAAAGACGATGAGGTGATGGAGTGAGCGAATATTACGATAGGAACGGGAAGATCAGGCCGATGTGGGAGAAGCAGTCGGTGCAGTCAACGGAAATCGGAAGGCTCAATGAATCGAGTTTCCTGCCGGAGGAGCATGTCATCCGCTTCGAAAAGCTGTACGGCGGGCTGACCATACCGGGCTCCGAATATTTCATGGCGAACAGCGATAAGGGCCGCGGGACAGGAGAGATGCTGATAGGAAGGGACAGCCGCCCCGTAGTTGAAATCTACAGGCAGATAGAGCCGATACTGGCTGAGGCGCAAAAAACGTTCTGCGAAAAGCGGATAGATATGGGCAACGTGAGGATAGCAAAGGAGCTGCAGTGGACGAAGGACCTAAGGGAGCTGAACTGCGAGGACCGCAAGGACTACACCGAGCGCTTCATCCTCTGGCTGAAGGAGGAGGGCATCTCCCTTACGGATACTGTTCTCATCGATGCAGACCTCTGGGAGTTTTCCACCTACAGGGCGGAGAAGGAGAATTCAAAATTGATGAAGGGGATAGCCGCGGAACTCAAGAACAGCGGTTACAGGTTCGAAGAGCGGCCGCATGTGGCTCCCTTCTGGGGCGGTCCGCTGCCACGTGAGCCGTGCATGAGCGTGGAGAAGCTCAGGGGCAGCAGCCATGCCTACGTGGGCGAACTGGTGCTGCTGGAAAGAAAGCCTAATCCTTGTAAAACCGCTTAATCCACATCCGTTTGAACCACGGCATGGTCAGTGTCGAGAGCAAAAATGCGACCGTGGGCACTATCGCGTTAAGCCACGGGTTGCTGACATTGATGGCGTTGAGGTAGGCTCCGATTGCCAGATAAGTGAAGACAGCTATGAGGATTTTTCTTGTGTTGCTGGTCTCCCATGCCTTGTCGGCCTCAACGCGCTTGTTGCGTTCCTGTATTTTCCTGATTTCCCGCTGGACACCCATAGCATCACCCCAAAACCGTACCCTTGAACGCTTTCCCGCCCAGATAATGTTCGAAGTTTTCCAAATCGCTTCCGTTCAGTATTATCACTTTCAGCTTCGCTTTCTCCGCTTCCTTCGCCGCGAGCGGATCGAACGGCGTATGAAGCCCCGGCGTCCATTTGCCGCCTATTATCTTCTTGTATTCCGTCCAGTCCAATTTCTCGAAACTCTTGGCGGTCGGATTCGCGCGCGGGTCGCTGTCGTAGACGTAATCCACGTTGGTGAGATTAACGATTGTCCGCGCGCCCACGTTCTCGGCAAGAAGGACGGCGTCATAGTCGGTCGACCAGCCCGGCTTCCAGCCGCCCGCGAGCAAAATATGCTTGTTGGATTTTATCGGAAGCTTTGGGCTCTCGATAATCTGCTCTTCGCAAATATCGCCAAGCACGAATCTCAGCAAATGGGCGTTCAATCGCGTGGCGTAAATTCCTAGCCAGTCGCGGTCATCTGCAGTTCCGCCCAGCTTCGCCAGCGCCTCCTGATAGGTTCTTGCCGTTTTGCCGCCCCCAACATAAACGAAAACCTTGCCTTTTTTGGCCAAACCCTTAACAATCTTCACAAACTTCTCCAGAAATGCCGTGTCTATCGTTTCCTTCACGAAGGCGGAGCCGCCCAGCGAGATTACAATAGGCGCAACCATACGAAAATTGGCACTTCGGAACATTTATATTATAGATAGTCGCTCTATTAGCAACGGAAAAGCGGAAGTTGCGAAGCAACTTCGCGTTTGGCGTTGGGTGCTGGTAATGGGAACTACAAAACAGTCTATCAAGAGCCTGAAGGAAGGAAAGATGGTGATGCACGAGGGCGAGCCCTGCAAGGTTACCGACATTTCAATCTCGGCGTCCGGCAAGCACGGTGCCGCCAAAGTGCGGATGGAGGTGCAGGAAATCTTCACCAACCGCAAGCACAGCATCGTGAAGCCCGCGGACACGGAGATGGAAGTCCCCATCGTTGAAAAGAAGAGCGCACAGGTCGTTGCGATCACTCCGCCCACTGTCCAACTGATGGACCTTGAAACGTACGAAACGTTCGAGTCGCCCATGCCCGAGGAGCTGAAGGACAAGCTCGTGCAGGGCGCCGAAGTCATGTACTGGATAATCGAAGGCCGCAAGATGCTGGTCTCGGTGCGCGGCTCCTGAGCAAGCAGAGCTATAAATTCTTTGGATGACATGGTTTTCTTATGAGGGCTGCCTTTGCCGCACTGATTGCATTGTTGGCGCTGCCTGCGGTCGCGCTCGCCGTCGGCAGCGGCGCCGTGGCCGTGGCGAACGTCTATGTTTACGACAGCCCCGAGCCTGCGGTTTCCTTGGCGGAATCCGACGGCACGCTCGTCTGCTCCTGGGGCATAAAGGACCTTGATGTGAACGACTCCTTCACCGCCGACGTTTCCTGGAGCAGGGACGGAACTGCTGTCAGTACGGAAAATGTTGACTGCGGCCAGCTGAGGAACTGCGCCGCATTGGAGCGCCCCAAGCCGGCCGTGGGCGAGAATTGGAATTGTGCCGTGACCGTGCGCGACAGCTACGGTGCGTCAGGAGAGGGCTCGGCGGAGTTCCAGCTCACGCCGCTGAGTTTTTTCGGCGGGCTGCTTAGGAGCGTTTTCTCCTTCTTCAAGTTCGGCTGAGAACTAGGCCGTCATGAAATGCCATATCCTGTTGGCATCCATGTGCTCCGCGCCCGGTATGGGAACAAGGTTGATTATGATGAGAAGTATGAACAGCTCGGTTATTATCGCAATTTCCTCGTTCCGCGTGAGGAGCGAGGCGCCCGTCAGCAGCACGACCGCGAGAAGCGGCAGTATGGTCGCCCCCAGCACTATGAAGAACGTCTGCATGGGCGTGGTCGCGAGGTGCGACACGCCGAGCGCCATTCCGAGCAGGCCGGTATCGCCCTGCCCGCCGTATACGAAACTGGGGTTGAGCCCGTATTCCGCCGCCACGGCATAGTGGCCGAACTCGTGCAGGAACACGTAGCACGCTCCGGTCAGAAATATCAGCAATAGCCTGTAAACACCAGACAGCCCCAACACCCTTGAAGTATAGTTGGTCTCGTCAAGGATTTAATGGGTCGCTATTAAGCGCAAAAGGGAGGAAAGATTTCTACCGCCGAGTTACAAGAAGTCAGCGTCCCTTTCCGATAACCTTTAAATACGTTATCGGATTAATTCTCATTATGCAGCGCCGAAAAAGGCAGGACATCTCGGACAATCCCGTCATAATCGGCCTGGCCGCTCTCGTGGCGGTCCTTCTGATAACGTCCGCTTCTTTCAGCACGCCGCTGATCAGTGTGGTCGAGTCCGGCGGGGAAACCACTTCGCTGAACTTCTCTTTGATAGGGCTGCCTTTGCTGGCCCTTCTGGTTTTGATAATTGTTTTCCTGAGGGTGAAAAAGTGAGCGAGCTCATTTATTGGCTCGGTTTCGGCCTTATGACCACCGCTTTTGCGCTTGGGGTGCTCTTCCACATACGAAGGGTCAAGGACAAGATGCGCCGGTCGGTTCTCCGTTTTGACCGCATCAAGAACAAGCTGGAGGACTGATGCTTCTGAACAAGATACTGCTTTTCGTGGCAGCTATAGCTGCAATCAACGTTTTGTTCTTCTTCGGGTCGCCGGAGCCGCTCTCCTGCAGCATCTCCACCGCCGATCCCGCCAACCTGTTCTTTTTCCAGTTCTCGCATTTTGACATGCTTCATCTCATGGAGAACCTGCTAGGGCTCATGTTCACCGCCGCCCTGGCCATAGAATTGGACATGAAGGCCGATGATTTCATCCTGGCCTATTTTGTCGGCATCTTCGCCGCCCTTCCGCTGCTCCTGGTGTTCCCGGGCGCGGCCATAGCGGGCAACAGCACGGGAATTTTCGGCGCTTTGGCCGCTTCACTGTTCAAGGCGAGGAAGATGGTCTCCCTTTACGTGACTTATCCGCTCGCGGTGGTGTTCATTTTTTCCATCTCCCTGACCGCCCTCGCGTCCGGGAGCTTCGTCCTGTCCGCCCTGAAGGCCGACCTTTTCCATTTTGCGGGCTTCCTGGCGGGTGCGGCGATAAGCATTAAAATGCGCGGGAACAAAATAATTTCAGGTGTATGTGGTGCCAGATAGGGTTTCAAGCGGAATAAAGGGGCTCAACGGTATGCTGGACGGCGGTTTTATCCATGGCAGCACGGTCCTTGTTTCGGGCCAGGCGGGTTCGGGAAAAACCACCTTCGCCATGCAGTTCCTTTACGAAGGCGCCAAGGAGGGCGAGCACGGGCTGTTCATCACGCTCGAGCAGGACAAGGACAAGCTCATAGCCGACATGGCTTCCGTCGGAATGAACATCCCGAAGCTGAAGGGCATAACCGTCATAGGCGGCAGCCTCGGGGAAGTGATGCGTTACAGGAAGATGGTCAAGGCCAAGCTTGACGATTTCCTTGCCGAAATACAGGAAGTTGTTTGCGAGACCAAGGCCAACCGCGTGGCCATAGATTCCATAAACCTTCTGCTCATGCTTTTCGAAGGGGAGGAGGACAAGCGCTTCGCGCTGCTTTCGCTCTGCAGCACGCTCAACAAGCTCGGCTGCACCGTCATGCTGACGTGCGAGACCCAGGAGAACCTCGCGCTGAGCTGGTACGGCTTCGAGGAGTTCGTGGTCGACGACGTGATAACGCTGATGAACGTCAAGCTCGACCATTATTTCAAGCACGCCCTGTCGGTCCGCAAGATGCGCGGCTCCGCCCACGACAAGTCCATAGTCTCCTACGAGATAACCCCGAAGGGCCTTGTGGTCTATCCGGACGACGTCGTCATACCCGGGTAAAAAAATAAGTGTCAGTTCCCGTTGGGTGACGCTTGTTTGCTCTTTTAGCGCCTTGATTCAGCGAGTCCGTCTCATCAAGTTTTCCGGTGCCTTATTAATCTTATTAATAAACCCTCTCAATTAAGTTCTGGGGTCTGCATGGTTGACAAGCGCGCTGAAGCCGTCCTGAAGGGGGTTCTCAAGAAGATAAAGCCCTCGAAGGCCGAGACCGCCGCCATGGCGACGCTTTACAAGAAAGTCATTGCCGCCGCTTCAAAAAACAAAGGCGTCCGCCCGCTCATCTGCGGTTCCGTCGAGAAAGGGACCTGGCTTGCCGACCGCAGGGAGCTCGACATGTTCCTTCTCTTTGACCCGGCGGTGAGCCGTGAAGAATTGGAAAAGAAGGGCCTTGACGCGGCGAAGAAAATAATTGCGGCGCTGAAAGGCAAGTACGTGATAGCGTATGCCGAGCATCCCTATCTGAAGGGCGAGATAAATTTCCAGAAAAAAAGCTACGGCATCGACATAGTTCCCGCTTACGACGTTCCCGACCCCTCAAAAATAAAGTCCGCCGTCGACAGGACGCCGCACCATGTGAAGTTCGTGAAGCAGAAACTGACCGAAAAGCTGGGCGACGACGTCCGTTTGTTAAAGGCCTTCATGAAGGCCTCCGGTTGTTACGGCGCGGACACGAAGAACAGGAGTTTTTCGGGCTACCTTTGCGAGCTGCTTGTTATCAGGTACGGTTCCTTCCTAGACGTGCTTCGCGCAACAGCAATTTGGAAGGCGGGCTACGTGATATTTTTGAGCGGCAAGCCGGATTTTGAACAGGCCTTCCAGAAGTTCCGCGCGCCGTTGATTGTAATAGATCCCGTCGACCCGAACCGCAAC
>Ga0315273_10010085_pt1 | contig 12020 bp, 9 predicted proteins | sample YL17G02_0_MG_FD_205753 | JGI IMG/M metagenome (GOLD analysis project Ga0315273, IMG submission 205753) | Sediment microbial communities from Yellowstone Lake, YNP, Wyoming, USA - YL17G02_0 | ecosystem: Environmental > Aquatic > Freshwater > Lake > Sediment | place: USA: Wyoming | collected... | reverse complement strand
GAGTCGGCACCAACCGACCACGCCCCTTCGTACTTGTCGCCCGCCACTTTCCCGGACAAGCCTCCTGCGGAACCCTGCAGATCGAATCCCAACTCGAATACGTCTCCGGTCAACGTTGATCCGGTGATCGTCAGCGTCCCCATCTGCGTCTCCATCGAGCCCGTCATCTTTCCGTCCTGGTATGACAGCACCATGTGCACGGGCATGTCGCCGTTGGGCGTCTGTGCAACGCCATCCCACGTCCCGGCGAGAGAAGCCAGCGTCACCTTACCGGCGGCAGGCGCCGGAGCTGCAGGCGTTGGGGCATCGGGCGTGGAGACAGGCGCGGCGGGCTTGGCCGCCTCGGGCGTGGCGGGTTTCGCGGCGGGCTTGGCCGCCTCGGGCGTGGCGGGTTTCGCGGCGGGTGGACTGGCCGGCTTCGCGGGAGGCTGAGCCGGTTTGGCCGCCGTTGGCGGCTTTGTCGTCGCCCCCTGCGCTTCTGCAGCGCCGGGGACCAGCGCCCCCACAACAAACGCCACAAACAGAACGACACCGAGCGGAACAAGGCGGGCGGAGTACAGCGCGCGCACGACCATGGTCATTCCTCCTCAAACACCAGCCCGGACAATTGGTGTGTCTCGCCACTCTATCAGAAACCGGAGACGCATCTTCTGTGGCTCGAGTACGCGACGAGTATTCCGGCGCCGTCCCGTCGGGCTGTCCCCGTCGAGTTGTCGCCGTGGGGCTTGCGTGGAAGCGGCTCACGAAGTACGTTCTTGCGTACTCAACGGAGGATCAATGGTCCGTCTTGCCCTCTACCTGCTTGGCAGCGCAATCGCCTACGCGGCACGCCCGCTCATCGCACTCAGATATCGCGTTGAGTTCAAGGGGATCGACCAACTTGCGACGACGGACACGCGCGGCATCCTCTTCCTGCCGAATCACACCGCCCTGATCGATCCCGTGATCATCATGGCGTGGCTGTTCCCTCGCTTCTCACTGCGGCCACTCGCCGACGAGTACCAGATCGGGCGCACGGCGCTCGGGTGGATGGTCAAGATCTTCGGCACCCGCATTCTGCCGAGCATGGAACAGCGGGGCGCTGGCGCGCGCGACGGCATGAAGAAGGCGGTTGATGATCTGATCGACGGGCTGCGGACCGGCGAGCGCATCCTGTTCTATCCGGCCGGACGGATCAAACGTCAACTCCTCGAGGATTTGGGAAGTGTCAGCGGCGTCGAGTCGATCGTCAAGGCCCTTCCAGACGTACGCATCGTGCTGGTTCGCCACGACGGTCTCTGGGGCAGCTCGTTCGGCTGGGCTGCCACCGGCCGCATGCCCGCATTCGGGGAGGGGCTCCTCGTTGGTGCGAAACTCCTGCTGATGAACGGGATCTTCTTCATGCCTCGGCGCCGCATGACGATCGAGTGTGTCGAGCCTGTCGATTTTCCGCGCCAGGCCGACCGATTCGCCATCAATCGGTACTTGGAAGCGTTCTATAACACGCACACGTCTCCCAACACCTATGTCCCCTACCGATTCTGGGAGTCTGGCGGACCCGAGGCCCGGCCTGAACCCGTTCAGGACGTGTCGCGGGCTGACGCATCACCAGTCGCACCAGCCACCAGGAGCCTGGTGCTGGCGCACCTTGCGGAGATGTCGGGACGCCAGAACATCGAGCTGACCGACGGGCTTGCGCGCGACGTGGGTCTCGACAGCCTCGCGATCGCCGAACTGGTCACGTGGATTCAAGCCGAGTTCGGCTTCTCTGTCGGCACGCCGGAGAGCCTCCTTACGGTCGGCGATGTCGTGCTGGCGGCCGCGGGACGTGGCATGTCCGCCGTCCTGTCCGAGCTCAAGCCGATTGCCGCCAACTGGTGTGCCAACGCCGACAACCGCACGCTGCTCACGCTGCCCGCCGGGCGCACCCTGATGGACGCCTTCCTGGCCCAGGCGGCAGCGCGGCCACGGCAGCCGATCATTGCGGACCAGAAGAGCGGCGTTCGGACGTACCGGGATCTGGTCACGGCCGTGTTCGCCCTGAAGCCGATCATCGAGAAACTGCCGGGCGAGTACGTCGGCATCATGATGCCCGCGTCGGTCGGGGCCGTGGTATTGACGCTGGCCACGCTGGCGTGCGGCAAGACGGCCGTCATGGTCAACTGGACGGCTGGCGTGCGGACGATTCGCCGCTCCCTCGACTCGCTGGGCGTCCACACCGTGCTCTCGGCCCGGGAACTCACGACGAAACTGGCCGGACTCGGCACCGATCTGACGGAGATTCAGGACCGATTTCTGTATATCGAGGATGTCGTTGGGTCGATCCGCCCGCTGAACAAGATCATGGCGGCCATCCGCAGCTACACGAGCCGCGCGTCACTCGCCCGCATGCCCCGGCGAGAGGTCGCCGTGGTGCTCTTCACGAGCGGCTCGGAAAGCCTCCCCAAGGCCGTGCCCCTGACCGACGCCAATCTGCTCACCAACATCGGCGACATCCTGCACATGGGGCAACTGGAGGAGCGCGATGTCTTGATGGGACTGCTGCCGCCGTTCCATTCATTCGGGTTGACGGCCACGCTGCTGCTTCCGCTCTGCATTGGCCTGCGCACCACGTATCACGCCAATCCGACCGAGGCGGCGATTCTCGCGCGGCAGATCGACGCCTACCGGGCCACGGTGATTTTCGCGACGCCGACGTTTCTCGCGGGCATTGTGCGGGCGGCGGGGCCGCGCCAACTCGACTCGCTCAGGCTCGCGGTGACCGGCGCCGAGAAGTGCCCCGCCCATCTGTACGACACGCTGCGCGCACGCGTGCCTGGCGCGATCATTCTCGAAGGGTACGGCATCACGGAATGCTCGCCGGTGGTGTCGGTGACCCCGATGGACGCGCCCGTTCCCGGCAGCATCGGCCGCCTTCTGCCGAGCGTGGAGGGGGTCGTGGTCAACCTCGAACAGACCCGCCGCGCGGCCCCCGACGAAACGGGGATGCTGCTGGTTCGCGGCCCGAGCATCTTCAGGGGGTATCTGCATTACGCCGGCGAATCGCCGTTTGTGGAGTTCGAGGGCCGCTCCTGGTACCGCACGGGCGACCTGGTCGGCGCGACGACCGACGGCACTCTCTACTTCAAGGGGCGGCTCAAGCGCTTCGTCAAGCTCGGCGGGGAGATGATCTCGCTGCCCGCGATCGAGTCTGTCCTGCAGGCGCACTTTGCGGAACCCGGCGATGAGGGCCCGACCATTGCGGTCGAGGCGCTGGGCGACCCCGACAGCCCCGACATCGTCCTCTTTACGCGCACGCCAGCGGACCGGTCACTGGTCAACGGGCTCATCAAGGAGGCTGGCATGAGCGCGCTTCACAACATCCGACACGTGGTGCAGGTTGATGCGATCCCTGTGCTCGGCACGGGCAAGACCGACTACCGCACGTTGAAGACGCGGTACCAGCAGTGAACAATCCCGGTGTGATTGTTACATTGGCGGTGCGGGCGTTCCCAATGTAACAATCACTCCGGGATTGGTAATCCGATCTGCCGGGCTGACGGGCCGGGGTGTGTCTCGAAGAAGGTCGCACGCGAGGCTGCCTCCGGATGGACGGCGCGATACGCCGCCGACCAGCGCTCGGAGAATCTCGGGGCCTCGTCTTCAGACACCAGGGCCCACACGCTCCCTCCAAAGCCCGCGCCGAACGCCGACGCAGCGACGGCTCCACAGTGGCGGGCGCGGCGCGCAAGCGTGATGGTCTCGGCAATCTGATTGCCCAGCCACCTCTCGGCGGCATCCTGGGAGCGGTCGACCAGCAGCCCGAACCTGGTGAGATCGCCAGCCCCCAGCGCCTCACTTGCCGCGGGAATGATGTCCTGGCTCTCGGTGCGGAACTGTTCGAATCGGTCTCGCAGTACCGTCGACGGGAACTCGCGGTCGACCGACCTGTCGAGCGCGTCCCTCAGACGATCGACGGCATCCGGAGCGCTGGTCGTCGCGCACTCGAGTGTCGGATCGGTCCGCCCTGTGGCCGCGCGCCACACATCGAGCACGCAAGCCGCAGAGCGTGATGCGCGGTTGTAGGCGGCGAGCGCCGCGCCGGTCTTCTCGGCCACGACGCCACTGACCGCAATCACAAAGACAAGCCCGGCGGGCAACCCGATTTCCAGTTCGCGCCGGACCGGCGCGAATCTGTACTGGCTGAACGCCCCCGGCCTGCAGCACAGGATCGCCGTGTGATCTTCGCTGCCGCCAAACGTGCCGACGCCGCGATCGCCAGCGAGCGCCCCGAAACTGTTGCCGTTCTCGATGGTCGCCAGGTATCCGGCCAGGTCTTCGGAGCGCCCGATGACCGACCGAAAGCGGGGATCGCTCTCGATGCTATTCAGGTGGGCGATCGCCAGGAAGACCGCGATCATAAACGCGCTCGAACTCGACATGCCGGACGCGCGGGGAAGGTCGCTCGCAAACGCCATGTCGGCTCCGATGCGAGCGTCCGGAAAGTTGCGCGCGACGCGCCGCGCCACCGTGGCGGGATAGTTGCTCCACTGTCCCCGCACCGGCTCGACGGCCGGGTCGAGAGAGGTTTCCGCCGACTCGCCGGTGCCCGCGTCGATCACGCCGATGCGGCGATCGAGCCTGGCGCGGGCCACGAGACAGAATCCTTGTTCGGCGGTGCACAGCAGGCTTCGGCCTCCCGCGTAGTCGGTGTGTTTGCCCAGCACCTCGATGCGCCCCGGCACGAAGAAGGAGACGTCGATGCGCGCCTCGCCCGTTCGCGCCGCGAGGGCGGAGGCGGCCGCCGCAAAACGCGCGCGTTTCGCGTCGACCGACGCTGGCCGCAGTCCCGTCTCGCAGAGCGACTGGGCGAGAGGCACCATCACAGCGTCACCTGGACGCGCGAAAGCCGGCTGGCCACGTTGCTGATGTCGCCGCGGCTGGACAGATCCAGCACCCCGGCGCGCATCCGGGCCACGGCAAACCGGACGCCCGCGTCGCGCTGCGCGAGGCGGACTGCGTCGGGAATCTCGAGTTCGCCACGCGTGGAGGGCACGACGCGCCGACAGGCCTCCAGCACGTCGTCGGTAAACCGCCAGCAGTTCATGCTCAGGAACACGTCGTCGCCAAGTGACGCCAGCGTGGCCTCGTCCGGCTTCTCGATGACGTCCACCAGCGAGTCGTCCGGTGCCATGCGCACGATGGCGAACTGCCGGATGCGGGCGGCCTCGACGTTGCTCTCGCGCAGCATGGCATCACGTTCGAACGCGACCAACCCCGCCCCGTGCATGCCGACCAGCGCGCGAAACGCGTCGACCGGATAGTAGTTGTCTGAATTGAGCACGAGGAAGTCTTCGTGTCCGACAATCGGCGCCGCCGCCGTCACCGCGTCGGCCGTTCCGAGCGGACGCGCCTGAATGGCGAAGCGGATCCGGACGCGCGTCGGCACGACCGTCTCCGTGTAGTAACGCCTTACGGCGTCATGCTCCGGGCCGATGACGAGGCAGACGTCGCGGACCCCGGCATCAGCCAATGCACTCAGGACGAAGTCGAGAAAAGGCCGACCGATCGGGATCATCGCCTTGACGCCCGTGTCGGCGACCCGCGCCTGGTCGTCGCCCACGCCAGGGGCGTTGTCGGCGCGGCGCATCCGCGTCCCGAGGCCGCGCGCCAGAATCACCGCACATGGTGGCTTCATCGACATCGTCTCCACGTCCCGTCCGCCATCACGCGGGCAGCCCATTCAGGGTCGTCACCGCCGCCCTGTCTGATCGTGCTCTGGTCCATCAGCACTCCCCCCGACTATAATCGGCCAGGTCACGCGCCAGGTCACACGCATCGGCGTCTGGCGGCCCGCCACGGATGCGTGCTCGGAGGTCGGTTGATGAGCAGTCTGCCACAGAATCCCGGTCCGGCGATTGCGCCGCGTCGCAGAATCCCCGGCGCGCGGGCCTGGAACATCGCGGCGCGAACCGTTCATCTTGCGGCCACTGGCACCCTGGTTGGCGGACACGTGTTCGGCGTGCCGGCGGTCCACCTGTACGCGGCGTTGTGGGTCGCCATCGGCAGCGGCGCGGCGCTCATCGTTCTCGAGATGTACGCGTCGGCTCACTGGGCGCACCAGGGGTGTGCGCTGATGCTCTATACGAAGCTCGGGCTGCTGTCGGTGATCCCGTGGCTGTGGGACTACCGGGTACCGATCCTGTTCACCGTGGTGGCGCTGGCCTCGATCGGCTCCCACGCGCCGCGGACGATCCGCCACTACTCGGTCGTCTTGAGGCGCGTGATGACGGACCCTACTTCTTCAGTTTGAACAGATCCAGCACCTGCGCACGCGGCCTGGTGCCGGCGCCGAGCGCCTGGTGGCGCGCCCGCGCGGACGCCTCGAACGTCGGGCTCGGCGTGCCCTTCCGGTAGAGGACGCCCGTGTAGAGCTTCTCGCCGTATTGCTGCGCCAGCTCCATGGCGGCCAGGCTGTTTGACGAATCGTGATTCAGCGATTCCAGCGACTGCATCAGCGCCTTCTGCGCCTTGAGCTGCTGGTCTTCCAGCCCGTAGGTCACACACGGCGACTGCACGTTGATAAACGCAAATCCCGGGAAGCGGATCCCCTCTTCGATCACCTTCGCCAGGCCGTTCATGTCGGCCGGCGTCCCCTGCGCGACGAACTCCGCGCCATAGCCGAGCACGTACAGCAGCGGGTTGACCGGCGCTTCCATCGATCCGTGCGCTGACGTCACCGAGATCAGGCCCCGCCGCGACGTCGGCGACAACTGCCCCTTGGTCAGGCCGTAGATCTGATTGTCCATCACGATGTAGGTCAGGTCGATATTGCGGCGAATCGCGTGCGCGACGTGTCCACCGCCGATCGAGAAACCGTCGCCGTCGCCTCCCGCGACCAGGACCAGCAGATCCGGATTGGCCAGCTTGATGCCCTGCGCAATCGGCAGTGCCCGGCCGTGGACGCTGTTGAAGCCGTACGCCGTCGTGTAGCCCGGGATCCGGCTCGAGCACCCGATGCCCGACACGAACGCGATCTCGTGCGGCGGCCGGCCGATATTCGCCAGCGCGCGGTAGATGGCCTGCACGACGCCGAAATCGCCGCAGCCCGGGCACCAGATGGGTTTCAGGTCGCTCTTGTAGTCCTTGGCGGTATAGTCCTGAATCGGTTTCGTTGCTAGCGTGCTCATGACCTGGGTCCTCTCTTCGAACGTCCTGCCTGTCGCTATACTTCTGACGGCTCGCGGTCCTTGCCCTGCTGGAGCGCCAGTGTGATCTGTTTGAGGCGGTCGACCACTTCCAACGGCGTGATCGGATTCGACCCGCTCTTGGCCAGCGTCTGAATGCCGTGCGGCACGTCGACATACATACGCATCAGACGGAACAACTGCGCCTGGTGGTTCTGCTCCACGACCAGGCCACGTTTGACCGACAAGAAGAAATCCGCGTAGATGGCTTCCGACACCGGGAACATCAGCTTCGGAACCAGCAGCTTGACCTTCAGCCCCTGCTGCTGCGCGATCTGCAACGCCTCAATGGCGACACCCGCGACGCTGCCCCAGCTGATGAGCGCAATCGGCGCATCCGGCGGACCGTCAATGATGAACAGATCCCGGCGATCGAGGAGCGGCCGGAACTTCCGGAGACGCTTCTCGTTCATCCTGGCGTGCATTTCGCCGTTGGCGGTCGGCGCTCCGGCTTCGTTGTGCTCAATGCCCGACGCGAGGTAATTGCCGCGGGGCATGCCCGGATGGCTGATCGGGCTGATGCCCGATTCGGTGAACCTGAAGCGCACGTACTTCTCGAGTTCCTGAGCGCCAGGGCGGCGACGATCGATCACCTGCGGAGCACTCGCGTCAATGGGCTCGGCGGTTTCCTTGCGCTGTCCCACTTCCTGGTCCGACAGGATGATGACCGGGCTCTGGTACTGCTCAGCGATATTGAATGCCTCGATCGTGATGCCGTACATGTCCTCGGCGCTCACCGGCGCCAGCACCGGACGAATGACGTCGCCGTGCGCGGAGAACGCCGCCTGCAGCAGATCGGACTGCTCGGACTTCGTGGGAATCCCGGTCGACGGCCCGCCGCGCTGCACGTTGACGCACACCAGCGGCAACTCGGCAATGCTGGCCAGGCCCAGAATTTCGGTCTTGAGCGACATGCCCGGTCCCGACGTGGCCGTCATGGCCTTCTTACCCGCGAACGAGGCACCAACCACCGCCCCGATGCCCGCGATCTCGTCTTCGGCCTGCAGCACCGTCCCGCCGTACTTCCAGATCTCGCGGGTGAGGAACTGCATGATCTCGGTGGAGGGCGTGATCGGGTACCCCGCGAAGAAATCACACCCAGCCACGATGGCCGCCGCCGCGCACAGGTCGTTGCCGTCCACGACAAATTTCGACCCGCTCATGGCTGGCGGCGCCATCTTCCGGTCCGACTTCAGCGGATGCAGTTCGGCGTACTCGAAACCGGCGTGAAAGGCCTTGACCGCCTTGTCGATGATCTCGGCTTCCTTCTTCGCCAGGCGCTTGCGGATGCCCGCCATCATCGGTTCGCGCGCGATGCCGAGCCATCCGGCCATCAATCCGAGAACCACGGTGTTCTTCGCCCGTTCGGTGCCGCCCGTTTCCCGCGCCATCTGCTCGATCGGCACGGCGATCACCTCAAATGGCTGGACGCCCACAAGCGGAATCTTGTCGATCGGCACTTTGGTGATGCTGTCGTAAACCACCGTCGTGTGGCCGCTGACAGGCAGTTCCCCGCCAAAGCGTAGGAAGTCGTCCCAGTTGAGCGCCACCGCGATATCGAGCGTGCCGCCCGTGTTCAACACCTTGCGGGTTGACAGCCGCAGGCGGAAGCTGGACTCGCCTCCGCGGATCTGGGGACCGAAACTCTTGGTGAGGACGCCGTGATACCCCTCAATCGCCGCGGCTGTCAGCAGCGACTCACCCGCCGCCACGATGCCGTCTCCGCCGGAGCCGGCCATACCAATAACGAGATCCGTGTTCATAAGAGTCCTGGAATCAAAGATGGTTCCGTCGGGCTGCGACGCTCGACGCCTTGGGGGAGTGCACGCCGAACCTGCAGCCGCTGCCGTGCGAACCCCGGATGGGCCGACACGGACAAGTTTTTACAGCATAGCAGGGAATGTCTACGCCGCGCATCAGCGTCAGGGGTTAGGGATTAGGGACTAGGGATTCGGGGTTGGCTTTCGGACTGTGCCAATCCCCAAACCCTGGTCCCCAATCCCTGATTCCCCCGGCTGCCACAACCAGGCCGCACCGCGGACGCCACTCGCATCGCCATGGGCCGGCGGCAACAGTCTCGTGTCGACGCGGTCAGTGAACACCCACCGGCCCAGCAGCGGAGGCACGTGTGCATAGAGGCGGTCGAGTTTCGACAATCCCCCACCGAGCACGATGACATCCGGATCCAGCAGGTTGATCACCGACGAGAGCGCCCGCGCCATCCGTTCCTCGTACCGCTGCAGCGTGGCCTCGGCGGCCGGATCCGCACGCCCGGCCCGCTCGACGATGGCCTCGCTCGACAGCCGCTCGCCCGTGTAGCTTTCGTGATCCCGGGCCAGCCCGGTCCCGGACAAAAAACTCTCGATGCACCCGTGGCGCCCGCAGTAGCACGACGGCCCGGGCCATTCGTCGGGCAGCGGCCACGGCATCGGATTGTGGCCCCACTCGCCCGTCACCGCATTCGGGCCCGTGACGAGGTGCCCGTGCACCACGATGCCGCCGCCTGTCCCGGTGCCGACGATCACGCCGAAGACGACCGGAGCCCCGGCGCCTGCTCCATCGGAGGCTTCCGACAGCGCGAAGCAGTTCGCGTCGTTGGCCAGCCGAACGGGACGCCCCAGCCGCGCGGCCAGATCCTGCTCGAGGGCCCGGCCGATTAACCACGTCGAATTGGCGTTCTTGACCAATCCCGTCGCCGGCGAAATCGTGCCCGGAATCCCGACGCCGACCGTGCCCGGTGCCCCGGCCTCCCCTTCGAGCCCCGACACCAGAAACGCAATCGCATCCAGCGTCCCGTCGTAGTCGCCCCGAGGCGTGGGCACTCGACGGCGTGCCAGGACGTCGCCGTCCGGGCCGAGCGCAATCCCCTCAATCTTGGTCCCCCCCATATCGATGCCAAGGCGAATCATGCGTCCTCCCTGCGACGAGCCCGCGCGGTCTCCACAACCGACATCCGATCCGGCGCTCCTGCTATGATACGGGCATGGCGCTCAACGAGCGGGACTTCTACATCGAGAAACCCGAGACCAAACCGGCGGCGTACACGTGCCCCCACTGCAAGCGGCGAAACGAATACCAGTTGCGGTGGATTCGGCGGACCAAGAAGGACCGCTTGCCCCCGGGCGCCGACGAGCGCGACCGCGCGATGTTCCCCAAGCTGCGCAGCTACATGATTCGCACCGACGACCTGATTGTGTGCAGCACGTGCCGGCGCCGGTTCGAAGTGCCCACACATCAGTCGCTCGTCTTCCTGTCGGATAGCCAGATGCCGGCGGGACAGGCACTCGATCCCGACGACGACAATTTCGGAAACCGCTAGCCGAGCATCTCTTCCATCCGCTGACGAACCTCCGCTGCGAGCGTGTCTCGATCCGCGAAGCCGAGTCCGGTGGTCGGCACGGGTTCGCCGATCCTGACGAGCACGCGGCCCGGCGTCGCAGAGAATCGTCCGCGCGGCATGGCATGGTCCGACCCGAGAATGACAATCGGCACCACCGGCACCTGCGCCTTGATCGCCATGACGAAGGCGCCTTTCTTGAACGGCAGCATCTGCTTGGTCCGGCTGCGCGTCCCTTCGGGCGCCAGCAGAAACGAATCCCCTGCCTTGAGATGTTCGGCCGCCAGATCGACGGCCACAATGGCGCGGTCGCGCTGTGACCGCTCGACCGGCACGAAACCCGCCGTCCGAAGCACCATCCCGAGGATTGGGATCTTGTCCAGTTCGGCCTTGTAGAGGGCGCGAAGTTTCGGACATCTCGGCAGAATCAGCTCGAAGACGATCACGTCCACGTTGCTGCGATGGTTGATGCAATACACGGTGGGCCTGTCGGCCCGCACCTGGTCGAGACCCTCGACCGTCACGCGGATACCAAAGATCCGGCGCGCCGTCATCGCACCAAACCGTCCCAGCACGAAGAGATGACGCGCCCGTCCGGTGAGAAAGGCGAACAGCAGCGCTGGCGGACCCAGCAGCGCCACAAACACACAGAGAAACAGGTAGGCCACGAAGGAACGACACCAGGCCACAAGCATCACGTCATCCCCCGTCCCGCACAATCCGGCGCACTGCCGGCATCTTACTTCACGTGGAGAGGGCGAGGCTGACCGACATCGGTCGCTCGGCGCTCGATCGGGGCACCCACTACGTGGTATCGTCTTTGCTTGGTACCCGAGCGGTCCAGCCTGGCCGCCAACTTACCGGCAGTTCTGGCCCCCTAATCGTCCCGATTTCTGCGGAGCTTTGCGCGTGCACCAAATTCTGAACAAGGACATCCTGGCCCCCGATGTCGTGCGATTCTGGATCGAGGGCGCCCATATTGCCCGCAAGCGGAAGCCCGGGCAGTTCGTCATTATCAGGACATCCGAGGAGGGCGAGCGTATCCCGCTCACCATCGCGGACGTCGACAAGCAGCGCGGAGCGATTTCCATCATCGTCCAGGGCGTGGGCAAGTCGACCAAGCAGCTGAACGAGCTGAACGTCGGCGATGCCATCCTCGACCTGGCGGGCCCGCTTGGCAGGGCCACCGAGATTCATCCTAACGCCAGAGTCTGCTGCATCGGCGGCGGCATCGGCACCGCGGTGGTCTATCCGATCGCGTGCGGGGCCAAGGCGCTGCACGGCCAGGTGGTTGCCATCATCGGCGGCCGCACGAAGGATTTCGTCATCCTCGAGAAGGAACTCCGCGCGGTCGTCGATCGGGTGATCGTCACGACCGACGATGGATCTGCCGGCACCAGGGGCCTCGTGACCGACGCCTTGCAGGCGCTGCTCGCCGAAGGCCGGACCTTCGACGAGGTCGTCGCGGTGGGTCCCCT
>Ga0315273_10010083_pt1 | contig 12021 bp, 9 predicted proteins | sample YL17G02_0_MG_FD_205753 | JGI IMG/M metagenome (GOLD analysis project Ga0315273, IMG submission 205753) | Sediment microbial communities from Yellowstone Lake, YNP, Wyoming, USA - YL17G02_0 | ecosystem: Environmental > Aquatic > Freshwater > Lake > Sediment | place: USA: Wyoming | collected... | reverse complement strand
AGAGGCCTTTCGGATTCGAGTAAAAGCTGGCGCAGGTGCACCATGCCAACGATATTGTCTATTTGCCCGCTATGTACCGGTAGTTTCGTCAAGCGATGATTACGCATTACTTCACGCGCCTTCTGGTTTGAGTCGGAAATAGCACATACCACCATATCGACCCGAGGCCTCATTACATGGCGTACCTTCAGAAAACCCAGTTCCACAATTTCTTCCAGAAGCTTATTTTCGTCGGCGGTTATTAGGCCGTGCTTGCGCATCTGCCGGACGAGCAATTTAAACTCACCCGATGTAATCGGTTTGGCACGTTTGCCATGACTGGCCAGTATATGAACCATTGGCGATAATATCAGGAATTCAAAAAATGAAAGAATTCGCCCAAGAAGCTGCAGCAGCATAAACGCCGGCAATGCCGCCCATACGCTTAATGTCCTGGAATTTGCATAGGCAAGCGATTTTGGAAACATTTCGCCGAACAGAACAAGAATGCAGAAGAAAACAGCGGCAGAAACTGTTGCCGCTGTTACCCCGTATTGGTGCTGGACCTTGAAATTTGTGACACTGGCCAGAGCGAAGAAAAATACGTTTACCAGCATGTTTCCGAACAGCAGGGCACTGAGAAGCCGGCGAGGGTTTTCCATAATCCTGGCGACCAGCATTTGCAGCCTGTGACCTGATTGCCGGAATAGTTTGATTTGGCGCTGCGAAAGATTGAAAAACGCCGTCTCCGCGCCTGAAAAAAAGGCAGAAGCACACAGCAAAGCCAGCATCAGGATGAGCTGGCCTATGTTCTGATAAATCTGAACCACGTTTTGAGATACCTTACCGCTGCTTCGGCAGTGTTATTATGAATTCACTCCCCTTGGTGATTTCTGATTCCACCGATATTGTTCCGCCGTGTTCATCTACGATTCTTTTGCAGAATGTAAGACCCAGCCCCGAACCGCTGCCTTGTGACGCGGTTTCGCCGTCTTTTTTCGTTGAAAAGAACGGCTCAAAAATCTTTGCCAGATTCTCAGGCTTTATTCCGCAGCCGCTGTCGGATACTTCCACAAAGATACTTTCGCTGTTATCGAAGGCCTTGATTGATAATATACCCCCGCCCGGCAGCATCGCGTCACGGGCATTTAAAATCAGGTTCATCAAAACCTGCTGAATCTGAACAGGTACCGCAATGATTGTCAGTTCTTTCGGAATCGTGATGTTGACCGTAATACCATCTTTGGAAAAATCACGGCACAGGCAGTTAAATACTTCCGCAACCATGGAGGCGACATTGCAACTTTGCTTTTCCTGCTTCTGGCCGTTGGCTAACGCAAGTATGCTCTCCATAACCTTCGATGCGCGTTCACAGTTTCGCATCGCCTTGGTTAGCGCCTTTGTAGCCAGCGCTTTGTCTTCCGGATTGTTTAAAGCCAGAGCGGCATAACTTGATATTGGTGTCAGCAGATTGTTGATTTCGTGTGCAATCATGCAAGTCGCTGAACCAATATTGGCAACACCCTGCAAAGAATTTAGTTGCGTTTTTAAAATATCGGCCTGCTGCTGATGGTCCTCGACTTTTCTATGAAGGCAAACACGCTTTTCTAAGAGCCTCATCAATTGTGTCTCCGCAGAATAACAAAATTTATCTATAAATATTTATATCGACTTGTGATACAGCTTTTCTTGAATTAACACTTTCCGCACATCAGACATTGAACCTGAAATTAATAATGTCACCATCTTTGACCACGTATTCTTTGCCCTCAAGCCGGATTTTACCCGCTGCGCGAATCGTTTTTTCACTGCCAAGTTCTTTAAAGTCCTTGTAATTAAAAGTCTCCGCCCGAATAAACCCCCGTTTGATGTCACTGTGTACTTTACCCGCCGCATCCAGTGCGATGGTTCCTTGCCTTATAGGCCAGGCCCGCACTTCATCCGAACCGACCGTAAGAAAACTGATTAATCCCAATACTGAATAGCAGCTTCCGACAAATTTACTTACCGCAGATTCTTTTATTCCCATTTCCGACATAAAAGTAGCTCTACTTTCATCATCGAGCTGGCTAAGTTCGTGTTCCAGTTTGCCGCACAGGGCTATCACGGCAGTGTCTTTATCAATTATATCACCGAAATCAAACGTCTTATCCAATTGGTTTTCACCGACATTCACTGCGACTACCATAGGCTTTAAGGTCAGAAAACCGAATGACCTTATTATTTCGCGTTCAGCGTCCGTTTCGATAACGCGGCTGATGGGTTTTTCTGACTCAATCGCCTCCTGCAGTTTTTTGTGCAAAGCCATTTCAGCTTTATCTTGTGCCTGGGTCTTGGTGGGTTTAGTCAATTGTTTTTCAAGTCTTTCGATTCGTATTGTAACCTGTTCCAAATCCGCCAGCAGCAATTCCGTCTTCAATTCAGTCAGGTCTCTCGCGGCATTGACGCTGTTACGATAGGGGGGTACAGATGGGTCTTCGAATGCCCGCACAACCAGCACGAGCAAATCGACAGTTCGGATTTGAGTAATCAGCCTTCTCGCTGCTGCCCGGCCGTGCTCGTCAGCAAAATTAAAACCGGGCACATCGAGACAATCGACCGTTGCCCGCACGATTTTTTCAGGCTTATAATATTTGGCCAGCCATTCCAGCCGCTCGTCCGGCACAGGAACGATTGCCTCATCGATTGCGGTTGTACCCATAGGCGGTATCGCCTTACCGCTTATTGCCGACATAATTGTGCTTTTGCCCGATTCGAGCAGACCTATCAATGCAACTTTCAAATTCAGACCTCCTGATAAACCGTGTTGCCCGCTGCGTCGTACGCCACAATTGCGGGAAAATCTACTACCTCAAGTTCCCTTATCGCCTCCGTCCCCAAATCCTCATACGCGATTACTTTTGCTGAAACGATGTGCTTACTTAGCAATGCTCCCGCTCCGCCTGTCGCCGACAGATGTACCGCGCCGTATTTTTTCATCGCCTCTCGAACGGCATTATTCCGGTAGCCTTTACCAATCATCGCTCGCAGGCCTTTTGCAATCAGTTTTGGGCTAAAAGCGTCCATCCGCGACGAAGTGGTAGGGCCTGCAGCACCGATAACATGTCCCGGCCTTGCCGGTGTCGGCCCAACGAAGTAAATGATTACGCCTTCAAGTTCAATTGGCAGCTTTTTACCTGCGTCGATTGCTTCGCATAACCTTTTATGCGCCATATCGCGGGCTGTGTAAATTACCCCGCTTATCAGCACTTCATCGCCTACTTTCAACAACCGGACATCGTTCTCGGTTAAAGGCGGTTTTAATTTCTTCATTTCGCTCATATAAACAATTTACAATATTGCAGGTGTTTTTGCGAACCTAAAAAAAATTCTGTTTTTAATGCGAAAAACCTTTTTCAGCGCTTGCTTTTGGCAGTATTTTCACGCATAATTGCAGCTTCGTAGGTAGCCGGCACGAAGACAAAATTCGAAGGATAGATAAGTATGGGATTGCATGTAGCGGATTATGCGGTTTTGGGGGCCTATTTTCTCTTTCTTCTCATCATCGGGTTGAACGAAGCCAGAAAGATAAAAAACAGCGGCGATTTCTTTATGCCTCGCAAGTTTGGCAAAGTAATGATGATAATGTTTTCGTTCACTACCGGCACGCATTCAGACCAGGCTGTTGGCGTATGTTCAAAAAGCTTTACAAACGGAGTATCAGGAATCTGGTATCAGTGGCTTTATCTGTTCGCAACGCCTTTTTACTGGCTCATTGCTCCCATCATGCGACGGTTCAGGTCAATAACAATGGCTGATGTGCTCAACACACGATTCGGCATGAGTGTTTCGATGTTGTTCGCCGTCTTTGGTGTATGGCATCTTGTGGTGACCATCGGTCTTATGCTCAGAAGTTCCGCGGAAGTTATGTCTTCAAGCACCGGCAACATGATATCCGTCAACTTGTCAATAATTGTGATGACCGTTATGTTCGGAATATTTGGTGTCATTGGAGGCATGGCGGCTTCGATTATTGTAGGTTTTGTGCAGGGCGTTCTGATAATCGGTTTTTCTTTCTTTCTCCTGCCCTGGGTGCTCTACAAGATAGGGGGGCTGCAGGGGCTGCATGATAAACTTACCGACCCGGCGATGCTTTCGATGGTAACACCAAAGGATATCAGCTTGTTTTATCTTATCGTTATTTCAATTGTTGCGCTTATCGGTACCGGTGGTATGCCTTCAATTATCGCCGCTTGCGGCACAGGCAGAACGGAACGTGACGGCCGTGTCGGCCTTACTGGTGGAAATTTCTTAAAGCGTCTTTGCACAATTCCATGGTGTCTGACCGGTGTGGCGGCGATTATTTATTACGCAGGCAAACCAATCCATCCCGACAAGGTTTTCGGTGCTTTGGCCAACGAATGTCTGACCGGCATAATGCCCGGATTGCTCGGTGTCTTTATCGCTGCTACTATGGCGGCGGTAATGAGCGGCTGCAGCGCGTTTATGGTTAGTTCTGCCGCGCTTTTTACGGAAAATTTCTACAAGATATTCGTCCTCAACAAAAATGCTGGGCATTATATTCTGGTGGGGCGAGTCGCTTCGATAGCTGTAGTAGGTGGCGGTGTTGCATTTGCATTGTGGGTGCGCGATGTACCAAAAGGACTTGAAATTTTCTGGGCTGTTTCGACCATGATTGCTATCGCCTTCTGGATGGGAATTTTCTGGCGGCGGACAACTGAAATAGGCGCCTGGGCAGCTACGCTCGCCGCATTAGCGACATGGTGGCTTTCAACACAGTCATTTTTTATTTCTTACCTGTCAAATTTGCCTGTGAATGAAACTCTCAGACTTGTGGTAGTAAAAAGTACAGGGCCGGAAATGTACCTGCCGTGGCAAATGATATTTTATCTGTCCGCGGGGATACTCGGCGGGATTATCGGCAGTTTCCTTACAAAACCGCTCCCGGAAAAAAGACTTGATGATTTCTATGCCTTATTGCGAACCCCCGTCCAGCCGGGTGAAAAAGCTGCAGCATCCTGTATTTTGCCGGAAGGTGTCGTGCCTGCGCCGAGAAGAAATCTCCTGCCGTTCAAGAGCCTCGAAATACCAGTTCCTTCCAAAGAATCAGTTATAGGTTTTCTCATAAGCTGGGCCATTGTTGCCGTTCTTATCTACATAGTTTACTTCATAATAACCATATAAAGTCGGTGCGTTTTCCACGGAGGCGATAAGATGCAGTTTAAGGTCAAAGGATTACGATGGTACATTGCCGGGTTGCTTATGCTCGTTACCACCATCAACTATATCGACAGGACGAGTCTGTCAGTAGCAGCGCCTACACTTAAAGAGCAACTTCATATAAATGAAAAACAGTTCGCGTACATCATTATATGTTTCCAGATATGCTATATGCTGATGCAGCCGGTTTCGGGGCGTATTATCGACTGGCTTAATATCCGAAAAGGCTTTTCATTCGCGGTAATCTGGTGGTCGATTGCCAACATGCTGCATGCGTTCGCACGTTCTCCTATCAGTCTGGGGCTTTTTCGCGGATTGCTCGGTGTCGGTGAAGCGGGAAACTTCCCCGGTGTCGCTAAAACCGCGTCGGAGTGGTTCCCGCCGAAGGAACGCACTATGGCTACAGGCGTCGCCAACATCGGTTCCGGTACCGGAGCTTTGATTGCGACGCCGCTCGTGGCGTGGATAATACTCAGGTGGGGATGGAAGGAAGCTTTTGTTGTTACCGGAGCCATCGGATTTGTCTGGGTCTTTCTGTGGCTGTTGTTTTATCGCCAACCGCACGAGCATCCGTGGATAACTCCGGAGGAACTTGACTACATTCAAAAAGGCAAAATGGAATTGGCGGTGGACGATGCTCCGCATGAAAAAGGTGTGTATAAGCTGGTGCTGAAGCAGCAGAATTTCTGGGCCATCGCCATCGCGAGGTTTCTTTCCGAACCCGCCTGGCAATTTTTTTCATACTGGATACCGATGTATCTTGTTACGCAGCGGGGAATGAATCTGAAAGAAATAGCTTTGTTCGCGTGGATACCATTTTTAGCTGCTGACCTCGGCAGTTTCATTGGTGGAGCGCTATCGCCTGCCTTCTATAAACTTGGTGCCAGTGTACTGACTGCCCGAAAACTCTCCGTTACGGTAGCTGCGTTAATGATGCCGTTTGCATTGCTTATCGCAAAAGCCCCATCGGGTGGCTGGGCGGTGTTCTGGTTCTGTTTCGGTGCCTTCGGTCACAACTGCATGACCGCTACCCTTTTGACTCTGCCCGCGGATTTATTCCCGTCGCGAAGCGTCGCTACCGCCAACGGCCTTTCGGGCTGCATAGGGTATTTTGGCGGAATGTTATTTACGCTGATGGTCGGTTGGATAGTAATGGGTATAGGTTACGGGCCGATATTTGTGGTAATAGCCTTCCTCGATATATTCGGTGCGTTCTTCATATGGACGTTGATGAAGACACCGAAGCTGTCGCAGAATAATTTCAGCAAGGCTTAGAGTTACACCTCATCGCTCGGCTTTTCAATAAATTCGCCGTGGTAGTAAGGATATTTGTCGAATGCATCTCCCTTGCCGGAAGCACGGGGGTCTCTTGTGGCTTTAAGTTCTGCCGTCAACGTTGAAGCGAGTTTATGCTTTATTTTAGCGTATTCTGCTTTATCTGCGACATTGTTCATTTGATTTGGGTCTTTATTCAAATCGTATAACTCTTCCGCAGGTCTTTTGCCGAACGCCAGCTCAAACAAATGCTTCACCTGCGGGTCGTCCTTATGCTCCAGCATATAAGTTTTCGTCGGTGAGGTATCAACATCGCCATACGCACCCTGAGTACTTATTGGCTCAGGGTCGCCCGCGGGCCAGCGGTCGGGTTTGAAGTTACGGATATAAAGAAATTCTTTGGTTCGCACGGCCCGGCATGGATAACCGCTCTTGTCCCGTCTGCACATATTATGCCGTTCTTTGCCGGTAAACACCTTGTCACGGGCTTTATCCACCTGTCCATTTTTTTCGCTGGTCAGTATATTCATCAGGCTCTTTCCAGTCATTGCGGCAGGGGGCTTTAGACCTCCTGCTTCCAGAAATGTCGGAGCCAAATCCTGAAGACTTACAAAATCTTCCACAACTCGTCCAGCTTTAATCTTACCCGGCCAGCGGATAGCAAGCGGAACATGCGTCCCCAAATCATATAGATTCGCCTTACATCGCGGGAACGGCATACCGTTATCGCTTGTTACAACTACAATCGTATTATCAAGCTCGCCGGCTTTTTCCAGTGTTTCCAACAGCCTGCCCATATGCCTGTCGAATCGCTGCACAGCCCAGTAATAGTCGCAGATGTCGCTGCGAATTTCTTTACTGTCCGGCAGGCAGGCTGGCACATCAATCTTATTTATATCCATTCCACTGGCAACACCGGAACCTTCCTTGTAGGAGCGATGAGGGTCGCGACTGCCGAACCAGTAGCAAAAAGGTTTTCCAGCAGGTCTGGCTTGCAGAAAGAACTGCAATTTCTCATAATGAAGACCTACTGGATTGTTTTTACGTCCGCCTGCTTCGATATTAGCCGGCGCAACTCCCTTGCGGCTCGAACCGACATGATAGCCTCCTTGTTCCAGCAGGTCGGGATAAGATTCGAACTTTTTATCCAATGTGCTGTGAAGATTAGCGGCTTCCTCAAGCCGCCAGTGGTACTGGCCGGTTACTATAGAAGCACGGGATGGAGTGCATGATGGGGCGGTGACGAACGCGTTTGTGAACATCACGCCCTCACGGGCTATTCTGTCAAAATGCGGTGTTTTAATGACTTTGGCGCCAGCGATACTTGCATGAGGCCAGCTCCAGTCGTCAGCCAAAGCCAGCAATATGTTCGGACGCCTCGCTTTTGCCTTATTGAAAATAAATTTGTCCGATAGCGCTAATGCACCGACAGTTCCTACGCAACTTGTCAAAAATTGGCGACGATTCATTATCTAACCTTAAATACGAATTTTGCTAATATCACAATTACAACAGCCAAAACAATCAAGGAAAAATAATATCTTATGCGTGCTCCTCGCATTCTTTTGTGCAGCACGGCACCAAAATGCGAACCGGCCAGCGAACCTGCTAAAATACAGCCTACCAGAAGAAAATCAATGTTGCCTTTTACAAAATGACTTGCTGCTCCATAGCCGGAAGTAAAAATAATCTGAAACAGGTCCGTCCCGATTGCCACATTGGTCGGAATTCCGAGTAGATAAATCAGCAAAGGACCCATTATAAAACCGCCGCCTACTCCTAACAAGCCGGATAATACACCAACTCCAAATCCCAGAACAACTGCGCACCACAGGGAAATGGATTTTATTCTTGAAACTGGAAGTGAGATTGCAGGTGGAATCCCCATATTTCTGATTCTTTGCGAAATTTTGCTTTCTACCACTCCGCCGCGAGGGGCTCTTTGTATTGCCTCTTTGCTCTCGATAAACATAACGATTCCAACGGTTAGCAGCAGTATAATAAATATTATATCCACGCACACGGACATCACGCTGACGGAATGTCCGCGAATTACAATGTCACCCATTCCGTGCAGCCACATCAGAATCCGTGCCCCCGTTTCTGCGCCGATTATTGAACCTGCCAGCAGCCATATTGCCAGCTTATAGTCTATATTTCCGTAGTCGTGATGTTTTACGCTTGCGGCGATAGATGTTCCTACCATCTGACACAAGCTGCTGCCGATGGCAACATTGTACGGAATGTTAAAAACCGCGTTCAGCATCGGCACAAGAAAAAATCCCCCGCCTATTCCGAACAGTCCGGATAGAACGCCAACCACAAAACCCAGAACGACAAGACCGACATAATACATTTTTAATATTTGTCCCCCGACAGTTTGCTTAAAAAATAAAAATCAATTTAGTCCCTAAGACATACACGTCTTCCCATTCCGAAGGCGTTTTCTTGGCCTGCCACATATGATAAATATCTGCTTTTATGTTTTTCGTCAGCTTGAACGTAAAACCCGTATAAAACCAGTTCTTTGTAAAATCGTCCGGATTGAGACTTATAAACGCTTCGTCTGCTATGTATGGCTGCAACTTTAAATCGGTAAGTTCAATCGGAAAATACACCGCGATTTTGTTTCTGTACCGCCAGACGTCTTCAAGGTTCTCTCTGTCACGGTATTCCAGCCTTGAACAGTCGCTTACGTCCCAGCCTAACAGCTTGCCCTTGAACGTAACATTAAGGTGCGGTCTGTTTTCAGGCTGCCTGTCGTCATTTTTGTCTTTCTCGTAAATCAGCCGATAGTTGAAACCAAGGTCTATCCAATCGGCCAGCCCGGAGTACACAAATCCTAAATCAGAATGTTCGTAATAAAGATTTCCGCCATCGTCACCAAGCCGGAAATCCTGTTCGAAATCGACTCTCCAGTCTTTATTAAGCTTGTGAGAAAAGCCGACCACACTCCAGTATTGAAACCCCTCGTCATCATAGCCGAAACAATTGTTAGCAATTGTCATTGCAATTATTCCAGCAGCAACAATACATCTCAACGCTCTTATTCTCATTTCTGACTTCCTGTCTTTTCTGAAAAACTTCAAAACTAAAATTTGTTAATCTGTTATGGACTCGCAATACCGAACAAAGGCAGGTTTCCGAAGCCTATCAATGGCCAGTAAATTATAACAACAATGGTTACGACTATAATATTCAAGATTGCCCACGGAATAGCTGCTTTAACAAAATCAGTCTGACTAAAGTATCCCGTTGAATATGCGATTATTGTTGGTGGACAGCCAATTACAAGCATAATGAACGAACACGTTATGGGTGCACCCATTGCAATCGGTGCCGGGTCATACCCCAGTTTTTGCGCCAGCGGAATTGTTATAGGCAGCATTAAGGCGGCAGCTGCCGAATTACTCATAAGACTGGTCAGAATAGAACCTAATAAACCGCACCCTAGAAACAATACAGGCCAGGAACCGCCTGAGAAAACCGGCAGAAAAACACTGGCCAGCCATTGTCCCGCTCCGGACTCGAGCATTGCAGCACCTAAACTTATACCCGCCCCGAATACCAGCCATGATTCCCACGGGAATCTTTTGATAGTTTCACGCCAGTCAACAAGCCTGAGTGCAAAAATTATCGCCAGCACCGCAGCGGCTATTACGCTTACCTGGATCTTTGTAAGGTCGGTAAATGTCCATAGTGTAAACGCTGCAACAAAAAGCCATAGAACCAGCGATTCACTCTTATTCATCGGCGGCATCTTTTTCGCGGCAAGGTCGGCAGGAAGTTCCTTAATCTCAGGTCTGAATATAAACCACATAACGGCCCACGTCGTCAGACCCGTAAAGATAGCCACTGGAAAATTGCAAACCATAAACTTCGTAAAACCGATTTCGATGCCGGTCATTTTGTACAATATATCTACGGTAACAGGACACCGGCCTCCGCCCAGATAAGTACCGAAGCCGCCAGCAGAAGCCGCCAAAGGTATCAATATTGCGAAAAACTTACTTGTACGGTTGCTCTTTTGAGGAGTAATTCCCATAATCTTAAAAATAGGAATAATGCTGTACAGCATTATGATGGTAAGTGTGGCATCGTGGAAAATTGTCGAAAGCATAGTCGTGGTCATGCTTATAAAAAAGCTGACCTTCTTTACGTTCGTCCCGGCTTTTTTCAGCAGCAGATATAGTATTCTTCTTGCCAGGCCGACCTGCTCAATGACGACGCCGAACATTATCAGCATAAACACATACATGACCGCAGGGTTTGCAAAAGGCATCCATGCATTGTCTGGCTTTTGAACTTTGAATGCTATCAACGACGCGGCAACCAGCAGGGCGGTAATTCCTATTGGGATTGCCTCAGAAATCCACAATATAAGTACCATCGCCAGAACACCGAAAAACTTATGTCCAGCTATTGGTAACCCCTCAGGTCTTGGCAGCAATATTATTGCAAAACACACCAGTTGTGCTATGGCAAACCAAATCACTGCTCTTTTAATACCCTTCGGGTCTACTTCAAGAGCATGTACTCTTTCAATATTATCGATTTCACTCATACTCAGTTCCTCGCAAAAAGGTATAAAAAGTATTAGTTTATCAGCCCGCCGGCAATGTTTCAAGAAGTTTTAATAATCTTTCGATTGGCAAACTTATGGGTTGACTGATTTGAACTTACCACTTACAATCCCTGCGAAATTTTAGTTAAGTTACGGGAGGACTTATCGTGTTAGGTTTAGGATTGGCTTTGCTGGCGTGCGACGGTCTGGTCGCGGGAAGCTTTTATATCCCCCTAAAGAAAATAAAAAACTGGGCGTGGGAAAGCGCCTGGCTTGTTAACGCCATTATCGGCTATGTCATCGTACCCTGGCTTTACGCTTATATGGTTATCCCCAACCTCGGATTAGTTTTCGAGCAGGCGCCGACCAGAATATTGCTGCTGTGCTTCGGTCTTGGCTTTTTATGGGGAATCGGCGGCCTTACCTTTGGTCTTGCCGTCAGGTTCCTCGGTGTCTCACTTGGTTACGCCATTGCTTTTGGATTTTGCGCAGCTTTCGGGACGCTCGTCCCGCCGATTTGCACCAGTGTTTTCGGAGCTCCCCCCGGAGCGACATTCGGTGAACTGCTCGTACGCCTTTCTGGACAAACCACACTGGCAGGCGTTGTTGTTTGCGTCCTCGGTATCGCGGTCTGTGCCTGGGCGGGCAGGTCCAAGGAAAAAGAGCTTTCCGCTGAGGCTAAGCAAAAAACAGCCGCAGAATTTCATTTTACCAAAGGCCTTATGGCCGCTTTTTCCGCCGGACTCATGATTGCCTGTATGGCACTTTCAATGCAGTTTGGTCAGCCTATTGCGAGTGTTGCCGTGCAAAATGGAACGCCGCAGATTTGGAAGCACGCCCCGACCGTCGCCATTACCTGTGCAGGCGGCTTTATAACCAATCTCCTCTGGTGCGCATTTCTGAATGTCAAAAATTCCACGTGGAAAAATTATGTCGATGCAACCAATCCTTATGTCATTCTAAATTTCCTGTTCGCTGCTCTG
>Ga0315273_10010082_pt1 | contig 12022 bp, 7 predicted proteins | sample YL17G02_0_MG_FD_205753 | JGI IMG/M metagenome (GOLD analysis project Ga0315273, IMG submission 205753) | Sediment microbial communities from Yellowstone Lake, YNP, Wyoming, USA - YL17G02_0 | ecosystem: Environmental > Aquatic > Freshwater > Lake > Sediment | place: USA: Wyoming | collected... | reverse complement strand
GATCAGAAGCGTCAGGAGAGCCGATTGATCCGGCTGTTCGATTACCTGGTCAATTACGCGGCGCCAAAAAGACGGGAAGTTCCGCCGCTAAAGTAACGACAATTTTTAATTTTAAATTGTCAATTTTAAATTGAGGTCACCATGTCGATGGATCTAGCCAAACAACTCTACGCCAAGATGCCGGAGGTGATTGCCAAGGCCAGGAAGAAGTTCGGCCGTGGTCTGACACTGGCGGAGAAGGTACTGGTTTCACATGCCGACAATTTCGAGACCCAGACCTGGGAGCGCGGCAAGGCGATTTTGGCCCTGCGGCCCGACCGTGTGGCGATGCAGGATGCGACGGCTCAGATGGCCATGCTGCAGTTCATGCAGGCCAACAAGTCACAAGCGGCCGTGCCGAGCACCATCCATTGCGACCACTTGATCCGCGCCGAAATGGGTTCTGAGAAGGACCTGCTTCGCGCGGTGGACGAAAACAAGGAGGTCTATAATTTCCTCGCCTCTGCGGCCAAGAAGTACGGTATTGGATTCTGGAAGCCTGGTGCCGGGATCATTCATCAAGTCGTGTTGGAAAATTACGCATTTCCCGGCGGCTTGATTATTGGAACCGACTCGCATACGCCCAACGGTGGAGGGCTTGGGATGTTAGCCATCGGTGTCGGTGGCGCCGATGCCGGCGAAGTGATGGCCGGTCTGCCCTGGGAAGTACTCCATCCGAAACTGATCGGCATCCGCCTGACCGGCAAGTTGAGCGGCTGGACCTCGCCGAAGGACGTAATTCTCTACCTCTGCGGCTTGCTCACGGTGAAGGGCGGGACGAACAAGATCGTCGAATACTTTGGCCCTGGCGCCGAAACTATCAGCGCAACCGGTAAGGGGACGATCTGTAACATGGGCGCGGAGCTGGGTGCCACGACGTCGGTGTTTCCCTTCGACCAGAAGATGGTCGCCTATCTGAACATCACGGATCGGGCCGATCTGGCCAACCTTGCAATCGCCAACAAGTCATTGCTTGTGGCGGACCCCGAGGTCTTTCAGTCGCCTGAGAAGTACTACGACCAGATCGTCGAAGTTGATTTGTCGACGCTCGAGCCCTATGTCGTCGGGCCCCATACGCCGGATCTCGCCAGGCCGATTTCCAAGATGGCGGCGGAAGCCAAAGAGAAGGGTTATCCAGTCGAGCTCAAGGCGGCGCTCATCGGAAGTTGCACCAATTCATCCTATGAAGACATCAGCCGTTCGGCTCACATCGCCCAGCAAGGGTTGAAGGCCGGGCTCAAAGCGAAAGCCCCGTTCCTCGTGTCGCCTGGCTCCGAGCGCATTTATCATACGATGAAGCGCGACGGGTTCTTGGAGACATTTGAAAAGTTAGGCGGCACGGTGTTGTCCAACTCCTGTGGCCCCTGCATCGGGCAGTGGAAGCGGGCCGATGGCGTAAAGGGGAAAGCGGATTCGATCGTCAGTTCCTTCAACCGCAATTTCCCTGGCCGCAACGACGGCATCAATGAAACATTGTCATTCCTCGCGAGTCCGGAAGTCGTGACGGCCTACGCCATCACGGGCGATCTTGGCTTCGATCCTGTGAATCAGAAGCTCAAGGGAGCGGATGGCAAGGAATTCAAGTTCCAGCCGCCGCAGGGTGAAGAGCTTCCAGCCAAGGGTTTCGCGAAGGGTGAGGAAGGGTTTGTTGCGCCGGCAGCCAGCGGTGAGGGCTTGACCGTCGAAGTTCCGCCGACCAGCGAGCGACTACAACTATTGCAGCCCTTTCCGCGCTGGGACGGCAAGGATTTCGAGAAACTTCCGCTGTTAATCAAGACCAAAGGCAAGACGACGACCGATCACATTTCCCCGGCAGGACCCTGGCTCAAGTTCCGCGGCCATCTGGACAAGATCAGCGACAACATGTTCCTCGGTGCCAACAATGTATTTTCTTCCGAGCCTGGTAAGGGCACGGATGTATTAACCGGGGAGTCAGGCCTGACGATGGCCCAGATTGCCCGGCGGTATAAGGCGAAGGGGGTCGGCTCTGTTGTGGTGGGCGATGAAAACTATGGGGAGGGCAGCAGCCGTGAGCATGCCGCCATGTCGCCGCGGTTCCTCAACGTCCGTGTCGTGATTACGAAGAGCTTTGCCCGCATTCATGAGACCAATTTAAAGAAGCAGGGGATCTTGGCGTTGACCTTCGCTGACCCGAAGGATTACGAGAAGATTGAGCAACAGGACCGCATCAGCGTGACGGGGCTAAGTAGTCTGGCGCCCGGCAAACCGGTGCAGGTGACGGTACATAAGACGGATGGCACAGCGCTCACCATCCAGGCGAACCACAGCATTACCGAGCAACAGATCGCGTGGTTCAAGGCAGGTTCGGCGTTGAATGCGCTGAACTAACAAGAGGCTGAAAGAGGGGAAACCATGGCTACACATGCATCCAAAATTATTTACACGAAAGTCGATGAAGCGCCGGCGCTGGCCACCTATTCGTTCCTTCCGATGGTCGCAGCCTTCACGAAGGCTGCCGGCGTCGCCGTCGAACTGCGGGATATCTCTCTGGCCGGGCGCATAATCGCCGCCTTCCCCGAGCACCTGACAGCGCAACAACAACAATCGGATGATCTGGCCGAATTGGGGGCGCTCGCCAAGACCCCGGAAGCCAACATCATCAAGTTGCCCAATGTCAGCGCGTCGATTCCCCAACTGCAAGCAGCCGTGAAGGAGTTACAGAGTCAGGGCTACCAGCTCCCCGATTATCCAGAGACTCCCAAGACCGATGCCGAGAAGGAGATCAGGGCCCGCTACGACAAGATTAAAGGGAGCGCCGTCAACCCGGTGTTACGTGAAGGCAACTCGGATCGCCGGGCGCCGCTCTCGGTCAAGCAACACACGAGAAAACACCCGCACAAAATGGGGGCCTGGAGCCCGGACTCTAAGACGCACGTGTCGCATATGACCGGCGGAGATTTCTATTCCAACGAGAAATCGGTCACGCTCACCGAGGCCACCGATGCCCGCATCGAGTTCGTCGGCCAGGACGGTAAGACCACGGTGCTCAAACCTAAACTCGCGCTTCAGGCCGGCGAAGTCATCGATGCCACCTACATGAGCCGCCGCGCTTTGCGGGAATTCCTTGAGGCCCAGATGGAAGACGCCAAGAAGCAGGGTGTCTTGTTCTCGATCCATCTGAAAGCCACCATGATGAAGGTCTCGGATCCCAAGATCTTCGGTCATGCGGTATCAGTGTTTTTCAAGGATGTGTTCGACAAACATGCGGCCCTGTTCCAGAAGCTGGGCGTCGACCCCGACAACGGCCTCGGCGACCTCTACGCCAAGATCAAAACCTTGCCAGACGAGCAGCGCAAAACTATCGAGGCCGACATTCAGGAGGTCTACAAGAAGCGGCCGGCGATGGCGATGGTGAATTCGGACAAAGGGATTACCAATCTGCACGTGCCCAGCGACATCATTATCGATGCTTCCATACCGCCGGTCATTCGCGACTCGGGGAAAATGTGGAATCCGGAAGGCAAACTGCAAGATACCAAGGTGGTCATCCCCGACGCCAGTTACGCCCCGATCTATCACGAGGTCGTCGAATTCTGTAAAAAGCATGGCGCCTTCGATCCGAAAACCATGGGGAGTGTGCCCAACGTGGGGCTCATGGCGCAAGCGGCGGAGGAATACGGATCGCACGACAAAACCTTCAAAGCGCCGGGCAACGGCACCATTCGTGTGGTCGCGGCCTCAGGGAAGACGTTGCTGGAACACAAAGTAGAAGACGGGGATATCTGGCGAATGTGCCAGGCCAAGGACGCACCGATTCAGGATTGGGTTAAGCTGGCGGTCAATCGGGCACGCGCCACCGGATCCCCGGCAATCTTCTGGTTGGACAAAAACCGGGCACACGACGCGGAACTGATCAAGCTCGTCAACCGCTATCTGCCGCAGCACAACACGACGGGCCTCGACATCCGGATCCTGGCTCCGGCGGACGCGATACGGCTCTCGCTGGAACGGATCAAAGAGGGCAAAGACACGATTTCCGTCACGGGGAACGTGTTGCGAGACTATCTCACCGATCTGTTCCCGATTCTCGAAATCGGGACCAGTGCAAAAATGCTCTCGATCGTCCCCCTGCTGAACGGCGGCGGTCTGTTCGAGACCGGGGCCGGCGGCTCGGCTCCCAAGCACGTGCAGCAGTTTCAGGAAGAAGGCTATCTCCGCTGGGATTCGCTGGGCGAATTCCTGGCGCTGGCCGCATCCCTGGAACATCTGAGCAAGGTCTCCAACAATCCTTCTGCCAAGATTCTGGCCGATACGCTCGATCGGGCTACCGGCAAGTTCCTGGAGGGCAACAAGTCGCCGGCCCGCAAGGTGGGTGAGATAGATAATCGCGGGAGCCATTTCTATCTCGCCCTGTACTGGGCGCAAGCCTTGGCCGAGCAGACCGAAGATAAGAACCTGCAAGCGCGTTTTGCCAAAGTCGCCAAGCAGCTGGCAGACAATGAGGCCAAGATTGCCGCCGAGCTGCTCGGCGCCCAGGGAAAACCGGTGGATATGGGCGGCTATTATCATCCCATTCAGGAGAAGACGACGAAAGCGATGCGTCCAAGCCCGACTTTGAATGCGATTGTGGACGCGATTGCCTAAGGTGAGAGAAGGGCTGGTTCGCTGAGCCGCTGCTCCGGCGCGGCGGCTCGACCGCACTAAGCCTCACGCAGCTCCGCTGCGGAACTTGTTCTATCCCTCGCTTCGCGGGATAGAACTTCGAACAGTCCTCGCGGTCCACAAGACGAGGACCGCTGCGTTTCGGCAAGTGCGGAGCCCGAGCCTTTGCGCAAGTCGCAACGCGGCTCAACGAACAGCCCTTCAGTGGGGTGGGTGGAAGAGAATGGCGCAAGAAGATATCAATGTGATTGATCAACCCGAGGTGCTCAAGCCTCGGATGGTTACTATCGAGATTGCCGGCAAGAAGTACGAAGTGCCGGAGGGGATCACGATCATTAAGGCCCTGTGGTACTCGGGTCAGGAAGTCGTCCGCGGGGCCGGCTGTCTTGGCGGGTTCTGCGGCGCCTGCGCGGCCTATTATCGGACCAAGGACGACCCTAAAGTGAGGACCTGCCTGGCCTGCCAAATGGCGGTGCAAGACGGCATGTCGATCACGATGATGCCGCCGTTTCCAGCCCGGAAGGCTATCTACGACATTCAGACGCTCAAAGATCCGAAACAAGACCTCTTCAATCTCTATCCTGAAACCCCGCTCTGCCGAAACTGCAATGCCTGCACCGAAGCCTGCCCGCAGAAGATCGATGTGCGCGAAGGCGTCTGGAAGGCCGTGTTCGGCGACTTCAAGAGCGTGTCGGAAATGTTCATGGACTGTGTAATGTGCGGCATGTGCACGCCGGTCTGCATTGCGGACATCGCCCCCAACCTCGTGGCCCTGTATGTGAGCCGGGCGCAGGGGGCTCATTTCACCGAGAAGCCTCTGGGCCTGGATACGCGCATCAAGGAAATCCATGACGGCCGTTTCAACGACGAGTGGACCAAGATCCTCAAGATGACCGAAAAAGAACTGGCCGATCACTGCGCAACGGTGAAGTGAAATAGTCAGAAAGTCTCAAGGTCTTCAGGTCGTAAAGTCTGTGGTGAGCAGAGCGACTTGACGACTTTCTGACTTTCGACTTATGACGAAAGAAACATGGACATCCACGCCCTTCAACAGATCGTGCACCAAACGCGGGATGCTCGACGCAAGCAGACCCTTCCCAAGTTCTCTCCGGCGGATCGTGACCAACTGATCCACAAATATCATCCGGATTTTCGTGAGCGAGCCTATCGTCCGATCCGCTTCGGTCCCAATGAGGGGGATAAGACGGTTGTCGAGCTGGCGACATTGCTGGAGGGCGATAGCCCGATTGCCGACGGGTTCGATCTGACGGCCGACTACACGACCGACGTCCTGGTGGTGGGCGGTGGCGGCGCCGGCTGTGCGGCGGCGCTCCATGCGCATGCGGCCGGTGCCAAGGTCATCCTGGCTACGAAGCTCCGTCTCGGTGACTCCAACAGCGTGATGGCTCAAGGGGGCATGCAGATTTCGGTGGCGCCCGAGGACTCGCCCGTCACCCACTTCGTGGATACGCTGAAGGGCGGCCACATGCAGAATGACCATCAGCTACTCAAGGTGATGGTCGAAGAAGGCCCCTCGATTGCGAAATGGCTGTTGAGCCTAGGTGTGCTGTTCGATCGTGATGGGGACGGCAACCTCCATGTGAAAAAAGGGGGCGGGAGTTCGAAGCCTCGCCTCCTGACCTGTTCAGACTACACCGGCCTTGAAATCATGCGGGTGCTCAAGGACGAGGTGCTGAATCAGAACATTCAGTTACTCGAGTTCTGCGCCGCGGTCGAGCTGACGAGTGACGAGAAGGGAAACTGCACCGGCGCAATTTTCAAAGACCTCGACAACCATCGCCACGTCGTCGTGGCAGCCAAGTCCGTCATTCTGGCGACCGGCGGGATCGGCCGACTCCACATCCAGGGATTCCCGACCAGCAATCACTACGGTGCGACCGGCGACGGGCTGTGCTTGGCCTATCGGCTGGGCGCCAAACTCATGCACATCGATACGTTCCAGTATCACCCCTCTGGTGCGGTCTATCCCGAACAGCTCATCGGGGCGTTGGTGACAGAGGGCATTCGATCCGAAGGCGGACACTTGGTCAATGCGAAGGGTGAACGGTTCGTCAACGAATTGGATACACGTGATGTCGTATCCTCCTCGATTATTCGGGAGTGTGAAGAAGGGCGCGGCATCCGCACGATGTCCGGGCGCATCGGCGTCTGGCTCGACACCCCGCTCCTCGACGCCGAACATGGCCCCGGCACCCTGGAGAAGCATTTCCCAGCGATGATGCTGCAGTTCGAACGATTCGGCATCGATATCAGCAAAGATCCCGTGTTGATTTATCCGACGCTGCACTATCAGAATGGCGGCGTGAAGATCGATACCAATTCAGAAACCAATGTGAAACATCTCTTCGTCGCGGGCGAGGCCTCAGGAGGATTGCACGGACGCAATCGATTGATGGGCAATTCGCTCCTCGACCTGATGGTCTTCGGAAAGAGGTCTGGGTTGACGGCAGCAGATCGTGCCGCAGCTATGCCGCAAGGGAAGTTAACGGTCGATCATCTGAAGGGGTTCCGTACCGAGGCCAAGAAGCACGGCAGTTCGAACGGGATCGTGTCACCCATGATCCTGCCGTCGTACACAAGGAAAGAATAGCGAGACGTGCGAGATGAGCGAGAGAAGCGAGACGGGCATCCTAATTCGTAGCGCTTCTCGCGAGTCCCGCCTGTCGCGCCTGTCACGCAAGGAGAAGAAATGAACGTTCATGAGTTTCAGGCGAAGCAGCTGTTTGGGCAGTTCGGAATTCCGGTTCCGCGCGGGAAAGAGATTACCTCACCCGAGGAAGGAGCGGCCTGGGCGGCAGAACTCAATACCCCGGTCTTTGTCGTCAAGGCGCAGATTCATGCAGGCGGTCGAGGCAAAGCCGGTGGCGTCAAGATTACGAAGGACAAGGCGGCTGTTCCAGGCCTGGTCAAGGAATTGATTGGCAAGACCCTCGTCACGCACCAAACCGGCCCGAAAGGCCGGGAGGTCCGTCGCCTCCTGATCGAAGAAGGGGCAGGCATCGCCAAAGAACTCTATCTCAGCATCCTCGTCGATCGGGATAGCGGGTGGCCTGTGTTTATCGCGAGTACAGAAGGCGGGATGGAGATCGAAGTAGTCGCCGCCAACACGCCGGAGAAGATCATCCGGGAAGCGATTGACCCGGCCGTCGGATTTCAATCGTACAACGGGCGAAACATCGCCTTCGCGCTCGGGCTTCCTGCCATGGAACCGGCCATCGTGACCCCGTTCATCCAGATGCTAGGGAACCTCTATCGCCTGTTCATGGACCAGAATGCGGCCATGGTCGAGATCAATCCGCTGGTCATCACCAGCGACAAGAAACTCATCGCATTGGACGGCAAGGTCTCGTTCGACGACAACGCGCTGTTCAGGCATGCCGATGTGCAGCAGATGCGTGACCTCCACGAAGAAGACCCGCTCGAAATCGAAGCGGGGGAAAATAATCTGAACTACATTAAGCTCGACGGGAACATCGGCTGCATGGTGAATGGGGCGGGCCTCGCCATGGCGACGATGGACGTCATCAAGCTGGCGGGCAGCGAGCCGGCAAACTTTCTGGACGTCGGCGGCGGCGCCACCAAGGAGACTGTGGCTGCAGGATTTCGGATCCTCCTCAAGGACCCGAACGTCAAGGGCATCTTCATCAACATCTTCGGTGGGATTGTCCGTTGCGAACGGATTGCCCAAGGCGTCATCGATGCGGCCAAAGAAGTGAAGATCAATGTGCCGTTGGTCGTCAGACTGCAAGGGACGAATGCAGACGAAGGCCGCAAGCTCCTGGCGGAGTCAGGCCTGAAGCTTGAAGTGGCGAACGATTTGTGGGAGGCGGCGCAAAAAATTGTGAAGTTGACGGGCAAGGCGGCGTGATGAGGTGGGTCCTGTCGCCGAGCAGCCCAAGCGTGCTCGCACCCCCGCCCGGTGTAGGAGGGGAGGGGTAGTCCGTTAGTCTCCTTTGCTCGCGCAACGCGCGGCCTCCGAAGGCCCTCGTTGGACGCGCGCAGTTGGAGACCAATCGGGCTACCCTTTACCAGAGGATGAAAGCTAAGGCGATCGGGCGTCCAGATCGGCGCCACCCGCGAGAAAATCCATCGTCCTCCCGTGGGGGGAGGGAGGGTGTGAGGGGGAGCAGGCAGATCGTCCCTCTTGCTTGCAAAGCCCCCACGATTTTGCCGTGGTCGGCCGATGCGCGCAGTGGGGCTCAGCCCTGCGTCTCTCTTGCACGCTAGTTCAAATATAAAACCTTCCTCGTTGTGGCTGGGGGAGAAGGAAAGAAGAGGGAAAAGTGAGCATTCTCGTTAATAAGAATACGCGGGTGGTGGTGCAGGGGATTACGGGCAAGGAAGGTTCGTTCCATGCTACTCAGTGCAAGGCTTATGGAACAAAGGTTGTGGCAGGTGTGACGCCGGGCAAGGCCGGGCAAGAGGTCGAGGGCATCCCGGTGTTCAATACGGTGCGCGATGCGGTCAAGAAGACCCAGTGCGACACCTCGCTGATCTTTGTACCCCCGCCGTTTTGCGCCGATGCGATCCTGGAGGCCGCCGATGCGGGCGTGAAGCTGATCATCTGCATTACCGAAGGCATTCCGGTGAACGACATGGTCAAGGTCAAGCGCGCGCTCTATGGCCGCGATGTTCGCCTGGTCGGACCAAACTGTCCCGGCGTCATCACGGTCGATGAAGCGAAGATTGGCATTATGCCGGGCTTCATCCATAAGAAGGGTGTGGTAGGAGTCGTGTCACGCAGTGGGACCCTCACCTACGAAGCAGTGCATCAGCTCACGACTATGGGGTTGGGTGAAACGACGTGCGTCGGCATCGGCGGCGATCCGGTCAATGGCACAGGCTTCGTTGATGTGTTGGCGTTGTTCGAGAAAGATCCCGAGACTCAGGCGATCGTGATGATCGGCGAAATCGGTGGCGATGCGGAAGAGAAAGCCGCTGAGTTCATCAAGAAGCAGGTGAAGAAACCGGTCGTCAGTTTCATCGCAGGGATCACGGCGCCGCCAGGGCGCCGCATGGGCCATGCCGGCGCCATCATTTCCGGTGGGAAAGGCACTGCAGCTGAGAAGATGAAGGCTCTCGAAGCAGCCGGCGTCCGTGTGGTGAAGAACCCGGCTGAGATCGGCAATGCGGTCAAGGTTGCGCTCGGGCGGTAGGTAAGAACCTCGCCTTACTGTCTTGTTCATTTGGTCTGTCTGGTCTGTCTTGTCTATTCGGTCTGTCTCGTGTGTTTGGTTGAACGAAACTAACCAGATGAATCAGACAGACCGGGTTTGTCTCGCCTGTTTGGTCGTCTCTTCCGTGAGCCGAGTAATTTCCCTTCTTCTGCCATGTCATTCATGTTAGGCTGATCCTATGCGGGTATTTCTCATCCACGTACGTGACCCCCAGTTCTACGCCCTCCCAGCTAAGACACGCGCAAAAAATGGTCGTATCCGGGTCATGGGTTTCCCGCCCATCGGCATCATGTCCCTCTCGTCGGTACTCAAGCAGGCCGGCCACGAGTGTGTGATGTTCGATCAAGCGAACCCCGACACGCCGAACGAGGTGATCCTCGAGGAAATCAACCGGCAACAGCCGGCCCTGGTCGGTCTCAGTTTTCTCAGTACTACCAGCTATCCCTACGCGAAGATCTTGGCCCGTCAGATTCGTGCCGCCAACTCGAAGGTCAAACTGGCTTTCGGCGGCGTCTTTGCAAGTTTGAACGCTGCATTGGTCAAACTGCAGTGCCCTGAAGTGGATTTCATTTGCAAGGGAGACGGCGAACAGTTGCTCCTCGATCTGCTCGAACGGTTCGACGATCCGTCCGGTGTGGCTGGGCTGACCTGGGCCAAGGACGGCCATGTCGTCCAGAACTCCGGTCGGCCGATGGAGCGCCATCTCGATCAGTGGCCTTTCCCAGATCGCGAAGGCCTCCCGCTCGACTTTATTGAGTCGATGCCGCTCGACGTGCCCGTGGTGCTCTCGATGGAGAGGTTCACGACGATGCAAACCTCTCGAGGCTGCCCGTGGCCCTGTGTATTCTGTGACATTCCGATCTTCAACGAAGGCAAGTGGCGCGCGCGGAGTGCCCAGCACGTGGTGAGCGAACTCAAGTACCTCGAAGAATGCGGCTACGGGTCCGTCTATTTTGTCGACGATCATTTCCTGCTGCAACCCAAGCGGATCGAGGCGATTTGCCAAGGCGTGATGGATGCGAAGCTCACGATCCAATGGGGCATCGAAGGGCGTGTGGACTCGGTTGCCCAGCATTTGTTTCCTGCCATGGCCAAGGCCCATTGCCGGACGGTCATGTTCGGGATTGAAAGCGGGAGTCAGAAAATTCTCGATCGTCTCAAGAAAGAACAGACATTGGAGGAAGTGGCCACAGCAGTCAAGAACGCCAAGCGGGCCGGCATCGAGATCGTGCACGGCTTCTTCACCGTGGGCAACCCCGATGAAACGGTCGAGGATATGAACGCGACGTTCGACCTGGCCTCCAAGCTGCCGCTCGACACGTTCGGCTTCAATCGGCTCTGTGTGTATCGGGGGACCCCGCTCTGGCAAGAGTATGTGAGGCGCGGGTTGGTCAGCGAAACCACCGATTGGTACAAGTATTTCAAATGTTCGGAGATCGATCCGACCTGCTTGCCCGGTGAAGTGATCAATGCGGTCCGCCGTCAGGGGCTCAAGCGACTGTTCAGCTACAAGCTCCTACACTATCCCCTCCAGACGTTTCGGTTGCTGCGGCGGTTTCTCCGCTTCATGCCGGCGCGGGATGTGGCCTACCTCATCATCAAGCCGTTCCTGGGCCAAAAGAAAGGCGCCACGAAGGCAGAGGTGCTTTCGCGGGCAGTCGAACATGGCGAGATGAAAGATGCTGCGGCACAGCTGACCCAGATGACGGATGAGATGCTCCACCACGTCATGGAAGAGTCGCGACTGGAACGGTTACGCATTCAGAAGGAAGCAGAAAGTTCTCGCGAGTTGCCGATGGTCCACAGCCGCTAGCGCCAGAGACCTTGGCGCGTGAAGCGCGAGACGTGCGAGAAAGGCGCGACGTGGATAGATTGGATTTCCGCCTCGTCTCGCTCGACTATCCTGCGAAGTGGTTCTCCTGTTAAACCGCAATCCCCCATATCTGCTTCGCTGCCAATCCAATCGCATAGCTCACGCTCACTGCCACGGTAATAATCACCAGATTGAGCACGATGCGGCGTTGCACGTCCATGCCGGATAGAAATGACAAGACCGTCGAAACCAGAATCACCATGAGCCCGGCGGTCAAGACCGAGAACAGCGCATCTTTTGCGCCGACTAAGACCGGCAGCACCGGTACCAATGCGCCGATAATGTAGGC
>Ga0315273_10010080_pt1 | contig 12022 bp, 12 predicted proteins | sample YL17G02_0_MG_FD_205753 | JGI IMG/M metagenome (GOLD analysis project Ga0315273, IMG submission 205753) | Sediment microbial communities from Yellowstone Lake, YNP, Wyoming, USA - YL17G02_0 | ecosystem: Environmental > Aquatic > Freshwater > Lake > Sediment | place: USA: Wyoming | collected... | reverse complement strand
CCGAAGGGCATCCTGTTCATGCTCGCGGTGCTGCCGCAGTTCATCGATCCGGCCAAGCCGCAACTGCCTTGGTTCAGGCGCCCCGGTTCAACCGCCGAACGCAGCCTCCATCTCCCGCCGGAATCTGACCGCGTCGTTGGCCGGATCGACGGCGACATCGCTCCAGTGCACGGCCTCGTGCGCGGCGACCGGGCGCACGAGTTTCACTCCGTGCGCGAGTCCCTGCGGCAGGCCACCCAAACGCAGCGAGTCCGCGGCGGGCATCAACTTTCCGTACACGGTGTGGCCGCCTTCGCCATCGAGGACCTCGCCCGCTTCGAGCGCGCGTTTCGCAGTGGCGACGACGTCGCCGTGCCATGCGATCGCGGCGCCCGTCGCCTCGCGGCGCAGGCCCACCGACGCGACGCTGATGCCGAGTTCGAGCCCGATCGCATGAAACGGCTTGTACATCGCCGAGTATCGGCCTGACGGGTCGGTCGAAAAGCCATACTCGGCAAAGCAGCGGCGCACGTAGTCCTCGCCGTCCGCGGCGCCTGCACGGAAGGTCACGTACACGCCCCAGCGCAGGTCGCGGAACACCGGACGGCCGTCGCGCTCGAGACTCGAAATCACCTCCACCTGGCCCGCGTGGTGCAACTGCCCGCCTTCGTCGCGCGGCCGCAACACGCGCGGCAGATCGTCGACGCCGCACGGGGGAAACCCGAGGCCTCCCGGCGCGGGCGTCAATCCGGTGGCATTGGCGACGGCGGCCATTTCGATCGCGCTCTTCGTGCCGTCGAGGAACGAGTTGAACATCCGCGCGTTGAAGTCGCCCGCGGCGACCGTCTCCGGCGTGAAGCCGTAGTACGGCCACACGGTGTCCGGCGTCGAGGCGTGGTATTCGGGCAGGTACTTCGTGCCCTTGCCCGCGGCGACCACCTCGAACCCGGCGGCCCGGCACCAGTCGACCATTTCGCAGATCAGCGCCGGCTGGTCGCCGTACGCGAGCGAGTAGACGATTCCCGCCTCCCGCGCGCGCCGCGCGAGCAACGGACCCGCGAGCGCGTCGGCCTCGACGTTGACCATGATCACGTGCTTGCCCTCTTCACAGCACGCCTGAACGTGACGAATGCCCGCGGCCGGATGGCCGGTCGCGTCGATGATGATCTCGATGTCCGGCGCGGCGATGAGCGCCTGCGCATCGTCGGTGATGTGCGTCGCACCGGTCTTCGCGGCGTCGGCGAAGGAACGCGCGGCGAAGCGCTGCGGCGCCCAGCCGGTGCGCGTGAGCGAGACCCGCGCGCGGTCCGGTGCAAGATCGGCGATCCCGACGACGTGTATGCCGGCGGTGTGCTTCGCCTGCGCGACGTACATCGACCCGAATTTTCCGGCGCCGATCAGGCCGACTTTGAGCGGGCGGCCTTCCGCAGCACGGGCGACGAGCATGCGATGGAGATTCATGTGGATGTCAGCGCAACGCCAGCGCGAGTCCGAGCGGCACGAACACGACGGACATCATGTTGCCGATCAGGACGATGGAAGCGATCTTGGCCGGTTCCTGCCCGTATTGCTCCGCGACCATGAAGTTGAGCACCGCGGGCGGCAGGCAGCCGAACAGAATGAGAAGGCCCTGCTGCGCATCGTCGAGCCCGAGAATGGGACCGAGCAGCGCGGCCATCGCGATGCCGGTCAGCGGGCAGACGAGGCCGCCGATGACGCCGAGGCGCCAATCGCTCCATCGCACGTCCATGAGCCGGACGCCGAGCGAGAGCAGCATCATCGGGATCAGCGCATCGCCCACGATCCTGAACGTGGTCGACGCCCATTCCGGGAGCGGCGGATGCGTCAGCGCGAAGGCGAACCCCACGACGGTCGACCACACCATCGGATTGCGCAGCAGCCTTCCGAAGCGCGCGTGGTGGTCGATCATCCACGCGCCAATCGTGAAGTGCAGCAGGTTCGAGATCGTGAACAGGGCCACCATCGCCGAGAACCCCGATGGCCCGAAGGCGAGCACGGCGAGCGGCAAGCCCATGTTGCCGCAATTGTTGAACATCATCGGCGGCACGAAAGTCCTGTGGTCCTGGTGCAGGAGCTTCGCGAACGGCCACGCAATCAGGCCGGAGCCCAGCACCACGCCGATGCTGCCCAGGATCAGCAGCCGGTTTTCGACGACGTCGAAGTCCTTGCTCGCGAGCGCGGAGAAGATCAGCGCCGGCGACAGCACGTTCATGCTGATCCGGTTCACCCAGCTCATGTCCGGCTTCGCGCGCCGCGCATACAGCCAGCCCAGCGCGATGATCGAGAACACGGGAAGGATGATGCCGAGGACGCGGACCAGCATCGGACGGTCAGAGGATGTACCGGGCGAGGTTTTCGTCGCCGGCGATGTCCTTGAGTCTCTCGTCGACATACGCCGCGTCGATGGCGAACGATTCCCCGGTGTGCCGGGTCGCGTGGAACGAGAGGTCGTCCAGCAGGCGCTCCATCACTGTGTAGAGCCGGCGCGCGCCGATGTTTTCCTGCTTCTCGTTGACCGCGAACGCTATCTCCGCGAGCCGCCGGATGCCGTCAGACCTGAAATCGAGATGCACATTCTCCGTGGAGAGCAGGGCCTCGTATTGGCGGACGAGACACGCGTCGGTCGCCGTCAGTATCTTCTCGAAATCGGCGACCGAGAGCGAAGACAGTTCGACGCGGATCGGAAAGCGCCCCTGCAACTCGGGAATGAGATCCGACGGCTTCGAAAAGTGAAACGCGCCCGACGCGATGAACAGGATGTGGTCGGTGCGGACCATCCCGTACTTCGTGGTCACGGTGGTGCCCTCGACCAGCGGCAAGAGGTCCCGCTGCACGCCCTGGCGCGAGACGTCGGCGCCGTGGGTCTCCTGCCGGCTCGCGATCTTGTCGATCTCGTCCAGGAAAACGATCCCGTTCTGCTCGACGGCGGCGAGCGCCTTCGCCTTGATTTCGTCGTCGTTGACGAGCTTTGCCGCTTCCTCGTCCGTCAGCGTTTTCAGCGCCTCCGCGACGGTCATCCTCTTCTGCCTGCGCCGGGCGCCTCCCATCTGCTGGAACATGCCCTGGATCTGGCTCGTGAGGTCCTCCATTCCCGGCGGCGCCATCATCTCCATCGACGGCGCCAACAGCGAGATCTCGATCTCGACTTCCCGGTCGTCGAGCTTGCCTTCGCGCAGCAGCTTGCGGAACTTCTGCCGCGTCGTCGAATCCGTCGGCTGCATGTCCTTGATGCTGACCTCGCGCGCCGGTGGCAGCAAGACGTCGAGCAGCCGCTCCTCGGCGCCATCGGCGGCGCGGTCGCGAACCTTGCGCGATTCCGCTTCGCGCGTCTGTTTGATCGCGGCCTCTACCAGGTCGCGAATGATCGTGTCGACGTCGCGGCCGACGTAGCCCACTTCGGTGAACTTCGTCGCCTCGACTTTGATGAATGGCGCCTCGGCGAGGCGCGCCAGCCTCCGGGCGATCTCGGTCTTGCCCACGCCCGTCGGGCCGATCATCAGGATGTTCTTCGGCGTGATCTCCTGCCGCAGAGGTTCCGGCACCTGCTGGCGCCGCCAGCGATTGCGCAATGCGATCGCGACCGCGCGCTTCGCCGCATCCTGCCCGACGATGTGCTTGTCGAGTTCGGAAACGATCTCGGAGGGAGTCATGTGCGACATCGATGTCCTGCACGCAAAAAACGACGGCCGCCGGAATCGGGGGACCGCCGCATTCTACCGCGTGCCTTTTCCCCGCTGCCGGCGCGCGCGAAGCCCCGTGCGGGCGGAACGCTGCGCCGCCGATCCGGCGGGAGAGTGGCATCCTTTGCCGAGAGCCGATCTGGTCAGCGCGTCGGGCATCGCTTATCATGGGCGCTCGCCTCGAAACGGACGAACTGCGCTTTGCGCGCGGCCGGCGGGTGCGCGATTCCTCGAGAGGGCTCAACGTGAAACAGGCATTCGGATTCATTGCGATCTGCGCGCTGGTCGCGGGTTGCGCCGCGATGGCGCCATCGGGTCCGTCGGCGGTTGCCGATCTCGCGGCGACCAAGGGCAACGCCGCTGCCGGCAATGTGACGTTCACGCAAAAGGGCGACAAGGTTGTCGTCGCCGCTCAATTGACGGGGCTGGCGCCGGGCAGCCACGGCTTCCACATTCACGAGAAAGGCGATTGCAGTTCCGGCGACGGCATGAGCGCCGGCGGGCATTTCAATCCGCTCGGCAAGCCGCACGCGCATCCGTCGACGTCCGACCGGCACGCCGGCGACATGCCGATGCTGGTCGCGGATTCGGCCGGCAACGCCTCGCTCACCGCCGAGCTCGACGTGATCACGATCGGCGGCGGCTCGGCCGACGTGATCGGCAAGGGCGTGATCGTGCACAAGGACCCGGACGATTTCAAGACGCAACCGACGGGTAACGCCGGTGCGCGCGTTGCATGCGGCGTCATCCGCAAGTCCTGATCGCGTCGCCAGGACCCCGTGACGCGCGACGTCCCTTTGCGCATGCGCAAGAACGACGCCGCTTCGGGGCTGTCAGGAGTCCTTCGCCTTGCGCTTGCGGCGGCACTTGCTGCCGGTCTCCTCGCGTGCAAGACGGCCGATGAAGCACCGCCGCGGAAATCGGAGCCTGGGCTCGTCGCTCGACTCGCGTTCCCGGGCGGCGGCGGCGGTGTCGCCTTCGGTGCGGCCCGGTTCCAGCAGGTCGAGGGTGGCGTCGTGGCCACGGTCGACCTGCAATCGGGAACTGGGGGTCGCTGGCGGATGGTGATCCATGCCACGGGGAATTGCACATCGCCGAACCTGTTTTCGGCCGGGCCGCCGCTGTTGCTTCCGGGATTCTCCGCGCCGATAGAGATTCCGGTCGTGACGACCGCCGATGCCTCGGGCGGCGCGACCGTGCGCATCGCCGGCCTGGCGATCGACGGGCCCGCCGGCATCATCGGCAAGTCGGTCGTCGTTCATGCCGGAGCGGCCGGCCCGCTCGATGCGCAACCCGGCGTCCCGAACGATCGCTTTGCCTGCGGCGTCATCGAATTGGCTCGGCCGTTGTTCTAGGTTTTCACGCGCAACGCGTCTTGCAGGCATAGTGTGAACAATCCCTGATCACGCGCCGCTTTTTCTGCGACGCAGAGCATTGCTGTTTCCGGAGTCACGATGGGCTTTCTCGCCGGCAAGAAAATCCTGATCACGGGCATTCTTTCGAATCGCTCGATTGCTTACGGCATCGCGCACGCCTGTCGCCGCGAAGGTGCGACGCTCGCGTTCACCTACGTCAACGACGAACTCAAGGATCGAGTCGTCCGGATCGCGTCCGAGTTCGGCACGGTGCCGGTGCTGCCGTGCGACGTGACGAAGGACGAGGACGTCGATGCGTTGTTCGCATCGCTCGCGGCCGAGTGGGGCTCGCTCGATGGTTTGCTGCACGCAATCGCATTCGCGCCGCGCGAGGCGCTTGCCGGCGATTTTCTGAACGGGATCTCGCGCGCGGCGTTCGCGATGGCGCACGACGTCAGCTCGTACAGCCTCGCGGCCTTGGCGAAAGGCGCGCGGCCGTTGATGCAGGGACGCCGTGGCGCGCTCCTGACGCTCACCTATCTCGGCGCGCTGCGCGCGCTGCCCAACTACAACCTGATGGGCCTCGCGAAGGCCAGCCTCGAGGCCAATGTCCGCTATCTTGCCTCGTGCGTGGGGCCGGAAGGCATCCGCGTCAACGGGATCTCGGCGGGGCCCGTCAAGACGCTCGCGGCCGCGGGCATCGGCGGTTTTTCGAAGATTTTCCGTTTCGTCGAGAAAAACGCGCCGCTGCGCCGCAATGTCACGATCGACGAGGTCGGCAATGCCGCGGCATTCCTGCTGTCGGATCTCGCGAGCGGGATCACCGGCGAGATCACGTATGTCGACTGCGGATTCTCGATCGTCGCCGCCGGATTGAACGACGACTAGGAGCTGGTCCGTCGATGGAACGCGTCACGCGATTCGTCGACGAACAGGCGTTAGCCGAAGCCGGAAGCGCGGCAACCACGGCGCCCTTTGCCCTGATGCGATGACCGCAGGATCGAAGCGCTACGACGTCCTCGTCATCGGCGGGGGCCACAACGGCCTGACATGCGCCGCGTATCTCGCCGGCGCCGGGCTCGCCGTCTGCGTTCTCGAACGCCGCGCGGTGCTCGGGGGCGCGGCGGTCACCGAGGAATTTCATCCCGGCTTCCGCAACTCGACCGCGAGTTACACGGTGAGCCTGCTCAATCCGAAGGTGATTCGGGATCTCAGACTCGTGCAGAACGGACTCTCGATCATCGAGCGGCCGTTCGCGAATTTCCTGCCTTTGCCGGACGGCGGCTTCCTGAAGGTCGGCGGCGGGCTCGAAGCGACGCAGGCCGAAATCGCGAAGTATTCCCGTGACGACGCGCAAGCCCTGCCCGACTATTACGCGATGCTCGATCGCGTCGCCGACGTGCTGCGCGACCTCGTGCTCGCGACGCCGCCGAACGTCGGCGGGGGCGTCGGCGCGATGCTCGACGCGTGGAAGGTCGCGAAGCGATTCCGAGCGCTCGATCTCGCCGGGCAGCGCGACGTGCTCGATCTCTTCACGAAGAGCGCGGGCGAGGTGCTGGATCGCTGGTTCGAGTCCGGGCCGATCAAGGCGGCGCTGGGATTCGATGCGGTGGTCGGCAATTTCGCGAGCCCGTATGCGCAGGGATCCGCCTACGTGCTGCTCCACCATGTCTTTGGCGAAGTGAACGGAAAGCGGGGCCAGTGGGGTCATGCGCGCGGCGGCATGGGCTCGATCACCCAGGCGATGGCGAGGGAATGCGCGGCGCGAGGCGTCGTGCTGTGCACGAATGCCGATGTCCGGCGCGTGATCGTCGAGGAAGCACGCGCCGTCGGCGTGGAACTCGGCAGCGGCGAGCTCGTTCGGGCCAAGCGCGTGGTCGCGAACGTCAATCCCAAGCTCCTGTTCGAGCGGCTGGTCGCGCCCGAACATCTGCCCGCCGACTTCCGTGCGCGGATCGCCGGCTACCGTTGCGGATCCGGAACGTTTCGGATGAACGTCGCGCTGTCGGAACTCCCCGACTTCACCGTGCTGCCGGGGAGGAACGCGCAGCCGCACCACGCCAGCGGCATCGTCATCGCGCCGTCGCTTGCGTACATGGAACGCGCCTATTTCGACGCCAAGACGCACGGCTGGTCGGCCGCGCCGATTGTCGAGGTGCTGATTCCGTCGGTCGTCGACGATTCTCTCGCGCCGCCGGGTAGGCACGTCGCGAGCCTCTTCTGCCAGCACGTGCATCCGGATCTGCCCAAGGTCGCGCCGGGACGCACCTGGGACGACGCGCGCGACGAGGTGGCGGACCTGATGATCGAAACCGTCGACCGCGTCGCGCCGAATTTCAAGGCGAGCGTCGTGGGCCGCCGCGCGCTGACGCCGCTCGATCTCGAGCGTGAATTCGGTCTCGTCGGCGGCGACATCTTCCATGGCGCGCTCGGCCTCGACCAGCTCTTTTCGGCGCGGCCGGTCCTGGGCCACGGAAACTATCGCACGCCGCTCCCGGGGCTCTACCTTTGCGGCGCCGGCGCGCACCCGGGCGGCGGGGTTACCGGCGCTCCCGGCCACAACGCCGCGCGCGAGATCCTGAAGGACGCGCGGCGGCGGTTCCGATGAAAATCCGAAGTCAGCCGATAAGCCGGGTTCTGTTACGGCGCTTGCGCGCTATGGCCGTCATTCCTCTAGGCGCACCGTTGCCGGTGTGCTCGAGCCACCTACCCGCGGACTCGGCGAGCAGCGTCATCGTCCGCCTACTTGGTGTTGCTCCGGATGGAGGTTGCCGCGTTTCACCCGCCGCGGTTTGACCCGCGGCGACTCGTCTCTGTGGCCCTGTTCCTCGCCTTGGTCAACCGCGCTAACGGCGACTTATTGCGGCCGGGCGTTACCCGGCATCCCGCTCTGCGGAGCCCGGACTTTCCTCCCCCCGGTTTCCCGGGCGGCGACGGTCTGGCTGGCTTCGGACGGCAAGGATAGCGTAAATGGGGTGGTCAGGCGGATCAGCCGACGCGCCAATGCACGGTTTCGCCAGCCCGCAGCGGCACGACACCGTGCTCGCCATAGGGATACTCGGCAGGCACTGTCCATGATTCACGCCGCAACGTCACGGTGTCGGTGTTTCGCGGCAGTCCGTAGAAGTCGGCGCCGAAATGGCTGGCGAAGCCTTCGAGCCGGTCCAGCGCCCCGGCCGCGTCGAAGGCCTCGGCGTAAAGCGGAAGCGCCACGGGTGCCGAATAACAGCCGGCGCAGCCGCAGGCGTTTTCCTTCGTGTGCCTTGCGTGCGGCGCCGAGTCCGTGCCGAGGAAGAATTTCGGGCTGCCCGAAATCGCCGCCTTCACGAGCGCCTGGCGGTGCGACTCGCGCTTGAGGACGGGCAGGCAGTAGAAATGCGGCCGGATGCCGCCCGCGAAGAGCGCATTGCGCGAATACAGGAGGTGCTGCGGCGTGATGGTTGCGGCGACGTTGGCCGGCGCCGCGGCGACGAACGCCGCCGCCTCGCCCGTCGTGACGTGCTCGAGCACGATCTTGAGGCCCGGGAAGTCGCGCACGATCACCGCGAGCGAGCGCTCGACGAACACGCGCTCGCGATCGAAGATGTCGATGTCGCGGTCGGTGGTTTCGCCGTGCAGCGACAGCACCAGCCCGTGCTTTTCCATGGCCGCGAGCGCCGGAGTTGCGCGCTCGAGCGCCGTGACTCCGGAGTCGGAATGGGTGGTCGCGCCCGCCGGATAGTATTTGACGGCGTGGACGATGCCGGACCCCTTCGCTTTCGCGATCTCGGCCGGCTCGGTGTTGTCGGTGAGGTAAAGCGTCATCAGGGGCAGGAAGCGGGAGCCGGACGGCAGCGCGCCGAGGATGCGTTCCCGGTAGCGGAGGGCGGCCGCCGTCGTCGTGACCGGCGACCTCAGGTTAGGCATGATGATTGCTCGCCCAAAAACGTGGGCAGTTGCTGCGGCGACGGCGGCCATGGCTGGCCCATCGCGCAGATGCAGGTGCCAGTCATCCGGGCGGGTGAGCGTCAGCATGGGTGTGGCCATCGAGAGTTTGGGCATGGAAAGGCCTTGTTTTTTCACGATTATACGGTCGGGCACCCCATCCTGTGGGCGCCCTGTCCCGGGACGCTGCGATGAGTGGCGGGGTACGTGGCGGACGGGATATAATGCTTGGTTTAGCGCGGGCAAGGACATGGGCGGACGACATTGGGAAATGCACGGCGCACCGGTTCCGCGACAAAAGCCGTACCGCGCAGGCGGACGAAGAGGTTAGAGGTCAGCATGGCAGCGAAGCAAGCAACGGCAAGCGCGACGGTCGCCAAAAAGGTCAAGGTCCTCACCGAGGAGACCCTGCTCAAGGCGCCCGACAAGGACTACATGAACGAGGCGCAGCTCGCCTTTTTCAGACAGCGTCTGGTGGAGCTGCGGGATCAGCTTCTCCAGAACGCCGACAACACCGGCGAGCATCTGCGCGAGAACGAAACCACGACCGATCCGTCGGATCGCGCGACACTCGAAGAGGAGTACACGCTCGAACTGCGGACGCGCGACCGCGAGCGCAAATTGCTGAAGAAGGTCGAGAAGTCGATCAAGCTGATCGACGACGGCAACTACGGCTATTGCGACGAGACGGGCGAGCCCATCGGCATTCCGCGGCTCCTCGCGCGACCGACCGCGACGCTTTCGCTCGAGGCGCAGGAGCGCCGCGAGCGCGTCCAGAAGCTCTACGGGGACTGAACGGCGCCGGTCTGCCGGCCGACGGCGCCCGATGGTGGATCGCCCGACGCCGAACCTTGGGCTGCGCGGCGCCGTCACCGGCGTTGGACGCGAACCAACCAACGCGGTGATGGTATTTGTGACCGGAGTTGTGCCAACCGGGCGCCGCGACGGATGCGCGGCGCCCCGGCGCCAAAGCGCAGCTACAGACCGAAGGCTGCTTTGTGCGTCAGTCCGCCGGCCATGAAGAACAGCATCGGGATCGACAGCGCCATGTTGGTCCTTGATGCGAGCAGCGCGACCCGCCGCGCCTTGTTCTTCTCTTCGTCCGACGCCGGTTTCATCCCGAGGATCTTCTGCTGGTTCGGCCAGATCAGCGCCCACACGTTGAACAGCATGATCGTGCCTAGCCACGCGCCGATGCCGATGCCGGCGAGCCCTTTCGCCAGCGTGAAGGCGCCGACGAAGTTTCCGCCCAGCAGCGCGGCGCCGGCGAGCCAGGTCGCGACCGCCGACCAGCGAAAGTAGAGGAGCGCGCGCGGCGCGACATGCTTGGTGATTCCGGCCGCCGTGCTGTCCGCGGCAGCGGCCTTGAGGGCCGGCACCTGCACGAAGTTGAAGTAATAGAGCAGGCCGATCCACATGATGCCGGCCAGGAAGTGCAGCCATCTTGCCAGTACGGGTACGAGTTCCATGTCCGTTGCCTCCGTCACATCAGGAAATTCTTGACGGCGAGATACAGGATCGCCGTCAGGATCAGGCCGGAGATGATCGTGCCCCAGATGGAATCCAGCGGGTTCTTCATCGTCATCCTCCTTGTCTTGCCGCGTTGAAATGATGCCGCGGGCCATTCTAGCAGGCTGCTGCAGAACCCGTCATGGTCGCGCGGTGGCGCGGCAGGCGAATATTCGCGCCGTTCGCGGCGCCTCGCGCCGGGCAACCATCGATTTTTGGCCCGGCAACGCATACGTGCCGGCAAGCCCGACGGGGGCCCGGTGCCCGAGCGCGCTCGGCGGAGCGCGAGGGTTGAAGGCCCCGGCGCGCCGCACCGCGCTTGTCGGAAGGCTATGACCGGAACATAATTGCGGGCCAACATTTTGGATGGGCCAGCGGCCCCGGCCGATGACCGGCTCGGTGTGGACTTGTCGCTTGCGACCGATCAATCAGATACCGCAATGGCGTTCTTTTCGAAACCGCCGGCCAAGAAAAAACCCGTGCTGGTGAAATCCGACGCAACGCCCGGCGCCGGGTCGCCGGCCGCGAGTGGACGCGGCGCGTCGGCGCGCGAGCTCGCGGCGCAGACTGCGCCAAAGGGCGGGCGGCAGACGGAGCCTGCGGGCGGCTTCGCCCCGATGACCGGAGCGAGCGTGATGCCATGGTCGCCGGGGCAGACTGCGTTCGAGGTTGCACAAGCGAATCCCGGCCTGTGCGCGGTGCTCGAGAATGCCGCGTTGCGCTTTGCCAACGGGCAGGCACCCGAGGCGCGCACCCTGCTGGAACAGGGCGTCGAAAGCGACACCGACACCAAGCTCTCGGCACTCGCGTGGCTCGCTCTGTTCGATCTGTTGCAGCGGGAGGGCGACAAGGCTGCGTTCGATCGACTGTCGATGCAGTATCTCGCCCAGTTCGAGAGTTCGGCGCCCGCGTGGGAAGCGAGGACGGATCGGCAGGTCGCACAGCGGGCCCTGGGCGGATATCTGGCGGTGACGGGACAGTTGACCGGGGCGTCGGCGAAGCAGCTCGACGGACTGAAACGCGCGATCGCGAGACGCGCGGAGGCGACGCGGCTCGATCTGATGTCGGTGCAAGGCTTCGACGACGCTGGAGCGCGTCTGCTTGCCGACGCCTTGGCCGAGGCGCGCCAGGCCAGGCTCGGGCTGCAATTGCAGCTTGGAGACAAGCTGGAGCCGGCGCTCGCCAAAGCGCTGAAAAGGGGCCGCGAGGCGGGCGAAGGCGCATGGCTCCTTTCACTCGAATTGCTGCAATGGGCAAACGATCCCGCGACATTCGACGATCGCGCGGTCGATTTTGCGGTGACGTTCGAGCGGTCGCCGCCCTCGTGGGAGCCGCCGTTGGCGCCTGCGGCGGCCGCCGAAGCGCCATCGAAGCAGCGTGGAGCCCACGTCGATTCAGGTGACCCCGAGATATTGACGTGGTCGGGCGTGCTGGTGGGTTCGCTTGCGCCACAGCTCGGCAAGCTCGCCGATTCCGCGCACGACAAGGCGGTCGTGGCCGTGGACATGAGCGAGGTCGAGCGCATCGATTTCGTCTGTGCGGGCGCGCTGATCA
>Ga0315273_10010079_pt1 | contig 12023 bp, 11 predicted proteins | sample YL17G02_0_MG_FD_205753 | JGI IMG/M metagenome (GOLD analysis project Ga0315273, IMG submission 205753) | Sediment microbial communities from Yellowstone Lake, YNP, Wyoming, USA - YL17G02_0 | ecosystem: Environmental > Aquatic > Freshwater > Lake > Sediment | place: USA: Wyoming | collected... | reverse complement strand
AATTGGCGATAATTTCCGTCGTCGTCCCAAGCTTTAACCGACCGGCTTCGCTGGCGGTTTGCCTGGAATCACTCGCCCGACTGCGGTATCCGAAGGAGCAGTTCGAAGTGATCGTGGTCGATGACGGCGGGAACGTCGACCTGGGCGCGATTATCGAGCCGCTGCGGGCAAGCATCAACATCCGCCTGGTAACGCAGGAAAATACCGGGCCTGCGGGAGCGCGCAATAACGGCGCAGCAAACGCGTCGGGTCAATTCATCGCTTTTACGGATGACGATTGCTCTCCGACCGAGGACTGGCTTACAGCACTGACGCGTCGTTTGCAGCAGGACCCGTCGAGAATGTACGGCGGTTACACCACGAATGCGCTCGAAGGCAATATCTATTCCACCGCCAGCCAGTTGCTGATTGACTTTCTCTACGGCTATTTCAACACAGACCCGGAACAGGCGCGCTTCTTCACCTCCAACAATATGGCTCTTTCCCGCAGCATGTTTGAATCGGTCGGGGGTTTCGATACAAACTTCCCCACGGCCAGCGGTGAAGACCGGGAGTTGTGCGACCGCTGGCAGCACCTGGGCTACAAGATGAGTTTTGTGCGCGAGGCACAGGTGCGGCACAGACATGCAATGAACTTCCGCTCTTTCTGGAAGCAACATTTCATTTACGGGAACGGGGCCTGGCGTTACTGGGAATGCAAGCATGCCCGCGGACTGCCGGGACCGAAACTCGAGCCGCCACGCTTCTACCTGAACCTGGTGAATCATGCCTGGAAGAGCAGGCTGAAACACCCGTTGTCGCTGACGCTTTTGCTGATCCTCTCCCAGGTCGCCAATGCCGCGGGGTTTGCCTGGGAAAGAATCAAGGCAAGACGATCCCAAAGACATGCAACCGCAGCCGCCGACAACCCGCCAACCCGGGTTGGGTAAGCGCGTCTTTAGTCCTCCCACTCCCGGGACAAGTCGGGCCCAGGCGGCGGACCGGTCCCCATGGAATACAAACCGAACTCTTTGCGGATCCGCGGCGTAATGGCGCGGTGATGAATCATACGCCGCAGCGGATGCCAGAGGGGATGAGCGGGCCAGAATATACGTTCATAGTCGTTGAAGTTATCCCCGTGTGAAATCGTGTATATGGCACCCCTGAAGGGCAGTGATCTGATGGGTGTTCCCTGCTGCTGCAATCCGTGTTTCAATTGCCTGTGATCGTAGATCAGCCGGTCATCGAAGCGAGTCATGAGGTCCAGATGCTCAGGCCGCACGATATGGGCGCTGCCACACCACTCGTCGAAGCGCCGGCGTTCCACATGCAGGCGTGGCTGTCGCTCACAAAAGAAGTACCCCGAGCGCATATACCAGCCATTATCGGTGGAGTGACCCGCCACGAACTCGGCCAGCCGGTTGCTCACCAGGTCGTCGCTGTCGAGGAACATCACGTGCGTAGGTGAGTACTCCAATGCCCGGGTCAGGGCGGACAAGTGCTTACGCTGTTTGTCGCCGCGCATATCATCGGGGTCTGATGGTGACGGTGGAAGGTGCGTGACTTCTACGAATTCCAGTTTAGGGTTCGAAAATTCACCTGTGGGGATTTCATGGCAGGCCACTACAACGCGAAACTCGGGCGAAGTCTGGGCGCAGGCCGATGCAACCGTGCGGTAAAACAGCTGACTAACCCGTTCCCAGGATGTTGCGGTCTTGGCGCTCTTCAGTGGCACGATGAATATCAGCATGGTTTTAGTTATTCTGCATGGGTATGCTCTCATCCCCAAGTGGAGGGGCCTGAGCGACCAGTCCCTAGTGAGGCCCCCTATCTGCCTTAAATCGAACCAACCCCGATCCTCCCAGTTATGAGAGACAACGCACAACTTTTTCTTTCGGCACACCTAAATCGCTGACCAGGTGATTTTCGGCTTGAGCCTGCTGGCCGATAATGCCTACTATGATTCGGTCATAAGACATATTGGGGAGGTTCTGAGGAGAGTAAATCTCTCCTGCCACAACATCGGTGGAAACACGATCACTTTTGTAATCGACGAAGGCGACAACGTTCTCCGGCATCAGGAACTGGATCGTCAGACCCAGAGTGTCTTCCCCGTAAACAACGAATCTTTCCCCGGATTCCTGAAGTTTTTTGATACAACTGGACAGCTCTTCAAATGTCCATTGAGCACCTTCCAACTGATCGGCAAACGACTCACGCACAGACCCGAGCATCATTTCTTCGTTCAAATGGGGTTGTCTTTCACCCCTCTTCATGCTCTTCCTGACAACTTTCATGAGCTGCGTCTTATACACGTTCAAGCTCAGGTGTTCCTCAAAGAACTTCACGCATCTTCGATTCTGCTCCAGGTTTGGCTCGTGCTGCTGGAGTACTGTAAAAAGGTCATCCACGCCGGCCACGGTATATCCCAGGCCATGCGTCTCGATCAGCGGCGTCATGACTTCATTGTGACTGGTTACCACTGGCAAACCGTGCTGCAAATACACGTTTGTTTTCCCGGATGACATACCGATCGCAGCCAAGTTCTTTCCCACCCATCTCGAAGAGAAGTCAGGCTTATAAAGGGACAGACCCAGGTCTGCGGCATGCAGCAGTTTGTGCATCTCTTGATTCGTGGGGATGGTGATGTCGGCGACATAGATCTGGTCCTGCAGAGCGGGCGCATCAAAACTTCGTATTTTGCTTTGAGTGTCACCAAATCTGTCGTGCAGCACCAGCACCCAGTCATCCGGCAAGGCATTCGGGTGAGTAAGAAGATCTTCAATACCGGTCCAGGGGGTGACGCTTCCTGCGTACAAGAGAATTTTCTTACTGTCTGGAATACCCAGCAGTTCACACAGGTCTTTTCTCTTCTGGTAGGGATAGGAGCATGCCGGGGCAACGGGAATATAGCGAACGTCTGTCTCACCACCTATCTGGTTCTCTTTGACCAGGAGCTTGCCCCTGCCTTCATCGGGGACAACAACAAAAGAAAGATCTGCCGACGCGTCCCGCTCAGGGCGCTTGAACGCGCTGGATGTCTCATCTTCAAAGAAGATTTCGTACGAAATCATCCCGTAAGGAGCGCCGAGCCTTCTGGCCAGCAGCGAGGCAAGGATCAACCCATCTCGATCTATACCGATAACAAGACGGTATTTTGCGGCAATGTACTTTGCCCAGAATTCATCGAGCACAGCCTTGCTCCTCATGAACCTGAAGTCACCAAAGATGGGCAAGTATTCAATTAGCTGGACATTTTCCGAGGAGAACGCACACCCTTCGTTAATCTTTCGAAGCGGCACTAACACATCAACCTTGAACCGTTCGCCCAGTAAGTTGGCGATGTCATATAGGTTGGGGTTGTTGAAAACATTTCCTTCGGGGTGAACGATAAGAATACGACTCCCGAAGATGCCAGGCATCCAGGTAGCAAGCATTCGCTTGAGAGTCTGTATCCAGGTCATCGGTGCTGGTCTTGAATACGAGACTCAGGGAAGGCTGCCGGTAGCATCTCTAACTGCAGGGCTTGCATAGAAAAAACACCGCGCATTTCAGTCACCCTCGCTTTCACTGAGTCTGCGGGCAATGAACAACGCGGACCAGGTAGCCGAAGATAGCGGTGCACCACTCCACCACTCTTCTTGTGCCTCGCAAGCAAAGCCTGACCGCAGCAGTTCACGCTCCACCTCCGACCCAAACAGGTACCGCATCCTGTGTTGTTCGCAAATTTCTTCCATCTGCCCGCTTGCCTGGTCGATCACAAGTACCTGGTAGGCCACTTCGGCGACGTTCTCATTGAAGTGCATTGTCGGCTCAGCAATTCGCAGTACGCGGGTAACTTTGTCCTCGAGGCGCTTGACCCGCACCACCGGGGGATCGGACAACACCGCCGGCCCGTACCAGAAGTCAAACACGAAGATCCCGCCCGGCGCCAGGTGAGCCGCCGCAGTGGCCAGCGTACGGGAGAGATCTTCATTCGTCACCTGGTAGCTCAGCACGTGAAAAAGCGCGGTCACCACGTCAAACCGCCGGCCGGCGCGAAAGCTGCGCACGTCACCGTCCGAGAAAGCTAGCCGCGCAGCCAATTCGGGTGCCAGGCTTGCCTGGCGCAAACCCGCCCGCTCCAGCATGCCCTCGCTAGCATCAATGCCGTGCACTTCGTAGCCCAATCCGGCAAATTCCGCCGCATGTGCGCCGGTGCCGCAGCCCAGCTCCAGGATACTGTGCGCTCCCGGCGCATGGTGTTGGATCAGCCCATGGACGTAGCGCGCTTCGGCCGGATAGTCCTTGTCGCGGTACAGAAGGTCGTAGTAGCGGGAGTACGCACCGAAGACACTCATCCGCGAACCACCTCACGCAAGGCGCTGGCCGCACGGTCGATCTGCTCGTCCGTCAGCGCCAGTCCACTGGGAAGATAGAATCCCCGTCGTGCCAGTCTCTCGGCTACCGGGAATCGCTGGCCCTCGAACAGGCCCATGCGGCGAAACACCGGCTGCTCGTGCATCGGCCAGAAGAAGGGGCGAGTGCCGATGCCAAGCGCGGCCAGACGGCGCATCGCTTCAGCCGCGTCGAACGGGACCGATTCGTCAAGTACTACACCGTAAACCCAATAAATGTTCTCCGCGGATTCGGTGTGCGCATGCGGTAGTTCAATCCCGGCGATCCCCTCCAATTGTTCGGCATAGCGGCGCCCCATGCGGCGCTTTCTTTCCACAAACTCAGCCAGCCTTTCCAACTGCGCCACGCCCACAGCAGCCTGCAGGTTGCTCATGCGCAGGTTCCAGCCTAGTTCTTCATGCACGAAACGTCGTTGCGGCTGGAAGCACAGGTTGCGCAACGAACGACAGCGTTCGGCCAGTTTGTCGTCGTCCATAAGCAGCATGCCGCCCTCACCGGTGGTGACGAGCTTGTTCGGGTAGAAGCTGAAGACGCTGATATCGCCCAGCGATCCGCAGGGCCGACCATTGTAGGTCTGCCCATGCATTTCGGCCGCATCCTCGATGATCTTGAGCCCATGCTGCTGGGCCAAAGCTAGCAGCGGGTCCATGTCGACCGGCAGACCATAAACATGTACCACCATGATGGCACTGGTTCGTGGTGTGATGGCAGCAGCGACCTGTGCCACATCCATATTCCAGGTCGCAGGTTCGCAATCAACCAGCACCGGCACCGCGCCGGCGCGCACCACAGCTGCGGCACAGGAGATGATGGTGAAGGTGGGCAGGATTACCTCGTCGCCCGGGCCGAGGCCAAGTGCGGCCACTGCCGCCTCGAGTGCCGCCGAGCCATTGCACACTGCCACCGCATGGCGGCGGCCCATGTGCTCCGCCATTCCGGCCTCCAGGCGCTGCACGAACGGCCCTTCTGAAGAGATCCAGCCACTGTCGATGCACTCCAGCAGATAACGGCGCTCGTTGCCGTCCAGCAGGGGTTGGTTAACGGGAACCGTATTCATTCTTTCCGGGGCAGGCGCGCTTCTGCGGCACTGATACCAGGAAAGCGCGTCTTGTCACCCTCGCCGATGTGCGGGCCCTGCTTGACTTCGATCATCTCCACTTCTTCCAGCACCTCGAAACCGTGGCCACCGGTTACCAGCAGTATGGTGTCGCCGGCCTCAAGAATGCGGCTCTCCAGGTAATGGCGATCTTCGTCGTAAAAGTCCACGCGCAAGCGGCCTTTGCGAATCAGCAGCACTTCTTGAGAGTAGTGCACCTCGCGCGGCACCGGATTGTGCACGTGCGCCTCGATCACCTTGCCAGCCGGATGACGCATGTAGGCCAGCTGTTGGGAGAGATCACCGGAGGTGAGAAAGTGAATGCCCGGTTCCCTGAAGGCGCTGGGCACGATCAGTGCCAACAGTGAACCCCGGCAGTGGATGCGTTCGATCATACGGTCTCATTGGCAGCTTCAGTTTCGGCCAGTATATCAGCACCCCAGAACGTATCGCGGCGTATCCACTGCATCAATCGCGGGTCGCCCGCAGCCTCGCGTTGGTGGAAGTCAAATCCCTCCCGGTAGGCCTGATCGGTGAGGCGGCGCACATCCGCAGCCGCAGCTTGCCATGGGCCAACTCCCTGTGCAGGCGGTGGTGCCGCAGTCTCTCCGGGCGCGTTGCCGGCGCGGATGCTTGTAAAGGAATCGCAGACCCCCTGGTAGCGAGCACGGCGCGCGAAATACTCAGGGGTCAGCCGCTCCGGCCCCACATGGTGATAGACCAGCGCCTCTGGGACATAGCGCGCCCTTATCCCGGCCGTTTTTGCCTTGATCGTGAGACCGGTCTCGCCATCGCCTTGCCAGCGCTGCAGGTGGGGGGGAACCAGGTCAGGATGAAACCCGCCGAGCGCTTTTAGCACTGAGCGCCTGATGCCGAAGTTGAGGCCCCAGATGTAGTTTGGGTCGATGTCGGATACCGGTTGTCCGATGTCTAATAGGCTAACCCAGCCACAGTGCCAACCACCTTGAGGCGCAGGAGCCACAAAGTTCCAGAACCAGGACGGAACTGAGGAACCAAAACGCGGAATACTCGGGCCACCGACGATACCCACCGCAGCGTCCTTGAAGCCATTGAGGATTCCCGCGAACCAGCCTCGGCCCAGCTCCACATCATCATCGAGATATACAAACAAATCGCCAGCGGCCTCGTCTGCGCCCCGATGCCGCGCCGCTGTCAGGCCGGGGGAGGGCTCCCGCGCGTACCGGACTGCTCCCTCCGCGCTCGCGCACTGCTGTCTGACGCAGCTGCCAAGATCTTCGTTGGAATTGTTGTCGATAACGATTACTTCGATTGGGTGACCAATCGATTGGCATTCCCGGTGGACTGAGCTGAGAACGGCCGGGAGGACGTCTCCCCGTCCAGCAGTGGGAATCAGGATCGAAAGCATACTGCCGCCTCTCTGTGTTCACTCATGGGTCAGGCACGCGAACTATACTACGACTGCGCCGGCCGCAGATTGTGAGGACTGATGCGAATGACCGCGTGGCCGGGCGGAACGCCTGCAGCCGCAAGACTCACCGGGACTCGAAAATATAGTGCTCGCGCTCGCGGTCATATTGATCCATCTGCAGCAGCCGGTATGCCTTCTCGGACACACGTTGAATCACCCTGGACAGCGAGTGGCTTCCATGCGCGTGGATGAACCCGTTGTGCTTACCGATGCGGAGTGCGCGATAAACCCGCAGTTTACCCCCGGTCAAGCTTCTGTTCTGCGCAAACGCGCCGTAATGCAGGAATTTCCAACCATGCTCGCGTGACAACACGCTTCCCGAAAAGCCATGCCGGGTTCTCAGGGTCTCCTGCAGCTTCGCCGAATGATCCCACTTCCTGACTTTCCCAGTTCGCTCCTCATGGAAGTAGAAATTGTTCTCAAGCGCCAGGGCGCGCCTTCGATACACACAAAACCAGGTGTGGTATCGCTCCTCAAGAATGCATTGCTCGCGGCTATAACTGTCATAGAATTCCACCGAAGGACTGTAATCAACCGATAAAAACCCTAGCCTTTCATCTCTTGCAAAGGCATCCGGGATGCCATCGATAAAATTCGCCTCAAAGATCTCAAAATCAGGATCCACGATTCCCACGAGATCAAATTCCCCAAACCTAACTAACTCACTGGACCAAATTTCTGCCTGTGGCTCGTACAGGCCCTCTCTCATTTCGCTTGCCCGTCCGCTCGCGGTCACGGCGGGCTTCCCCACTTGCGCCGCTATCGACTCTTTGTTTGCCGATATTTCTGGATAGTTATCCCTTATCCTTACGTGGGCGTTGCGCTGAACGAGCTTGCGTATTTCGCGCTGCTGCTTCGGGGGGAGGCCGTTAAAATAAATGCAAAGATTAACTTTTTCATTCAGGGCCCTGGCAAGCTTCTTGACCGTGAATTTGGCGATATGACTGTCTGGTGGGGTGATGATCATCAAGAGCATGACATTCATTTTTAGTCCCTCCCGAGCGGCTTGTTCAACTCATCCCCGTGATTTCAGTCTGTCTGCCCAACGATGTTGCCAACGTGCCAGTGACTGGCAGGGAAAAATAAAGGTGGTTTCTCGTCAAGTCCATTGGCGGTTGGCCCATCATGTGGCAGTCTTGGCCCCATGGTAGCCGCAAAAATCTGCCACTGGCGTGGGTTCGATGTCATCCGCAATGATTTCCGTTATCACACCATCCCTCAATTCGGGAACACACCTCGAGGACGCCCATTTTAAACCCGGCGCGCTTGAAACAGCGGTGGCGGAATTGTCGGATAGATCGAAGTTTGTCGCAGGCCAAGTTGAAGCCCTGAAAAGATAATCGAAGAGAAGCAAGCGTTTTTTCCAGGGGAACCAACTCGGCAATTATTTGAATGGACAATTGGCACGTGTTCTAACCGAAAGTCATTTGAGTTTCGAGACCCGCCAGGATTCTGCAGACAAAGTCTCCTGTGGTACCCAGCGGACATAAGGCAAATACCTCCCTGGACTCTATAAGCCACGATGCAACAGAATCCAGAAAACGCTCAACAGCTATTTCTCCGATGCCACCTTCGCTGCTGAATGAGCGGATTTCCAGGGCCACATCGGCGGGGAATCTTTCCAGGTTCATTGAGTAAAGCGTCTGCCAGAGCTTAATAGCGTTGCACAGGTACTCCTCCCGGCTCCACCTTGTCGGGTGGTTTAGATGCATCAGGATGAGTGCGTCTGGCTTCTTCAGTTTCGCGCCGGCAATATGCATCACCAGTGGGAACCAGTAGTCCCATTGCGGGCTTCCTATCGTCCAGGCATCCGAATCCCTCATATCCTTAAGGAAACGTGTATCAAAAAAGAAGCCATCGAACCCGCCGCAATAGAAACCGGTCGGGCGCATGGTTTCGGCATCAATACTCAATCTTTCCAGTAAAACGATTGAATCTTTCGCCGCGTTTAAGGCTTCATTGACGGCGCACCCCGGGTTCAACAGGAAGCAATCCGCGTTGATAATTCCAGCGGTGTCATCACCCGAAGTGCGAATCAGGGAAAGGATACTGCCGATACTAGTCCGCCTATCGATAGTTCCGTTGGAGACGAACTCAACATCTAGCCCTTTCTCCCTCAGGGACTCGAGTTCGGAATCCGGGTTTATGCTGACGACATTCAGCCCAGCCTCCTGCCAGGAGTTTAGACACTCCCGTTGATACACTTCGCCATAGTCTTGCTGATGAGCGCGTCTTATCAATTCAGCGGGGATAGAGGTGTAGATTGTTCTTTCTGACATATTCGAGAAGCTGACCACAGAGTGTATTGTAATTGCAATATCGTGCCGCTCAGCTTGCACCATATCACTGTCTGTCGGCAATTGCTGAAATGCGCTTGGAACACACCCTAACCCGTTGGATCAGATTGGCAACGACATTACAACTTTGCACCTACAGGAATACGTTCTGAACAAGTATAATCTGAAGCATACCGTGCGGCAGTTTTACGAATGGGCACAGCGGTGTGGAAAAGTTCATGTGCCTTCGGCTTAAGAAAACAGGATTACCATGAACCATTCACAGAACGACGAGGAGGCGATGGTGCTCCACCACTTTGGCAAGGACTTCAGGGGTGTGTGCCTTGACATCGGCGCCAATGATGGCATCACCCTTTCTAATACCTACGCCTGCATGGAGCGGGGATGGGCTGGCGTATTCGTGGAGCCCAGCCCAGAAGCCTTCCGGCGGATGTCTGTGCTGCACTCCGCACACCCCGAGTGGTGGACCTTGTCAATCAACGCGGCGGTCACCGCGACTGAGGGCAGGCACATTCTGCACGAGAGCGGGACGCACCTGCAGACCGGCGACGTCGCCCTGCTATCCAGCACCATCGAAGCGGAGACGAAGCAATGGGAGGCGACGGGCCACATCTTCAAACCGATCGAGGTCGATGGCATCACCTTCGCCACCCTGCTATCCAGGTGCCAGCAAAAAGGCGTGGATCACTTCGACCTGATCAACATCGACGCCGAGGGGCTGGACTACGACATTCTCCGGCAAATCGACCTGAATACCCTGAAGTGCAGCATGCTAATAGTCGAGCACAACGGCTCGAACGACCCGCGCATGATGGCACACTCCACCACTCATGGGATGAAGCTGCTTGCGAAAAATTTCCAGAACCTTATCTTTGTCCGGTCGACGTCCCCCCGTAATTGAGTAGCACTGGCTTTTGGAGTCCAATTACCTGAGCAAGGAGATTGGACGTGAAAAAGCGATTCAGTGAAGAGCAGATTATTGGTTTTCTGGCGGAAGCGGATGCAGGGCTGGCGATTAAGGAGCTGTGCCGGCGTCACGGGTTCTCGGAGGCCAGCTACTACCTGTGGCGCAGCAAGTTTGGCGGCCTGTCGGTATCTGATGCAAAGCGGTTGAAGGCTCTGGAAGCGGAGAACGTCCGGCTCAAGCGTCTGTTGGCTGAGGCGATGCTGGAGCAGGAGGTCACGCGCGAAGCCCTACGAAAAAAGTGGTGAAGGCACCGGCGCGGCGCGAGTTGGTGCGGGCGATGAAAGTGAAGGGGATGAGTGAACGTCATGCGCTACCCCCAATGCATACGCAGTGTAACTCGCCCAAAAGGCAGCTACATTAACCCATGGACTCTAAAGGTTGGTGCTACTGAAGAAGGGGGGACGTCGTGATTCCGGCTCTGTCTTCTGGACATTGTTGCCTCCTGATGGTGTGCCAATGACATGGCTCAAATCAGGCCGGGATTCAATTATACTGCTGTCTGAGTTTCTGGGGCTACCTCTCTATGCACAAAAAACTTTTTTCCGAAGAATTTAAAATATTTTCACATTTGACAGAACATGAAAAATACGCGTTGTATACATTCGCAAAAAAACTACCTGAACATGCTGTTTGTGTTGAGATTGGAAGCTTTTTAGGCTCCAGTTCTTGTTTTATTGCAGCAGGAATAACAGAAAATTCGAAATTGTATTGTATCGACACTTGGGGTAACCACGCAATGAAATATGTGGAAACTGATATTGATGCAAATGAAAGAGATACTTATGATGAGTTTAATAGCAACACTAATAAATACAAGAATAAAATAGTTCAATTAAGGGGGTGGAGCTACGATAAAATTATTGATTTGAAAACACAGGTTAATAAAATTGATTTTTTATTTATTGATGGTGATCATAATTATGAAGGTGTTAAAAAAGATTGGGACTTGTACAATGGGTTACTCGAGAACGGAAGTGTTGTTGCATTTCATGATGTGGAATGGGCAGAGGGAGTAAATAAAGTAATTAGTGAAAATGTTGTTTTTAGAGCTGAATTGATTTATAAGTTGCCAAATTTAGCTTTTTATAGAATTTGTCAATAAGTTAAGTTCGTATTGTGTTTCTTTTATAAATTAGTTAAAGCTTCCGAAATCCAAAGCTTTTTTAACCCGTCGCCCAAAAGGCAGCTACATTAACCCATGGGCTCTAAAGGTTGGTGCTACTGAAGAAGGGGGGACGTCGGGGCCAAAATCAAGAAAGTTTGCGCAGCGAACAGGATAAATGGCACGGATAACAGGCCGCTCCATACCGGTGGATTTCTGGGGATATTGCATTTATCCTCCCTATTCACAATCCACTGGCGGCGCCCGATAACATGAGCAGATTAATCGAACGGCGCTGGCCCACACCAGCCAACATCGCTGGCTTCTCCTATTCCAAACTCTCCCATTTCAAGCTGTTTCGCGGTCTGCCGTTCCAGTCGTACAACGTTGGTGATCCCAATCCGGCCATCTGCGACCTGAAGGTCTACCAGGACTACCTGACCTATTGCTTCATCCGCCGCAATGTTGCCCCGGGCTCGCGGATCCTTGAGGTCGGGGGCGGTGACAGTCGCATACTCAAGCACTTTTCCAAAGACTATGAATGCTGGAACGTCGACAAATGCGAGGGCCTGGGCCACGGCCCGATCCAGTTTACTTCCCCACACTACCGGATCGTTTACGACTACATTGGCTCCTTAAATCCCGAGCTACCCGACCACTACTTCGATTTCGTATTCTCCATTTCCGCGCTCGAACACACCCCCGAGGACCAGGCGATTCGGGATCGGACTCCG
>Ga0315273_10010078_pt1 | contig 12024 bp, 9 predicted proteins | sample YL17G02_0_MG_FD_205753 | JGI IMG/M metagenome (GOLD analysis project Ga0315273, IMG submission 205753) | Sediment microbial communities from Yellowstone Lake, YNP, Wyoming, USA - YL17G02_0 | ecosystem: Environmental > Aquatic > Freshwater > Lake > Sediment | place: USA: Wyoming | collected... | reverse complement strand
TCGGCGTGCCGCAACTCCGGAAGCTGTACCAGGCCGCCCTCTCGGGCCGCGTCGGCTGACGCAAGCGGAGCGCGCAGCACGCCGTAGGCGTGCGGAGCCGAAGAGGCCGGCGGAGCGCGCAGCACTCATGCCTCGTCGGCTTCCCCCGGATCGGCCGGCCCCGCGCCGAGCAGGCGGCTCGCTTCGCCAGCCGGAAGCTGCTCGACGTCACGCAGCTTGCGGGCAATGGTCCGCGTCTTCTTCGACGCCTCGTCCATCTTGTTCGAGGCCTCCTGCAGCTTCTTCTGTACGCCGTCGAGGATGCCACCGAACTTCTCGAACTCGGTCTTCACGGCCGCCAGCAGCTTCCAGACCTCGCTCGAGCGCTCCTCGATGGCGAGGGTGCGAAAGCCCATCTGTAGGCTGTTGAGCATGGCGACGAGCGTGGTCGGGCCGGCAATCACCACGCGCTGCTCGCGCTGCAGCCCGTCCACCAGCCCGGGCCGGCGCAGCACTTCGGCGTAGAGGCCCTCTACCGGCAGGAAGAGGATCGCAAAGTCGGTCGTGTGGGGAGGCTCGACGTAGCGCGTCTGAATGTCCTTCGCGCACTGCGCCACGCGCTTCTCGAGCTCGCGTCCCGCCGCATCGGCCGCTTCGCGGTTGCCCTCCTCGAGCGCGTCCGTCAGCCGCTGGTAGTCCTCGAGCGGGAACTTGGCGTCGATCGGAAGCCATATCGGCCGCTCGCCGCCTTGCTCGCGGCCCGGGAGCTTGATGGCGAACTCCACGCGCTCGTCGCGACCGGGCCGCGTCGCCACGTTGGCCTCGTACTGCGATGGTGCGAGCGTCTGCTCGAGCAGCACCCCAAGCTGCACCTCGCCCCAACCTCCGCGTTGCTTCACGTTGGTGAGCACCCGCTTGAGATCTCCGACTCCCGCCGCGAGCGTGCGCATCTCGCCGAGCCCGGCGTGTACCGCCGCGAGACGCTCGGAGACCTGCTGGAACGACTCCCCGAGCCTCTTCTCGAGCGTGCCCTGCAGCTTCTCGTCCACGGTGGCGCGCATCTGCTCGAGCTTCGCCGTGCTCTCCTCCTGGATCTGCTGCAGCTTCTGGTCGATCGCCGCCCGCAGCAGATCGAGCCGCTGCTCGGTGCTCTGCGTGAGGCCCTCGAGCCGGCGCGCGAAACTCTCGAGTCGGTCGCCCTGGAGCGTTGCGATCTCGCCCATCCGCTTGCCAACACCCTCGCCGAAATCCGTGAAGCTGGTGGAGAGCTCGAGACGATTGCGCGCAACCTCGCCGCGCATCGCCTCGCCGCTGCGCGAGAGCTCCTCTCGCAGCGCGCGCTCAGTCCGCTCGTCCGACTTCTCGAGCGATTCGAGCCGGATGCCCAGGGCGAGCAGCTCGGGGCTGGCCTGCCCGCGCCGCACGGCCAGCGCGATCAGCGCGACGAGCAGCGCCAGCAGTACAAAGCCGGTCGCGAGAAGGACCCAGGTCGGAAGGGTCAAAAGATCGGGCACGGCACCTCCGGGACGACGAGACCATGACGCGGCCTCGGACTCGAGGCTAGGGGCCGCCCGTGACGGGGGCGGTCACGACGCAGCGGCGGCCCCTCTCGGCGGGAGCTCTCGCGCCGGGCCGCGGCTGGCCGAACGCAGCCTCATGATCCGCGGGCATGGAAGGCGTTCCGCCCCTATCGAGGCCAGGGTTCCTGGGCCAGTATCTGCTCAAGACTCTCCACATCGATCATCCACCCAGGCTGCTCGGGGTGGTAGCCTGGAAGCGTCTCATGCGGAGGGCGGCCGTGGAGCATTGCGCCTTGTGCCAGAGCGAGAACGTTCCCGGCGCACGCTTCTGCAACCGCTGCGGTTCGGAACTGCCCGGAGCGGCGGCGGCGACCGACGCCGAACTCAAGCAGGTGACGGTCCTGTTCTCGGACCTGACGGGATACACCACGCTCTCCGAGCGCCTCGATCCCGAAGAGACCCGCGAGATCATGGGCCGCATCTTCCACTGCGCCGCGGATGCGGTCGAGCGCTACGGCGGCCGCATCGAGAAGTTCATCGGCGATGCGCTGATGGCGATCTTTGGTGTCCCGTATGCTCACGAGGATGATCCAGTGCGGGCGGTGCGCGTGGCGCTCGAGCTCCACCGCGCAGTGGCCGAGCTGGCGCCCGAGGTCGAGGCCCGCACGGGCGTTCGCATCGCGCTGCACAGCGGGATCAACACGGGCCTCGTGGTCACCGGCGACCTTCGTTTCGGAGGCGGCACGGCAGGCCCAGTCGGCGACACGATCAACGTCGCAGCGCGCCTGATGGCGCTGGCGGAAGCTGGCGAGATCTACGTGGGACCCGTTACCAGCCGACTGGTCGCAGACACGTTCGCGCTCGAGGAGCTCGGCACCCGCGCGCTCAAGGGCAAGGCCGAACCTCTGGCCGTGGTCCGCATCGCCGGCGAGGCCCGAGAGGCGGACGCGGCGTGGCGGGGCCACCGCCGCAGCGCCTTCGTGGGCCGGCAGGAGGAGCTCGGCGTGCTTCTCGGTGCGGTGGAGCGACTGCGCGACGGCGAGGGCACCACCATCGACATCGGGGGCGAGGCGGGGACCGGAAAGACGAGATTGCTGGAGGAGCTTCGCACGCGGCTCGGCGACGACGTGCAGTGGCTCGAGGGCCGCGCCTACCTGTATGCCGAGAGCATTCCCTACTTCCCCGTGATCGATCTCCTGAGCCGGCGCTGGGGCATCGTGGAAGGCGACTCCGCGGCCGCGGCGCGAGCCAAACTCGACGCCGGGATCGCGGCTCTCGTCGGGGATTCCGAGGCCCTATTCCCCGTCGTGGCCCGCCTCTACGACCTGTCGCTGCCGGGGAGCCCCGTGATCGACGGCGAGGACTTCGCGCCACGGCTGCTCGAGGCCCTGCGCCGCTTGCTGGTCGCGCTCGCCGCTCGTTCGCCCACCGTGCTCTGCTTCCAGGATCTCCAGTGGGCGGATGCCTCCACCGTGGCGCTCTTGCGCGCGCTGATCCGCGACCCCCCCGCGCCGCTCCTCTTCGTCTGCAACCACCGACCCGGCTTCGCGCTCGGTGAAGGTGCCCGTTCCTTCGAGCTCCGAGAGCTCTCTTCACGCCAGGCCCGCGAGCTCCTCGGTTCGCTGCTCGAAGGTGCGCAGCCGCCGGAGGAGCTCGCACGCTTCGTCGACGCTCGCTCGGACGGAAACCCCTTCTACGTGGAAGAGGTCGTCCACTCCCTGCTCGAGACGCACGTGCTCCGGCGCTCAGAGGCGGGCTGGAGCCTGGATCGACCGCTCACGGAGGCGGAGGTGCCGACGACCATCCGCGGCGTGATCGCGGCACGGATCGACCGGCTCGACGAACCTAAGCGCCGTCTCCTGCGCGAGGCGTCGGTCGTCGGCCGCGAGTTCCTGCACGGGGTGATCGCGCGGGTGACCCTCGAGCCGACGGAGCTCACGCCGAGCCTGCACGGTCTGGAGACGGTCCATCTGATCCGCACCAAGACCCCGGAGCCAGACCTCCAGTACATCTTCAAGCACGCGCTCACCCAGGAGGTTGCCTACGACGGGCTTCTCAAGTCGGAGCGGCAGAGGCTCCACGAGCGGGTGGCTTTCGCGTTCGAGGGGCTGGTCGGCGATCGCGCCCCCGAGTTCGTCGAGACGATCGCCTACCACTTCCTGCGCAGTGGTCTCGTGGACAAGGCCGTGCATTATGCGGTGAAGGCCGGGAACAAGTGCGCGGCGCGCTTTGCACTCGACGAGGCGAACGTGCACTTTCGGAGCGCCTTCACCCTTCTCGCGGAGCGTGCGCGCACGCCTGCCGAGGACCGCGCGCTGATCGCACTCCTCGTCGATTGGGGGTTCGTCCTCTACTTCTTCGGGAGATTTGGAGAGCTCCGCGGGCTGCTCGAGGCCCACGAAGAGGTGGCCGAGCGAGTCGAGGACCCCGAGCTTCGAGGGATGTTTCTCGCCTGGCTCGGATACCTGCTCTATTTCGCCGAGGAGCTCCCGGCGTCGATCGAGAAGCTCGAGCTCGCCTGCCGACTGGGTGAGACGAGTGGGAAGACGCGGACGATTGCCTACGCCCATACGTGGAAGGCGTTCGCGCTCTCTTGGATGGGCCGCTTGAGCGAGTCCATCCGAGCTGCGGAGGCCGGCCATGCCCTTGCGCAAGCGCTCCCGGAGGACACCTACCTTCGCGGCTGGTCCCTCGGCGCGCTCGGACTGGCCTGCGTCGCCGGCGGCGACCTCGAGCGCGCGCGCCGCGTTGCCCGCGAGCTGATCGATACCTGGAATGGGGACCCCCATGCTGCCGTCGCCGGTCACTGCCTTCTCGCACAAGCCCATGTGGCAGCGCTCGAGTTCGACGATGCGATCGCAGAGGCACAAGCCGCTCGGGGCCAGACCCGTGGTGATCCGATGGGACGATGGTGGCCGCTCGCGTATCACGCCCTCGGGCTGGCTCTCGCCCTGCGCTTCCCGGAGTGCCGCCCGGTAGCGGCCGAACTGCTCGAGTGGTCCGAAGAGCACTGCGCGGAGATTTTCGCGACGCCGGCGAAGGTGGCAGGGGCGCTGGTCTCGCTAGGCGAAGGGCGGCTCTCGAAGGGCATGGCCGCGCTGCTAGCGCTGCACGCGGATGCCCGGACGCGGTCGCTCGCTTTCAACGAAGCCTGGCTCGCGTTCAGCATCGGCGTGGTCTACGCGCGAATCGCAACGCGCGACGTGCCCATCAATATTCCGAGCCTCCTGCGCAATCCCGGGTTCGTCTTGCGCCACGCGCTTCCAGCCCGACGCAAGGCGCGTGCCTGGCTCGAACGTGTTTTGGAAGCGAGTCGGGACAGCGAGATCAAGCAGCAGGATGGGGCCACCCACCTCGAGCTCGCGACGCTTCTCGCGCGTCGCGATCCAGCGACCGCACGTACTCACCTGGAGCGCGCCGTGGCGATCTTCGAGCGGCAGGGCGCCCAGGGCGCGCTCCAGCGCGCGCGCGAGCTCGCCGTCTCTCTTGGGGGCGGTGCGACGGGGTAGCCCCCAGAAGTTTGATGTCCTCTACATCGAGGGAAGCATCGCGGTCTGGAGCTATTACAGCGCCCGGATGCTGATCGGTTTCTGGGTGGGCATCACGACGTGGCCCTTGGCATGATGGTTGCGGGGTCCGATGTGCGGTTTCTTGTCGGTGTTTCCGCTGACGCTGATCTGATTGGCGATGCCGGGCTGCTGCTGGCCGTGACTTCTCATGAACCTCACGACCGCGACGCTCACGGGCTTCGCGGTCTCGGGCGTGGCCCGGTGGGTCACGGGAAAGCACCACCAATAGTCCTTCGAAGACGCGCATAGCAGCCGCGCCTCAGGGTAGTGATGCGCAGCCCGGACGTCCGGTCTGCGCTGCAGGGCATGGGCTTTCGTGAGCTACGCAGCTTCGTCGCGCTGGCGTAAGGCCTGCTCACGAATTCTCGACCACACCCGCGTCGAACTTCCCCGATCCTGGTCCGCGCCCTAGACCGGCCAGGGCCCCGTCAGCAGTAGCGTCACGACGAGGATCGCGACGTAGATCGGGAAGCCGATGGCGCAGACGGCGATCGCGCGGCCGGTGCTGCGGTAGTCGAGCGCCTGCCGCACGGCCACGACCATCGCTACCAGCATCCAGAGCCCGCAGGCGACGTAGAGGATTCCGCCGAGGCCGCCTACCGCCCCGAGGGCCCGCAGGATGCCCGGCGCGCTCGAGAACCCGATCGTTCGCAGGAGCTCGCCGTGATCGGCGGAGGTCTCGGGACCGGGCAGCCAGCGGGTACCGATCCAATAGGTGACGTACGCCCACAGATACCACCCGAACAACGCCGCGAGCGTTCCCCAGGCGACACCGCTCAGGCCGCCGTTCTCGAAGCCACCGATCCCGGCCGCCACGGCCGAGAGCGCGACGACGACGCCAGACTGCAGGGTCGCCGAGCGGTCCGCCTCCACCTGCTCGTAGGTCTCGGAGCGCAGCAGCGCAGCGCCAAGGAGCCGGCCGAAGAATTCCTGCATCAGCGCCCTGCCTTCTTCGTCACGCCCGCGCGGGTGCACAGGGCGGGCGTAAACGTCATGTCGATCAACCAGCCGAGCAGCAGCATGACCGAAGCCAGCACCGCGAACTCCACCATGTGGCGCAGCCCGCTCACGGCCAGCGCCAAAAAGCCGGCCGCGAGAGCGATGTTGGTCGAGGCGACTGGCCGTGCGACGATGCGCAACGCCTCGACCACTGCCTTCTTCTCGTCCTGCAGAACCGCCGCCTGCTCCCGAAACCTCACCATGAAGTGGATCGTATCGTCGACGGCGATGCCGAGGACGATGCATGCGAGGAGCGACGTGATGATGTTGAGCGTCACGCCGCTGATGCCGAGCACGCCGAAGTAGATCAGCACGGGGAAAGCATTCGGGAGGATCGCGATCACCGCCACCCAGGCCGAGCGGAAGTAGACGGCCAGGATCGCGTAGATCATGATCGAGGCGGTTGCGAGGCTGAGCGCCTGGCCCAGCGAGATGTCGTCGATGGTGCGGACGATCACCGGTGTGTCGCCCGTCACGTAGGCCTGCAGCCCGGCCGGGAGCTCCGTTAGCCGGGCCTCGATGCGGTCGAGAAGGCGGTTCGTGAAATCCGAGGTCGAGGACGGCGTCCGCACCAGGATGTCCGCGGCGCCGAGGTCGCGATCGATGAAGCTCGAGAGCCGCTCGTGCCAGAAGAAGAAGAGGATCTGCCCGAGCAGCGACTTCGAGTCGGGGATGGACCGCGACGCCTCGTCGCCCTGGTGAAGCGCACGGTTCACGAGCATCACGTAGTCGGCGACGGAGGCCGTGCTCGACACTTCAGGCTGCTGATCGAGCCACTCTTGCACGTCGCGCAGCTCTCGCAGCGCGGCCGGATCCTTGAACGCGCCCTTCGTCTCCGACTCCAGCACCACATGGAGCGTGGTCGAGCCACCGAGCTCGCGGTCGAAGGTCTCGATGCTCCGCCGGAGCGGATTCTCCTTGTCGAGGTTGGTGACGAAGGACGTGCTCACGTGGATGCGCGTCGCGCCGAAGGCGGCGACCAACGCCACGGCCGCCGCAATCGCAAGCACGAAACGGCGGCGCGCCACCATGGTCTCGGCCAGTCGGGCGATGAACCGGTCGAAGCGGGTGTCCGCCAGGGTCCTGCGCTCGGCCAGCACGGGATCCGGCAGCACCGCCTGCAAGGCCGGCACCAGAGTGAGCGCGATCAGCAGCGCCGCGAGCGTCCCGACGACGCAGAAGATGCCGAACTCTTGGATCGCAGGGAGGCGCGACACGCAGAGCGACACGAATCCCGCGGCCGTGGTGAGCCCGGCGAGGAAAACGGGCACGGCCACGTGGGAGAGACTCTCGACGACGGCATCCTGGCCCCGCCGGCCGTGGCGGATGACCTCTTCGTGCTCCGACACCACGTGCACCGCGTAGGCGAAGCCGACCGCGATCACGAGGGCCGGCACGATGAAGGTGATGAGATTGAGTGAGCGATCCATGAGCACCATGGCGGCCAGTGTCCAGAGCTGGGCGATCCCCACCGATGCCACTGGAAGTGCGGTACCTCGAACGGAGCGGAAGGCGATGAACGCCACCAACACCATGATGGCGTAGTTGAGCGGGACGAAGCGAAAGAGGTCGCGCCGCAGGATGCGCGACGTCTCGGCCTTGAGAGGTGGTGTGCCGGCGATGAGGATCTCGGCATCGGGTGCGATCTCGTGCGCGATGCGCTCGATCCCGACGTCGATCCCGCGCTCGAGAAACTCCGCCTCGCTCATCTCCTGGGGGTAGATCAGGAACGCGGCGATCCGGGCGTCGGGCGAGACCAGGGTCCCGACGAGCAGGGGGTTTCCGAGAACGCGCTCCCGGAGCGCCTGCAGCTGCTCGGCCGTCTCGGGCAGCTCGTCGAGGACGTTCCGGACCTGGACCTGCCCGTCCACGCTCCGAAGATCGGGGGCCGTGGACAGGCTCACCACCTGGCGCACACCCGGGGCCTTCGAGAAGCGCTCCGTCAGGGTGGCGATCCGCTCGAGGTTCGTCCGCGTAAAGAGATCGTCGGTCTTGACGCCCACCACGAGCAGCTCGTCGTCGCCGAACGTCTCGCGAAACTGCTGGTAGCGATCGCGCGTAGGCCCTTCAGTCGGAAGGATCTTCTCGACCGCCGTCTCGATCCGGAGGCGCAGCCCCGGCGTCACGGGATCGACGATCACGAAGAGTACGCTGAGGAGGATGGCGGCATGCACGCCGAGCACGAGCCAGGCGTGCTCGCCGATGAACCGGAACACGCGTTCCATCCAGGATGCTCGCACGCCATTCCCCATGTTCCGGACGAGACGGCGGGCACGTGCCGCAGTTACGCCCCCGCCGCGATTCGCCGTAGTGTACACTAGGGCGGTTGCCACCTTGTCTGGAGAATGCATCGCATGTCGGAACGTCCGGGAGCTGGAGCCCGCCTCTGCGCAGCCCTCCCGCTCATCATGGCTGCCGCCCTCGGACTCGGGGCGCAGCCCAGCGCCGAGGCCGTACTCGGCACGGAAGCGCCCGATATCGCGAGTCGGCTCGAGAAGGAGCACGTGGTGCTGCTCCAGCAAGGTGGGGGGGCCGACGACACGGTGGTGGCCCTGGTGCTCTTCGACAAACCCCAGAGCCGCGTGGCGGCCCTGCTCCGGGAGGCGGAGCGCCAGCCTGAATACCGGCCGGAGCTGCTGGATGTCCACACGGTCCAGCAGCTCCCCGATGGCCGCATCGATGAGCAGCGGATCAAGATCCTCTTTACCGAGCTGGTCTACCGGCTGCGCTACCATGAGGATCCCGGGACCGGCCGGCTCACCTGGCGCCTCGACGACAGCTTCAACAACGCCATCGCACGGATGCAGGGATTCTGGGAACTCCATGACTTCGACCACGGTTCCGAGCGGACGCTGGGGCGCTTCGGCTCCGATGTGGACGTCGGGGGCGGAGTGCCGCGTTTCGTACAGAGCGGGATGAGCCGAAAGACCGTGCTCCGATACGTGCAGAACGTTCAGCGCTGGGTTGATTCCGACGGTCGGTGGCGGCCTTGAGGCACGCGTACACGGCCTTGCTCAGCGCGCTCCTGTTCGCCGCGCCGGCCGAGGCCGCCGAGAGCATGGAGCAGGTCCGCGAGTGCGTGCGTGCGAACGCGCCGCGCAGCGCCGTCGTGCTCGAGGTCAGCCTGCAGACGCGCGATGCCAAGGGCGAGTCGGCCCCGACCCGCTTGAAGCTCTACTGGCGACGCCTCCCCGATGGCGAGCAGCGCGTGCTGATTCGTTTCTCGGCGCCCGAAGAGCTCGAGGGATCAGCCATGTTGCTCCAGGGGCTGGGAGACGCCCGGCCACGCGTGCACATCTACCTTCCCGACCTGGGCAAGCCCCAGCAGGTTTCGAGCCGCGAGCAGCTGACGCGCTTCCTGGGCCGCGCGGACCTCGGCCTCGAAGAGATCGCCCTCCTCCTCGATCCGGTGGGCGATCCCAAGCTCCGGCTCCTCGACGGCGCAAAGGCCGTCGACGGGCGTCCGGCCTGGGCGTTCGAGTGGCGGGCGGCCGAAGGCGAGCACCCGCACTACGTGCGAACGGTCACCTTCGTCGATCAGAGGCTCTGCATTCCGCTTCGCGCCGAGCTCTACGAGGCCGACGCCGATGCGCCGCGCGTGATGCGCGTGGATCCAGCCCAGGTGAGCCGCGAGGCCAACAGCTGGATCCCGCACGAGCTCATCTTCCGCGATCCGAAAGACGACGTCGTGCGCAGCCTGCGCATCGACGGCGTCGAGGTGGACGTGCCGCTCGCGCCGAGCCTGCTCACGGTGGAGGCGCTCAGCGCCGGTCACGCCGCGAAGCCCTGAGCCGATCCGCCAGGCCGCTGGATCGGGCACCCCTCGATTGAGGGGGGATTGACAGTCATGGCGCATGGGGTGGATAGTGGTCGCGCACACCGGTAGGAGCAATCGTGATCTACTTCGTAACGGGCCTCACGGGAGCGGTCGTTCCGATCATCGTCGAGGACCTGATCCGCAAGGATCCCGACGCCTTCTTCTATTTCGGTCTCCGCCCGGACGGCGCCGGCAACCACGTGGCAAGCCGCTTCGACGCGCTGGTTGCCAGCCTCGAGCTCGCGGACGGCGAGAAGGACGCGCTCCGCGCACACTCCCGCCTGGTCAAGATCGACGTCGAGCGCGAGCGGCTGGGGATCGAGCCGGGCCTGTACGAAGAGCTCGTTGCGCGCGTCGAGAAGATCCTGCACGGCGCCGCCGACGTCCGCTTCGATCAGCCCTACGAGACCATCCGCGTCTCGAACGTCGTGTTCACCGAGAAGATCTACGCCCTCTATTCCGCCATGCGAGATCGCCGCGCGTCGACCGTTGCGTCGGCGCCGACGCTCTATTACCTTTCTACGGCCTACGTCTACGGCGCCCACCCGGAGCCCATCCCGGAGGACTATCCGGACTTCCGGCCGCGGCGCCCCGACAACACCTACGCCCAGACGAAGGCCGAAGCCAAGCACTTCGTGCTCGACAAGATCAAGCGTCTGGACGACCGCATCGTGATCTTCGAGCCCACCATCATCGGCGGCGCGTCCACCACGGGCCGCACCCGCGCGTACCACCTGCACTACCTGCTCATGCTGTTGGGTTATCTCGGACGCCTTCCCTTCCTCGCCGCCCCTGGCAACACCCTCGACATCGTGCCCGTCGATTGGGTGGCCGCGATCGTCTCCGACGTCATGACACGTGGCGGCTTCCGCCAGGGCGTGCTGCGCATGGCCAGTGGCCGCGACGCCGTTAGCGTCGGCACCCTCTACGACGCGGGGCTCGCGTATTACCGGGCGCACGATCCCATGCCGGACCATCACGTGCGAAACATCCGCTTCGTGCCCAGCTGGTGCCTACCGCCGATGGTCGCGCTCGCAAAGCGCTTCTACCGCGCACTGCACGCCCTCACACGGAACCCGCGACACCGCAAGCGCGTGCGCCAGATCGGGCTGCTGGAGGGCTACCTGCCCTACATCGTGGAGCGCAAAGTCTTCGAGAATGCGCGCAGCACCGAGCTGATCCGGAAGCACACCGGCTGCGGCGAAGCGCCCAGGCTCCAGGACATCTTCGACGCGGAGGGCCGGCTGGTCGAGAAGGGCTACTACGAGAAGATCCTCGCGGATACGTTGCGGACCGGATGGGGCGGGCTTGTGGATTTCGAACGGCGGAGGTGAAGGTCGACGGATCCGGATCAGACGCACCCGGCACGCCTACTAACCCGAAGTTCCGCAGTGGGCGGGTCAGTTTCTTGATTTTCCAGGTACTTGGCTGCTCGAGTCGGCACTACATTTCGCGCATCGGTGAGGGCAGGCGGAGTCGTTCCGGGAGTCGAAGCCCGAGGCGATCGAGCAGCATCGCCTGCGGTTGTCGGGGCGGACGACGCAGCGCAGGCGAAGCTCGCGACCGGGGTCGTCGGTCAGGGGGAGCACGACATCGGCACTCTGGATGCGGCCAACCTCCTCGAGGATCGCGCGCGGGCTGTTGCCGAGCCCGGCGCGCGCTACCTCGTGAACCCGTCCAACGACACCTGGATCCCCGGCGAGAATTTTGCCGACCTGCAGTTCGACATCGTCTCGCTGCGCGCCATCGAGCAGCGGCGTACGCTGGTCCGCGTCTCCACCTCGGCACCCTCCGCGATCGTCGACTCGTTCGGCCGCGCACTGGGCCGCACCAAGGCTTTCGAGCGCGGTATGACCCAGGGCGTCGTACGCCCCCAGGACGGGCGCACCGTCTACGGGCACATCGGGGACACGTTCGCGCTGGGGTGTGCCGTGTTGGCGCTTGCCGGGTGGGCCGCCGCATGCCGTCGCGATCGGCGAGTTCTCAGCCCTGATCTTCGGCCACAGCGATGAAAACGGGGAGCTGGCGCTCCCGCTCGCTCTCCGATGACGCTCAACCTGCCCGGCTCTCTCGGGGCTCGAACCGGCATCGCTCAGCGCAGCGCGCGCGTGGTGCTCATGACTCGGTTGGCTAGACTCCG
>Ga0315273_10010077_pt1 | contig 12024 bp, 16 predicted proteins | sample YL17G02_0_MG_FD_205753 | JGI IMG/M metagenome (GOLD analysis project Ga0315273, IMG submission 205753) | Sediment microbial communities from Yellowstone Lake, YNP, Wyoming, USA - YL17G02_0 | ecosystem: Environmental > Aquatic > Freshwater > Lake > Sediment | place: USA: Wyoming | collected... | reverse complement strand
CACTGGTTTACCGGTTGTCTGATAAGGCAGGCCGGGCAGCTAAGCCATTTGGGCTAAGTGCTGAAAGCATCTAAGCACGAATCCCATCCCGAGAAAAGACATCCTTTCGTAAGATGAAGGTCGGCAGAAGAAGACTGCGTTGATAGGAAGGTGGTGTAGATCACAAGCTTCGGCGAGTGGTGAGCCAGCCTTTACTAATAGACCAACACACCGGTTCAGCCACTTACATAGAGACTATGCACGATGAATTCATTTTTGAATTCATTAAGTGGAAACAAATACACGACATGTACGATGATTTTATTTAATCACTTAGCGAATGCTATGCATTTTGATTTTGTGATTTTATTTAATCACTTAGCGAATGCTATGCATTTTGATTTTGTGATTTTATTTAATCACTTAGCGAATGCTATGCATTTTGATTTTGTGATTTTATTTAATCACTTAGCGAATGCTATGCCTGATTATGATCTATTGGATTCATCTGATCAGATAGCAAAAAGAACAATGAAATGATGACAAAAAAAGACAAGATGGACGTGACATTGATTATTTTGTTAAATCTTCCCAATTTTTATAATTTTAAATATGTCGAACTAAATTTTAATGACAATTATAATTTTACTCATAATTTTATTTTGGATCATTTTCTTGTAATCTTATTTTGTGCATCCGATTTAATGTCTTTTTCAAATTCTTTTGGAAGACCAACTCACACTCTGTAGCATCTGAAATTTATTAAAATAAAGAAATATCTGGTAATAGATCTAATGGTTAACCCCATAAAATAAATAATTGACAATATGTGATGCCCTTAGTCTCTTTTGTACCTTATGCTCTCTTTATTTTCCTCTGAATTTTTTATTTTTATTATCAGTGTATCGCCCAATTCGCTGAAAATTCTTTGACGCTTATCCTTTGTAAAAATCCAACCTAGTAACACGTCTATTGGTAAAAGAAAAGCTTTTCCGAAACTACTGATGATGATTCCTTTCAGATCAGGAGATTTTCCATAAATGTTTGCTACCTTCAAATTAAGAATTTTCTTTCCAATTGTTTGACCATAATTATATTCTAAAATTGCCCAATATGCAAAAAAGATGATGCACATTGGAACATATTGTATAGTTTCTGCTAAAAACCATTTCTCATTTAACTCATAGTCCATCATTTCAAAAACTGACGAAATTAATAATATGGAAATTATTGAAATAATGCAGAAATCTATCGGCCAAGCAAGAAATCTATCACACCATTTTGCAATAATTACTTCTGAAAATACATCTGAATTTGACTCACTCATATTTTTATAGTTGACATCAAATTAATAAAATATTTCTAATCATCAGTCAAAATAAAGAATTAGTCTCTAGTACACACTAATCGTAAAACATCTAATTTAATCGTAAAATCCTAGAAATTAATAAGATGTGATCTTAAATCTAATCGAAATCTCTTTGATCTTGATAAATCCGCTTGATGTATTTCTATGGAGTGTTAGAAAAAATGAGAAAGACGTCATAAATCTCTATGACTCTCTTTCTCCTATAATGCAACTTGCAACAGGTGGTTCAATGCTAAATTTTGGATATTGGACAAAAGATACAACTGATCCCATTACAGCACAAAAAAACATGTGTTCGTATTTTGGAAAATTAGCAGAACTGGAAAAAGCAAAAAATGCTATAGATGTTGGCAGTGGATTGTCTGCACCGGCGATTTTTTGGAGAAATAATTATGACAAACTGAATTTATTTTGTGTAAATGTGAATTATGATCAATTATCTTTTTCTGGTCATGAGGCAAATCTTGAATTTTTAAATGCAACTTCTACAAAATTACCGTTCTCTAATAATTCGGCAGATCGTATATTGGCATTAGAATCTGCCCAACATTTTAAACCTCTGGAAGATTTTATTTCAGAATCCAAACGTGTTTTGAAAAATGACGGCCTTCTTATCCTGGCATTACCTGTTACTCTTCGCAGCACACCTGTCTGGAAATTAGGAATTTTAAAACTTACTTGGTCATCTGAGCATTATAGATTAGATCATGTAAAAGAACTTATTAGATCTGGGGGATTTAATATAGAATATGAACAACTAATTGGAAAAAATGTTTATGAGCCATTGGCAAATTACTATCTTGAAAACCGTACTAAATTAAAAAAATTGATATTACAAAAATATCCAAACTATGTAGAAAAAATTCTACACATCTCTATTCTCAAAATGAAAAATGTTTCTGAACAAAAGATTATTGATTACGTTGTTCTAAAATGTAGGATGTAAATTGAATATATGTGCATAAAGGATTGGAAAGTCCAAATCCTATCCGATCTTTACTTGTATTCCTATTTTATAACACTGGGATGAGTTTTTTGCAAAATTCTTAGTTAAAATATTCTTTATGGTTTTGCTTTCTCTTCTTGAATTTTCTTACAAATTTGATAGAGATCTCTCAAATTGGCTACATTTTTATTTTTGATATTTTTCAATATATTGTGTTGACTTCTCAAAACGATATTTCTCTTAAGCTTTATAATGAAAAATGTACACAACTACTCACAGATCCTGAAATTAGATTTGCAGGAATTGTCGATAAAGATGGCAAACTTGTAGGTGGAGGTTTTAAAGTTGGACTAATTCCTTATGAGGGTGACGAAACTCGCTTACATGCTTTTTTAGAATTTGTCTCAAAATTTTCCATCCGGAAAGAATATGATGAAAGCTTGGGCCCGATTAACTATCTTGCAGCTAGACGTGACAAAGCCGTTTTGGTTAGTTTCCCATTTCCAATTTCCCAAATTCTTCTTTTAATTTCTGCAGAGCCATCTGCCAACATTGAAAGTTTGGCCAAGAAGGTAGTTAAAATTTTTACCCACGTTAATTAGACACTTGTTAAATCACTAGCTAATTATTTATTATGTCAAAAGTATTTCTCTCTATATCATTCAAATCTATTTTGCTTTTATTTTCTGTTTTATTTACTTCTATTAGTTTCATTTCTGTGTATGGCTCAGTACAAAATTTTTCTACTGACAAATCTACATATTATGATGGTGATACAATATCGATTTCAGGTTCAGTGAATTATGATCCTAGCATTCCTTCTGTAATACTTCAAATAATTAATCCTGAAGAGTCTGGTTTTGCTGGCATTGCTGATATATCGCCAAAATCCGACGGTTCATTCTTTGCGACAATTAATGTTGGTGGTCCTACATGGCCTTCTGATGGAATTTATACCCTCAAAGTATTTTATGGTGGAAACCTGGAAAAGAAAATCACATATCAAAAATCATCAATCTATACTCCGAGTGAATCCACACCAAAATTCACAGCCACAAATATTGATAAACGACATCTGGATGATAAATTTCTTATTGAAAATCCCAAAATGAGAATTATTGGATTTCCCTCTCTAGATCATTCACCACAGTATTACATTGACCGTTATAACAATGATCCAAACTACAAATCATGGTTTGATTCTCAATTTCCAAATTATTCTATAAATGATGTTGTAGGATACAAGTCAACTCATGTCTCTGATTTTCCCTCTCTAGATCATTCACCACAGTATTACATTGACCGTTATAACAATGAATTAAACTACAAATCATGGTTTGATTCTCAATTTCCACAACAAACTATCTATGATGTATTGGGCTTTTACACCTATGTTCCAGATTGGATTAAGACTTATGCTAAACTTTGGACGACTGGAGAGATTTCTGATACTCAATTTATGCATGGATTAGATTTTATGCTAAAAACTAAAATTATTATGATTCAAAATTCTCCTAACTCTATAGATAATTCTGTAAGTTATGTCCCAAATTGGATACGTAATAATGCTCTCTGGTGGGCAGATGATTTAATTTCTCAACAAGAATTTGTAAATTCTTTGAAATATCTCATGGAGAAAGATATTATAGAAATCCAATAATTTTACAGTAATACCGTTGTACTATTTTTTATATTTTTTAATAACAACCCATAGTTTTAATTTGGTTTATTTCCAAATTTTTTTATGAAAGCTACATTTGGTGCAGGATGTTTCTGGCATGTTGAAGATCTATTTCGTAAAACAAGAGGTGTAAAATCGACACAAGTTGGTTATATTGGAGGCAAATTAGCAAATCCAACTTATGATGAAGTGTGTACTGATAAAACCGGACATGCTGAAGCTGTGCAAGTTGAATATGATCCATCAGAAATTTCTTATGATGAATTACTACAAGTATTTTGGAATAATCATGACCCTACTTCTCTTAACCGGCAGGGACCTGATATTGGAATCCAATACCGCTCAGCCATCTTTTTTTATAATGACGAACAAAAAGAAATTGCGCAAAAATCAAAAGATGACTTGGAAAAATCAGGAAAACTCCAAAAAAGTATCGCGACTGAAATTGTTCCTGCTCCACAATTTTACAAAGCTGAAGAATATCACCAAAAATATTTTCAGAAGCATGGATTATCTTAAAGTCATTTCACAATGAGGACAGGAATTTTTGATGAATGAATAACATAATTTGAAACACAATAAAAACAATTCTCTTACTGTACCTCTACCCAATGAACCAATAACGTTAAGATCGTATTTTTCTTTTTTAGCATGTGTTGATTTTATTGATGTATCCTATATCCACACGCATTATGTTCTCTTTGAATGTTATGCTATTTTGTAGAGATGATATTTTGGCTTCTTCCATGATTTTTTTAATTAGTTCTTAAAAACATAGATGTTCCTGAACCCGCCTTGAATATTTAATAAACAATAAAAACATCTGATCGATACTATTAACTAAACTTAACTATCCCTCATAATTAAATCTAAAATGCTGCAAGAGAATTTCATCAAAGTGGGGGGGAACACTATTAGATATCTGGAGTCTGGAGACTCTAAAAAAACACTGGTTCTTATTCATGGATTGGGTGCATCTGCCGAAAGATGGAGTGGGGTGATTCCTATTTTTGCAAAAAATTATCACGTAATAGTTCCCGATTTAATTGGATTTGGTTATAGTGATAAACCCCTTGTGGATTACACCCCTAGTTTCTTTTCAGACTTTATAAGTGACTTTTTTGAGACACTGCATCTCATACGTCCTAATGTTATTGGTTCTTCTTTGGGTGGGCAAATAATTGCTGAATATGCATCTATAAATTCAAGTAATATTGAAAAATTAATTCTTGTGTCTCCTGCAGGCGTGATGAAACAATCCACCCCTGCCTTGGATGCTTACATAATGGCCGCCCTCTATCCAAATGAACAAAGTGCAAAAAACGCATTTGAATTAATGGAAGGCTCTGGCAAATCGGTGAGCGATGAAATTGTTAAAGGTTTTATTGAACGAATGCATTTACCGAATGCAAAATTAGCATTCATGTCTACTATTTTAGGGCTGAAAAATTCTGGTTCTATTGCACCTAGACTGACTTCGATTTACTCCCCATCTTTATTAATTTGGGGTTCAATTGATCCTGTAATCCCAATTCAATATGCAGAACAATTTGTATCTTCGATCAAAGGTTGTAGATTTTATACAATGGATGGATGTGGCCATACTCCTTATGTTCAAAAACCGAATGTTTTTGCTTCTGCTGTCTTGAAATTTCTTTCAGAAAAATAGATTAACTTATATGGCATTTAATTCTAAATAAAACCAATGAATGGTAATTATAACCAATATGATCCTTCAGAAATGTTTAAAGAATGGATACAAAAAAGTGGTCGTGCACAAGCTGAATTTATAAAAAATTTTGGATCATTAATGACCAACCAGAATCCACAGACATTCAATCCATTAGACACACTAAAAGAAGTATCTGATAGTACACGAAATGCACAATCCAATGTGATGCAGAACATATCTTCTATGCAAAGTAAAAGTATGGATACTATGTTTCAGATTGGTCAAATGCTTCCGTCTTTTGTGAATTGGGGTGCTTACAAAACAACTGTTAGTAGTAATGGTAGAATTTCAATACCCGAGGCAGAACGTAATGCACTTGGATTGGGAGAAGGAGATTTGGTTCAAGTTATAGTTCTTCCAATAGCAAAAAAGTCAAAAAATAAGGAGGAGAAACAATGAGTAAACACGAACAGACACTAGGAACAAAAGACGTATTTTCTGTTTATCAGGAAAGTGCAGACAAGCTATTCACCGGTCTTAAACATTCAGTACCACAATATCATCAATCAATTACTAACGTACAACAAGAATACCTACATGCGTATGAGAATATTGTCAATTATACAATCACACTACAAAAAGAATGTGCAAAGAAAGCAGGTATTGCAACTTCCATGCCTGATGCAACATTAAAAATGCTTCACGACACAACCAACGAATTTATGAAGACAAATTCAATACAAAATCAGGTAGTACTTGCAACAATTGATGCAACACAACAAAATATCAAAACATTCAATGACAATGCAAAATCATTTGCTGATCTAAATAGAAATATCCTGCAATCCTGGATTTCGCTATTTAGCACAAAGAATAACTAGTGGTATTATTTTTTATTTTATGATCTTTCTGCAAGCCATTTACCTAGTTCTGGAAGTACCTTTGTCTGAGATAACGAACTGGCGATCATGCCAACGTGTCCTGTAGGGTACATTCTTAGTGTTTTATCTTCACTTCCTACTGCATAATGAAGTGGCATACTGCATTCTGGTGATACTAGATGATCTCCTACTGCAACTTGTGTAAACATAGGCATATTGATTTTCTTTAAATCTATGTGGCTCCCTCCAACATACATTTTGTTTTGAATTAATAGATTATCCTGATAAATGTCTTTAATCCATTGTTTGAAAAGCTCACCCGGTATTGGGGGTGTATCTCCTAACCACTTTTCTACTCTGATGAAACTATCTACAAATTTTTTATTGTCAATATTTTTGAAAAAATTTACATATTTCTCAATTCCCTGTTCAAATGGTTTTAGTACAGAAAAGCAATAATACATGAATTCCGGAGGCATGTTTCCTATGGTTTCTACCATTTTGTCGACGTCCATGTGTCTTGCAAGGTTACTGATCACAGTAGTATCTCGCCATCCGTCAATCACCGGTGCCGTAGCAACATAGTTCTTTACACTTTCTGGATGTAATGTTATGTATGCTGTTGCTATTGTGGCACCTGTACAATATCCTTGTAAAGAAATTTTTTCTGATGATGATTCATTTTTAATAAATTCTACACTGCTATCTAAATACCCATTAACATAATCATCAAAATCTAAATACTTGTCCATACTAGTCGGGCTTCCCCAATCTAACATGTATACATCAAATCCTTGTAGTAATAGATTTCTTACCCAACTTTTTTCTTGCTGAATATCTAAAATATGATATCTGTTGATTAATGCATAGGAAATCAATAATGGTGTTTTGTGTTGTTTTTCTGTAAGTGATCTATAATGTAATAATCGTGTTTTATCGATTTCTTGTACTATGTCATGTGGTGTCACTTCCATACTTATCTCATCAGGTGCAGAAACTAATTTTGGAGCATCAATGACATTCCTACTAAATTTCAAAATTTCCTCTAAAATTCTAGGATCTATTTTTGATTCACTTTTCATTTTTTATTCACTTTTTTTAATTCAATTTCTAATTTTGTAACTCTTTTTTTGAGAGAATGTAGTTCTTTGTATATCTCATCTATTTCTTCTTTACTAGGCAAGTTTGCCGACTGTAGTATTACATTTGAAATATTATTCCAATGTTTTGTAAGTTCAAGTTCTTTTGATACTAGTTTGCCATAATTCTCACCAAATTTTACTGAATCAAATAATTCGGTGAAATCATTATCAAAAATATCTATCCATACCCTCTTTAATGAGTCTATTTGTTCTACATCATGTGGAACGTCTGGCACTTTTAGATTGACTTTCTTTTGAGCGACATCCCAAGTTTCTGCCAGTTGTTTATAATACTCTGTCACGAACTGGTTAAAACCCATTAAACTTTCATTGATCTCGATTAACTCAGTTGAAATTTTCTTTGCATTTGATGCAAATGCTCGCATGGGGCCTACTGAAGCCAACGCTTGTGGTTTACTTGACATTAGATGAATAATGTCTGTCCAGAATAAGGACAGATGCTTGTAATAGTCTGATGTATCTTTTGGTGTTTGTGGCTCCACGTATTCATAATAGAACAGATCTCAATAAATAGATCGCTTGTTAAATTAGACAAATGGCTAATGTTGATGAACTAGAGAAAATCTGCCAAAAAATTACCACTCTGGATCCAAATATGAGGTCTTGCAGAATTATCAATAATAGGGGACATCTTGTGGCTGGTGGTATGAAGAATGGACTTCTTTCATTAGAGTCACAAAAGCAAGATGAGATGATGTTCATGGAACTTGCATTAAGAGTTCGTATGAGACATGAATTTGACAAAGAATTTGGCGAAGTTCACTTTTCCATGTCATATAGGGAGAAAGTAATTGTGATGAGTTTTCCACTGTCAAATGACGATGTCTTGCTAGTTTCTTCTGAAAGGGAAATGGACTTTGGCAAAATCCCATTTAAAATACTCAAAATTATCGCGCCACTCAAAAAATCTATCTCGGGAACTTTTTGATTCGTTTAGTACTCCGACTATGTCCTAATCACTATGTGATAATCATGAAAACCCACACTCAAAATGTAACTTGGACCAAGATTGAAAAATTAACTAAATGTTTGTATGTAGAATATTTGTATATACTAATCATATAATGGCGTATAAAATTTGTATATACTAATCATATAATGGCGTATAAAATTTGTAATTTCTAAAGATTTTTCAAGTATTTCAACAATTAGACGTGGTGGTTAGTTCTTGTAAAATTACTGCTAATCATATGTGAATTGATGCTATTATTGTTAATAAAACAACACTCTTTCACATTCTCTTTTTGTTGACGATCTCCACGATTCTGATAACCTGATTAAAAAATAATTCCGAAAATAACAAATCCATCAAATTTTGTATATGTGACATTATTTACAAGACGTGGCAAAAAATACCCTGAGCAACTAGTATATGCAAAAAAATAAATGAAATTAGTATATGTTGTATATCTGTGGAATAAACTGGAACATAAACTACTCCCAACCTCTCAAAGTAATTTAGCATGTATTATTTGATGATTCTAATTATCTACTCATATCATTCCATACATTGAGGAAGTCTTCCCTCATGTCTGCTTTGATAATCTTTAATCAACTCATCTGTAATTTTTTCAAACGATGAAGTTTGCATGTATCTTACTCTTGTAGCTCTAGAAACACATTGGTTCGTATTATGCTGAATGGCAATTTTTATATTTTCAGAACCACCTATGTATAAAATTTTCATTGAGATGTGCATCATGTAGACTCCTGCAGTTTGGGGTATTTCTGAAATAGTTTTTGCATTAAAGTCAAACCAATCGGACCATTTATTTTCATTATATAGCATCTTTTTCACTAATTTTGAAGCATTTTTCTCAATCCTGCACATCTGTTCCTGATTGTTACCTCAGTGACTCCAGATGCAACGGATATGTCCTTTTGTGATTTCACTTCCCCCGAACTAATACATGCCAAATAGAGTGCGGCTGCAGCAATCCCCATAGGATCTTTTCCTGCCACCATTCCAATTTTTTTTGCTTGTTCTAGTATTACAATTGCCTTTCTTTTGCTTTTTTCACTTAATTCTGCTATACTTGCAATTCTGGATACTCCTTTTACGGGATCAACTACTGGCATTTTTAATTCAAGTTCTCTGAAAATTAATCTATAGCATCTTGCTACATCTTTTCTTCTAATGTTGATGCCTTTTGCAACATCATCTAGAGTTCTGGGCGTTTCAGTATTTCTGCATGAGGCATAAAGACATGCCGCAACTAGTCCTTGAATGGAACGTCCTCTTACTAGTTTCTTCTCCATGGCCTTTCGATAAATATACGCAGCTTTCTCAACTACTGCATCTGTTAGAGCAAGCTTGTCTTTTAATTTGCCCATCTCATTTAGTGCTTGTCTTAGATTTCTATCTGCAGAAGAATGCGTCTGTGTTCTACTGTCCCATGTTCTCAATCTCTCAATAGAATTTTTCATTGATGAAGTAAGTGGTTTCCCAGTAGAATCTTTGTTAAGCGCACCGATAACAGTTGATAACCCCATATCGTGCATTGTAAGTGATGTTCCGGCCCCCACTCGAGTCCTATTGGTATCATCATTTGCGAAGGAACGCCATTCGGCACCTGTCTCTGTAATTTTATCCGAAATAACAAAACCACATTTTCCACAAAACATCTCACCAGTAATTTCATCTGTGACCATTTTTTTGTCTCCACACGAAGGACATTTTGGTCCGGCGAGAACTGGATTTTTTAGCATACGTTAGCACATTTGATACTTGACTTATTATTCATTTTACCTAATTTCTGCAGGTTAATTGTGTGTAGGTTAAGCTAATGCTGATTCTGATCTTATGGAATTAGAAGGAAGTCAATGCCCTTGAGATAAATTATTTTCTTAATTTGATATTATCTAATATCCGTGCATTGATAACAATTATTCATTTTGGCAATTATCTAAACTTTGGATAATCATCTATGATGTATGTCAAGGCCAAATATCATTGAAACATGAAATATTGTTAAAACTAAATAATGACATTTTGGTTATTAACGAGCAAATTGTCTAAAATGTGTTTTGGTTTTTTGAACTTCGTCTAATTTTACTTTGATTTTATGCTCAGTTATGACTATGTTGCATAGTTTTCAATTTTAGTTAATAATTCCGTAGTATTGAGTAAATCTTTAATTCCTTGACAATTAGAAGTTTTTAGATTGAGTAATTTCGGCACAGGCGAAATAATTTATGATCTTCGTAAAAAGATTCAAAATATACAGTTAGAATTAAGTGAATTGATCAATCCCGTCCAAGACATACCTCAACTAATAACTTCTGCTAATCTCTTACGTTCAAATGAATATCTTACAAAAATAACTAAAAAACAGTCTGAATTGCTATCTGCATATGCTAATTACTCTAAATCTTTAGAAGAAATGCTTGCAATGGTATTTGACGTTCAAAATGATCTCAAAAATATTTTAAGGGCCCAATCGGAACTCATGTCCAATACAAAATCTCACAACGTCTCTTCAATGGTAAAATCCAAAAAAGCGTCAATTAAAACCAAAAAATTGTTAAAAAAATAAACACTCCAAAAATTTTTGCTATTTTGAAATGTATGTTATGTCTCCTTCTATGACTCGTACATTTTTTTTATTTTCTGATATGACAAGTGCACCATCAACATCTATTTTGATTGCCCTTCCTTTAATTTTTCCTTCTTTTGTATTCAATTCTACATTTTGACCTATCGTCGATGATCTCACTGTCCAGTCTCTAATTATTTTTTTAGTGTCTTTGGAATTTAGACGGGTACATATTTTTTCTAATTCGATCAAAAATGTCTGTACTAACAAAATTGGTTTTATTGTTTTATTTTGTTCACTCAAAGATGCGACACCATAAAAATTTGGTGTGTCCTTTAACATTTTTTCAATTTGCTTTACATCTACATTAAAATTTATTCCAACTCCTAAAACCATGTTTTCAATCTTGTTTGATTCTAATGATGCGTCCACTAGCATACCTGCAACTTTCTTACCGCTCACTGTGATGTCATTGGGCCACTTTAACTCTGATTTTATATCTAATGTTTTTTCTATCGCATTTGACAATGCTAATGCCGAAGCAATTGGAAATAGTGTTATAACGGAGATATCAAATTGTGGGTGCAAAATTATTGAAAACCAAATTCCTCCTTTAGGTGAAATCCACTTCCTATCTAATCTTCCTTTTCCATCTGTTTGTTTTTCTGCGATTACAACTGCACCGTTGTTTGCTGGGTCTGACGCCATTCTCATTGCTTGATTCTGAGTAGAATCAATTGATTCAAAATAATATACTTGCTTTCCAAATACTTTGGTCTTTAATCCTGATGTAATTT
>Ga0315273_10010076_pt1 | contig 12024 bp, 9 predicted proteins | sample YL17G02_0_MG_FD_205753 | JGI IMG/M metagenome (GOLD analysis project Ga0315273, IMG submission 205753) | Sediment microbial communities from Yellowstone Lake, YNP, Wyoming, USA - YL17G02_0 | ecosystem: Environmental > Aquatic > Freshwater > Lake > Sediment | place: USA: Wyoming | collected... | reverse complement strand
GGTGTTTGGGGTGGGTTCCCGGGGGGGGGGGGGGGTTGGGGTTTTCTTTCCCGGGTTGGGGGGTGTTGGTGGGTGGGGGGGTCGGGTGCGGGGGGGGGGGGGGGGGGGGGTCTCTGAGCGCACGTGTTCCCTCCTCTGCGCATTTTTTGCCTGCCACCCGCCCTCACCCTCGCCCACCCCCTCAACTCCACGCAGGCTACTACGGCCGCCCCTTTGAAGCCCGCAATAAGGCCCGGGGCGGGGCCTTCGTGGGCGCGGACAAAGACTTCCTCCGCTTCTCCCTGGGCGACGGCTCCGTCGTGGCTGGGTTTGAGGAGGCGATCACGGGCATGCGGCCGGGCGGCGTGCGCCGCGTGATCGTGCCCGTCGAGCTGGGGTACCCGGGCGGGGACTTCAAGAATATCGGGCCCAAGCCGACGACGTTTTCGGTAAGGGGGGGGACACATGGAGGGGGAGAGGCGGAAGAGGTTTTGGGCCGGGGTTGTTTCTTTTCTCTCCATCTCCTTTCTCTGAAACCACAACGCTCACCCCCCTCTCCCCCTCCCCCGCCCATTCCCAGGGCAAGCGCGCCCTGTCCTTCGTGCTGAAGAATCAGGGCATGATTGACAAGACGCTCATGTTTGACATCGAGCTGCTGAAGCTCAACAGGGTGGGGCGGGCGGGGGTGTGAAAAAGTGGTTGTGTCTGTGTAAAATGGAAACGACGCACCCCCCTTGCTCATTCTTTTGCTTCAGTCCCGTGCTCCTGTCTCGCTCCCCGCCACACACCACACAATGAACCTGTTCCGGAACCGGGCACGCAAGCCCGGCCACCGCCTGGCGACCGTGACGGAGGTGGAGGTGAGAGACACAGGGAAGAAGAGAGGGAGGACAACGATGCGAGGCTCAGAAACGGGGCCGGCCCCCGCGCCCGCTTTTTTGTAACTGAAACTGCCATCACACCATTCCTCCGCACACACACACGCACACACAGCTCGACCCCGCCTTTGACGCCCTGTGGCCGGCCCTGGGCCCTGCAGAGGAGGTAGACACGCTCATCCCGGCCTGGCGCGCGGACGCGGGCGGGTCGCTCCTGTGGTCGTCGGCGGTCGCGGCAGTGGAGAGCAGCGCGCAGGCAGCGGGGGCGGCGGCCGCTGCACCAGCCGAAAGCGCGTTTGCCGCCTTCCCGCTGGACGGCGAAGCCTTGCCCTCGCCCGCTGTGCCACAGAAGGAGATGCCACTGCTTCAGCTTGCCTTGGCGGAGTGTTCGGCGCCATCCCTGGGCCTGCTGCCCATGCTGGTGAGAGCGGAGAGAGAAAATGGAGCGTGCCCGGCCGCGCGTGCGCGCGCGCGCGCGCTCCCCCAACCTTTTCTCTCAACCTCTCCCTCCTCTTCCATTCCCTACTCTCTTTCCAGACGCCGTCCGCCCTCAACCTATCCTTCACGCCAGCGGGACGGCATACCATTGCCCCGAGCAAGCCCTCCCTCGCCATGCCTGGGGCGGCCACACCTGGGGCGGAGAGCGCACCCGTTGCTTTTGGTCCGGGCCCCCCCCAACCTCGCTCGCTCGCGCGCGCGGCGTTTGCCCCTCGAGGCGTCCGGCCGGGTGCCGCCGCTGCGGCCGAGCCCCTGGCGCCGCTGCTGCTGGCACCCAAGCTGCAGCCCGGAGGAGAGCCCTGTCTGGCCGAGTCCTGGCTGATGACGGCGGCCGCGCTGGAGGAGGGGGGGGGACGGGCGGGGGAGGAGCCGCCACCGTCACCCCCTCGGCCCCCCGCGCCCGCCCCGGCGCCCCAACCACGCGCGCGGCCACAGCACCCGGCCTCGCCGACGACCGCCGCCCTCCGCGCCCAGCTGGCGGCCTTACGCGCCAGGGGGCCCCTGTCCACCCTCCCAGCCACCGATGTGGCCCTGTTCCTGGATTTAAAGCTGGCCCTTGTGGCCGCCGCGCGCACGGCACCAAGCGCTTGCAAGCAGCCCTTGGGACCACCCCACCTGACACCGGGGCGGGTAGGGCAGACGCAGGCGGCGGGTGGGCCGGCCCGGCGGCGGGGGCCTTGACCGCGTGAGAGTTCTTGTGTGTGTGTGTGAGTGCCATTGATTTTCACAGTGAGGCGTCTCTCAGGCCGCCCGCCGCCCCAGCAGCAGCCTGTTCTCCCCGCACACCGACCGCGGCACGTATGCTACCACGTCTGCATTGCCCGGGCCGAGCTGGCGGCGCAGCCATGCCAGGCGGCAGGCATCTAGAAACCTTTTGGCCGCGGCGCCCGCGGCGTGGCGGCGGGGGAGCGGCAGCTCGGTTTGCCAGGCGGGGGCCGCGGCCGCGGCCGCCTCCACGCTTACCTCCTCCTCACTACCACTCTCTGCGACAGGGCCGTCCTCTCCCACCTTGGGCGGCCGCCCATGCCCGCACAGGGCCCACGCCGCGAATTGGGCGACCAACTCAAAGTCGGCGCGCGAAAAGCCGGCGCCGCAAAAGTCCGCCTTCCCGCAAAAGGGGCCCCACGCGCACGCGTGGTGGCAGCAGGTGGCGACCGCGAGGCCGGCACAGGGCACGCCGCCGCCGTTGACACCGCCCGTGGTGGCGGTGGCGGCCCGGAGGGCGAGGTCGGCCGCCCCGCCGCACAGGTGCTTGCCCAGCGCGACCCAGCGCGTGACGGGCGCGACAGGCGCGACGGGCGCGACGGGCGCGGCGGGCGCGGCGGGCGCGGCGGGCGCGATGGGCGCGACGGCGCCCGCATTGAACGCCCACCCCGCCAAGACCCCGACCTCCACGTCTGCGATGTCAGCGAGGACCCGGGCCAGGCGCCGGTGGCGGAGGTGCCTGTCCGCCTTGGCCCGGTACGGGCGGCGGTCCACGAGGGCGAGGGCCGCGGACGGGAGGGCGGCGGCCGCGGCCGCGCCCAGGAGGCCCCGCCCCGCCCCCAGCTCGACGACGGCGAGGCCGGCGCCGCCGGCGGGCGCACCCCCCGCCCCGCCCCCTCCTCCTCCAAACAGGCCATACGCGGCAGCGCAGGCGATGATGGCCTCGTTTTGGAGGGCGTGGCGGGCGGCCCGGGCGGGGGGAGGCGGGGGTGTGGGTGCGGGAGGAGGGGGGGGGGGGGCTGCCGCCGGGAGCGGCGCGTCCGCCGCCTCCGCGGCCGCCAACAGCCGGTCTATGAGGGCGTTGAGTGCGTCATGGCCTATTGCGGCTGCGGCCGCTCGCCGGGCGGCCGCGGGGGTCGCCAAGGGCGCCGGCACGCCGTGCGTGTGCGTGCGTGTGCGTGCGTGCGTGTGGAGGAGGGAGGCGGAGGGGGAGGGGGGAGGGGCTTCAACTGGGACCCCCCTCCGCCCTCCGCCGCCGTTCACGCCCGCCACGAACCAGGGCCGCCCCGCCGCCGCCCTGGCCGCCACGGCCTTGGTGCAGGCAGTCACGTGCTTTCTGAGTTTGGAGGGCGGGATGGTGTGCGTCGGGTCGACGGGGCAGGGGACGCGGCCGGGGGCGTGGTGGCTTGATGGGGATGGAAAAAAAAAAATGGGGGTGAGAGAGAATGGGGAGACGGCCGGCCGGTGGGGGGTGGGGGTGGGGGGGGGCGCTTCCTGTCGCTCTCACCCTCTCTCTTTGCCAATGCACGCACCAGCAGAAGGCGGTGCCGTTGACTGTCGGGGCGGTGCAGGTGCGCTTGACGCCGCCGACGATGAAGGCGCAGCGGGGGGGAGGGGGGGGCATGGGGGGAGGCGGCGCAGGCGGGGCGGCCGGGTCGGGCGGCGGCGCTGCCAGCGCCTCGCCCTGCGGCGGCGCGACTGTCATCTTTGTCCTGTGTGCGTCCTTCCTCCTGGAGCGCGTAGGTTGTCGTCTGGGCTACCAGGTCCGCATCTTAGTTTGAAGAGGTGGCGGTTACCGGGCGGGCGGCGTAGGCGCTTTTTTTTTGCGCGGGACGGATTTGAGGGAGTGGGAGGAGTGGAGAGAGACAAAGGCCTCTCTCTCATTGAGTCATTCGCGCGTGTTTCCGCTCGAAAAAATGCCGCCCGCCGACCCTCCGCCCCTCCCTCCAACCAGCAAGGGCAAGCGTAAGATCGATGTGCTGGCCCGGGCGATTGAGAAGTCCAGGCGCAAGCTGAAGGGGCCGGAGGTAAGAGATAGGCATCGGCGCACCACTGCGTTCTTCCTCTCTCCGCGACGACGCGCGCCGCTCTCACGCACCCGCCTCTCACCCCTTCCCCACGCAGGAAATCTTGCGCCATGTGCGGGAGCTGGCGCGGAAAGTGAAGGCGGAGCCTTTGGTGGCCAAGTGAGTTGTTTATTGGAACAAGGAGAGCGCGCTTTGCATCAGTTTTCGCAAGCATGCTCTTCTCACAACACACACGGCGTTCCTCCCCCCTCTCTCCCGCTTCCTCCTCGCAGGACGCTTGCCGACATGAACCTGCCCGAGTCGTGCCGGGAGGTGAGAGAGATTGTGGATAGAGAAAGAAGAAGAAAGAGGGGGGGGGGGGGGGGGTGTTGTAACCCACCACAACCCCCATCAACCCCCTATCTCACCCTGTCCCTTCCTCTCTCCAGGTCGTCGACAAGGACGCCCCCGCCGTCCTGGACGAGGTCGAGGCCGCCCTCTTCGCGGTTGCCACGTCCATCATGGAGGGCAACGGCTTCGAGTATGCCGTCCCCTCCCGCACCAAGGCCAACCAGATGTACGTGCCCGCCCTGGACCGCATCGTCCTGCGGGATTCCGCTTCGGCCCGCCCCTTTGCCGCGACCTCCACCTGCCGGAAGGCCGTCATCACGACGCGCATCCTGGGCCTGGTGCACGAGCTGTGCGCCAAGAACATCCACGTCACCAAGCGGGACCTGTTCTACACGGACGTGAAACTGTTTGAGGACCAGTCCCACTCGGACGCGGTGCTGGACGACGCGGCCTGCATGCTGGGCTGCACGCGCACCTCCCTCCACGTCGTCGCCTCCGAGAAGGGCGTCGTCGTCGGCCGCCTGACCTTCACGGAGGATGGCGACCCCATCGACTGCGCGCGCATGGGGGTGGGCGGCAAGGCCATCCCGCCGCAGGTGGAGCGGGTGAACGACATCGCCTCGGACGCGCTCTTCATCCTGCTGGTCGAAAAGGACGCGGCCTTCATGCGGCTGGCCGAGGACCGGTTCTACAACGCCTACCCCTGCATCATCATCACCGCCAAGGGCCAGCCCGACGTCGCCTCCCGCCTCTTCCTGCGCAAGCTGCGGGACACACTGCGCATCCCGGTGCTCGCCCTCGTCGACGCGGACCCGTACGGCTTAAAAATCCTGTCGGTGTACATGAAGGGTTCCATGAACATGTCGTACGACTCCTCGCACCTCACCACCCCGGACATTAAGTGGCTGGGCGTGCGCCCCTCCGACCTGGACCGATTCAACATCCCGGACCAGTGCCGGCTGCCCATGACGGAGGAGGACGTCAAGACCGGGAAGCGGCTGTTGGAGGAAGACTTTGTCAAGGCCAACCCGGCCTGGGTGGAGGAGTTGGAGCTGATGGTGGCCACGCGCGTCAAGGCGGAGATCCAGGCCCTGTCCAGCTTCGGGTTCCAGTACCTGAGCCAGGTGTACCTGCCGCTCAAGCTGCAGGAGGGCGGGTGGATATAGAATGGACGGGAGAGAGAGACGACAGAGGCGTGGGGCGCGTGGAGAGAGAGAGAGAGAAATGCATGTAGCTTTTTTTCGTTGCCTTTTTTCTTGCAATCACCCCTCTCTCTCACCGCCGCGCCCGTTTCCCCGCCGGCCCGGGCGAACCCACGCTCACACTCACCATCCGGGCGGCCCGTGTAGACGCGGGCCGCTTCCCCCCCCCCCGACCCTCCCCACCGGGCGATGCGGTCGCCGGGCGGCGCGCACCGCCGGCCGAGGCGGGACGGCTGCCACCAGCAGCAGCGGGTGGCGAGGCGGGCGCCGCCGCCTCGCCCGCTTCCTTCCGGGCCACGCTCCTGGCCTGCATTGCCGCTCGCAGGGCCACCCGAGGAGACGGAGGAGGCGCCAGCAGGGGCGGGGGAGGCCCGGATGGAGAGACAGGCGCGCTGCTCCCGGGGCCGCCACCCGCCTCAGCCGCCGCGGCCGCGCCCGCGCCCCGCGCCGGCGGTGGCGGGGCCGGCAGCCCCGGCGGCAGTGCCTCGCCCGCGCCGCCGCCTCCGCCGCCACCGCTCCCAGGAGGGGCCGCCAAGAGCGCCAGGATGCCACGGTACGACGCCAGGGCGGCCGCCGCCCCGCCGCCCGAGGCCGCCCCCTCCAGGGCGGCGTCCACCGCGGCCGGCGCGCTGCGGCACTCCCGATTGAACTTGTTCTTCAGCGCCCGCCGGGCCCGCCCCGGGAATACGCGCTCCATGAGCGTGAAGTCGGTGCCGAATTGAGCCAGCGCCGCGTAGAAGAGGGAGGTATCAGTCGGCGACCACCGGTCATTGGGCAGGCGGGCCGCGTGCGTGCCCGCGTTTAGCTTTGGCACGTCCTCCACCACCCGCGTAAGCATGGCCGCGGGCTGGGCTTGGACGGTGAGGGACCGCTCCGAGACGACGATGCGCCCATCCACCAGCTCGACTTGGGGGGCGAGAGATGGGGGCGGGGCGGGGCGGGTGGAGGAGGGTGGGGCCGGGGAGGAGGGCTGCGAGGGCGGGGCGGCCGCGGTGGGCGTGACAAAAGCGACGCTCTTGCCGCGGCGGCCAGGGGTGGGCGTGGGCGTCGTCGCGTCAGCAGCGGCAGCGACCGCAGCAGCCCCAGCCCGGGTCGCCCGGCCGGGCGTGGCGGACGCGGGCGCGGGCGCCGCCGCTGCCGCGGGGCCGTCCCGACCACCACCCGCGCCCGATGGGCTTTGAGGCGCCGCGGCCACCACCACCACCACCGGCCCCGCCGCCCGGGCTTCCGCCTCCCGGGCCGCCCGGGCCGCGCCCGCCCGGGCCCGCTCCCGGGCGTAAGACCACCGGATGACGTCGCGCAGGGGCATGGTGCCCAGGTCCAGGGCGCGGGCGGCAAGCGGGGGCTGGCGCGTGCCTGCCGCCGCCATGGCGGCGGCCACCACACCGGCACCAGCACCAGCAACGGCGGCGGGCGCTGTGCTCACGGCCGCTGCCGCCGCCGCCGCCGCGGACACAGCCGCGGTCGCAGCCGCAATGTCCGCCGCCCGGGCGGCCCCTTTCTTGGCGGTCGTCCGGCCCGTGTTGCGGCGGCGGGCCAGGGCGGCAGGCAGGGCGGCCGGGCCAGGCGGCAGGGCGGTGGGTTGGGGAGGGGGCAGCACCGCCCCGTCGGCAGGGCGCGGGGGCAGTGTCAGCCGCCCAATGGTGCGTGGGGCCGGGGTTGGGAGAGGAACGGCCGCCACGCGTGGGGCGGGGGCGGGGGCGGGGACGGCGGCGGGCGGGGCTGCTGTGTGTGTGTGTGTGTGTGTGTTGAATGAGAGAGGGAAAGGGAGAGGGGTCGTGAAGAGGACGGACCGGGGAGAGAGCGGGCCCCGTCTCACCCGCTCTCTCTCTCTCTCTCTCCCTTCTCCCATCTCTCCTACCTCGCAGGCCAAGCACAGCCGCCTCGCCCTTGCGCCGAGCGGTGGTAGGAGCGGGCGTCGTAGCCAGAGGCACGGCGGACGCGAGGGGCACAGCCCGTAGCGGCAGAGCCGCGGCCAGCGTCGGGGCGGCAGCGGCAGCAGACGCCTGCGTTGGCGGGGCGCTGCCGCTGGGGGCAGTGCCCGCCGCCGCGCCCGTCACGCCCAACGGTTGAGGTGCGGGCTTGACCGACTTGGCGGCACGCTGTGGGAAGGTGATGGAGAGGGTGGATGGGTGAGGCGGGCGTAAGCAAAAGAGCCAGAGCGAGCGAAACGCGACGGCATGCGTGGGGTTAGCAATCTCTCCTCATCAAACACACCTTGGGCTTGAACCGTCCGGCCAGCGAGGTCTGCCCCGACGGCAGGGCGTCCAGGCGGGACGCATCAAAGTATGACATGGCGGCTCGATGGGTGGGCACGCGCGCTCAAGGGGGAGAGTGGGCGTGAAGAAATAGACGGCCAGCGTGCAGCGTTTTTTTTGCAAGTGGCTAACTTCACTTCCTCTTTTGGTCCGTCCCCGAAAACAAAACACGCGCACGGCAGAGGCGCGACGCGGCCGCCGAGTGCGCACGCCATGGCCGGCCCAACGCAGCCCCAGGCAGCCGCCCCCTCAAGACCTCCGGTGGAGGCTGCCCAGCACCCTCCTCCCAAAATCACGGCCCTCCTCACCTGCCTCCCCCTCGACCTGCCCGCCTTCTCGGCCGCCGTCGCCCACCCGGGTGCCGGCGCGCTGGCCACCTTTGTCGGCACGACCCGGGACACCTGGAATGGTAAAGCGACGCTGCGGCTGGAGTATGAGGCGTACGCGCCCATGGCGGAGGCGGCGCTGGTGAAACTAGCCACCACCGCGGCCGCCCGCTGGGGGCTGAGTGGCTTCGCCGTCGGCCACCGGACGGGCGCCGTTGGCGTGGGCGACGCCTCCGTCGTCATTGCCGCCTCCTCACCCCACCGGGCCGACGCCCTGGCCGCCGTGTCCTGGGGGATCGACGAGCTCAAAGCGACGGTGCCCATTTGGAAGAAGGAAGTGTTTGTGGGAGGGGAAGTTTGGCAGGAGAACGCGGAGAACCGGGTGCTGGCGGGGAGGGAGGGGGGAGGGGACGGAGTGGCCTAAAGGAAAGAGCGCAGGGGAGTCTTCTTGTCCATGTGTGTTGGTGCGTGTGGTTTGGTTTAGGCGGGTGGGTGTGAGGTGAGAGGCACGACAGCGTTTAGGAGAGAAGGTCGGGTCTAGTAGAAAAATTACCAGAGTTTTTATTCGACGACGCCCGCACCGCCTGTCGTCTCCCGGCGATGGCACTCTACACAGGCAACCACGGCCGTGGCCGTGGCCGCGGCCGTGGTGGTGGTCGTGGTCGTGGCGGCGGCCGTGGCTTTGGGCGCGGTGGCGGTGGCGGCGGTGACCGCGGCGGCAAGCCGCGCTCCAGCATCGGCGGCTCCGGCCCGTCGCTCCCCTTCTCCCTGCGCCAGGAGATGGGTGGAGAGGCCGGTCCGCCTACACCTCACGACGACCACTACTCCCTGGGGCGTGCTCCAGGACCCGGCCGCAAAGAAATGCGGCGGGCCGCCCGTGGGAAGGGGAGGGGAGGCAGCAGCGCGGGCGCGCCGGCCGCGCCCGGCATGCGCCGCCCGCAGCAGGCGCGCCCGCAGGCGCCAGCCAAGCGCGCCCGGGACGCGTCAGACGAGGATGAGGGCGACTCCAGTGACGAGGACGAGGACCCTGCCACCCGCCGGGCCCACCGCCGGGCGGGCTCCCCTCCCCGAGCCGGAGAGTCAGCGCCGGCGGGCGACCACCCGGCCACCCCCTTCCAGCGCTTGCTGGCCGCGGACGCCAAAGCGTCCCGCGGCGACAACAACGACCCGGCGTCGCTGGTGACCGGTAAAGACGATGCGGCGGCCGCGGCTGAGGCGGCCCTGCAGCGCCGCCTGGCCCGCAAGCTGGGCCTGAAAAAAGTCAAGTCCCGGGCGGCCGCCGACGCGGCTGCGCCCCTGTCCGCGGCGGCCCGGGAGTTGGAGGCCGCCTGGACGGCGGCCGGCTTCGGCGGGTCGGATGCGGAGGAGGGTGGTGGGGACATGGCTGAGGCTGGCAGTGAATCCAATGAGGAAGGCGAGGACGACGACGACGGCTGCACGACGGCGACCGAGTCTGAGGAAGAGGAGGGGGAGGGGGAGGGGGGTGGTGGTGGTGGCCGCCGGGCTGCCACCACCCGCTCTCTGTCTCCCTCCTCTGAGGGCGAGGGTACACCCAGCGGGGACTCCCTGTCCGACCCCCTGCCCGGTGGTGGTACCAGTGGCGAGGAGGATGAAGGGGACAGCGGCCTGTCGCTGTCCTCGGACGGTGAGGGGGGCGAGGAAGAGGGCGGCCGCCTGTCCTCCAGCGACGACGACGGCGTCGACCACCCCTCTCCTGCCGGGCACCCCGCGCCCGCTTCCGCCCGCTACGTCCCGCCCGCCCTGCGCCGGGCCATGGCAGCAGCCATCGGCGCCGGTCACGCACATGCACCGTCCCCCCTCGACGCCGCGGACGCGGCCGCCCAGCGCGCGGTGACGGGGGCCCTCAACCGGCTGGCAGACGGGACGCTGCCGTCGGTCGGGCCCGCCATCGCCGCCCTGGTCCGCGGGGAGGGCGGGGGGCGGCCCGCCCGGGCCCGGGCGGCCGTGGTGGGGGAGCTGGTCAAGGCCGCGGAGGCCGGCCCGCGGGCGACGCCCGCCTTCGCCGCGGCGGCGGCGGGCCTGGTGGTGGGCGCGGCGGGCGCCGCCCGTTCGCCAGCGCTTGCCGCGGAGGCCGCGGCCGCCACCGCGGCCGCCCTGGAACGCGCCGTCGCCGCCGCCGACTCCACCGCCGCCGCCAACCTGACGGGCCTGGCCTGTGCGCTGTATGCAGCAGGCGGCATGGGGTCGGCCGCCCTGTTTGGCCTGCTGTCGCGGCGGCTGGCCGCGTTCACAGAGGCGGACGTCGCGGTCGCGGCCGCCACGCTCCGGGCGTCGGGGCCCCGCCTGCGATCCGAGGACCCCGCCGCCATGAAGTGCATCGTCCTGGCCGCCTCCTCGAAGGCTGCCGCGGCGCGGGCGGCCGGCACGCTGACCCCGCGGGCGGACGCGCTCCTGGGCCTAGTGCTGGACGTGAAGAACAACAGGGGAGGGGGGCGGGGAGGGGCAGGGGGGGCAGCCACCCCGGCCGCGGCCCTCTCGGCCGGCGCCAGCCGGTGGGTGCGGGATGCGGGGGGGGGGGACGTGTCGGCGTCCCTGGCCTGCGTGGAGTGGGACACGCTGGTAGCGCCGGAGGCCGCCCGGCGCGGGGCGTGGTGGCAGGCGGGGCCGCCGCCTGGGAGCGGGCTGGGGAGGAGCGCCGGCACCGCAGGCACCGACCCCCTCGGCCTCCTCGCCCCGCCCACCCCGGCCGCCGCAGCCGCCGCAGCCGCGGCCGACGATGACGCCCACAACGCCTCCACCACCCCGGACTCCCTGATCCGCTTGGCCGCCACCCACGGCATGACCTCCGCCCCACGCCGGGCCGCGTTCTGTGTGGTCATGGGTTCGGCGGACGCGGCGGATGCGGCCGAGCGCCTGCTGCGCTTGGCCCTGCCGGGGCCGGCGGGGCGGGAAACCGTCCGCGTGCCCCTGGAGTGCGCCCTGGCAGAGCCCGCCTGGAACCCGTACTACCCGCTACTCCTGACGCGGCTGGCCAATGGCAGTGGGCGGGCGGGGCGGGCCACCCTGCGCCTGGCGGTGCGGGACGCGCTGCGTGGGGCAGCGGATGGCGCCGAGGCGTGGCCGCCACGCAAGGCCGCCACCCTGGCCCGCCTGGTCGGCTTCCTGCTCGCCCAAAAAGGTGTCCTGCCCCTGGCGGCGGTCGTGCCGGCCCCGGCCGAGCTCAGCACGTACGGCGCCCCCATCCCTGCCCGCCGCCGCCTGCTGTGGCGGGCGGTCGTGCGGGCGGCCCTGGCGGCGGGTTCGGACCGGGCAGCCGCGGTGGGGCCCTTTGAACGCCTGGCCTCCGCCGCCGCGCACTCGGAAGCCGCCGCCTTTGGCGGAGGGGGGGGAGGGGATGAAGACGAGTACGTGCTCGCTATGGCGGCGGCAGCGGGCGGCAAGATGGCACGCCCGGACGAGGCGGAGGGTGGAGATGGAAAGGAGGGCGGCCAGCGCGGCGGCCGCGGTGGTGGTGGCGCCACCCCCGCCGCCTGTGCCGCCCTGCAAGCCTTCGTCCGGGCCCACGTCGTCCCCTGGCTACCTACCGCAGGGCCAGCGCCGGGCGGGTCAGGTGGGCCGGGGTCGGCGGCAGTGGGCGTGGATGAGCTGACGCTGCGGGCCCGGGACGCGGAGCGAGCGCTGGGGCGTGGGGCAAAGAGTGGTGGTGGGGGGGGTGGGGGGCGGGTGTTTTAGTTTCCCCGGTTGTGAACAACTCAGATGAGAGAGAGTGGCGCGTGCGCGTGCTTCTGTGCGCGTGCCGTGGGCGTGCAAGAATGAAGACGGAAGGACAGAGAGGTTCTTTTACAGACGACCCACGGAAG